>Ga0335084_10005967_pt1 | contig 12078 bp, 12 predicted proteins | sample Lox_Sample_44_FD_206721 | JGI IMG/M metagenome (GOLD analysis project Ga0335084, IMG submission 206721) | Soil microbial communities from Loxahatchee National Wildlife Refuge, Florida, United States - Lox_Sample_4.4 | ecosystem: Environmental > Terrestrial > Soil > Wetlands | place: USA...
GAGTCTCGCGTGCGTCGCCGCCGGCGAAGGTGCGCAGTCCGATATTCGTATCCTGCAGCGCGGACTGGGCCCAGTCACGGCGGCGCAACTGACGCACGAGCAAGACCGCGGCGAGCGTCAGCAGTGCAATGTCGAAGATGAGAAGCAGGGGATGGAGCAGCGGTTGCTCGCCGTTCCAGGTCATCACCCCGATGTCCAGCACCAATGCGATGATGGCCGCGGCCAGCAAGAACCCCAGCAACGTGATTGTTCCGCCCGGTCCGGCAAGGCTTCGAGACAAGGTTTGCCTTGCTGAGGGGTCCGAATGTCTGTGCAGGGTGGAGTGCATGATTCCGGTCGTCACATCCAAATGACCCGGTCCGCGCGCATTCTCGCGCGGTAACCCGCCGGGTCTTCCGGCCGGCGGGTCCGCGGATCCGCCGCCGGCAACGCGGCGATCTACGGAGCGCCCCCTTCGTTCCCGACGATTCGCCGCAGCCCGGCCGAATCTTGGATACGAACGTTCTTCTGCTGCACCGTGATCAACCCCTCTTCCTGGAAGCGGGACAACAGGCGGCTCACCGTCTCCAGCTTCAGGCCAAGGTAGCTGCCCATCTCCTCGCGCGTCATGCGCAGGATGAACTCGTGCGGCGAGTAGCCGCGCGCGCCCAGGCGATGCGACAAGTTGAGCAGGAAGGCGGCAAGGCGCTCCTCGGCGCGCATGCTGCCCAGGAGCATCATGACGCCGTGCTCGCGCACGATCTCGCGGCTCATCACCTTATGCAGGTGGCGTTGCAACGCTTCCAGCTCGCGGCCGAGGTGTTCGAGACGATCGAACGGCATCACGCACACCTCGCTGTTCTCCAGCGCGACCGCGTCGCAGCTATGACGCTCCGTGCTGATGCCGTCGAGGCCCAGCAGCTCGCCCGCCATCTGGAACCCGGTGACCTGCTCCCGGCCGTCTTCCATCAGGATGTGGGTCTTGAAGAATCCCGAGCGAACGGCGTACAGCGACTGGAAGCGGTCGCCCAGCCGGAACAGGTGCTCGCCGCGCCGGAACGAGCGGCGCACGAACACGAGCTGGTCGAGCTGCCCGAGGTCTGCCTCCGACAGGCCTACCGGCATGCACAGTTCACGCAGACTGCAGCTCGAGCAGGCGACCCGCAGGCGGGACCAAGCCGCGTCGCTGCGAACGGAAACCGGGTCTTCTTTCGGCTGCATCCCGTCGGTGAGATGTTGATCTCGATCAACAAACATAGCCACGAACGTGGCACAGTCACCCCGATGGCGAAGACACGGAGTGAGGTCGATGCCGACGCATGAGAAGGCCGCGGTTGTGCCGACTGAGCTCCTGCGCCGCTTCGATGTCAGTGGGCCTCGTTACACGTCCTATCCGACGGCGGACCGCTTCGTGGAGGCCTTCGGCCCGGACACCTACCGAATCTGGCTCGAGAAGCGCCGCCTGATCGGCGTGCCGCGACCCCTCTCATTATATGTGCACCTGCCGTTCTGCGGAAGCATCTGCTACTACTGCGCGTGCAACAAGGTGATCACCCGCGACCGCGGGCGGGCGGCCAACTACGTGCGCCATCTCGCCCGCGAGATCGGGATGCACAGCGAGCTTCTGGGGACCGCTCGGGATGCGGTGCAGATGCACTGGGGCGGGGGCACGCCCACCTTTCTGCCCCACGACGAGCTCAAGCAGGTCATGGGGGCGATCCGGGACCACTTCCGGCTGGACGAACGCGGTGAGTACTCGATCGAGATCGACCCGCGCACGCTGAGCGAGGGGACGCTGGAGCTGCTGCGCGAGCTGGGGTTCAACCGCATCAGCCTGGGCGTGCAGGACTTCGATCCCGAGGTCCAGCGGGCGGTGCACCGGATCCAGAGCGAGGCGCAGACGCTCGACGCGATCGCCGGAGGACGGCGCCTGCAGTTCAAGTCCATCAACCTGGACCTGATGTACGGGCTGCCCAAGCAGCATGTCATGGGCTTCAATCGCACGCTCGACCTGGTCATCGACTGCGCGCCGGACCGGATCGCACTCTACAACTACGCGCACCTGCCCGCGGTGTTCAAGCCGCAGCGGCGCATCAGCGTAGCGGACCTGCCCACCGCCGAAACACGGCTGCAGCTGCTGTCGCTTGCGATCCGCAAGCTGACCGCAGCCGGCTACGTGTATATCGGCATGGATCATTTCGCGCTGCCGGGCGACGAGCTGGCCGTGGCGCAGAGGCAGGGCCGCCTGCAGCGCAACTTCCAGGGCTACTCCACGCATGCCGACTGCGATCTGCTGGGGTTCGGCATCACGGCCATCGGGCAGGTGGGACCGACCTACAGCCAAAACGTCAAGCCCCTGGACGAGTATTACGACCGCATAAGCCGCGGCGTGCTGCCGATCCTGCGTGGTGTGGAGTTGACGCCGGACGATCTGCTGCGGCGCGCGCTCATCCAGTGCTTGATGTGCCACTTCGAGGTGCCGATCGAATCGCTCGAGATCGCGCACCTGATCGACTTCCACAGCTACTTCGGGCAGGAGCTGGAGGACTTGCGGCCGTTCGCCGATGCCGGGCTGGTCCGGGTCGAGAAGGAGTGGCTCACCGTGACACCGGTGGGGCGCTACTTCATCCGCAACATCTGCATGGTCTTCGACCGTTATCTGCGCGAGCAGCGCCAACGCAGCGGTTACAGCCGCGCGATCTAACGCTCGGTTCCGCTGTGGCAAGTCGGCCCGCGGGGCTGCTCGGCGCCCCGCCGTGTATCATCCCGGCGAACGGACGCCGCGCGTGTGCGGCGCGCGGCGAAGCCTGCTGACCTGGCGCGATTCACAGAACGATGCTCACCTGGGCGATCTTGGGCGCGGTGGCCTTGACCGGCATCCTCGGAGGCGTGCATTGCGCCGGCATGTGCGGCGGCATCGTCGCCGCCCTGTCGGGCCAGGCGGCGCGCGGCGTGCCGCCCTGGCGGATCCACCTCTCCTACAACCTGGGACGCATCTCCAGCTATACGCTCGCCGGGGCCCTTTCCGGTGCGCTCGGCAGCTTGGGCCTGATGCTGGACGGGATGTTGCCGGTACAGATCGCACTGTACGTGGCTGCGAATGTGCTGCTCATCGCGCTGGGGCTCTACCTGGCGGGAATCCCGGGCGTCACCGCGCGCCTGGAGCGCATCGGAGCGGGGCTCTGGCGGCGCCTCAGGCCGCTCACCGGCCGCTTCATGCCGGCCGACTCCGTCCCCAAAGCGCTGGCGTTAGGGATGCTGTGGGGCTGGCTGCCTTGCGGTCTGGTCTACACGGTGCTCTTCACGGCGTTGCTGAGCGGCGATCCGCTGACCGGTGCGGCCGTGATGCTCGCCTTCGGGCTGGGCACCCTGCCCAACCTCATGGCCGCGGGACTGCTCATGCGTGGCTTCCGCACGTTGGTCGCAGCCAGACCGGTGCGGCTGATCTCGGGAGCGCTCGTGCTCGGCTTCGGGGTGTACGGGCTCGCGCACGCCGCGACGCTGAGCCAACACATCAAGAGCGGGCTGCTGTGCGTGATCCACTAAGCCGGTCGGAAGCCGCCGCCAGGATTCGACCCTGATCGGGCAAAGGCGTGAGCGGCGACCCTGCTCGGCCGGGGCGGCGACCGGAGCATCAGCGCTCGCTCGCGTCGTATTCGAACCAGAATGCGCGCCCCCGTTCGGTGATGCGCCCGATGGACGGTTCCGGGAAATGGGTGGCGCAAACCGTCATCCCGCTGTCGCAGGTTCGCTCCAGGAATGCCTGGCGTGTGCTTCCGGCCAGAGCGGGATCGAAGTCGGCGCGCATGATCCATCCCGGTTCCAGACATTGCACCGGGCTGTGGATGCAATCGCCGGTAATGACTCCCTGCGCGCCTTCCGAGGCGAGGCGGACGCAGACATGGCCCGGCGTGTGGCCCGGCGTCGGCTCCAGCCACACCTCGTCGTCCAGGGCAAAGTCGGTGGCGACAAGCTGCGCCTGGCGCGCCTCCATGACGGGAAGGATGCTGTCGGCGAGGTGCGGCTGCGGGGTCCGGCGGTGCAGCTCCTCGAAGCTCTCCCATTCCCGCTGGGCGAAGATGTACTTGGCGTTCGGGAACGTCGGGACCCAGCGGCCGTCGCGCAACTGGGTGTTCCAGCCCACGTGGTCCCAGTGCAGATGAGTGCACATGACGTAGTCCACGTCCTCCGGAGCCACGCCCGCGGCTGCGAGACGCGGCAGGAACGTGTTGAGCTCCTGCATGTGCCAGAACGGTCGCGCCGGTCGTGGCTTGTGGTCCCCGACACAGGTATCGACAAGGATCGTGTGATGGCGCGTGCGCACCAGAAACGCCTGAATCGTCAAGACCAGGTTTCCGGATTCCGGATCGAGCGCGCGGGGTTCCATCCAGGTCTTATGCCGCGCCCAGTCCTCGGGCGTGGTCCCCGGAAAGAAGCTCAGCGGCTCGAAGCCCGTGCAGATGGACTCGACGATGCGACGGACCACGATCCGACCGACGGAACATTGCGCCATGGCGGGTTCTCCCGAGGAAGTCCACGCGCAAGTCTACCGCTGCGCCAGCGGTCCTGCGCGGCGCCACGCTCGCGGCCGCCGTTCGCAGACTGACTGTTGCCCGCCGCCGGGAATGTCCTTATAATCCGCGCCTTTCCGGTTTCGTCCGGGCGTTCCATACGGAACGGATTCGACCCTTGCCCCACCGTCGCGCATACGGGGGGCACAACCCATGAGGAAATGCGATGCGGCACTACGAAATCGTCTTCATCGTCCATCCCGACCAGAGCGAGCAGGTGCCCGCGATGGTCGACCGCTACAAAGGCATCCTCGCGTCCCGCAACGGCCGGCTTCACCGGCTGGAAGACTGGGGGCGCCGCCAGCTGGCCTACCCGATCCAGAAGATGCACAAGGCGCACTACGTTCTGATGAACATCGAGTGCGACCAGGAGGCGCTGGACGAGCTGGAGCACTCCTTCCGGTTCAGCGATGCCGTCCTGCGCCATCTGACCGTCCATATGACCGGGCCGGTGACCGAGCCGTCGCCCATGATGCGGCAGGAGAAGCCGCGTTCCGCCAGCGCGGGCGGCGAGCAGCCGAGAGCGGAGAGGACGGAAAGACCGGAGAAAGTGGACAAGCCGGAGCCGCAGCCGGCCGCCTGATTTGACCGGGAATGAAGTTCGGCTGAGCGGTCGGGTGATCCACCGCGAGACCCTGAAGCACACGCCAGCCGGCGTTCCCATTCTGGTGCTCACGTTGCGGCACGACTCCCATCAGCTCGAGGGCGGCATGCGCAGGCAGGTCGGATTCGAGCTCGAAGCCATCGCGCTCGGTGAGGTGGCCCGGCGCATGGATTCGGTTCCGGCGGAAAGCGCGGTGCGCGTAACAGGCTTCCTCGCGGCGCGCAGCAAGCTGAGCTCCCGGGTGGTCCTGCACATCAACGAGTTCGAGATCGAGTAGAGGAAACGACCATGGCATTCCGAGGACGGCCCGGTTCGGGCAGATTCAAGGACAAGAAGAAGGAAGGTGATCGCGGCTTCCGGCCGCTGTTCAAGCGCCGCAAGTTCTGCCGCTTCACCGCGGAGGGCATCAAGCAGATCGACTATAAGGACGTCGAGCTGCTGAAGGATTTCATCAACGAGAACGGGCGCATCATCCCCGCGCGCATCACCGGCACCAAATCGCACTATCAGCGCCAGCTCTCCACCGCGATCAAGCGTGCGCGCCTGCTGGCGCTGTTGCCGTATACCGACTTGCACTGAGGAGGGCCTTGAGGTGCAGATCATCCTGCTGGAGAAGATCCCCAACCTCGGAGGGCTCGGCGATATCGTCAAGGTCCGCGAGGGCTATGCCCGCAATTTCCTGATTCCTCAGGGCAAGGCGAAGCGCGCCACCGACGCCAACATCGCCGAGTTCGAGAAGCGCCGCGCCGAGCTGGAGAACGCGCAGGGCATCGCTCTGACCGGTGCGCAGGAACGCGCAGCGAAGCTCGACGGGCTCATGGTCCAGATTACGCAGAAGGCCGGCGTGGACGGGCGGCTGTTCGGCTCGGTGACCAACTACGACATCTCCGAAGCGCTCAAGGCGCAGGGATTCGATGTCCCCAAGGCGATGGTGCGGCTGCCGCACGGGCCGCTCAAGGCGGTGGGCGACTACGAGATCCTGCTCGACCTGCACTCCGACGTGAAAGCGCACATCAAGGTGTCGGTGCTGGGCGAATCGTAACCGACGGCTGCGAAACCGTTTCTGCATCGAGGGCCGGTACGCGCCGGCCTTTTCGTTTTTTGCGGGGCCATTTTTTTCTGTTCGCGCGTACAATGCGAGCCATAACAAACAACCTGCGCGCACATCTTCCAACACAGTTCAAGGACCGACCGTCTCGCCGATGGCACAGGCAGTGTCGCAACTGCTGCAGAACGCACAGGTCGACCTGGTGCGCCTGCCCCCGCACTCGATCGACGCGGAGCAGTCGGTGCTCGGCGGGCTGCTGCTGGACAACAACGCCTGGGACCGGATCGCGGACCTGATCGCCGAGGGCGACTTCTATCGCGCCGATCACCGGCTGATCTTCCGGCATATCTCCAAGCTCATCGAGCACAACCGTCCCGCCGACGTTGTGACCGTGGCCGAGAGCTTGGAAAGCACCAAGGAATTGCAACCCGCCGGCGGGCTTGCGTACCTGAGCGCGCTCGCGAACAACACGCCCTCGGCGGCCAACATCCGGCGCTACGCGGAGATCGTGCGCGAGCGCACGATCCTGCGGCGCTTGGCCGAGGTGGGAACCGAGATCGCCGACTCCGCCTACAGCCCGCTCGGCAGAGAGGCGCACCAGATCCTGGACGAGGCGGAGTCCAAGGTGTTCGAGATCGCGGAGCAAGGCGCGCGCGGGCGGCAGGGTTTCCAAGAGATGCCGCCGCTGCTCACCCGCGTCGTCGAGCGCATCGACATCCTCTACAACCGTGGCGGCGACAGCGATATCACCGGAGTGCCGACGGGCTTCGTCGATCTGGACCGTATGACCTCGGGCCTGCAGCCCGGAGATCTGGTGATCGTGGCCGGGCGCCCGTCGATGGGAAAGGCTCAGCCGCTGGACGCGAACATCAAGACCAGAGACGGCTGGAAGCGAATGGGCGAGATCCGCTTGGGAGACGAGTTGGCCTCGATCGACGGGCGTCGGTCTCTGGTCAGCGGCATTTTTCCGCAAGGTCTCAAGCCCGTCTATCGCGTAACGTTCTCCGACGGCCGGTCTACTCGGTGCTGTGGTGAGCACCTGTGGAAGGTGTACTACCGCGAGTGGGACGATGCGCGCGTGCTCTCTACCGAGCGCGTGCTGGCGATGCTGAGCCGGCAGCGGTATCAGCATCGCTTGTGGGTCGATGCAGTTAGTGGAGATTTTGGGCATACCGAGGAGCTGCCACTGGATCCGTGGGTGCTCGGCGCACTTCTCGGGGACGGGAGACTGTCGGGTGGGCTCGTCTTCTCGACCGCCGATGAGGAGATGCTGTCGCGGCTGCAAGCGTGCACCGGTGAGGACTTCGTTCTACGGGCCGCTGGCGGATATGACTGGCGCGTCGTCCAGGCCGGCGGGTCGCATCGCAAGGGTCACGCCGGAGTGCATCCCAACGCAATCCGGGAGTCGTTGAAGAGCCTTGGGCTTTGGGGCTTGAAGAGTGAGCAGAAGTTCATCCCCACACAGTACCTGACCGCGTCTCGCCAGGCACGGCTCGATCTCCTGCGGGGCCTGCTCGATACCGACGGCTGGGTAGGACGCTGGGGCAGCATGCGGTTCTGCTCGAGCAGCGAACAGCTGGCGCGAGACGTCGTTGAGCTCGTTCGCTCGCTCGGCGGGTGGTGCACGATTCGGTCGAAGCAAACGACCTACATTTATCTCGGCGAGAAGCGGCAGGGGCGGCCGACTTTCATCTGCAATATCCACCACGGCGACCCGAAATCTTTGCTGCTCCTTACTCACAAGCGGGATCGCGCGCTGTCGAAACCGGAGCGGAGCTGGCGGCCAGTCTTCCTTTCGATCGAGCCGGACGGGGTGGCGCGGACACAGTGCATCGCGGTGACCCACCCGAGTCGTCTGTATGTCACTGACGACTACATCGTCACCCACAACACGTCGCTCGCCCTCAACATCGCCGAGCATGCGGCGCTCGTCTCGGGATTGCCGGTGGGCGTGTTCAGCATGGAGATGGCGGCTACGCAGCTCGTGATGCGCATGATCGGCTCGGTCGGCAAGCTCGACCAGCACAAGCTGCGCACAGGGCGCCTGCACGACGACGACTGGCAGCGCCTGACGCACGCCGTGGGCAAGCTCAACGAAGCGCCGATCCACATCGACGAGACCGCTGCGCTCAATCCGCTCGAGCTGCGTGCGCGCGCGCGGCGCCTGCATCGGCAGTACAAGAAGCTCGGGTTGATCGTGATCGATTACCTGCAGCTCATGTCGGCGAGCTCCACGGGCGAGAACCGAGCGACCGAGCTGTCGGAGATCTCGCGCTCCATGAAGGCGCTCGCCAAGGAGCTGGACTGCCCGGTCGTGGCGTTGTCGCAGTTGAACCGCAGCCTCGAGCAGCGGCCCAACAAGCGCCCGGTGATGTCCGACCTGCGGGAGTCCGGCGCTCTGGAGCAGGATGCGGATGTCATCCTGTTCATCTACCGCGACGAAGTGTACAACCCCGAAACGCCGGACAAAGGCGTGGCCGAGGTCATCATCGGCAAGCAGCGCAACGGACCGATCGGCACCGTGAAGCTCGCGTTCCTCGGCGAATACACCCGCTTCGAAAGCCTCGCGGACCCGACGCGCTACTGATCCGGCGCTAGCCGGAGTCGTCTCATGGCCGCGGGTACGATCGTCGACTGCCACGTCAACATCTGGGAAGAGAAGCATCTGCTGCCCGCATTCGCGGAGCAGACGGCTACCGCTCGGCCGGGTTCAGTCGGGCTGAAAGCCGACGCCGACACGCTGTATCGCGCGATGGCCGCGGTGGACAAGGCGATCATCTTCTCGCTGCGCTACGGCGACTCGGCAGGGATCGACGGCGACGACGAAGTGACCGCGGCTGCCGTGCGAAAGTACCCCGACAAGTTCGTCGGGTTCGCGTGCGTGGACCCGCGCCGTGCCGACTGCACGGAGCTGCTGCGCCATGCCGTGGAAAAGCTCGGTCTGAAGGGCGTCAAGTACGGGCCGATCTATAACGGCGTGCACCTCAACGATCCGCGCATGGAGCCGATCTATCGGTACTGCGTGGAGCGCGATCTGCCGCTGACGATGCACATGGGCACCACTTTCGCGCGCAACGCACCCGCCGAGCTGGGACGCCCGATCTATGTGGACGACGTGGCCCGCCGCCATCCAGATCTGAAGATGGTCATGGCCCACATGGGGCATCCGTGGTACGAGGAGTGCATCATCGTCGCGCGCAAGCAACCGAACGTGTACTGCGAGGTGTCGGCGATCTTCTACCGGCCCTGGCAGTTCTACAATATCCTGCGCTGCGCCGAGGAATATCGCATCGCCGAGCGCGACAAGATCTTCTGGGGCACCGACTTCCCGTTCTCGCAGGTCGATGAGTCGATCCGAGGGTTACGCGGAGTCAACGACGTCATCGGCCGCTCGGGACTGCCGCCGGTCGCCAACGAGACCATCCAGCGCATCCTGTACTCGGATCCGTTCGAGCATTGGTGGCATCAGAGTATCTCCGCCGCATGATCGGCCAAGCGCGAGCGCTCGCCGCGCATGAGCGTGACGTGGCCGCTGTGGGTCCACCCCTTGAAGCGGTCGACGACATAGGTGAGGCCCGAGCTGCCCTCGGTGAGGTAGGGCGTGTCGATCTGGGAGATGTTGCCTAGGCAGACCACCTTGGTGCCGGGACCGGCACGGGTGATCAGCGTCTTCATCTGCTTCGGCGTCAGGTTCTGCGCCTCATCGATGATCAGGAACTTGTTGATGAACGTGCGACCGCGCATGAAGTTGAGCGACTTGACCTTGATACGGGAGCGGATGAGATCGCGCGTTGCAGCGCGTCCCCATTCCCCGGCGTCCTCGTCGGTGTTGTTGAGCACGTCAAGGTTGTCTTCCAACGCGCCCATCCAGGGAGTCATCTTCTCCTCTTCGGTGCCGGGCAGGAAGCCGATGTCCTCGCCCACCGGCACAGTGACACGCGTCATGATGATCTCCGAGTAGGTCTTGTCTTCCAGCGTCTGCATCAGCCCGGCCGCGAGCGTGAGCAGGGTCTTGCCGGTGCCGGCCTGTCCGAGCAGCGTCACGAAGTCGATCTGCGGGTTCATCAGCAGGTTCAGCGCGAAGTTCTGCTCGCGGTTGCGAGCCACGATCCCCCAGACGCCGTTGCGCTGGTGCGCGTGGTCGACGAGAGTCTGCAGGATCGCCGTCTCGCCGGAGAGCTCCTTCACCTGCGCGTAGAAGGGACGGTCGTGCTCCAGGTACACGAACTCGTTCACCAGCAGGCTCGAGCAGAGCGGTCCGTGCACCCGGTAGAAGGTGCGGCCGGCCTGCTGCCAAGACTCCATCTCCTTGCCGTGGTTGTCCCAGAAATCTGCCGGCAGCTCGCTCACACCGGTGTAGAGCAGGTCGGTGTCCTCGAGCACTTTGTCGTTGAAGTAGTCCTCCGCCGCCAGCCCGAGCGCACGCGCCTTGATGCGCATGTTGATGTCCTTGGACACCAGGATCACCTGACGCTTGGGGTACAGCTCGTGCAGGTGGCGCACGACCGACAGGATCTGGTTGTCGGGCTTGCTGGTCGCGAGCGTCGCGGGAAGCACGCCGTTGATGGCCAGCGTCTGCAGGAACAGCCGGCCGGTGGCTTCCTTGGCGCCGTTGGCGTTGAGCGCGATGCCGGTCTCGATGTCGTGGCCGGCGTGGTTGAGCAGCTCGTCGAGGAACCGGCTGGCTTGGCGGGCGTTGCGCGCGACCTCGGAGACGCCTTTCTTGTTCGCGTCCAGCTCTTCCAGGGTCGCCATCGGGAGATAGACGTCGTGCTCCTGGAAGCGGAACAGGCTGGTCGGGTCGTGCATCAGGACGTTGGTATCGAGCACGAAGAGCTTGGTGCCCGGATGCAGCCGGGTCACGGAGGCAGGCTTGCGTTGCGACATCAGGATTTAAGGGCGAGAGGTCGGGTCTGGAGAATGGGCGCCGGCTATTGCGCGCGATGCGGGAGGCTCTTCACGAAGTCGAGCACGGCTTGCGCATGTTCCGGCACCTTTACGCCGCGCCATTCCTTGCGCACTACCCCCTTGCCGTCGATCACGAAGGTGGTGCGCTCGATGCCGCGCACCTGCTTGCCATACATGTTCTTCATCTTCATCACGCCGAACATCTCGCACACGCGCTCGTCGGCATCCGACAGCAGATCGAAGGGAAAGCTCATCTTCGCCTTGAATCCTTCGTGCGATTTGACGCTGTCGCGCGAGATCCCGTAGACGGCGCAGTCGAGTTCCTGGAACTGCGGATACAGGTCGCGAAACTGCTTGCCCTCATCGGTGCAGCCGGGCGTGTTGTCCTTGGGGTAGAAGTAGAGCACCAGAGGCTTGCCCTTGGCTTGCTTGAGATTGAACGTCGCGCCGCCGGTGGAGGGCAGCTCGAACTCCGGCACGGGGAGGTTCTCTAGCATCGGATCGGTCTCCTTTCGAGCAACGGCATTCACGCCAGGAACTCCGGGCCCTGGAGCGCGAGGGTGCCTGTCCGGCCCGGGACCTCTCCGGAGGTGATCTCGTGGCAGGGCAGGTTCTTGTCGGGCAAGGCGTCGAAGTAGTCGCCGAGCGACAGCAACTTGTACCCGAGCGCGCGCCAACCCTCCAGCATGCGCTCGAACGCGGGCGCGAGCTTCAGGCCTTCCAGCTCCGCGTGCAGGGTGAACACATGGCCGCTCGCAAGCGGGTCGCGGCTGCGCTCGAGGATATGATCGGCCACGTTGCTCGGATTGATGCCGTCGACGCCCAAGAGCTCGTCGATGGTCGGCAAGGTGGTGGGAAGCTGGGGGCAAGCGATGATCTCGGCGCGGCAGACGGGCACGAAGGGGTGAGTGCCGCGCGTGTCCGAGCAGTAGGCGAAGCCGAGCAGCTGCGTCAGCCGGTATGCGTGC
>Ga0335084_10005968_pt1 | contig 12078 bp, 11 predicted proteins | sample Lox_Sample_44_FD_206721 | JGI IMG/M metagenome (GOLD analysis project Ga0335084, IMG submission 206721) | Soil microbial communities from Loxahatchee National Wildlife Refuge, Florida, United States - Lox_Sample_4.4 | ecosystem: Environmental > Terrestrial > Soil > Wetlands | place: USA...
GGGCAGGTTCTCCGACGTTAGGACGAGTGGGCCGGATTTATCCGCAGATTACGCAGATGACGCAGATTTAAGAAGCGGAGTGGAGATGCAGGGCGATCCGAGGACGTTCGCCATCATCGGCGCCGCTATGGAAGTACACGCGGTCCTGGGACCTGGGTTTCTCGAAGCCGTGTATCACGAAGCTCTTGCCAAAGAGTTGACGAAAAGAGGCATTCCTTTTCGAGCGGAGGTCGAGATTCCCGTTTTCTACAAAGGTGAGAAGCTTTCATCTGCGTACCGTTCCGACTTTGTTTGTTATGACACCGTGATTGTGGAAATCAAGGCACTCGCCCATTTGACGGGGCTTGAGGAGGCACAGGTGATCAACCATCTGAAAGCCACCGGCCATATAATTGGCCTCCTTCTGAATTTCGGCGCGCGATCACTCGAGCATCGCCGTCTCGTCCTGTCCCCCGTGAAATCTGTGCAATCTGCGCAATCTGCGGATCAATAAGTTTCGGTTCTCGTCCTTGTTTTCTGAAATCTGCGGAGTGAAGATGAGACCTCGCATCGGGATCACGTCGTGGCATCGAAGCGATCCGGACGGTCTGGAGCGCTGGGAGGCCATCCGCGACACGTACACCGGCGCGGTGCGGGCGGCGGAGGGGTTGCCCATCATCCTGCCGATCGGGGACGATAACCCGGCCGCGATCCGCGACTATCTGGCCGCGGTTGACGGGCTTTTGTTCACGGGGGGAGAGGACATCGCTCCGGCCTATTACGGGGAGCCGCGCGACGAGCGTTGCCAAGAGCCGGACCGGGAGCGGGACCTCTTCGAGATTTCGCTCGCCCGGGCGGGTCTGGCGGGGAACGTGCCGATGCTCGGGATCTGCCGCGGGCTGCAGGTGCTCAACGTGGCGGCGGGCGGGTCTCTCTATCAGGACATCGCGTGCCGGCCCGGCACGGCCCGTTACCATGCCGCCAGCCTCGCGAATCGCGGACAGCTGATTCACGGGGTACGGCTCGTGCCTGGGACGCGGCTCCACGCGATCATGGGCGTCGTGGAGTCCCAGGTGACCAGCACGCACCACCAGTTCGTCAAGCAGGTCGCGCCGGGGTTCCGGGTGGGGGCCGAGAGCGCCGAGGACGGCATCGTGGAGGCTATCGAGCATCCGGGCCACGCCTTCACGGTGGCGGTGCAGTGGCATCCGGAGCGGATATACAACGAGCGCGCGGAACATCTTGCCGTGTTCCGCGCGCTCGTGAATGCTGCCGAGACGGCCCGGGGAAAATGACGCCGGGCGAGATTAGCGACCTTCCAAGAGCTTGGCGAAACGCGGATCCGGCCTGAGCGCCGACAAGACGGGGTCCTCCCGCACGAACCGGATGTCGTCGAAGCCCATCTGCAGCGCCTTCCCCAACCACTCGAACGCCTGGTCCTGCCTGTCGAGGGAGGCGTACACGCGTGCGAGTTGGTACGCGGCCCTCGGGTCCTTGGGCCGATCCTCGGCCTGCTTTTGAGCGTCGGCGAGTCGCGCCTCACGCTCCTTGAGCATCCCCCGGTTTGCCTTGGCGATCTCCAGATTTTTCTGGAGCGTGGTGTCCGTCGGGTCGACCGTCAACCCCTGCTCCAGCGTCTGGATGGCTTCGTCGTACAGATTCTTCTTCATGTACAGCACCGCGAGATTGTTGAATACCTTCGCGTTGCGAGGTTCCAGCTCGACTGTCTTCTTATAGCCGGCGATGGCTTCGTCCTCGCGGCCAAGGCGCTCATAGGTATACGCGAGGTTCATCTGGGCCGCGGCGAAGCGGGGGTCGGCCGAGACGGCCGCCCGGAACTCCGAGACGGCCTCGTCCAGTCGCCCCTGCTTGACGAGTTCGGCGCCGAAGTTGTTTCGCTTGATGGCCTCATTCGAGGCGGCGAACGCGGCCGTCCCCGCAAAGAGGGCCGCGCTTACGAGAACGGCCGCGATCCAGCGCAAAGTACGCATGGGTTAGAACGCCTCCCGCCAGTACAAGATGCGCCGCATGGTATCCGGTGTCGGCCCCAGACGATCGAACAGTTTTGGAGGATCGCCGCCACCAAATATGATATCGGCGCGGTTGCTTCCGTCGCTGTTGGTATTGACGATCACAAACGCCCCAGACAGCAACCCCTCACCGACCGAATGCGCGCGCGTGTCGGAAGCCGTGGCGTTCGACCCAAGGATCTCGCCGGTGTCCAGATCGAGCGCGTTGAAGCTGGTGAGCATCTGCACGGTATACAGGTTCGCCGTTCCGCCGCTCCCGCATGCGGCCGTGCTGGTATTGGACGTGAAGGTGGTGAAGAAGACCACGTAGTTGAAGATATCCGGTGTCGTCAGGGCTTTCTCGTTGCTCGCCAACCGGAAATACCATCCGTGCGTAGCGACGAGATCCGGCGCGGCGGAGGTGGCATCGCTCAGATCGCTCTCCGTCCACGCAGCGCCATTGGCCATGCTGGTCTGATCGTCGCGGATGCCATAGAACCGGTTCGCGGCGACGTTGTTGGGATGGTTCCGGTCGCCGGTGCCGAAGTAGACCCAGAGCTTGTGGTCCTGACCCAGCCCGGCGTTCGCCCCGCCGTAGATCGCCTGGGTTGGATAGTACTCGCCGGACGCAGGAGGATTGGTGTCGCTCGACGCCCGGAAGAATCGCTTGCCGAGCCAGTCGGCGTTGTTGACCGTGCCGCTGGTCCCGCCGGTCAGCCTGGCCGGGGTTGTGAGATCAAACTTCCAGAGCTGCCCGCCCACGTCCCCGATGTAGACGCGGTCAATATACCCGTCGTTGTTCGTGTCGAGTGCCAGGGGGTTGGCGGGGATGCTGTAATTCATGTACTGCCGATCGGCCCCGCTGCCGTCGTTATAGTACTCCCAGAGCTTCGCTCCGGTCGCGAGGTCGACCACAAAGACGCCCTTTCCGTGGGCATCATTGGTTGTCGTGTCGTAGCCGCCGCCGAAAATGGCCACGTACAACTGGTTGCCGGTCTTCCCGGCGCTGGGGTCCATCTTGACCTTTCCGATGACGGGCTCGGACCACGTCTCGGCGATCTTGGAATCGGTAAAGCTCCAGAGGTAGGTCGGGGCCTCCGTGTTGGTGATGTCGAGGGCGTAGTAGCTATTGCCGCCCCGCCGCTGGCCGAAGACCACGATGGTCTTCCAGGTTCCGTTGATCTTCACATCGGCGACAACGGGGCTCGAGTCGACGTAAAACTGGTGTTCTCCCGATGCTGCCGCCACGTTCTTGAGATTTGGCAAGACGTCGGGGGGGATGAACGCCCACAGCTCCGCACCGTCGGTTTCCCGGAACGCGTGCAGCATTCCGTCGTTGGCGCCGGCGAGGAGGATCGTGGTGCGGCCCGCGTTTGCTGTTCGGAAATCAACGTCGTAGGTCGGATCGGTAGACGGCTGCAGGGGTGGAGTCACCAGGACAGGGGTTGAATGATAGATGTCGCCCAGTTTCCAGGGGCGATCGTCTGTGCGGTTGTTATCGCCGTTTTCGTCGTTGACGTCAACCCCGCGAATGAAATTGATGATCTTGTCCCGGTCGGTGCTGGTGGTGACACCCAGGTCCGCTGCGCTGACGTTGGTGTTGTTGAAATCCACGAGGCTGGTCCCGCTCCGTACCTTGATGTGGCGATCCCCAGGGGCCGTCAGTTGCAGCAGTGCCCCGGCCTCCCAGGCCAGACACGGTTTGCTTGTTCCGTCGGAAAACGTGAGGGTGCAGGTCTCGTCGGGAGTGTCCTGGGCCGTGGTCTGCACCAATCCGTTCTCGTTTCGGTTGAATGCCTTGAGATAGCCTCGCCAGAACGGCCGGGAGGGGTCCGACTGGAACGATGCCATGTAGGCCCGGGCGATTCCCGTGGCGCTGGTGCTGGGGACGACGGGTGTGGCGAACATGAATGTCGCGGCCATGATCTGCCGAATGGCATCCTCGAGCGCCGCTTCCAGCTGGCCCTCGCTCTCCGTCGAATAGAACGTGCCGCCGCCGTTGTCCGCGGTCGTTTGCAGGACGTCGTTGGCGGCGGCGGCCTCATCGGCGGCGACGGCGAAGCCGATGGTGTGGGTGAGGACAGCCTGAATGTCGGGAAGCAGGGACGCATGGTCTGTCGTCCGCTGGACCGTCGCTTCGGCCCGGACGTCGCCGTTCCCGTTCTGGAGGCCGTCCGACATCATGATGACGAAGTTCGGCTGGCACGCGTACTGGATCGGGCTGGCGTGGCCCGACATGTTGCCGCTGTAGTATGTCCCCATGTCATGAAGGGCACCCTTCAGCGGGGTGTATCCGCTCGGCGAGATCCCGTTGAGGGCGGTGATCAAGCTGGTCTTGCTCGAGCCGACATCCGCGATGATCGTCGCGCCGCCGGGCCCTTGGCTCCCGTTCCCAGTGAACTTGGCCAGGCCGAAGCGGACGCCGTCGGTGTTGTTGATCAGGTTGGTCAGCACGCGCTTGGCGACGACGATCTTCTTCTCCTGAGCCGAGGCGGGGCTCGCGACGTAGTTCAGGTAGTTCCCGACGAAGAGGGTCACGTTGGAGCCGCTGATCTTTCCGGACCAGTGGCCAACGCTGGACAAGGCGGCCCGGGCGGCGGTGCTATTCACCTGGGCGATGGTGGTCGCGTACGTGCCATATCCCCCCTTCTTCTTGGTCTGGTACACGACGGTGGCGGTGTAGGTACAACCGGAGCACGTGTAGGTGACGGCCGGGTCGTACGGGTCCGCCGGGAGGTTATCGTCCATGCTCCCTGAGCTGTCGATGAAGATGAGGATGTTCGGCTGGATGTTCGACCCGAAGACGTCGCTGTCGTCGGCTCGCACGCCCGCGACGGGGAAAAAGAGCAGCGCCAGACACGAGAGAAGGCCAAGGAGTCTTTTCATGGCTGACCTCACTAGTTCACGGGGCCGAATTCCGCCCGCACCTCGACCTCGCGCCTGGCGTTTCGCGGCCCCGTTCCCGTTGCGTTGATCTGGTATATATAAAAGTCGTGCCCTAGGTTGTTATACCCATTGGTCAGCGCCATGGAGTACCCCTCCTCCGTGCGCTTGGAGATGAACTTGGCGGGTTGCGCGCCGGCGGCGGTGCGGCTACCGCTGCGGAAGCTGTACGTGCCGATGGCGGTATCAGGGATGGCGGCCTTGGCTTGCGCGTCATTCGCCGAGAGCTGGTTGAGCCCTCGGTTGACGCCGGCCTCGGCGGCCATCAAGGCCCCCTCGGACCAGAGGGAGTTGAAGGCCACGCTATGCTCGGTCGAGGCCACACTCAGAAGCGTGATCCCGAGGAGGGAGAGAAGAATCATGAGGAGGAGGGCGATCATGAGGACCGACCCGGTTTCGCGTCCCGCGTGAAGAAGCCGCCTGTGTCGCATCGAGCACCCCGTCTCAGAGGTTGTTGAGGTTTCGGAGCCGCACCGTCGAGGTCAACGTGTACACCTGCGCATCCTGAAGTGGAACGGGCTCGGTGACCTGGAGTGTAATCGCAATCGTCCGTACCGCATCCCGCGCCACTCTGGGCGCCACGCTGAGCACATTCCCTGCGGCCTTATTGTCAAGGTCTGCTGGCAGCTCGGTGCCGTTCTGGTCGAAGTACTTGAAGCGAAGGAGGGTCACGTTGTCGGCCAAGATGGTGGTGCTATTGTCGCACGTGTACGTCGCGGCATCGGCGGTGTTCGTGCGGCGCTTGGTCGCGAGGGTGTTGCCGTTCTGGCAGAAGAGAAACACGGCACTCGCGTCGACTACCGGCGGACCGGCGCTATAGGTACTGTTGTCGAGGTCTCCGAAGGCCGCCACGGCATTCGCGGTGCCCAGGTGAATCCGAAGAGTGCCGAGAGGCAGGTCGTTTGCGGTAATGGGGTTACCGCCGGCGTCCAAGTCGTAGTTCTCCAGTACATACCCCGCCATCCGGAGCGCCCGCACCATTTCGTCCATGGCCAGCCTGGCCTGCTGCTGGACGTCCTGTTTTCGCGTTCCGCTCGCATACGTCCGTTGGCTGGCGTCGAAAAGCTGATAGATCGCCAAGAGGACAACCACGAAAATAGTCAAGGTCATCAAGACTTCGATCAGGGTGAGCCCTTTGCGGAAACCACGAAGCTTTGGCATGGCTATAACCTGCTGATGAGTGTGGACAGCTGCACGTCCGGTCGACCCGCGACGGTTACGGTAACCGTGACGAGCCTGAGCGTCGGAGACTGATCCGCCACTGTGATCCGCCCAGTTCCGCCAAGGGGCACACCCGAGACAGTCAAGGTGTACCACATCCCCTTCTCGGCAACTGTGAATCCCCACGCCGCGTCGTCGCCGGCGAGGGCATATCGGAACTTTCTCACCAGCGCACGCTCTGGGTTGGCCGCAGGAAGGTCCCCCGGTGCGTTTGTGCCCTTGTTGTTTAGGTTGGGCAGGTTGGCGAACGGCAGGGTTTGGATGTCCTCGATCATCTGTCGAGCCGCCGCCGTGGCCATGGTTACCTTTCCTCCTGCGGCCACGTCGGTGTAGCCGGTGGAGAACATGGTGGCGATGGAGAGGAGAGCGACGGCCATGATGCTCATGCCGATGAGGAGTTCAATGAGCGAAAAGCCCCCGTCCCGACCGCCGCGCGTGGTCAACCGCTTCTCGGCGATCTGACTGAATCTAGAGTGAGTCTTCATGGGACGACCTCTCCGTGCCAAAGTTCGTCAACGCATTGACAGCTTTTGACCATTGCATCGAAGTTGGTACTTGTCCAGCGGTGCCGTCGCACAATGCAATTCGTATACCGGCTGTGAGTTCCAGCTGTAAGTCAATATAAGAGAAGGCGCCATCACATGTCGGCGATAGACTCGGATTAGACACGTCCTGCCATTGTGGCGTCAGCGAGCTGACAAAAGTTCCGCCGGATGAAGCTTTCCGGCTTCGTTCGACGAGCGCGACGGGCCTCCTGCGCATGAAAAATACAGCGCGGTACGTCTTATTGGGAATGAAGCAAAGTCCCTGCCATCAGGCTAGCGACCCCTTGATTTCTTTGGCCGCCGATACGCAATGGCCTGGCTAAGGACGCGGTTTGTGGGCTTGGCGAGAGTCTAGACCTTGCTGATGGGCATACCACATCGGTGAAAGATGAGGAGCCATGGCATGGATGATGCTTGACCATTCGGCGGACATATGGGTCTGGTCGGGGAATGGGTCTCGTCACGGCTGAGGTCAGATCCCGCGGCACTATGGCTACGGCCTCGGCACGGAAGGTCCGGAAGGCACGCTCTCCCTAAGAGTACGAGGTATACCATGATGACGACACGGCGGAAGGCAGGGTTCACCCTGATCGAACTCATCATTGCCGTTGCCATCTTATTCATGATGGTGGCCATTGCGATGCCGCTCTTCGCTTCCGTCATTGCGCAGAGCCGCTTGACAGCCGCTGTGCAGCGTGTTGCCGCCGATCTCCGCTTCGCCCAGTCGCGGGCGGTGACTCAGGGCGATTGGCATCGCTTGCACTCCGGCGCGGATGGCGCAGTTGGTAAACCAGGGCAATATCGTCTGGAGCGGAGTGTCGACGGAGTCGTTTGGGTTCCCCTGGACCAGTCGTCCTGGTACAACCTCTCTATGGATTACCAGGGGTCAAGCCTTCAGGCGGTCACGGATTTCGCAAATTCACCCGTCCCAGGTTTTGACGTCAGGTTCAATTCGCGAGGGGCAATCGACAATGTGGGAGTCGGGAGCGCCGGGATCAAGCTGACCGTGCTCGCGGAAACCGGGGCAACGGGCACGATCCAAGTCATGCGGACAGGAGCGGTTCGGATCCAGTGACCGATGTAGTTTGTCGAGCCAAGGCACGCCGCCATTCTGCTCTTGAGACTTGAGACTTTCTCCGAGTGCCTTCCGTTCCTTTCGTGCACCACCTTTCTCACTTCCTACAGTTCTTCTTGGCGTAAGCGGTCCGCGCAGGCGACTGCTGGTTGCGGTTCGCGCCTTTGGGGCAAGCGGAGACCTGCCCTCTTTCCAGAAGAGTTGCGAATCCCGAGAGGGCTACGCGCTCCCCGCGGACGGATGCGCTTGGGCGATAGCCGCCGCTCGAACACGCGCGAGCAACACCTGGTGCTCTTCGGCCTCGATGATGGCTTTCACCGCGTCAGGGGTAGTGGCGGAGGCGCGAGCGTTGAGCCGCTGACACAGACGCGCGAGTCGGTCCAAAGAGGCCTGTACTCGCCGCTCGCTGAGCCGGCCGGACCGGAGGGCCAATTCCACGGCGGCAATGGCTTCGCGCTGCCGGTCGGCATGCTGGCAAATGAGGATCAGATCGCCGCCTGCCTCTAAGAAGCGCACGGCTGCCTCGCCGATGGCGTACTCGGCGACGATGGCGCCCATCTCAAGATCGTCGCTGACGACCACGCCGTCGAATCCGAGCTCCCCGCGCAGGATGTCTGTGACGATGACACGGGACAGGCTGCTGGGCGCCGTGGGATCGAGGGCAGGGCACCTCAGATGCGCGAGCAGAATGCTGGGCATCCCGGCTCGGATCGCCTCCTGGAAGGGCACGAATTCCACCGCTCTCCATCTGGCCGGCGGTTGTGAGCTTTCCGGCAGCTCGAGATGGGAGTCTATCGCGGTGTCTCCGTGCCCCGGAAAGTGTTTTCCCGTGGCGAGGATTCCCACATCCTCGAAACCGCGGAACGCGGCCAGTCCCATACGGGCCACACCGTGCGGGTCCGAGCTGAATGCCCGGTCACCGATGACAGGGTTGGCGGGGTTGGTGTGAACATCCAAGACCGGTGCGAGATTCCAGTTGAATCCGGCGGCGTAAAGCTCTTCTCCCATCGCACGCGCCACCTCGCGGGTAAATGCGGGATCACCGATCCGGCCCAACACGGCAGCCGGCGGCGGCGCCAGAAACGGGGCGGGAAGGCGAACCACGCGGCCGCCCTCCTGGTCCACGCCGACCAGGAGCGGGCCACGTGCATGTCTGTGCAGGTCGGCGGTGAGGAAACAGATCTGGTCCAGATCGCGAAGGTTCCGCTTGAACAGGATGACCCCTCCGAGACCCCGGCCGAGTAGGTCGCGGATGCCGTCCGGCGCCTCGGTTCCTTCGAAACCGCAACAGAAGAGAGACAACAGATCACGCTCGGTCATTAGCCTCTCCCGTCTGGAAGGAATGCCTCCCGATACGCCTCCAGATCTTCTCGACGGACATCATTCCACGTCTGCATCTCCCGATAGAGACCCTCCGGGTCGCGGGCTATGCGCTCACCGACCGCCTGGGTTGCGACTGTCAGGCTGGCCACGCGGCGATCGATGACGCTGCTGAGCAATGGCCCGATCACCTTCAGAACGCCGTGCGCGAGGATGCTGTCGAGACGCACGTAGATCTGCGGCGAGATCTCCACGGCGGGATCGGCGCCCTGCAGGACATCGCGGTACTCCAGGGTGAATACCATGCTGCCGGAGAGCTTCAAAAGGTGTGCGAGGGAGCGGAACTCGCCTTGGCAGAAGTACACGCGTCGGTTGACGCCGCGGGCTACCAGCCGAAAGCTGCCGCGCAAGGCGCCGAGGTCGTTCACGTCGAAGGAGCCGCCCTCCCGCATGACGATGTGGTACCGCTCCAGCGGCGGATGGAGGTGGCGAGCCAGTGTGGCCGCCAGGCTGGGCCGGTCGAGAAGCCGGTCCGCGACGCCGACCGTTCCGAGGAAGCGAACGGGCTGGAGGCCTCTGGCCAGGGTGTATCGCTCCACCACGTCACGGGTGGCGGGGTCTTCGATGGCCAATCCGGCCAGCGTGAACGCGGCCTCTGCGAGAGACACCAACGACACGACCAGGGCGATGGCGACCCAGGGGAGGCCTTGACCTTTCAACGCCGTGCTCGCCGAGGATCCCACCGTGACCTGGCGGACGGCTGATTCATTTGACAGGGGTCCTCTCCAGGCACTATAAGGAACCGGCAGTGGAACACCCTTTCTCGATGGCGAGGTCATGTGACGACCAGGACGAAGCTGTACTGGGTGGCCATCCTGTATTTTGCCGAAGGTTTTCCCTTCGGCATCCTCAACGACGCGTTACCCGTGTACTTCCGCGTGCACGGGGTGCGTCTCGCCGACATCGGCCTGCTCAGTCTCATCGGTTTGCCGTGGATGCTGAAATTCCTGTGGGCGCCGGCACTCGATCGGTGGGGGCAGCGCCGCAGCTGGGTGTTTGCCTGCCAAATCCTCCTCGCCGTGGGAATGGCGACCATCCTTGCCTTGAACCCTTCGCAGGTCGGCGGCGGGCTGTGGTTCCTGTTGTGTCTCTTGGCCGTGTTCTCCGCGACGCAGGACGTCGCCATCGATGCCTACACGATCGAGTTGTTGGACACGACGGAGATGGGGCCCGCAAATGGCATCCGGGTCACGGCCTACCGCGTCGCCCTGATTGCCGCTGGGGGGCTCTTCGTGTGGCTGGCCGGCATGATCGGATGGTCCGCGGCATTCGTCGGGGCGGCGGCGATCATGGGCCTGTCGAGTCTGTGCGCCGTGCGCATGCCTCTTGGGGCCGCGCCCATCGCCCACGCTGCATCCCGCCCGGTCTCAGGCCTCGACGCCGTCTGGGAGCCCTTGCGTCAGTTTTTCCGGGTCCCCGGGTTTGGCTACGTCGTGGTCTTCGTGTTGACCTTCAAACTGGGAGACATGGCGCTGGGGCCCATGATACGCCCCTTCTGGGTGGACCGCCACTTCACCCTGGTGGAGATCGGTGCCATTCCGGGGACGCTGGGTGTGATCAGCACGATTGTCGGAGCGCTGGTGGGCGGACACCTCACCGCGCGGTGGGGAATCTACCGAGCCCTCTGGTTGCTGGGGATCGCGCAGGCCGCCTCAAACCTGATGTACGCCGCCGCCGCCGCACTCCCTCCATCGATTCCCTTGATGTACGCTGCCTCGGTGGTCGAGTCCTTCTGCGGCGGCCTCGGCACGGCGCCCTTCCTGGCATTCCTCATGAGCGTCTGTGACAAGAATCACGCCGCCACCCAGTATGCGCTGCTCAGCGCGCTGTTCGGCCTGACACGTGTCTTGGCGGGCCCGGTGTCCGGCTACGCGACCGAGGCGTTGGGCTACGCGCCGTATTTCACCTTGACGTTTTTTCTAGCGTGGCCGGCGCTCCTCCTGATTGGATCCGTCCAGCGCTGGGCCGCCCGGCGGGAGTCGGAGACCAGCCAATGCACAACTGACCACCGATAATGAGAGGCCGGTCAACGAGCGGCATTGGCCGGTCTTCAGTTGCCACTTTCTCATTTTGCACTTTCCCGATGCTCGCTCCTCAGAACAGGCGTTCCCCGCGGCTGAAGAACCGCTGAAAGCCCTCCCGATCCTTGGCCGCCGCCGCAAATCGCGTCAAGCCCTCCTTGAGGGAATCCGTATCGGTTGCGATGGACAGCCGCAGGAAGTGTAGGTGCTCGGTCCCCAAGCGACCGAAGGACTTGCGATCCAAGGTGGCCACTTGGTACTCGAAGAGGAGGAACATCTGGAAGAGCGTGGAGGGGCTGGTCTTCTTCTGGATCTCGGACGGTAGGCTCCGGAAGGCGTCCATGATCCCGAGCTGCTTGCACACGCCGGCGATATTCGGGAACACGTAGAACGCCCCCTTGGGGTTCTGGCAGCGGACGCCCTCGATGGCGTTCAGTCCGCTCACGACCAGGTCTCGACGCTGCTGGAAGACGGATGACATCTCCGCGACGACCTTGGCAACTTGGGGGGATTCCAATCCCAGACGAGCGCCTTCCTGGTTGTAGGCGGGAATGCACGAGAAGTAGTTGATGTTCAGATTGCGAAAGAGGTCGGCCTCTTCTTTGGTCGGGAAGAGCGCCCAACCGATCCGCCCGCCGGTCCAGGCAAAACTCTTCGACGCCCCGCTGACCAGGATCGTGATCTTGTCCATGCCTGGACAGGACGCAATGCTGTGATGCTGGCTTCCGTCGAACAGGATGTGCTCATACACCTCGTCGGAATAGACTCGGACGTCCGGCGCGCACCGGTTGCGGATCGCGCCGGCGATCTCGTGCAGCTGCTCCTTGGAGGCGACTCCGCCCGTCGGGTTGGACGGGAAACAAAGATAGATTAACTTGGTCCGTGCGGAGAGCAGGGGTGCGATC
>Ga0335084_10005969_pt1 | contig 12077 bp, 12 predicted proteins | sample Lox_Sample_44_FD_206721 | JGI IMG/M metagenome (GOLD analysis project Ga0335084, IMG submission 206721) | Soil microbial communities from Loxahatchee National Wildlife Refuge, Florida, United States - Lox_Sample_4.4 | ecosystem: Environmental > Terrestrial > Soil > Wetlands | place: USA...
GACGATGTTTACGTCGCGACCGCCACCACCGTGCGTCACGATGTTCCGGCCGGGGCATTGGTGTTTAACCCGCGCGAACAGAAAGTGCGCGACGGTTGGACCGGGCGCAAGCGTGAGCAGATGAAAGGAAAGCGAAAATAATGTGCGGTATCGTCGGATACATCGGCCATAGAGAAGCGGCGCCACTGATCTTGGAAAGCCTGCGTAAGCTCGAATACCGTGGCTACGATTCAGCAGGCATAGCGGTATTGCACGACGGCCAAGTGGCGATTTGCCGCGCCGAGGGCAAGCTCAACAACCTTGAAAAGTCGATCGCCCGCCAGCCGATGAGCGGTTCCATCGGCATCGGCCACACCCGCTGGGCAACCCATGGCCGGCCGTCGGAAACCAACGCCCATCCGCACCGCGCCGGCGACGTCGTCGTGGTCCACAATGGCATCATTGAAAATTATCTCGAGCTCAAAGAACAACTGAGTAAGCGCGGCACCCACTTCAGTTCGGAGACCGATAGCGAAATTGTCGCTCACCTGGTGGCGGAAAAGGTCGAGCGCGGGGTGGATTTTCTCGACGCCGTGCGTCGTACGCTGCGGGAAATTCATGGCTCCTACGCATTGCTATTTCTTAACCGTCGGGATCCCAAGCGCTTGATCGTGGCGAAAAACTCCACCCCTATCGTTATCGGTTGGGGCGAGGGCGAGACCTTTATCGCGTCCGATATTCCCGCGCTGTTAGATTACACCCGCAAAGTGACGTTTCTGGAAGACGGCGAGATCGGCGAAGTGACACTGGGTTCCTATCGGCTGTTCGACGGCAAAGGCAAGACCATTCGGCGCCCGGTTAAAGAAATTACGTGGGACGCGGTGGCGGCACGTAAAGACGGCTACGCGCATTTCATGCTCAAAGAAATCCATGACCAGCCGCGCGCGCTCGCCGATACCTTCCGCGGCCGGATCGCGCTCCGAGACGGACAAGTGTCGCTTGAGGGCATCAAACTCCAAGCCAACGAAGTCAAGCAGATCAAAAGGTTTCACCTGGTCGCGTGCGGCACTGCTTGGCACGCTTGTCTGGTCGGGAAGTTCATGCTTGAAGAGATCGCGGGCATTCCTGCCGAAGTCGACTACGGCTCGGAATTTCGCTACCGCTCGCCGTTGATGGATCCCAAATCGATTCTGCTCATGGTCAGCCAGTCGGGCGAGACCGCTGACACCTTGGCAGCGGTTGAAATTGCACGCGCCAAGAAAGCCAAGATCCTATCGATCTGCAACGTCATCGATTCATCCATTCCGCGAAAATCCCACGGCGTTCTCTACACCCACGCAGGTCCAGAAATCAGCGTGGCCAGCACCAAAGCTTTTACCACCCAATTGACCGCGCTGTACTTATTAGCCATCGCGCTTGGCCGGTTGAACGGCAAGCTCAAGACGTCCGATGCGCGCAAATTACTGCGTGACTTGATGCATCTACCGAGTTGGATCGAAAAGACTCTTGAGATTGAAGGCCAAGTCAAAGATCTCGCCCGCGAGTTGATGCACAGCCGTGATTTCCTTTATCTCGGCCGCGGCATCAATTATCCGATCGCGTTGGAGGGGGCGCTCAAGCTCAAGGAGATTTCCTACATTCACGCCGAAGGCTATCCGGCCGGCGAGATGAAACATGGACCGATCGCATTGATCGATGAGACCATGCCCGTGGTGATGTTGGCGCCGCGGGATCGTTATTTCGAAAAGACCATCAGCAACTTGAAGGAAGTCGATGCGCGCGGCGGCAAGGTCATCGTGCTCACCGACGATGCCAAGACCGCGCGCGAAATTGCCGCCCATCGGGTCTTGACGCTGCCGAAGGCTTCGCATTATCTTACGCCCATCGTGATGACGATTCCGCTCCAACTGCTGGCCTACTATATCGCGGTGCATCGCGGCACGGATGTCGATCAACCGCGCAACCTTGCCAAAAGCGTAACGGTGGAGTGATGGCCCTCAGCGAAAGGGGGCCAACGCAACTCAAGCGCACGCTGATTTCTCTGCGTCATCGCAATTTCCGCCTGCTGTTCTGCGGCACGAGTCTTTCCCATATCGGCGACTTCATCCAAGCCATGGCGCAAAGCTGGCTGGTGTGGACCATGACCCAGTCACCGTTTCTCCTCGGCGTCATTGGTTTTTGCCAGGCCGTGCCGCGTCTGCTTTTGGGCGCGGTGGGCGGCGCCATCGTCGATCGCTTGGAGCGGCGCCGCTTGTTGGTTTCAACCCAAGTCTTGGCGATGGCCCAAGCGTTCTGTTTTTGGGCGCTGGTTTATTTTGATCTGATCCAATTTTGGCATGTGGTGCTATTGGTGTTGTTTTTGGGCACGGTGAATTCGCTCAATCAAACCGCGCGTCATTCGTTGATCAACAATTTGGTGCCGCGCCAGGATCTGATGAACGCGATCGCGCTTAATTCTTCGCTGGCGAATTTGGCCAAGATCATTGGTCCTTCCTTGGGCGGTGTATTGATCGGCGTTATCGGCGTGGCCGGCTGTTTGTTCGTCAACGCGGTGAGTTTTCTCGCCATCATCGTGACGCTGGTGATCATGGAGTTCCCGGCGAGCAGAGGCAAGGTTAGCGAGGCGGTATCGTTTTGGCAGGAAGTGAGCGAGGGCTATCGCTTTCTGCGCGCTGAACGCAGGCTCTGTGCGGTGCTCTTATTGACTTACGGGGTGGCCCTGGTCGGCACGCCCTATTCGCGATTTTTGCCGGTCATCGCCACCGACGTGCTGCACGCCGGGCCGACGACCTTCGGTTTGTTGCTGGCGGCTCCCGGTATCGGCGCCGTGATCGCCGGCTTAGGCATTGCGTCACTGGGGAAGCTGAGAAGGCGCACCCATTTCGTCGCCATGAGCGTTTTCGCCTTTTCGTTTTCTTTGATCATGTTTTCGTTTTCCCGCTGGTTGCCGTTATCCATGTTGTTCCTAATTCTCGTCGGCGCCAGCAACATTGCGTTTCGCGCCGTATCCAATTCGATCGTGCAGATGGAAACGCCGCCAGAATTGCTCGGCCGGATGCTGAGCTTGTTCTTCATGGACAAGGGGCTGTGGTCTTTCGGCACGCTGTTCATCGGCAGCGTCGCTCATTGGGTCGGCACGCCGCGGGCGATAACCATCTCGGGCGCCGCCTGTGCGTTGGCTGCGTCGATTTTGCTCTACCAACAACGGCAGGCCAGAGAAAGCCCAGCAGCGGAAAATTTACACCAGCGTGTCGCGCAATAAGCGCGCCGCGGTTTCCGGCGCGACTGAATTAATATGCATGCCGGAGCCCAGTTCAAATCCCGCGGCCCGGGAAAGTTGCGGCAAAATCTCTAAATGCCAGTGATGGTGCGCACTTGACGTTTCGTCGGTGGGCGACGAGTGAATGAAATAGTTAAACGGCGGATTGTCCAACCCACGGTTGAGACGGATGATCGTTTCACGTAGGGCGCGGGCAAAGTCGGTTAAGTTTTGCTGCGAACATTCCTCGAATGCCGCAGCATGGCTTTTCGGCAGTAACCAGGTCTCATAAGCAAAACGCGGCGCATAGGGACAAAACGCAACGAACTGATCGTGATCGAAAACCACGCGTTTGTCCGCCGCGATCTCTCGCTCGACAATCTCGCAATAAATGCACCGCCGGGTGGCCGCGTAATGCGCCGCCGCTCCTCTGATCTCATCGGCCGCTTCCCTGGGAACGAACGGCAGGGCGATCAATTGCGAGTGCACGTGTTCGAGGGTGGCGCCGGCGCGGTCGCCTTGGTTTTTGTAGAGCAAGAGATAGCGCCAATGGCCGTCCGATTTCAGTGCGCGCATGCGCTCGTAATAAGCGCGCAGCATATTGGAAAAGCCAGCCGCACCGAGCGCGTCGAGGTTGATAAAGTGGCTGGGGCTTTCGACGATCACTTCATGGGCGCCAACGCCATCTTCCGCTTGATAAAGGTGATCGCTCTTGGCGCTCGACTGAACGCTTCTTTCCACCGCGGGATATTTGTTGGGCACGACGCGCACGCTCCAGCCTGGTGTGTCGGCTTGTGTTTGCGCATCGCGCAATGCCCAGACTTCCGGCGGGGTCATCGCTTCGTTGCCGGCGCAAAACGGGCAGGGTTCATCTTGGCGCAGGCTATTCGAGGCGCCGAATTGGCGCGGGCGGTGGGCCCGCTGCGCCGCGATGATCACCCGGCGGCCGGTGATCGGATCTTGGCGGATTTCCGACATTTCGCTTCAGAAAGGTTCACATGCCGTCAATGACCCGTGGCGTGAATCCTTTGGCATAAAAGTAAAATTCCGATGAGCCGTGCCGGGTTGCATCCGGTTTGCTGCGCTGGACAGCGGCGAAATATTGTTTCAATTCGGCCGTGAAGGTTGGCAAATCTTCGCTGATGAAACTTTTTACTAACAACGCGCCGCCGGGCCGTAGCAATTCGATCGCGACCGCGAGCGCCGTGCGGTTTAAATCCAAACAGCGGGCCATGTCCGCGTCGCGAATGCCGCTCAACTTGGGCGCCAAGTCGGAGATCACGCAATGCGCCGGGCCGCCGATAAGATCTTTGATTCGCTTTTGAATTTCTTTAGAGGTGATGTCACCGTGGAGCAAAATCACATTGCGCTCAGGCAACGGCTGGATCGGCTGCAGATCGACGCCGACGACTTTGCCGTTCGCACCGACGAGTTTTGCCACTACTTGTAACCAACCACCGGGCGCCGCGCCAAGATCGACCACACGGTCCGCCGGTTTCATAATGCGAAAGCGCTGTTGTAATTCGAGCAGTTTGTAAGCCGCGCGCGAGCGATAACCCTCCTGTTTGGCTTTCTTGAAGTAAACATCCTGGGGTTTGTAGATCATCAGTTTCTTTTAGCAATTACCGTGGAGAAAAAAAAAGGCCCGGCCTGAAGCGCAGGCCGGGCCTTGCTAAGATTAATCGCAAACTACTTAGCGCGCGCCTTTCACCTGAAACTCGACCCGGCGATTGACCGCGTAGGCCCACGCGGTGTCGGCGCCGATTAACGGTTTGCTCTCGCCTAAGCTCATGGCCGACATGCGCGCCTGGTCGATGCCTTGGGCGACCAATTCGTTCATCACGGTTTGCGCCCGCTGCAGGCCTAGCTTTTGATTATATTCGTCATTACCACGGTTGTCGGCGTGACCTTCAATGATCACGGTCAAATCGGATTTACCTTTGAGCCGCTGGGCTGCGAGGTATACCTGGCCTTTGCCTAGATCGGTGAGGTTCGCCTTATCGAACTCGAACGCGACCGGTGGAAAAACCAACTTTTCGACTTCAACGATCTTTGGCACTTCCTTGACGACGACTTTCTCAACCGGCACTTCGACAATCTTGACCGTCTCCGGCGCCGCAACCGGTGGAGGTGGTTTTGGTTGCATCGCAGTTTGCTTGAGCGGGACTCGTTTGGGTTCCCCATAATCCCGGCTGGGCTGCGGATCACTAATCACCGGCGGGTGGGGCCGATGACCGAAAAAAGCCTCCTGCGGCTCAGTGGCGCTTACAAGATAATGGAATGGGCGGAACACCGTCCACTCCGTTAGCCAGCCGACCGGATAGAGCAAGTAGGCGGCGATACGAAAGGGGTTAGATTGGCTGTCGTCATACTCGTCCGATGCCGCCGTTACCGGCTTGGACGCGAGCGTCATAGCGAACCACGCTCCGACCAATACAAGTCTTGAAGCTTTCATGGCAGCCCTCCTTAAAGAGCTTTGAGAACACAAGTTTAGAAGCTACCTGGGGCTTTGTCAAATTCATCTTTCGCAGCATCGCTTGTAACTGGCGCGGTCATGGTCTATGAGAAAAGCGGTTTTGCCGACGTGCTTATTTTCGTGTTCGGTCAGCGAAACAAAAATAGCAAACGCTATGGCTGTTGTGGTTGAGCAAAAAGACCGGGCGCTCTGGATCACTTGGAGCCGTCCGCCGCTGAACGTATTAGATATCGCGTTAATGCGTGAACTGAATCAAGCCCTAGTCGATTGCGCTTCGAATGGCGCCATCGACGTGGTGGTGCTCCAAGGGGCAGGCGAGCGGGCGTTTTCGGCCGGTGTCGATATCAAGGATCATACTACGGCAAAAGTTCCGGAAATGCTCGAGGTGGTCCATGGAGTCATCCGGAAATTGTTGACACTGCCACAGGTGACTGTGGCGCTGGTTCGCGGGGTTTGCCTCGGTGGGGGATGTGAAGTGGCCAGCTCCTGCGATTTCATCGTCGCGTCAGAGGAGAGTTCGTTCGCCACGCCGGAAATACTCGTGGGCTGTTACCCGCCGGTGGCGCTGGCGCGCTTTTCGCGTTTGATCGGTTACCATCGCGCTGCGGAAATGATTCTTACCGGGCGTCGCTTCACGGCGCGCGAAGCGCAAGCAATGGGGCTGATCAACCGCGTGTTCCCGACCGCTGAGCTTGAAAATGGTGCCGAGGAGTTGTTGAACGAGTTGCTCGGAAAAAGCGGCGCCGTGCTGCGACTCACCCTGAAAGGGCTGCGCGAATTGTCACTGCAGGGATTCAGCGACGCCCTCAAACGTTCCGAAGAGATTTATTGCCGCGATCTGCTTCAGACCCATGACGTCGAAGAAGGTATTAGCGCCTTTCTCGAAAAACGTCCGGCCAAGTGGCGCCACAGTTGAACTCAGATCAGCAAAGCTCGGCGCGTTGCCACCAATTTCCATACCGTCGGTTTTCAAATCAGCGTCTATATGGTAATTTTGTCTCTTGATGGCAGACTTCGAGGTTACAATCGCCACGGAGCCAGGTGAGATTGAAGAAGCGCAGAGACTTCGTTTCCAAGTTTTCAACCTCGAGCTGAACAAAGGCCTGCAAAACTCCTACGACCGCGGTCTCGACATCGACGAATTCGATCCGTTTTGCGATCACTTGATCGTGCGCCACCTGAAGAGCGGCGATGTGGTTGGCACTTACCGGTTGTTGCGCGGTTCGCAAGCGCGCCGGCACATCGGTTTCTACTCGGAAAAGGAATTCGACCTGTCGCGGATCAAACGGCTCGACGGCGAGCTGCTCGAACTGGGGCGCTCCTGCGCGCGCAAAGATTTTCGCGACCGTGCGCTGCTTCCGCTGATGTGGGAAGCGATCAGCGAACAAGTGCGCAAGCATCAGGTGCGTTATCTATTCGGCTGCGGCAGTTTATACACGACCGATGCCGCGGCAGTCAGTTCGATGTTTGGTCTGTTGAAAAATAAATACTACGCGCCGGATACGCTGCGCGTGAACCCCGTCGAACATTGCCGATTTGCCGGCTTGCCGGAGCCCGGCCCAAACTTAGATGAACCGGCATTGTTTCAAAAGCTGCCCAGTTTGATCAAGGGCTATTTGCGCATTGGCGCGCTTGTGTGTGGCCCGCCGGCACTGGACGCGGAATTTGGCACGGCGGATTTTTTCTTGCTGTTGGATTTTGCCAGTGTCAAAGGCGAGTACTTGAAGCGCCTGGGCTTGAACGATATGAAAATACACGATGCGCCTGCTTAAGTTAACCGCTTTCCTATCACTGTGGGTATTTTTCTTCGCCCTGGTGATATTAATACACTTGTGGATCTCGATTCTCGGCCTGCCCAACCGCTGGAAAATTGTCAGCCGACTCAACCGGATATACACTTTGCTGCTGCGCTCGATCTTGAATATTAAAGTCACCGTGGCGGGCGATGAAGGTCAATTGGAGCGGGGCGGCTGCGTGATCGTCGCCAATCACACCAGCTACGTCGACGGCATCGTTCTCGGCAGTATCTTTCCGATTGTGTTCGTTTCCAAAAAAGAAGTGCGCAGTTGGCCGATCATCGGCCAATGGAACATTCTTTGTGGGACCATCTTCATCGACCGGCAACATAAGGGACAGGTCGGCGCGCTGGTCGAAGAGATGACCGTTAAACTGAAGCACGAAGCGAATATCCTCTTATTCCCTGAGGGCACCTCGACGAACGGCGAGCGGATGCTGCCGTTTCAAACCGTGCCGCTGGCGGCGCCGCTGCGTAGCCGTTCAAGCATCGTGCCGACCACGCTCACCTACAAGAGCATCGATGATGAGCCGGTCACATGCGATAATCGCGACCTGATTTACTGGTATGGCGATATGGACTTTATGACGCACTTCTGGAAGCTCCTCCATGTGCGCAGCGTTGAAGTCCTGGTAACGATCCAGCCGAGGGTTGAGTGTTTCCATTACCCGGATACCTCGGCGGGGCGAAAAAAGTTGGCCCAAGACTGTTACGATCGAGTGCTTGGCCGGATGACGGGAAAAAATTCAGATCAGGAAGAAGACGGAGACGAGAGCGGCGAGCCGCTCCTGCCCGGTTAACTTAACTGTTTTTTAATATTGTCGACGAACTCTTTGAGCATCGAGTCGGCTTTCTTACGAATAATCGGCTGGCCGAACTCGCCGATCTTGCCCAAAATATTCACATCGGTTTCCACGAGCAGCTCGGTCTGATTGGCACCGAGCTCTTTCAAATTCATCGTGGTCTTGCCACTGACTGCGCCGGCGGCCATGCGGTCTTTGGCTTCCGCGCGCAACGCGGCGCGCCAATTATTTTTATTTTGCTCTTCGAGGATAATTTTACCTTGAAGGTTCAATTTGATCGGACCGACACGGACGGTGAGCGCGCCTTCGTAGGTCGTGTCGTCGATTTTCGTAACCGACTCTACTCCAGGGAGCGACTTGGCCACTTTCGGCACGTCCATCAAGAAATTCCACAGTGGTTCACGCGCTACCGGGATCTGGGCTGTCTGGCTAAATTTCACTTCCTCTTACCTTTCTTGGCAACTTTCTTTTTGGCGGCAGGCTTTGGCGCAGCCTTGACTTTCGCCTGTTGGCGGATATCTGCGAGTGCTTTCTCAAGGGCACGGCGCACGAACACAGCGGCCATGTCTTTTTTGTACGCCGCCGAGCCGCGGAAATCGCTGATCGGATCGACCACGGCTTTGCCCTTCTCGCCGGCTTCGGCGAAAGCTTCGGTTTTAAGCGGTTGGCCGCGCAAGACTGCTTCCGCTTCGGTAGCGCGAATCGGCGTGACGCCGACGCTGCCCAGCGCGATGCGCACGTCGGCGATGGTTTTCTTGGTCTTGTCGAGAGTCAATACTGCGGCCGCCGAAACCGTGGCGTAATCATCCGCGGTGCGCGGTAAAAACTTAATATACGCGGCGCCGGTATTCGGCGCCATTTTGGGCACAAACACTTCGGTGATAATTTCATCGGGATTGAGCACCGATTCGTAATAATCCTTGAAGAACGCATCGAGCGGAATCACCCGGCTGCCGTTAGCCGAGGTCGCTTTCACGGTGGCGCCGAGCGCGATTAAACTCGGCGGCGGGTCCTGGTTGGGATCGGCGTGGGCCAAACCGCCGCCCACGGTTGCCATGTTGCGTACCCGGAGAGTAGCCACATGGTGATAGGTTTCAGCGAGCATGGGCAGGCGCCGACGCACCAGGGGCGAGCTTTCGACCGCACGGTGTGTGGCCAGACCACCGATGCTCAAGCCGCCGTCTTTGACTTCGATGCCATTCAAGCCGCGTACACTGCGCAGTGCGACCAAACAGCTCGGCCGCAACAAGCGCTGCTTCATCATGATCACCAGCGCCGTGCCGCCGGCGATCAATTTGGCGTCGCCGCCGAACTCTTTCAGAGTTGCATGAACTTCTTTGAGATTCTTCGGGGTGCGGTATTCAAAAGGTATCATGGCTGTGTCCTTATTATTTGGCGAATTGATGCGCCTTCTGGATCGACTCGATGATCTTATAGTAACCGGTGCAGCGGCATAGGTTGCCCATCATCCAGTCTTTGATCTCATCTTCGTTGGGCTTGGGATTCTCTTTGAGCAACGCGGTGGCCGCGACTACCTGGCCAGGAGTGCAAATACCGCATTGGAAGCCGCCGTACTGGATAAAACTTTTCTGCACCGGATTAAGTTCGCCGTTTTTGGCCAATCCTTCGACGGTGGTAATGTCATGACCATCGGCCATCACGGCCAAGGTCAGACAGGAACTGATCATGTCGCCGTCCATCAGCACGGTACAAGCGCCGCAGACCCCTACGCTGCAGCCCTCTTTCGTGCCGGTGAGGCCGACATCGTAGCGTATGCAGTCAATAAGCAGACGATTGGTAGGAACCTCCAACTCGACTTTTTTGCCGTTGACGCGAAATTTGATCTTCTTATTCATCGCTGTTCCTTTCTCGAGAATCGGTCGCGTGGAGTTCTCAGTGTGGACTGGAAAAACTCACTAGGGCTCTCTTATAGAAAGAAATTTCCCAAACTGCAAGCCGTTTTTTCGTTAAATTTTTCGCTAATTTCACTCGTAATTGATGTCGTTACGCCAATGCCTGTCGAAAGTCTATGGCAGAACCATTGAGGTCCAGTCGAACGGTCGCGCGTCAATACGTAATGACCGAACGAATGCTTTTACCCTCATGCATCAGGTCAAATGCTTCGTTGATCCGCTCCAACGGCAGGGTGTGGGTGATCATCGGATCGACCTTGATCTCACCGCTTAAGTATTTTTCCACATAGCCCGGCAGTTGCGATCGGCCTTTGACGCCGCCGAAGGCGGTACCGCGCCAGACTCGGCCGGTGACCAGTTGAAATGGCCGCGTGCTGATCTCTTCCCCCGCGGCGGCGACGCCGATGATGGTCGATTCGCCCCAGCCTTTATGGCAGCACTCGAGGGCGGCCCGCATGGTTTTGACATTGCCGATACATTCAAACGAATAATCGACGCCGCCGTCCGTCATATCGACAATGACTTGCTGCACTGGCGTGCCGTCAGCCGGTGGTAAGACGAAATCCGTCGCGCCTAAGTTTTTTGCCATTTCAAACTTTTTCTCATTGGTATCGATGGCAATGATGCGCGCCGCTTTGGCCATGACCAAGCCTTGAATGACGCTGAGGCCGATGCCACCCAGGCCAAACACAGCGGCGATGGAGCCGGGGCGCACTTTTGCGGTGTTGAGCACTGCGCCGATTCCCGTGGTGATGCCGCAGCCGAGCAAGCAGACTTTATCAAGCGGCGCGGCCGGATTGATTTTCGCCAGGGCGATTTCTGGAACGACGGTGTATTCGGAGAAAGTCGACGTGCCCATGTAGTGCAAAATGATTTTGCCGCGGAGCGAAAAACGCGATGTGCCGTCCGGCATGACGCCTTTACCTTGGGTTAGTCGGATCGCGCCGCAAAGATTGGTGCGCCCCGATTTGCAAAACTTACAGTCACCGCACTCGGGAATGTAGAGCGGGATCACATGGTCGCCAGCTTTGACCGTCGTTACGCCTTCGCCTACTTCCAAGACCGTCGCGCCGCCTTCGTGTCCCATGATCGCTGGGAAAAGGCCTTCGGGATCTTTGCCCGAGAGCGTGTAAGCGTCGGTGTGACAAACGCCGGTGGCGGTGATTTTCAACAGCACTTCACCGTTCTTCGGCCCGGCGACTTCGACTTCCTCGATGACCAATGGTTTGCCCGCTTCCCAAGCGACGGCAGCGCGCGATTTCATAATGCCTCCTTTATCTCCACTTCTTGAGGACTTTGTATGGATAACGTCTCAGGTTCACTTTGCATTGTCCACCACGAAGTGTGCATGAGTTTTCGCTCGCCTACAGATTATGAAAATCGAGGGAATTCCTTCCACATGGTCCTCCCCTCGACTCGTCATTCCCGCGCACGCGGGAATCCAGGTTTGTTCTCTGCCGAATTAGCCTGGATACCCGCCTTCGCGGGTATGACGGAACGCAGGTGGCCTCTTCAATCTACAGATCATCCCACACATGTATTTTCGAAGGAGGCACGAAGGATTCAGATCTTTATAGTCTAAAACTTCGTGCCCTTCGAAGCGCCAGCATAAACGTCGCAGATCCTATATTCCGAAATGAAGATAGCTCGTAGAATGCCCGTTCGACAAGTAGCCGAACAAGTGTGGGGGGGATCGAATTCCCCTGGCGAACCATTGCGAGGCGATTAGGCGAGCCTTAGCGTAAGCGACCCTGGTACGACTGGTCACCCAATTCAACGTTTCGTCAGCGAATTACGCCGCCGCTGTTGCAATTCTTCCAAGTTTCGTGGGAAAGGATAGGAACTATTTGAA
>Ga0335084_10005970_pt1 | contig 12077 bp, 12 predicted proteins | sample Lox_Sample_44_FD_206721 | JGI IMG/M metagenome (GOLD analysis project Ga0335084, IMG submission 206721) | Soil microbial communities from Loxahatchee National Wildlife Refuge, Florida, United States - Lox_Sample_4.4 | ecosystem: Environmental > Terrestrial > Soil > Wetlands | place: USA...
AGGGCGCCCGCGGCGATGACACTGGCCCCCGCAACACGGCTTCCCCACGTCGCCGGATACACCGCGTCGGCGAGCGAGAGACTCACGGCACCGGCCATCATGGAACCAGCGACAGACGGAATGTGCCAGGTCAGAAAGACGAATACCAGCGATCCGCCCATGACATAGAAAAACGGGATCGGACTGAATCCGCCCCGCTCGAGCACGGACATCCAGCGTCCTGCGATGCCCATGCCCACGCCCATGATGAGGTACAGCACGAAGAGTTTGACACCGATGCTCGCGATGTAGCTCAGGTATCTCTCGGTGAAGAACTTGGTCCAGCGGCTGCCGGCGAAGCCGAGGAACAGGACGCCCGCGCCGATGACGATGAAGCTCTCGACCAGGGCCACGAGGAGCTGGGCGGCGATGACGGCAAACGCGACGACGACAACTATCGCCGTGATGCCGGCGATGAGGCTCGCGAAGAAGCCGTCGAGTAGGCCGAGATCGGAGGTGGCATTGAGAATCTTGTTGGCCAGCGCCAGACCCTGATCAAAAACACCGGTCGGGCTGAGATCCCTCAGCCCGGCGGCTGTTGCACCGGCTTGCGAAAAGCTCTGGATAACGGCCGGAACCCAGGTCCCACCGTTCAGCAGCAGCGCGTAGAAGAAGCCGATCGCAATGACCTGACGCAAGAGACTCGACACGACCGCGAGGCCATCTTCTCTGTCTAGGACCCACCAGATTGCCGACCACGTCAGCTGGATGGCGACGAGAATCCAGAAGATCTTGCTCGCGATCGGCCCGAGTGCGCTGAACCAGGAGGTGCTGATAGCCTCGTAGTCCCGGACGATGTCGTTGAGAATGGTGGAGCTCACGGGTCACTTCTCCACGGACGTCGGCATCTTCGGCGTTTCGGGTCCGAAGCCCTTGGCCGGCGGGGGCATGCTGCCGGGCGTGGGGAGGCCCAGCTCGCGGGTGCCGGCCCGTATCCACGCCTTGAGGCGCTCGCCGAGGTCGTCATCTTGGCGAACGGCGATGATCCGCACTGTCGTATCGACGGCAAACACCACTCGGCAGTTCGGCGTCGGGTTGGGCTCCTGAGTCTTACAGGCCTGCTGCGCTTCCTTCCAGAGGGCAGTCTGCTTTCCGGCCTCGTCGGCCCAGAAGCCGCTGTGATACTTCGGTGAGATATTCTCGGTCTTCAGTGAGCCAAGGGCTTCCCGGGCGGCATTACCGCTGCATGCCGTCGCGAGCAGGATGAGAACGCCGAGACGAAGCGGCCGGGTACCCACGGTGCTCCCTCACGGCCTGATCGACGCGGGAGTGGTCGTGATTGCCGGAAGGACTGGCGCCTCGCGGTTTCCGTTCTTGATCCACTCCTGCTGCGTCGCGACGCGCTGGGCATCTCGGTTGGTCTGGTCGGCCATGTAGACGCTCTGCGCGTTGATCTGAGCCATCATGAGCTGGCGAAGCTTGGCGAGCTGCTGGATTTGCTCGGCGGCGAGCATATTGCCGACCTGGATGGCCTGCATGCGCCCCTCGGCGCTGTCGCCGAGGGCGGTGAGTGTTTGGACGCGGCGCTGCTCATCGGCGAAGTCGTCAGCGTGGAGCCGGGCGGCGGCAAGGGTGCCTCGCAACGTGTCCAGGGTCGTACGTGTCCACTGATTGTAGGCCGCCGGCCAATCGGTAATTGGCCGATAGCCTGGATACTTATCGCGGAACACGCGGTCCAGCCCGGCCATCGCGTACGCAATTGCCTGCTCCTGCTCGATGACCTGCCCCAGGCGCACGAGGCTTGGGAGCGCTTCCCGGTCCCAGACGCCCGCGTAGGCACGCGTGTTCTGCACCAGGTTCTCGATCTGCTTGACCTGGTTCGCGATCATCTGGACCTCGTTGATCACTGATTCGATCGCCTTGAGCGCGCTGATGGTGTTCTGGACTAGGTTTGTCGGATCGAGCACGATCGCCGCGTAACCCCAGGCAGTGGACGCGGCGATCACGACGACTGCGATCATCACAATCACATGCCTCGAGAGCCCTGCGACCGAGCGGACGGCGCTTCCGATCGATGAGGCAGTCCATGCAAGTGCCGCCATGACGTGACGGCCGAGCGCGTAGGCCGTGCACGCGGTGCCCCATACCGCCTCCGCGACCCGGACAACGGCCCCGACGATGACGAGCGCGATCGCCGTCCAGGCGAGCCAGCCCGCGAGACTCATGGCGTGCGCTCGACCGGCGACGAGGGGGCCCCAGACGAGGACGGCTCCGGCTATCGCAAGGACCCCGATCCCGAGCTTGCCCAGCAGCCATCCGCGGCTCTCGATGTATACGAGGTGTGTCTCGGTGGGAGCGGCGATTCGGGTCATGGTTGGTTACCTCCCTCTGCAGCGTGCGTCCAGGCCTTCGCCGCGGTCTCTAATCCGCGGGATCGCAGCCATGCCGCCGGCCATTTCCGTCCGTGCGTCGTCACCTGCTCGTTCACTTGGACAATAGCTTCCCTCCCCGCCATTCCCACGAAGCTGAGGGCTATCGGTCCCAGCCCGAGGCTGATGAGCCGCCGTCCCAGAGGGGACAGTACGTAATACTGCCTCTTCGGAAGGGCGGTCGCCAGGATCTGCACCTGTCGGCGATTCAGGCCGATCCCCTCGTAGAGCCGACGGACGTGGTCGCTCTCGGCCTCGGGATTCGGGAGAAGAATCTTCGTCGGACAGGACTCGAGGATGATGTCGCGACGCGGCGAGTTCACCACGTCCGCCACGCTCTGGCTGACGAACACCACCGCGGCGTTCTTCTTCCGGAGAGTCCTCAGCCAGCTCTCGACCGCGTTCCCAAACAGCGAGTGAAGCGCAGTGACCCACGCCTCCTCGACGATGAGCAGGGACGGAGAACCTTCCTCGAGACGCTGCTCCACCCGATGAAAGAGGTAGAGCAGGATGGGCACGAGGTGCTTCTGCCCGAGCGCCATCAGATGGGACATCTCAAAGACCTGGAATCGCCCCTCTCCGAGGTCGTCGGTCTGCGCGTCGAGGAGATGTCCGAGTGGCCCGCTCAGCGTGTAGTGCGCAAGCGCCTCTCGAAGGCTCTCGTCCTGTAGCGTATGCACGAGGTCGGTCATGGTGCGGCTCGGGCTTTCGGCGAGCAGCTCGAGCGCCCGCCAGAGCGCTGTGCGCTGTGCGGGGGTCGGCGTGATACTTTGCAGGTCCAGAAGGACCTCGAGCCACTCCTGGGCCCACCGACGATCGTGGCTTCGGTCGATCCCCGCGAGGGGCGTGAAGGCCCGGCCGCGCTCCTCGTCGCCGGCAATGTCGTAGTATTCGGCGCCACACGCGTGTGCGAGCACGTATGCCGAGTAGTCCTTGTCGAATAGGAAAACCTGGGCTCCCGGGTAACGGAAGAACTGGGCCATCAGTAGTCCAACCAACGTCGATTTACCGGATCCCGTTGGCCCGAGGATGAGTGTGTGGCCAACGTCGCTTACGTGGAGGTTCAGGCGAAACGGCGTCGCGCCTGCTGTGGCTGCATAGCAGAGCGAGGGGCTCGCTTGCGGATAGTATGGGCACGGGTGCTCCTCGAGCCCCGGCCAGATGCTTGTCAGAGGGATCAGATCGGCAAGGTTCAGCGTGTGCAGTAGCGGCTTGCGGACATTTTGATGGCCATGGCCCGGAAGGGAGCCAAGGTACGCCTCCAGCGCATTCACCTCCTCGACTCGCGTGCCGAAGCCGCGATGCTGCAGCTGCTTGGCTACCTCGCGCGCAGTTCCGTCGAGCCGCTCTCGGTCGGAGTCGAACAGTAGGACGTTGCACGTGAAGTAGCCGAACCGGACGACGCTCGCGCTAGCTTCGGCCACCGCGTCGTCGGCGTCCTGGGCCATGGCCACCGCATCCTTGTTGGCAAACGTGACCGTACCGAAGCTGAACGACTCTTTGAGAAGCCCCAGCAGCCCGTGCCGCTTCTGGAACCAGTTTCTCCTGTACACGCGCAGCGCTCGTTCCGCGCTCGCGGGATCCAGGAAGATGAACCGCGTCGACCAGCGATACTCCACCGGGAGGCGATTGAGGAAGCCAAGGACTTCCGGAACCGACTCCATCGGGAATCCCATGACACCGATGACTCGAACGTGGTGCTCGCCGATCCTCGGCCTGAAGCCACCGATCAGATCCTGGGTCGCGATCACCGCATCCAGGTACATCGGTATGGTGGGGACCGCCACCTGATGCCGGAGCCCGGTGATGCACGTGTGGAGATAAGTCAGAAGCGCCGCCGAGCCGAGGCGTACCAGCGTCAACCGGGCCGACAGTGCATCCTCCAGTGACGTGACCGTCTTGCTAAAGATGTCGAGGACCTGGTTCCAGCCCGGGTGGCGGTCGCTTTCACCTTCGAGAAAGAGCGAAGACACGCGATTCTCAATCTCGGCCGGCGGCCGGTAGGTCAGCGCGAGATAGTACGCACTCTCGAAGTGCGTGCCCTCGGCGGTATAGCGCTCGCGGCGCTCGTCATCGATGAGGCGAGTTGTCGGGTCAGGGAAGGCGCCATGCTCTGGGTAGCCGACACTCGGCCGGCGGATGGCGTCGACGTGGAGCATCCAGCCGTTGCCAAGCTGCACCAGGGCTGCGTTCACTTGGCTCGAGAGCACGGCGAGCTCGTCGTGGCTGGCCGATTCAAGATCGGGTCCGGTGTACACCCAGGCGGCCAGAAAGCCACCGTCCTTCAGGAGGCAGACGCCGTCGTCAACAAGAGCCGCATAGTTGACGAGGTCAGCAAGGCCCTTGGGCTTCGGAGTAAAGATGGCCACCCTCAGTCCTCCACCGATCGATAGACCCATGCAGGCGGAGTCGCGATCGCCGGCCGGGCCGGGTAGTAGGACTGATAGCGGACGTGGCGGACGTAGATCCGACTCAGTCGCGGGTCGTACTTGGCGGCGCGCGTCAGCGCCCAGTGGCCAACCGTGGCGAGCAGAACGGCGAGGGTGAGACTCACCCAATGGAATCCCACCCCGAAGATCAGCGCGGCGATCATCGTACCGTTCATCAGGACGAGCTCGCGCTCCGCGCCGCCCAGGAGCAGGGGTCTCGTTAGCGACGGATGGATCGGCGTTCGGCGGGGCTCTTCCATCAAAACGTCGCCCCTGCCCAGCCGACCGCGGTCATGAAGCTCAGCGCTCCGAGGGCGATCGCACCGCCGAAGGCAACGCCGAATAGCCGCCGCGCCCCTGACCCGTGTTCGGTGAACGCGAACACCAGGCCTGTCACGATCACGGCGACGGTGATCAGGACGTGAGCGACCGTGCCGCTCAGACTGCTGAGGATCGTATTCAGCGGACCGTCCCAAGGCATCGCCGGTCCCGTGGCAGCAGCCTCGGTGGCGGCAGAGCTGAGACTCGCCAGAAGAAAAGCGCTCCAGAAGACAAGGCGAATCAATAACTGTCGGTGGTCACGCATGCTCGACCTCCATGGGGACAGGCTCGACCGGCTCGACAACGTAGCTGCCTCGCGCGGGGTCGTACGAGCTGACTCGCGTCAGTTCCCTCACACGTCGCCCCTCAGGTGTGCGAACGATGAACGCCACAAGATCGATGGTCTCGGCCACGAGCCGGGGCTGCGGCGGCACCCCGGACTCCTGGATGAGGCTGTCGAGGCGGAGCAGCGCTGCCGCCGCGCTGTTTGCGTGAACGGTAGTGATCCCACCCGGATGCCCCGTGTTCCATGCCTTCAAGAGCGCCAGCGCTTCTCCGCCGCGCACCTCTCCGACGATGATGCGATCCGGGCGAAGCCGCATGGTGACCCGCACCAGCCGCGTCAGATCCGCCACGTCGCCAGTGTGCAATTGCACCGCGTTGCGCGCCTCGCACTGAAGCTCACGCGTGTCCTCGAGGATCACGATGCGCTCGGTAGGGTGACCAACAGCGACGATCTCGCGCATGAGCGCGTTCGCGAGTGTGGTCTTCCCCGAAGCTGTTCCACCGGCGATGAGAATGTTTCGACGCTCGCGTACACTGTCGACGAGCACCCTCTGCTGTGCTGGCGTCAGAATCCCCGCGTTGACGTAGTCGTCCAGCCCAAATACCTGACTCGCACGCTTCCTGATAACAAACGTAGGCGCCGTGGACACCGGCGGCAAGATCCCCTCGAAGCGGTAGCCGTTGATCGGCAGCTCGCCCTCAACGATCGGCGCGCGCCCATGCGCCACGGACCCGAGGAGTGCCGCCACCGTCCCGATGAGGCTCTCGACCTGGTTCTCGGTGAGACGGTCGCCGAGGTCCCACATCCCCTTCGCGTGCGACTCCACCCACAGCGCGCCGTCCGGGTTACACATCACCTCAGTCACGTCAGGGTCACCGAGGGCGGCAAGCGTGGCGGCGCCGAGCTCGCGGCAGAGCTTCGCGTACAGCCGCTGCTGCTGCTCGGGGTGCGTCGTTCTCATGCTTCGGGCCCGACGTCGAAGGTGAGCTGAACCGCGGAGTCGCCGTTTGTCGTTCCTGAACGAACGATACGCTGGACCGTCCTTCGCCAGTTGCGGTAGCGCCGGTTGGCGCTCGCAACCGCCGTCGCCTGCAGCTCGGCGGCCACCTCCGGGGTGTGGAGGAAATAGCTCACCGCCTGGCGGTCCACCATGCTTTGCAGCAGGTGTAGCTCTCCCATAAGATCGCGGAACCTGGCATCGAGAGTCGCCGCTAGCCGTGACTCCGAGCGTGCGAGGAGGACCTGGATGGGCCCACCCTGGTGCTGGTCGCCAGGTCGACCGGGGTTGTCGATCGCGGCGGCCATCTCTTCGCGCCAGGCAAAATACTCGCGAAGGCAATCGATCACGCACTGCGAGACCGAGATCCCGCGCGCCGCTGCCTCGCGCTGCAAACGCTGCTTCTCGGGGCGCTGGACGTAGGCCTGGATGTGGTCTCGCATCGCAGGCATCGCTCAGAAGGCCTCCTGGGGACGGATGGTGTCGGTCCCTTCTTCCTCAGGCTCCGGCAGCAGAGACGTCTGGGCTTCTTCGGGGGGGATGGCAGGGAACACTCGCGGTAACGCGCGCGAGGTCCAGTGCGACCAGTCATGCTCGAGGCGATCCGATTCGACCGGAGCCGGCACGGCGGCTCGGCTGCAGAATGCTGGATCCCCGTAGTAGCGAATCTTCTGAGCGTAAATCGCGGGGTGCCCGGCGACGAAAACGAGAGCCGAGTCGTCGGGCAGCCGCATCACCTCATCGGGCGTGAGGAGCGGCCGAGACGTCTCCTGCTCGCTCGCCATGACGTGCATCAGCACAGGGTTCAGACGGCTCCCCGTGTACGTGCGAGTCTCCTTGTGGACGGTCATTGTGCCGGCCATGTCGGAGATCAGCTTGGCGGTCTCGACCTTGTTTGCGGCGAAAGCGACGCGCACGTGGCAGTTCGAAATGATGGCCTCGTAGCGCCCGTACGCGTGAGCGAGCTGGGTAAGGTCCTGGACTATCAGGTAGGCGCGGATGCCATAGCCGGGCAGGTACGCAAGCGCGGTCTGCAGCACGTCCATTCGGCCGAGTGTCGGGAACTCGTCGAGCATCAGGAGGAGCGGATTCGGGTTCCCGCTTCGCCGGCGTCCATGGTCTCGGTCAACCGGCTGACGATCTGTTGGAGCAGCAGCCGCAGTAGCGGTCGCGTCCTGTGAATGTCGGAAGGCGGGATGGTGAGGTAGAGGCTCACGCGGCGGTCGTGCTGCATGAGGTCACGCACGGCGAAGTCCGACGTGCTGGTGTTTTTGGTCACGACGGGATCGCGGTAGAGGTTGAGGAACTTCACGGCCGACGAAATGACACTCGAGCGCTCGTTGTCGGATTTGTTCAACAGCGTGCGGGCCGCGCCTGATACCGCTGGGTGAGTGCGGGTCGGGTGTCCCACGCTATCGACCCAGCCGTATTGCCGTTCCGGATCGTGCACGGTCTTCAGCATGGTCGTGAGCGTGCTCTCGATCGTGCGCGTCGGGTCCGACAGCAGCGCCAAGCAGCCGTGAAGAGTCTTCTGTCGCTCTGCGTAGAGCACATGGAGGATTGCGCCGACCAGCAGATCGTGTGCCGTAAGATCCCAGTGATCTCGACTGCCCTGCCCGTCTGGGTCAATTAACATATCCGCGATGAGCTGCGCGTCTCGCACGTCGTTGGGCCACGCGCGGACCTCCAGAAGCGGGTTGTAGCGGGCCGAGGAGCCGTCAGCCACCGTGGGGTGAAACTTGAGACACACGCTGCCGAGGCGGTCCCGCCGCCAGCCGGCGGTCAGGGCCCAGTTCTCGCCCTTGATGTCGTTCACCACGACGCTCGACGGCCAGCTGAGCAGCGTCGGGAGCACCAAACCGACACCCTTGCCCGACCGGGAGGGAGCGAAGGCCAGGACGTGCTGCGGTCCGTCGTGTCGGAGGTAGACCGTCTCCCGCTCGTCTGGCCAGGCGCCCACGTAGACACCGCTCCCACCCACGAGGCCCGCGGCGTGGAGATCCGCCCGGCCGGCCCAGCGCGCGGAGCCATGCGTGTCCGTCGGACCCGTGAGCCGCCGGGCTCGCCTCACGGCGACGACGATAGCCACGAACACCGCGGCGTGGCTCGGGACGGAGACCATCCAAGCGCCCTGGCGCCATACCTCCCCGGTGCCGCGGACATCTCCGAACCGCCACCACCAGATGAAGAAGTTGAAGGGCGCGTACAGTGGCCCGAGGCGCAGCGAGAGCAGCCCGGCCGCGAGCACGAAGAGCATCGCCGCTGCGCTTCGCCAGGCCGGCATCATCAGGCCACCGACTCCGAGCGTCGCGACAAGGATCGCCGCGGGCCCCAGCAGCTCGCTGTAGGGCGATCCGATGGTGATCAATGAAGCCCCGAGAGCCGGATGGAAGTTGAGCCGGTAGGCGGTGACCTGCGTGGTCATCCAGATGCTCGCAAAGACGATGCCGGCAACCGTGCCGATCGCCCCGAGGTAGATCCCGGCCGCGGTGTTGCCCCTGGCAACCGGGAGCCGGTAGAGTGTCGGCCTGCTCACCGAGCGCGCTCCCGGTCCTGCTCGTCGTCACCCAGTCGCCAGACGAGGACTCGCCGTTTCCGGTCGTCCTCGTGCTCCTGGCCTCGCGCCCTGACGTCGCGGCCCGACGCGCTGACAAGATCGTCTGTACGGAATGCGGTGAGCTCGCGGCCGGTATCCACGACAGCATGTCGATGGCCCGCCCGATCACGCGCATAGCCAACGAGGCGGCCGCGGTGGATCGCGCCCACGGCCGGTTCCTCAATGTTCACGAGCCGCCCCTCGCGCCTCGAAAGCGTCTCAAGAGTGGGCAACCTTTCGGGTTCGGGGACGCGAGCCGGGCGTGAGCCATCCCGGCCACTGGAGCCCTGACCCGGCTGAAGCGCCTGAACACGAGTCTCGACCATGACGCGTCCTCCCTTCTCGACCGCCTCACCGGTCAGCGTCACGACGTCGCCGATGCGTAGCTGGCCCTGTCCGCGCGCCTGCTGGACGGCGGCGGCCTGTGGAATGTAGTGGAGGCGGTCGCGGGTCTCGAGCAGCAGGTAGCGCTTGTCTCGAAGCTCGTCCGCCAGGCCGGTTCCCACGACGCGTCCGGTGATGACCGTGCCGGGCTCGATCTCGGTCACAACGACGGGAACGTGGGGATCCGAGAGACGCGCCTGATGCCGGGCCCGGGCCTTGATGATGTCGCCGCTGATCTGCGCCTGCCGAAGCGTGGTCTCGAGTTGCGGCGAGAGGCGCCAGGTCCGCGTCCACACCTTCTCGGCGAGGCCAAGGCCTTCGAGCACCTGCAAGCGGCGCAACTCCTGGCGCCTGAACTCCTGTGCCGCCGGAGACCTCGGCAGTCGCCCGTCGATCGTCACAAGCCCTCGCGTTCCCCCGTGACGGATGAGGGTGCGATCGACCTCGGTGAAGTGGAGCTGGTCGATTGTGTGCCCGCGCGCCTGCACGATTTCGCGCTCCGAGCGATAGCCGAGCGCCTGCGTCGCGATGTCCTGACTGCGCCGGCGCAGCCCTTGTCTCAGGTAGTCCGGGTGGATCCTGAGGCCCTTTCCTTGGGCGTCGCGCCCGCGGACAAGGAGATGGATGTGCGGGTTGTCCGTGTTGTAGTGGTCGATGGCCACCCAGTCGAGGCGTGTCCCCAAGTCGCGTTCCATCTGCGAGAGGAGCGCTCGTGTGTGCGCCTTGAGGTCGAGACGCTCGGCGTGCTCAGGCGAGACGATGAACTTCCACAGCCGCTCGTCGCCCGACCGCTGCCAGCCTCGGAGGGTCGCCGGAAGGTCGATGCCCTCTTGCTCGGCACTGAACCCGCGTCCCTTGCCGCCGTCGCGCTGCGCGCCTTCGCGCGCCAGGTATGTCCCGTGTGCGGCCCATGATGCACTCCGGCCGTTCCGGGAGTACGAAGCCTTCACGGTGCTCCGCTGCCAGCGCGCATCCACACCGCCGAGAAAGGCGCGACCGCGGCCCAGGCGGCTCCCGCGCAGGCGAGCGCCCCATCGGCCGCGCCGCGCCCGCCGTGGCCCGGGCGGGCGACGGCGCCGATGGTGCGAGGCCAGCCGTGCGGAGAGCTCGAGGTGATCGCTCGGGATCGCCATCACACGGCGGCCTCAATCTAGACAGCTCGGCTGCACGGGCGCATCAATCGACCGTCCATATGGGCCGCGCGAGCGACCACACCTGCGCCGCCGAGAGCGGCCCGAGGTATCGGCTGTCCCAGCTGTTCGGAACCCGCGTGCTGACGAGCCAGAGCTCATCGGCGCCGACGACATATCGCCCCCACGCGACATGGGGCAGCTCGCGCCCGAGACTGTCGGTGGCAGCGATCGAGCTGCTGGGAAGACGTTGACCGTTCACGGTCACCGCCTCGGGTGCGATGTCCACCACGTCGCCAGCGACAGCGATGACCGGCTTGAGCACGGGCTGGACGCCGCCCGCGCACGACCCCGGCCCGAGATAGCCTCGGGTGCGTGCAAATGCCGCGCTCTGCGGGCTCACGCAGGCCACCACCCACGCCCCTCGCGTCGGCCAGCCGGCGACCATCCGGTACAGACCGCGTGGCGCGCTCGCGGAGAGATTCACGTGCAGACCGAGCAGAAGGATCACGGCGATGAGGACGCCGACCACAGGCAGGGCGAGGGCAGCCCGGGCTGCAGTCCGGCTGCACGCCGAGCGACACGGGACGTGCAGGGCGCGTGCAGGCGAGCCACGAAGTACCCCGGAACAGGCGTACTTCACGACTTCTCCAGAGGCGACGCCGGCTTGCGCCGCACGTGAGGTGACTTTTTATCTTGCCGTACCATCCCCTTCTTCCTCCCCGTTCCCTCTCTCTATCCGCTCCTCAGCTCGTCGCCGATCCAGCTCCGGGCCCGTTCTGAGTCCGCCGCCGCCACGTTTGGAACTCGCGGTCGGTCTCGATGAACCGCTGGAGCATCTGCACGAGGAGTGGCCACACCTCGATCGGCTGGCCACTCGTCTCGCGGTAGTAGCTCGTATAGGCGGTCAGCATCGCGTGAAGCTCGCCGGGAACTCGTCCCTTGAGCGGCACGTCGGTGTAGGTCTGTACGGGCTTGAGTCTCATGGGCGCACCGTGTCGTCGTATGGGCCGGGGAATACGAGGTCCTGGGTCACCATCACGTTGAAGGCGTAGCCGGGCCGGATCTCGATCGTGGGGGCGATGTTCATGCCTCGGCGAATGAGCTCGGACGACGTCTGGCCGAGCTCCTGTCCCACAGCGGCGCCCAGGACGTTGCCCGCGGTGGGCCCCGTGAAGCCCTGGCCGAAGCTCGGGATCTGGCTCAACTGGACGCCGGCGCTGAAGATCGAGAGCAGCAGGGCGTTGCCGAAGACGCGGACCAGGTGGTGATTGACCTGGTCGTTGAAGCCGGCAGCGCCGGCCGGGTCGGTGCCGGACATTCCATCCTTGAGGCTCAGACTCGAGCCATTCGGAAAGATCACCCGCCTCCAGCTGACCAGGACGCGCTCCTGGCCGTATGCCACCTGGTGGTCGTAGAGCCCGATCAAACGCGCGCCCTGCGGGATCAGCAGGTACTGCCCGCCCTCCGTGTCGAAGACGTTTTCGCGGACCTGGGCGATCATCTGTCCGGGTAGATCCGAATTG
>Ga0335084_10005971_pt1 | contig 12075 bp, 4 predicted proteins | sample Lox_Sample_44_FD_206721 | JGI IMG/M metagenome (GOLD analysis project Ga0335084, IMG submission 206721) | Soil microbial communities from Loxahatchee National Wildlife Refuge, Florida, United States - Lox_Sample_4.4 | ecosystem: Environmental > Terrestrial > Soil > Wetlands | place: USA: Florida...
TCTCCGCCCTGAGATCGGCGTTCCCCGTGCTCTCCAACCCCGCCAACTACGGGCGCGCGGTGGCGCTCACCTTCGAGCAGTTCCGCTACGGCTTCGCGAACGCGCTGAGCGAGGACGAGGCCCGCAAGGTGTACGAGACCTACTCGGTCGCCGGATCGGGCGTTCCACTCTTCCAGGCGGCGACCGCGAACCTGAACCCGTGGACGGCGGCGAAGGTGGACACCGCCAACCCCGACCGCGGCCCGCTCCTCGTCATCTCCGGGGAGCGGGACAACACCGTGCCCCACGCGATCGCCAACGCCTCCTACCGGCGGCAGCGGCGCAACCCGGGGGTGACCGAGTTCAGCGAGATCCCGGGGCGCGGCCACTCGCTCACCATCGACAGCGGGTGGAAGGACGTCGCCGAGGTCGCGCTCGCCTTCGTGAGGCGCCACCATCCGGCGCGGGCGGCGGTGGGGAGCACGGATCGTCCGGCCGCACCGGCGGGCGAGGTCCAGCCCGACGCGCCGAGGCACTGAGGGCTCCTCCTTCGAAGGTCGCGCGCCTCCAGGCCCCGCGCTTCGCCGCGGGTCCGTCGCGGGCGTAGCATGTCGCCGGGAGGCCGCGCGTGAACGTCACCCTCGTCGACAGTCCCGCCTCCTGGGCGGACGCGATCGCGGCGCTCCCCGCGGCCGGGCCGCTGCCGTCGCGCACGGTGCTCGTGCCCTCCGAGCGGCACGCGCATGCGCTGCGGCGCACCCTCTCGCGGACGGGCCGTGCCCCGGCGCTGGCGGGCACGCGCTTCCTCGGACCCCTCACGGCCGCGATGGAGGTCCTCGGGACCGCCGGCGTTCCTTTCACCCCCGGCGAGGACGCGCTGCGGCCCGCGCGGCTCCTCGCGCTCTTCCGCGAGGACCTCGGGCTCGAGCACTTCGACGCCGAGCTCCTCCGCTCCACGCGCGGCTGGGACGGCGCCTTCGCCGCCGCCATCGCGGATCTCGAGGCCGCGGGGCTCGGGCCGGAGGACCTCCCGCGGAACGCCGCCCCTGCGCGCGACCTGGCGCGGCTCTGGTCCCGCGCCGCCGCGGACGCGGGCGCCTCGCTCGGCTCCGCCCGCATCCTCCGGGAGGCGGCGGCGCTGCTCGCCCGCGATCCCCGGGCGTGGCCATTCCAGGGCCCGGCGCTGGCCCTCGCCACGGGGCACGAGGACGCCGTCCACGCCCGGTTCCTCGCCGCCATCCCGGGCGTCACGCTCGCGCTCCGCGCCGCGCGGCCGCTCACGGAGCGGCACCTCCACAGGATCGGGGCGCTGTACGGGGCGGAGGCTGCGGCCGCGATCGCGACCCCGACCTCGACCCCGACCGCGGCTCCCACCGAGCGCGACCTCCTCTCCACCTACCTCCTCGCCGACGCCTCCACCCTCTCCGCCCCCGGCCGTCCCCGCAGCCGCGGCCCCGACGGCACCGTGGACCTCGAGGAGCACGCCGGCGTGGACTCGGAGCTGGAGGCGACCGCCCTCTGGGTGGCCCGCCAGATCCTCGAGCACGGGCGGCCGCTGGAAGGGATCGCGGTCCTGGTCCCCTCCCAGGACCCGCTCGCCCAGCTCGTGGCCGACCGCCTCGAGCGCCTCGGGGCGGATGGCGCCCCGCTCCCGGTCCACGTCGCCGGCGGCCTCCCGGCGATCTCGACCGCCGGCGGCGCCCGCATCCTCGCGGTCCTGCGCGCCCTCCGCTCGCACCTCTCGGCCGAGACGCTCGCGCCCGTGCTCCCAGCGCTCCGCCTCGCCGAGGCGCCGCCCACCCACGCCACCGCGGCGCGGCCCCCTCGCACCCATCTCACCCACGGCGAGGCCCTCGAGATCGCCTTCGGCCTCGGCATCGCCGGTGGCAACGCCGCCCATCCGGAGGGCGCGCTCGCCTGGTCTGCCCGCGCCGCGGTCCGTCTGGGCGAGCTCGAGGCGGCCCTGGCCCGGGCCCGCACCGACGAGGACTCCCGCGCCCGCGAGCAGCGGCGCCTCCGGCGCACCCTCGACGGTCTGCGCGCGGTCCACCCGGCGCTCGACGCGCTCGTCGGCGTGGCGCGGGCTGTGGTCGGCGGCGCGCCGCTCGCCGCCCTGGCAGCCGCGCTGACGGCCTTCCTCGACCGCTGGCTCCTCGCGCCCGGCCCGGGCGCGGCCCTCCCGGCGCGGCTCGCCGAGGCGCTCGCCCCCGCGTGCGCGGGAGGGCTCGGCCAGGCGCTCGACGGCGAGGACGCGCTCGACGCGATCGAGGCCCACCTCCTCGCCCTCCGCGTCCCGCGCGGCCGGTTCGGCGAGCCGGCCGTGTACGTCGGCGCCGTCGCGGGCGCCGCGGGCCTCGACTTCGAGGCGGTGCGAATCGTCGGCCTGTGCGAGGGCGTGCTCCCCTCCCCGCCGCGCGAGGACCCCGTCGTCCCCGGGGCGCTCCGCGATGCCCTCGAGCGCGCGATCCCGGGGCGCGTGCTCGCCCGCGCGGAGGACCGCGTCGCCGCGCAGGTCCACTCCCTGGTCGCGGCCGTCCAGGGGGCGAGCGCCGCGGTCGCGCTCTCCGCGCCGCGCGTCGACCTCGCCCGCACCGAGCGCGAGCCCGCCTCGATCTTCATCGACGCGGCCGCTGCCCTCGGCCGCCCCGGACCCGGCGGAGCCCCCGCCGACCCGGTCCCCGACGCCGCCGCCCTCCGGCGCGACGCCTTCGGGCCGGCGGCCCGGGCCGCCGCCGCGTTCGGCGCGGCGCACCCCGTCAGCGCCGCGGGCTGGCTCGACCGCGCCGCGCGCGTCTCGCGGGACCTCCCGCCGGAGTGGACGGGCGCGCCGGCCCTCGACCTCGGCCGCCTCGCCGTCCTGCGGACCCCGACCGGTCCCCTCGGCCCCGCCGACGGCGTGCTCGGGCCGGGGGATCCCTTCCCCGCCGTCCCGGGCATCGCCCCGGAGCGGCCCATCTCCGCCGCGGCGCTGCAGCAGCTGCTCCAGTGTCCGCGCATGTTCCTCATGCGCCGCATCCTGGGCTGGGACGAGCCCGCCGCTGCGCCGTCGCTGCGCGAGATCGATCCGCCCGCCTACGGGACCCTCCTCCACCGCGCCGTCGAGGTGTTCTACCGGGAGCACGGTCCGGCGTTCGCGCGCCGCGAAGGGGCGCTCGCGGCCTGGCAGGCGCTGGCCGGCGCCGCCGCCGAACGCGCGTTCGAGGCGTTCCTGTCCGAGTACCCGCTCGTGGGAGAGGGGGTGCGCCTCAAGGAGCGCGAGCGGCTGCACGACGGCGTCCGCGCCTTCCTGGAGTACGACTGGCAGGGTGGCCCCCGCCGCTTCGTCGGCGTGGAGGTGCCCTTCGGCACGCGCACCCCGCTCGCCGTCGCCGCGGGCGGTGAGACGCTCCACCTCCAGGGGTTCATCGACCGCGTGGACGTGGAGGGCGAGGCCACGGTCGTCCGCGACCTCAAGTCGGGAAAGGCCCACCCGCGCGTCCGGGAGGAGGCCGGTCCGACGGCGCTCCGCGACGTGCAGCTCGGGGTCTACCAGCTCGCGGCGCGACGCCTCGCCGGGGACTGGGAGGCGCCCACCCGCGTGACCGCCGCCTACGCCTACGCGAGCGGCCGGGGAGAGGTGGAGGAGCGCGCCTTCCGCGCCGACGCGGCGGCGCTGCAGCGCGCGACCGAGCAGTGGCTCGGGACCGCTGCGCACCTCCTCGCGGCGCGGGCCTTCCCCGCCAGCGCCGACGAGCGCGACTGTACCTACTGCCCGTTCCACGTGCTCTGCGGCAGCGGCGCCGCCGCCCGATCGCGCGAGGCGCTCTCCGCCGCCGTGGACGGTCCGCTGGCGGGGTTCCGCGCGCTCAAGCTGGGCGAGGAGGACGAGGAATGACCGCCCCCGGGCGCGCCCCCGACCAGGACCAGCGCGACGCGGCCGTCCACGCGCGCGGCGTGAACGTCATCGCCGACGCCGGCGCCGGGACCGGCAAGACCACGCTCCTGGTGGAGCGGCTCGTCGAGCTGGTGGCGCCCGAGAACGGCGGCCCCGCCCTGCCGCTCGGGCGCGTCGCCGCCATCACCTTCACCCGCAAGGCGTCGGGCGAGCTGAAGTTCCGCATCCGGGAGGCGTTCCTCCGCCAGCTGGCCCGGCGCGATCTCCCCGATCCGCGCCGGCGCCGGCTCGCCGCGGCGCTCTCCGCGCTCGACGTCGCGCACGTGGGGACCATCCACGCGTTCGCCGATCGGCTCCTCCGCCTGCGGCCCGTCGAGGCGCGGCTCTCGCCCTCGTACCAGATCGTCGAGGACGACGGTCCCCTGGTGGCGGAGGCGTTCGCCGCCCTCCTGCACGCGGTGGAGGCGGGGTCGCTCGCCGCCGAGCTGGCGGGCCGCGTGGGCGCGGAGGTCGCGGAGGCGGCGCAGGCCGCCTTCGTCGACGCGCTCCGCGCCGGCGTGCGCGTGGAGCCGCGCCTCCTCCCGCACGGCCAGGTCCCCGGCCTCCGCTCGCTGGTCGAGGTGCTGGTGCGAACGCGCGACGTTTCACCCCTGGTTCCGGCGCCGGCGCCGCCCGACCGCGCCGGGTTCGGCGCCCTGGTGGACGAGTACGCTGCGCTCGCCGGGCGGTCCCGCGGCGGCGGGCGCGGCTCCCGCTGGCTCGCCGCCACCGCCCGCCGGCTGCTGCGCGTCCGCGACGAGGCCGATCCCGTGCTCGTCCTGCGGGAGCTGCTCCGGTCCGAGCCGCCCAAGCTCCAGAAGGGGACGGACTTCCCGGACGACGAGGCGGGCTGGGACGTCTACCGGGCGCTCCTCGGCGACACCCGCAGGAACGCCCTGCGGCGCGGGCCGCTCCACCGCGACCTGGTCCGGCCCTTCGCGGGCTGGCTCGCGCGACGGCTCGTCGCCGCCGCGCCGGCGGTGGTGGCCGTCTACGACCAGGTGAAGGCGCGCCGCCGCGCCCTGGACACCATCGACCTCCTCCTCGAGCTGCGGGACCTGCTCCACCGCGACCGCGCCGTCCGGGCCGGGTACCAGGCGCTGTTCGACCACGTCCTCGTCGACGAGTTCCAGGACACCGATCCGCTCCAGGCCGAGATCGTCCTCTACCTGTGCGAGGCGGGGGCGGTGGCGGACGGCTGGCGCGACGTGCGCCTCGAGCCTGGGAAGCTCACCCTGGTCGGCGATCCCAAGCAGTCGATCTACCGGTTCCGCCGGGCGGACATCGCGGTCTACGCGGCGGTGCGCGACGTCGTCGAGCGCGGGCCGCACCTCGTGGCCAAGCTCCGGGCCAACTTCCGCTGCGCGCCCGCCCTGGTCGAGTGGCTCAACGCGCGGTTCGACGACCTCCTCGGAGAGCCCCTCCCCGGCGCGCCCGTCCTCGACGAGGCGGCCGGGACGGTCTCGAACGAGCGCCTCCTCGCGGGCCGCGGCGGCGGCGCGCCGAGGTGCGTCCAGGTGCTGCCGCTGGCGGCCGAAGGCGGAAAGAAGCCCGCGCTCCGCGCCACCGAGGCGAGGGCGCTCGCGGGGTGGCTCCGCTGGCTCGTCGAGGGGCGGAAGCGGACGATCCTCGATCCGGCCACCGGCGCGCAGCGCCCCGCCGGCTACGGCGACGTCGCCGTCCTCGCCGCCTCCACCTACCACCTCCCCCTCCTCTTCCCGGAGCTGGATCGGCTCGGCGTCCCCTACGCCGCGCGCGGCGGCTCGCTCTTCCTGGGAGACCCCCTTCACCAGCAGTTCCTGCTCGGCCTCCGCGCCCTCGCCGATCGCGACGACGGCGTGGCGCAGGCGGCGCTGCTCCGGCCGCCCTTCTTCGCGGTGGACTACGACGATCTCGCCCGGGCGCGGGCCGCGGACGAGGGCTCGACCCACCCCGGCGTCCTCCGCGCGCGCGCCGCGCTCGCCGCGGTGCAGGCGCTCCGCCGGGCGCGGCTGGAGCGTTCGCCGGGCGCCACCGCACGGGACCTCCTGGAGCGGACCGCGTTCGGCCGCGCCGCCGCGCTCGGCCCCAACGGCGCCCAGCGGCTCGACGCGCTGCGGGAGCTGTGCCTCGCGCTCGACGCGGCCGCGGCGGACGGGCTCGATTTCGACGCCGCCACCGCGCGCCTTCGCGCCTGGGTGGAGGCCCCGGTCCAGCTCGACCCCCCGCGGCCCGTGGCGGGCGAGGCGGTGCAGGTCCTCACCATCCACCAGGCCAAGGGGCTCGAGTTCCCGGTGGTGGCCCTCTGGGACGCCTGCGCGGAGCTGACGGCGCGCGACGTCCGGACCCCGTTCGTCGTGGACCGGACCGGTGCCTCCTGGGCGCTCGCCCTCGACGGGCTCGAGTGGGAGGAGCCCGGCGACGGCGGCGTGGCGGGGCGCGAGGGGCGGTACCTGGACGCGGAGCGGCTCCGGCTCGTCTACGTCGCCGCGACGCGCGCGCGCGACCTCCTCCTGCTGCCCGTCGCGGGCGAGCCGGACCCGGAGTGGATCACGGGGCGCCTCGCGGGCGGCGGGCCGGAAGGCCTGGTGGAGACGCTCGACCGGTACGCGGCCGGCAGCGAGCCGCGGTGGGCGGCCGAGGTCCCGCCGCCGGGCACCTCCGCCGCCGGCGATGCCGCGGCGCTCGCGGCCGGGGTCGGTGCGGCGTGGAGGAGCGCCGCCGCGGAGGCGGCCCGGCCGCGTTTCGCCCCGGGCGCGGTCACCGCGGAGGCGCTCGCGGCCGCCGCCGGGGCCGAGCGCCCGGGCGAGGCCGGACCGCCGCGCCCCGAGCGGCGGAGCCGCTTCGGCCGAGTCTTCGGCGACACGGTCCACCTCGCCATCGGGCTCGCCCTCCGCGACGCGGCGCTCGCTCCCGCCGCTGCCGCCGCCCGCGCCGCGATCGCGACCGGCCTCGCCGAGCGGCACGCCGAGGCGGCGGAGGACGTCGGACGCGCCCTCGGCGCGCTCGGGAAGGCCGGCCTCCGCCGCACCCCTGGACCGGACCTCCAGCTCGAGTACCCCGTGGCCCTCGCCGCCGGCGGGAGGCTCGTGCAGGGCTACGTCGACCTCCTCGGCCTGCGCGGAGGCCGCCTGGCGGTGGTGGACTTCAAGACGGACGCCCCGCCTTCCGATGCGGTCGAGACGACGCACGCGGCCTACGTGGAGCAGGTCCGGGCCTACGCCCGGATGCTGGTCGCGCTCGGGATCGCCCCGGCGGGCGGCGTGGACGCCGGGCTCCTCTTCACCGCGGAGGACGAGGTGCGGTGGGTAGCGCTCGGCACCAGTTGAGCTTTCCGCACGGGCGCGCAAGCCCCGGACCTCGGCACACGCGATCGTGGGACGGCCGCTGCGGCAGATCCCCGCTTCTCTTCGAGGCCCCTCGACCCCAGATCTCGGGTGTGGTCCCCGTCTCCGACTCCCGGCGCTCCCCGCGCCTCCGCCTGCGCGTTCCCGCGGTGATCTCCTTCGCCGGAGCATCGCACGACGTGATCGCCGAGGACGTCGGCGCGGAGGGCTGCCGGATCGCGTCGCCCTTCCCGTTCCGGCGCGGCCAGGCGCTCTACCTCGAGGTGTTCCTGCCCGCCCCGGCGAAGAAGATCGCCGTGGCCGCCACCGTCGCCTGGTCGAGCCCGGCGCCGCCCTACCGGATCGGCCTCTCCTTCGCGCGGGCCGGCGCCGAGGAGCGCGCCCGTCGCGTCCGCGCGCTCCTCGAGCGCGACCCCGCCCTGGCGCGCGCACCCGGGCCGCTCCGCCCCGGCCGCAGGCTGCGGCTCGGCCCCGCGCCGCGGCCGGGCCTGGTGCTGGGCCGCGACGAGCTGACCGTCCTCCGTGCCGCGCGCGACGGGACGACGGTGAGCGCGCTGCTCGAGGCGGCGGGCGACCGGTTCCGCGAGGTCCGCAGCGCCCTCGCCACGCTGCGCGTCCGCGGGCTGGTGCACGAGGGGTCCGCCGCGGGCGCCGCGTCCGGGTGGCTGGCCCTGATCGGCCTCGATCCCTTCGCGCCGCCGCCGGCGCCCGAGCCCGTGGTGGATCCGTTCTCGGCGCCGGTCCGGCCGCTCCGCGCGCTCTGCTTCCTCGAGGTCGCGCGCGACGAGGGCGCGAACGGCCACCTGGGCGCCGCCGTCGAGTGGCTCCAGGCGGCGCTCGGCGCCGCCCCCGACGACGCCGAGATCGCGCTCGCCCTCGAGACGCTCACCGTCGGGAGCGCCCGCGGCGACCGGGGGGACGCGCCGCCCCCTCCGCAGGGCTGACGGCGGTCCGGCGCGAGGGGCGCCACCCGCGCCCTGCGGGTGCCTACGGGCTGAGCGCCGGCTTCTCCTCGTCGAGCGAGGGGGCCAGCGCGCCGTTCGCGCGCGCCTCCTGCCGGTGGTCGCGCGCGATGAGCAGGTAGATGGCGGGGACGAAGAAGACCGTGAAGGCGGTCCCCACCGCCATGCCGGAGACCAGCACCAGCCCGATGCTGTTCCGGGCGGCGGCCCCGGGTCCGGTCACCAGCGTCAGCGGGAAGTGGCCGCACACCGTGGCCACGCTCGTCATCAAGATCGGGCGCAGCCGGGTGGCGGCGGCCTGCTTCACCGCGTCGATCTTGGAGAGCCCCTCCTCCTGGAGCCGGTTCGCGAACTGCACGATGAGGATGCCGTTCTTGGAGACGAGCCCGACCAGCGTGACGAGCCCCACCTGCGAGTAGACGTTGAGGGTGGTGGTCCAGCCGTCGGTGAAGAAGGGGATGTTCGGGTTCGGCATCTTCAGGAAGATCACCACCAGCGCGCCGAACATGCCGAGCGGGACCGACCCGGCGAGGATCACGAACGGATCGCGGAAGCTGTTGAACTGGGCGGCGAGCACCAGGAAGATGAGCACCACCGCGAGCAGGAAGGCGGGCAGGAACTTGTTGCCCTCCACGCGGAGCTGCCGCGACTCGCCCGTGTAGTCGACCACGTAGCCCTTGGGCAGGATCTTCGCGGCCTCGCCCTCGAGGTAGGAAAGGGCCTGGTCGAGCGGGCGCATCGCCACGCCGCTGATCTTCACCGCGTTGAGCTGCTGGAAGCGGTTGAGCGTGCGCGGGGTGACGCTGTCGCGGAGCGTGGCGATGGAGGAGAGCGCCACCAGCTTCCCCTCCGGCCCGGTGACGTAGATGTCCTTGAGCTGGTCCGGGTTGAGCCGCTCCGCGCGCATGAGCTGCGGGATCACCTTGTAGCTGCGGCCGCCCACGCTGAAGCGGTTCACGAAGTTGCCACCCGTCGCGGCGGCGATGTCCTGGCCGACGGTCTGGAGGTTCAGGCCCAGCTCCGCCACCTTGTCGCGGTCGATCTCGATCTCCGACTGCGGCTGGTCGATCTTGACGTCGATCTGGGGCGGGAAGGCGAAGATCCCGCTCTTGGCCGCCTTCTCCTGGAGCTGCCGGGCGAAGCCGAGGATCTCGGGCGCCTCCGCGGTGGAGGCGATCACCACCTCGACCGGGAAGTTGCCGCCGCCCGGCAGCGCCGGCGGCAGGATGGGGAAGGTCTGGATCCCGGGGATGACCGAGACCTTCCGCTGCACCTCGGGGAGGATGTGGAAGGCGTTCCGCTTCCGCTCCGTCCAGGGCTTCAGGCCGTCGCCCCAGAAGCCGCCGCCCGGGAACGTGATCTGAAACGTGAACAAGGTCTCGGGGATGGTCATCAGCGCCCGGTTGACCTCGCGGGTCGAGACCATGACCTGGTCGAGCGTCGAGTTCGCGGGGGTGTAGACGATCCCGAAGATCACCCCCTGGTCCTCGGTGGGGGCGAGCTCCTTCGCGGCCTGCGTGAACATGGCGAGGCCGAGGAGGCTCACCGCCGCCCAGGCCACGTAGATGGCGCGGCGCGCGGAGAGCGCCGCCTCGAGGTGGCGCACGTAGGTGGCCCTGAGCCGGTCGAAGCCCCGGTTGATGCGGGCGGCGAGCCCGCGCTCCTCCTGGCCCTGGCGCAGCAGGGCGGCGGACATCACCGGCGAGAGCGTCAGCGCCACCACGCCGGAGATGGTCACCGCGCCGGCGAGGGTCAGCGCGAACTCCCGGAACAGCGCGCCGGTGAGGCCGCCCTGGAAGGCGATGGGCGTGTAGACCGCCGCCAGGGTGATGGTCATGGCGACGATGGGCCCGACCAGCTCGCGCGCCCCCTGGAGGGCGGCGTCCACGGGCCTCGCCCCCTCCCGCAGGTGGCGCTCCACGTTCTCGACGACCACGATGGCGTCGTCCACCACCAAGCCGACCGAGAGCACGATGGCGAGCAGGGTGAGGAGGTTCACGGTGAACCCGAACAACTGCATGAGGAACACCGCGCCGATCAGCGAGACCGGGATGGCCACCACCGGCACCAGCACCGAGCGCAGCGAGCCGAGGAAGAGGAAGATGACCACGACCACGATGAGGAGGGTCTCGGCGAGCGTCTCCTCGACGTCCTTGATGGCGCTCTTGATGTAGGAGGTGCCGTCGTAAGCGATCCGCGCCTCGATCTGCTCGGGGATCTCGCGCTGGAGAGAGTCCATCTCCTTGCGCACCCGCTGGATGACGTCGAGGGAGTTCGCGTTGGGGAGGGCCCAGACCCCGATGAAGACCGCGGTCTCGCCGCTGAAGTTGACGGCCGCGTCGTAGTCCTCCGCCCCGAGCGCCACGCGGGCGATGTCCCCGAGCCGCACGATGGCGCCGTTCTGCTCGCGCACCACCAGCTGCTCGAACTCCTTCACCGAGCGCAGATCGGTGTTGGCGGTCAGGTTCACCTGCACCAGCGAGCCGCGCGTCTGCCCGACGGCGGCGAGGTAGTTGTTCGCGGCGAGCGCCTGCCGCACCTGCGTCGGGCTGACGTTCAGCGCCGCCATCCGGTCGGGCTGGAGCCAGATCCGCATCGCGAAGGTGCGCGCGCCCAGGATGTCGGCGCGCTGCACCCCGTCGATGGCCGAGAGCCGCGGCTGCACCACCCGGACCAGGTAGTCGGTGATCTCGTTCTGCTGGAGGACCTTGGAGGAGAAGCTCAGGTAGGCCGACGCGAACTGGGTCTCCGCCGAGACGATGCTGAGGATGGGGACCTCGGCCTCGGGCGGGAGATCCCGGCGCACCGAGTCCACCCTCGAGCCGATCTCGGAGAGCGCCCGGGTCGCGTCGTAGTTGAGCTTGAGGCGCGCGGTGATGGTGGAGACCCCCTGCGCGCTCTGCGACTCGAGGTACTCGACGCCGTCCGCGGCGGCGATGACGCGCTCGAGCGGCGTGGTCACGAACCCGCGCACCAGGTCCGCGCTCGCGCCGATGTAGGCGGTGGTGACGGTGATGGAGGCGATCTCGCTGCGCGGGTACTGGCGGACGTTCAGGCTCCGGATCGCCTGGAGGCCGGCGATCAGGATCACCAGGTTCACGACGATCGCCAGGACGGGCCGGCGGATGAACAGGTCGGTGAACTTCATGGCCTGCGCTCGGCTCGCGTCACTGGTCGGCGGGCTTCGGGTCGAGCTGGGCGCCGGGGGCGGGCGCGTCGCTCACCGCGACCGCCATCCCGTTGCGCAGCTTGAAGGCGCCGGCCGACACGATCGCCTCGCCCGGCGAGAGCCCGGAGGACACCGCCACGAAGTCGCCGCGGCGCTCGCCCAGGCGCACGAACTTCTGGCGCACCACGGTGCTGGTCTTCCCGTTCGCCTCCTTCTTCTCCTCGATGGCGTACACCGAGTCGCCGTAGGGCGCGAAGATCACCGCGGTGGCGGGGATCACCACCACCGCCTTCTTCTCGTTGCCGAGGAGCTCCACGCTGGCGAACATGCCGGGGCGGAGCCGCCCGTCCGCGTTCGGGAAGGTGGCGCGCACCCGGACGTTGCGCGTCGCCACGTCCACCTCGGGGTTCACGGTGGTGACGGAGCCGCTCCACTCGACGCCCGGAAAGGGATCGGCGCGCAGCCGTGCCTTCTGGCCGGCGTGCACCTCCGCGAGCGCCTGCTGCGGGAGCCAGAAGTCCGCGAAGATGGGGCTCACCGACTGGAGCGAGGCGACGGGGGTCCCGGCCGCGAGGATCTGCCCGAGCTCGACCTGGCGGATCGAGATGCGCCCGTCGAACGGCGCGCGGATGGTCTTCTTGGCGATGGTCGCCTCGAGCAGGGCCACCGCCGCCTGCGCCTGCTTGGCGCGGGCCTCGGCCGCGTCGAGGTCCGCCTGGGTTCCGG
>Ga0335084_10005972_pt1 | contig 12074 bp, 11 predicted proteins | sample Lox_Sample_44_FD_206721 | JGI IMG/M metagenome (GOLD analysis project Ga0335084, IMG submission 206721) | Soil microbial communities from Loxahatchee National Wildlife Refuge, Florida, United States - Lox_Sample_4.4 | ecosystem: Environmental > Terrestrial > Soil > Wetlands | place: USA...
AAGGCTTCGCAAGATGAACTCTTAAACATTGTGACGATCTTCCTCGGTCTAGGCGTCGGTTCGACCATGCAGGCGGAAAGTTTCTTGCGGCCTCAGCCTATTTTCATTTTCTTCCTGGGTCTTGTCGCCTTTGCCTTTTCCACCGTCGGAGGCGTCCTCTTTGCAAAAATCATGAATCCTTTCCTCAAGGAGAAGATCAACCCCCTCATCGGGGCCGCCGGTGTTTCGGCCGTCCCGATGTCGGCAAGGGTCGCGCAGAAGGTGGGTTCAGAATACGACCCGAAAAACTTCCTTCTCATGCATGCCATGGGGCCGAATGTGGCGGGGGTGATCGGGACGGCGATCGCGGCAGGAATGTTTCTGACGATGTTGAAGTAATAAGTTCACGAGTGGTTTGTTTGTCACGGGGCTCACAGGCGAAGGTTTGTGGGCCCTTTTTCATGCAGCGAGAAAGATATTTTCAGGACGATTGACCATGGTACTCCGTGCAGACTTTACAACCAAGGACAGCGGCGTCTTAGTCGCGATCGGAAAAAAGAAAGACATCCAGAAAATTAAATAGGAAAAGAGGTTTGATACTTCGACTGTGCCAAACCGTGTTCTCTAGGATTGGGTGAAAGACGCCGCTCAGTATCAACCCCTGCCTACCGGCAGGCAGGCTGAGCCAACCCGGGCTTCAGACCGGGAAAGCCGAAGGGTTGATTTTTTGAGTGAGTTTAGGTAATATCACGCCTGAGTTTGTTTGAGAATGCTGCCCGGAGGGGTTCAGGGATCGGTTAGAAATCTACTGGAAGATGTCACAGGATGAATTGTGCACGGGGCTTAAGAAAGGCTGTCGATGGCTGGTCTGGTTGACGACGTCGTGTCTTTGGAGAGGGAAGCCGAGGCAATTGTGGCACAAGCGCGGGCCGAGGCAAAGGAGTTGGAGAAATCAGCCTTTGCCGAGGCTGAGGATTACCGCCGAAAACTGGCTGAAGAAACCGATCAGAAGATCTTAGATTTCCAGAAAGAGATGGAGAAAAAGTACCAGGAATCCGTAGCCGAAACGGAGAAAGATCTCGCCCGGATATTGAATGCCCTTGATCAGATCGGGAGCGGCGCAAGAAAAGAACAGATTGACAAGATCGTAATCAAATTCATTGAGTTGTCGCATGGCGATTGAACGGATCAAGAAAGTAACCATCCTTAGCCCGGTACAGTCGAATAAAAGGCTGTTGAAGGCGATCAATCGGCTTGGGGTGATGGAGATAGCCAACTTCAAGGAGATCCAGGAGTGGGGTGAGTCCTCTCTCCGCAACTGCGATACCAATACGGAAGAAATAGATGAAAGACTTCAGCAGATCGACTTCATCCTGAGCCTGTGGAATTTCTTTTCTCCCGAGAAGCCAGGCTTTGTTGAAGGATTGACGCCGGTTCCGCTTGTCACTTCGCCCCAGGAGGTCCAGTCCGTCCTTGATCGGATCGATCTCAAGCAGACCTACAGGGAGGCGGGTGAGTTGGATGATCAGCACCGGTCAGCCGAACGAGTGATCGGTGAGATCGAAAGCGAGCTGGAAGAACTCGATCCTTTGAGCGATCTTGACTTCAACCTGGCTGACTTTCACTTTCCCGTAAAGATACGTCTCGTCCTCGGGTATCTACCGCGAAAGAGCCTCACCCTTCTCGACGAGGTTGCGGAACCATGGAGCCGGGTTGCCTGGGAGGAGATTAAACCTGGTAGGATGCCGGAACCAAACCCCTCGCTCTCGCAAGAAGCGATCCTTTCTTCGAAAAGGGGTGAAGAGCGGGTGCGGATGCTGTTTGCTTTTCTAGCGGAAGACAGCAATGAGGTCCGCAAACATCTGGCATCGATCGGATTCGATGAGATCCATCTTCCCAATCTCCCATTGAAAATATGCGAACGGATTGAAGAACTGCGGTCTGATTTGAGTGAGTACGAGAGAAAAGTTAGTGGTGTTATCGAGAAAGTGAAATCTCTTGCTCAAAGTCATCGGGTCGGCGAAGGCCGACGCGCGCTGCTCATTCTGAGGGCCTACTGGCAGAATGTGAAAGAGACGTACCTCGCCTCAACCAAAGGGGTCGAGGGAAAGTGGGTCCACGTGATCGGCGGCTATGTCCGCCAGAAGGACGGAGAAAGACTTCTTGCCGTGCTCGGGCAGGAATTTCCAGAATCCGAGGTGAAAATCGAGGACCCTGGCCTAGGGGAGAACGTGCCGGTGAGTATCGCCGTACCGCATCTATTCAGGCCGCTGCAACTCTTGGTGGAAATGTTCGGCCTGCCACCCTACCAATCGTTCGATCCGACGCCGTTCATCCAGGTCAATTTCTATTTGTTTTTTGGCATCTGCTTCAGCGATGTGTGTTACGGCATGATGCTCACGGCCTTGGGGGGCTATCTCGCAGCAAAGACGGGACCCTACAAAGGGTTGAACAACTTCTCGCGTATTCTCCTCTACGGGGGGATCAGCAGCATCCTTTTCGGTGCCCTGACAGGTTCGTGGTTCGGGGATCTGTGCAAGCCCGAATACCTCGGCGAAGGAAACTTCTTGCTCCGGCTCCAGGAGAAATTCGTGGTCATCGATCCAATGGCGAAGACGATCCTCGCTCTCGTCTTCGCTCTCGGTATCGGCATGCTCAATCAGTTCTACGGGATTTGTCTGAAAATGTACGGGGCGATGAGAAACAGAGACTGGATGGGAGCCTTCTCCGATGGGGTCTGCTGGCTGATAACGCTTCCTGGTTTTATCATCATTGCGAGTCGGCTAATTGTGGACGTTCCGCAGCGCCTCTTTTCCATTGGGCTCGTTCTTTTCACTGCCGGCGCCATTGGCCTCATTGCCACTCAAGGGAGGGACATTAAGAATCCCTTTGGCCGGATCGCCGGCGGTCTCGTCAGCTTGTATGGGATCATGGGGAGTTACGGCATATCGGCATTCATCGGGGACACCCTCTCCTACTGCCGGCTCCTGGCGCTCGGTCTTACGACCTCTATTGTCGCCATGTCATTCAACCTGATCGGAGGTATGGTGAAGGGTTTTCCGCATGTGGGACCCCTCCTGTTCATTCTGATCCTCGTGATCGGACATCTGTTCAATTTTGGAATCAGCGCGCTCGGGGCGTTCGTGCACTCCATGAGGCTGATCTTCGTTGAGTTCTTTGGTAGGTTTTACGAGACTGGAGCGCGGCCCCTCCAGCCTCTGGGATTTGATTCGCCCGGATGTATCATGAGAAGGTCGGTTGAAGCGGAATGAGTAGTGGAGAGATGGCCACCGGGATACCGAATTCAATCGGCGGCTCGGTTTGCTCAACAGATGCGAAGGAGGAAGAGAAATGACACCAGAATGGATTGAATTCGGACGAGGTTTTGCCTATGGCGGCGCGGCTTGTTCGTTTGGTCTTGCCGGTATCGGTTCGGCATGGGGGATTGCGATTGCTTCTCACGCGGCGGCTGGCGTCATGAGGGAAAAGCCTGAACTCTTCGGCAGAATGTTGGTGATGATTGCTCTGCCCGGGACCCAGGGGTTCTACGGATTCATCGCTGCGATCCTGCTGATGGTACAGACCGGTCTTATCGGCGGAAGTTCCCTCAAAATCAGCTTCTCGAACGGACTGGCTCTGCTTGTCGTCGGAATCTTGAACGGCCTTGCCCAGTTGATTACGGCGAAGTATCAGGGTGAGGCTTCTGCAGCCGGCATCTCCCTGGTTGGACGCAGGCCTGACGCTGCCGGCAAAGCGGTGCTTTTTCCAGCTTTCGTCGAAACGTACGCGGTACTTTCACTGCTTGGAACAATCCTTTCGATCATATTTCTGACCCAGCCGATTATGCTTCAATTCCTGTCTAAATAAATAAAGGGGAAGAAAAGATCATGGGATTAGAGAAGATCCGTGACGCGGTGCTGGCGGAGGCAAGGGGCGAAGCCGCTCGCATCATCGATGGAGCAAAAAGAAAGAACGCCGCTCTTCTGAAATCACAAAAAGAGAGTTCGGAACAGGAGTCCGATCGGCTGTGCAGGCTCAGGATTCAGGCGATCGAAGAGGAGTACAACCGCAAATTGATCCGGCGGAAGGGGATCGCCAACAAGCAGATCCTCGATAAGAGGAACATCCTCCTGAAAGGTCTTTTTGAAAGCGCCAAACAGGAGATCTTGGCCTGGCCCCCGGAACAGTACGCGAGGGTGATGAGCCCGCTGATCGAGAATGCAGCGGGAAGCCTGGAAGGGACGATCCGGGTCCACCCGGAGGAGGTGAATCTGTTCCTGGAAATCCTCTCCGGGCTGAACAAAGGTCGGGGCGAAGCTAAGATCCGCGTGGATCAGGTTGCTCCATTACGGGAGCGGGGCGGCTTCATCTTCGTGAGCGCCAACTTCGAAGTGGATCAGACACTGGATACGATGCTTAAGGATATCGAGCATCATATGCTCCCTGCGATAGCGACAGGGCTTTTTCCGGGGTAGCTGGGTATGGTCTCGAAGATAAAGAACGATATGCGATGGGGGTTCGTCTCCGGAAGGATCAGCGTGTTGGAGGGGAAGCTTCTTCCACGAGAGTTCTTCCTGAATCTCATCGCCCAGGAACACATGGAGGATCTGCTTCAGCATCTTCAAGAAACATTTTTGAAGGAATACCTTTCGCCGGGAACGGTGTGGGAAGATTTCACCGGCCTTTGTGACCGATGTTTCCATGAGATGGTCCTGTCCGTCCGAGGCGATTGCCCTTCGAGCCTTCCGGCTGACTTTTTTCTTCTACAGGGCGATTACCTCAACCTGAAGCAAGCTCTGACGGGATATTCGGATTTTCGGTTCCACTTTGGGCTGCTCCCTCAGGAAAAACTCCTTAATATCGCCCTTGGCGACCGGGCTAACCTTCCGCGCTTCCTTCAGCGGTCTGACGTTCGCGCCCCAGGGGAGCCTGACGAGATGGATCCGGAGGTCTTGGATATCCTTCTTGACGGTGCCTATTTGAGGAATCTGCTCTCCCTCGCGCTGGAACTCAAGTCCGAACTTGTCAGGGCCTATATCCACGACCGGGCTCTCTCGTATGTTGTCATCGTTCTTTGGCGGGCATGGAGGCAGCAGCGGCCGCTACGCCGTTACCAGCAGTACCTGCTTCCCCTCGGCGACTTTGGTCCGATCGTGACCGAACTGGCTGGCATGGCGAATATTGAGAGCTGGTCGCCCGTTCTGGAAGGAACGATCGGAGATATCCTGTCCGAATCGCTTGAGTTGCCCCAGGATGATCAGATCTCGGGCTTCGAGTTTAGAATCGCCAACCATCTTACGCGAATCGCCGGCCGAGCCAAGATGCAGACCGCAGGGCCCGAGAGGGTCTTTTCATTTCTCGTCGGTCTCCAGGCGGAGATCCAGAACCTGAAACTTGTTGTGAACGGGAGACTCAATCGCATCGACCGGGGTTTGCTCAGGCAAAGATTGAGGGAGGGCTATGTCTAGGGCCGTGGCTGTTGGCGAAAAGCATCTTATCCTCGGTTTCAAGGGCGTGGGCTTCGACGTCGTTCCCATCGATGACGGCGGAAAGCTGATGCATGAGCTGAACACGCTGTCCCGTGATCCGGAGATCGGTTTCGTCCTCGTCACGGAAAGCATGGCTAAGGATGCTCCGAAAGCCATCGAAGAGTTTCGAGGGAAGTCTTCGGCCATACTGACCGTCATTCCGACCCATGAGGGAAGCAAGCATGTAAGTTTTCAGGAAATGCGAAAGTCGGTTGAACGCTCCTTGGGAATAGATCTTCTTGGCAAAGATTAGAGAAGGGGATAAACATAGCGATATGAAGGGAAATGAAGGTGAAGTCGTAAAGGTTTCGGGGCCTCTCGTCGTGGCGCGCGGCCTATCCGGGGCGCGCATGTACGAAATGGCGCGTGTGGGTGAGGCGAATCTCATCGGTGAGATCATTGAGATCAAGGGAAATGATTATTCCATCCAGGTCTACGAAGAGACCGAGGGGATGGGGCCCGGGCAACCCGTGGGGCGAACCGGAGAACCGTTGAGCGTCGAACTCGGCCCCGGACTGATCCGTTCGATTTATGATGGTGTCCAGCGGCCGTTGGACACACTTGCGAGAGACTTCGGGGACTTCATCGTCCGAGGTGCGGAGAGGCCTGCTCTGGACCGTTCGAAGAAGTGGGACTTTAAGCCAACGGCAAGGGTGGGAGACAGAGTGTCAGCCGGTGATGTGCTCGGAACCGTGCAGGAGAGCAAACTTGTGGTCCACAAGATCATGGTTCCCCCGGGAAAATCCGGGGTTGTGAAGCGAATCGGTCCGGCGACCGGAAATGTGGATACCGAGGTGGCCGTCATCGAGGATCCTCAAGGCCCCTTCAGCGTGACCATGGTTCAGAGATGGCCCGTACGCGAGCCCCGCCCGGTCGTTCGGAAACTCCTCCCCGACGAGCCCATGACCACTGGGCAACGCGTCATCGACACGTTCTTTCCCATCACCAAGGGGGGAACCGCATGCGTGCCCGGTCCTTTCGGCAGCGGAAAGACCGTTGTCCAGCATCAACTCGCCAAGTGGGCCGATGCCCAGATCGTGGTTTACGTGGGCTGCGGAGAGCGCGGGAATGAGATGACCGATGTCCTCCTGGAGTTCCCGCATTTGAAGGATCCGGCCTCAGGAGAACCCCTGATGGAAAGAACGGTGCTCGTGGCCAATACCTCGAACATGCCTGTTGCGGCCCGCGAGGCGAGCGTCTTCACGGGGATCGCGATTGCGGAATACTTCAGAGACATGGGCTACTCGGTTGCACTGATGGCGGACTCCACCAGCCGCTGGGCCGAGGCAATGCGTGAGATCTCCGGCCGGCTCGAGGAGATGCCGGGTGAGGAAGGCTATCCGGCCTATCTCAGCTCACGCATTGCAAGCTTCTATGAACGTTCGGGCAATGTCATCTGCCTTGGAGCAGAGGGGAGAAGAGGGGCAGTCTCCATCATCGGAGCCGTGTCCCCCCCCGGAGGCGACCTTTCTGAGCCGGTGGTTCAGGCTACGCTCCGCGTCGTCAAGGTCTTTTGGGGCCTCGATGACAAGCTGGCTTTTTCCCGTCACTTCCCGGCGGTCAACTGGCTTACTTCCTATTCGCTCTACCAGGAGATGGTAGACCATCGCCTCGACGGCAAAATCGAGGGAAAATGGTCCGGAAACCGGAAGCAGGCGATGGCCATCCTCCAGCGCGAGGCGGAGCTCGAAGAACTCGTCCGTCTCGTCGGCATCGATTCCCTCGCGCACGAAGACAGGCTTCTCATGCAGGCGGCCAAGATGATTCGTGAGGATTTTCTTCATCAGAACGCCTTCGATGATCGTGACACGTACACGTCTCTAGAGAAACAGCACCGGCTCTTGAAGACGATTCTCCGGTACTATGAAGACGCCAAGAAAGCCCTGAAAGAGGGGGTTCCCCTCGACACGTTGCTCAAGATCCAGGCACTGGACGACGTGGCCCGTGCAAAGCTCATTCCAGAAAATAGTCCGGAGCAGTTTTCCGTCCTAGAGAAAAAAATATCCGAAACCGTCGGCGCATTGCCGCGGTGATGAGGTCAACCCGTAATGCCAAGTGTGACGAAGGAATATCGAACAGTAAAGCAGATCGCAGGCCCCTTGATGCTGGTAGAAGGAGTCGAAGGGATCACTTACGGCGAGCTCACCGAAATTAAGCTGGCCGACGGCTCCTCAAGGAGAGGCCGTGTCCTTGAAGTGACAGGTACCCGCGCCATGGTCCAGGTCTTCGAGGGGACGAGTGGTCTTTCACCTCAGGAGGTCAAGGTGAAGTTTCTTGGCAAAGGCATGGAGCTTGGTGTCTCCCTCGACATGCTGGGGAGAGTCTTTGACGGATTCGGCCGCCCGATTGACGACGGACCGTCTCTCATCCCGGAAAAGTACCTGAACGTGAATGGAAACCCCATGAATCCCTTCTCCCGGGACTACCCGAATGAATTTATCCAAACGGGGATCTCCACCATCGATCTTCTCAATCCTCTGGTGAGAGGGCAGAAGCTCCCGCTCTTCTCAGGTTCAGGCCTTCCCCATTCCCGGATGGCGGCGCAGATCGCCCGTCAGTCGAGGGTGCTCAAGACTGGCGAGCGATTTGCGGTGGTCTTCGCGGCCATGGGCATTACTTTTGAGGAGTCCGAGTTTTTCATCGCGGACTTCCGCCGGACCGGCGCGATCGAACGCTCCGTCTTGTTCGTCAATCTGGCAGACGATCCACCCATCGAACGAATCGCGTTGCCACGGATGGCGCTCACGGCGGCTGAGTACCTGGCTTATGAACAGGACATGCACGTGCTCGTCATCCTGACCGACCTTACAAATTACTGTGAAGCCCTCCGTGAAATCTCTGCGGCCCGTAGAGAGGTTCCCGGCAGGCGTGGCTACCCCGGATATCTTTATACCGACCTTGCCACGATCTATGAGCGCGCGGGCCGAATCAAAGGCAGGAAAGGGTCGATCACCCAGATTCCAGTGCTCACGATGCCGGAGGATGACAAAACCCATCCCGTTCCTGACCTTACCGGGTACATCACCGAAGGACAGATTATCATCCACCGCGGTCTTCATGCCCAGGGCATCTATCCCCCCGTGGATGTCTTGCCTTCTCTTTCTCGTCTGAAGGATAAGGGAATTGGCGTCGGGAAGACCCGCGAGGATCATGCGGATGTCATGAATCAGCTCTACGCGGCCTACGCAAGAGGAAAGAACGCGAAGGAACTGGCGGTCGTTCTCGGCGAATCGGCGCTGAGCGAAACGGATGTCCTGTTCGTAAAATTCTCCGACGCCTTCGAAGACCAGTTCGTCCGCCAGGGGGAGGACGAGAACCGTTCGATCGAAGAAAGTCTTCGGATCGGCTGGAGTCTGCTCACCCTGCTTCCCAAAACAGAACTCAAACGTGTTCGCGATGAGTACCTTGAGAAATACTATTCGAAGAAGTAGCCCATTATGGCAGGAAGATTAGCAGTCAACCCGACACGGATGGAACTCTTGAGGCTGCGCAAGCGCCTCCTGGTTGCCCAGCGGGGACACAAGCTCCTCAAGGACAAGCTGGACGGCCTCATTCGGGAGTTTCTGGAGATTGCAAGGGAGTATAAACGCTTCCGTCTCGCCGTGGATGACGAACTTCCCTACGTGCTCAAACTCTTCGTTCTGGCTGAGATTACCTCATCCCGGAAGATCACGGAGAACGCGCTCGAGAGCACCAAGCAGGAGCTTCATCTCACCGTGAACACCCGTCGGCTGATGAGTGTGGTGATCCCGAGGATCGAGGCGACCTTCGGCACCGTGAGCGGCATGTATTCCTTCGTTCACACTTCCCCGGAGCTGGACCAGGCGATTGATTCTCTGAAAAAGTTCTTGCCGAAGCTGATTCGCATGGCCGAACTGGAGGAAACTGTCAGACGCTTGAGCGTCGAGATCGAGAAAACAAGACGCCGGGTGAACGCCCTTGAGCATACCTTCATTCCTCGGATGAGCGAAACGATCAAATACATCATGAGCAAGCTGGACGAGATGGAGCGTTCCAATACGAGCCGCCTGATGAAAATCAAGGCCCAGCGCATTGCGCAGGAAGAGGCCTCCCCTTCCAACGATTGACCCCCTCTCCCTTGGTTCAGACACTCGCCTGAAATTCCTCGGCATTATCCCTCGGTTTTCCCTGCTTTCGACCAGAGGAAGTCTCCTCTGAGGCTTCACAAGCGCCTGCGTTGAGAAGATGGAATGATGATGACGTGATGGGGGGACTAAGGGCGGTCCCTCAGCTTGGAGGAGTCCTTTTCGTTGAAAATCTGATCGCGGAGCCCGATATTGACTTTATAGTTCGAATAAGTGATCTCGACCCGGCCGGTGACTCGTTTTGCCGGTTGAGGAGACTGGCCGAAGTCCTTGACCTCTATGGACTCATTGAATGAAAAGTCAAGTTGCAGTTCAATGCGGATCGGAAGGTCGAAATCGCTGAAACGACCATATTTGACCCTCGCCTTCACTTCCTTTCCTTCGATGGTGGAGGTACTCATTTCACGGATTACGGTGCGATCCGTGTCGATGGTCAAGATGAAATCCTGAGGACCATTCGGTTTCCTCCTCTTGGGTGTAAGCTTCAGTTTTACTGCGTGGCTGCCTTCGTGGGTTAAGCGTTCCAGAAATTTGACCTCGAAATCTTCTCTGTTGAATATGAAGGGATTAAACGTCCCGCCTTCTTTGGGAAGGAAAAAGATCTTTTTTGATTCAATTTTCATTTTGTCCGGAGGCTTGCAGTAGAGTTTTGCCTGCATGTCGGGCGCTTTGAACCCTTCGACGTCAAAATGAACATTGACATCAACGGTGTAATCCTTCAGGCCGGAATATTTTTTCTGCAGGTCATCCAGAATGCCGATGTCTTCTTCTTGGGCCTGAAGGAACCCGGGTGCAAGGAGGATGAAAACCCAGAGCAGGCAACCTAGGATCTTCTTCAACTTTTGATATCCTTTCTTGCATAGGCCCCGAGAGCGATGAAGAACAAGCCGAGACTGTGGAAGCCGATGATTGCTGCCGAATAGACAATCTCCTGCCAGGGGATCGGGTCGTCGAGGAATCGCTGCCAGAAGACCATGTAGGTTGTAAAAAGGTAGGGTTTGAGAGAACGGAAGAAGTCAAATGGGAAGTTTCCGATCACCAGGAAGACAATGACGACGGCCATCGTACCGATGATCGGGCCGATCGAATTCTCGACCAGCGAGGACAGAAGAAATGCAATCGAAGCCACGACTGTCATCGACCAGATGGCGGCCACGAAAGCAACGAGCATTCGAACGGGAATTTCGGCTTCGGGGATGAGGACGATGCCAAACTTGCCAAAATGATGAATGACCAGGTCGCCGCTCCCAAAGAGAGCGAGTCCTGGCACGATGCACATGAGGCCGAGAAAAATGACCAGCCCCGTCGTGTAGAGGATGGCCGTCACGTATTTGGCCGTGATGATTCTGTACCTCGAAGGCGGCCGTATCAAAAGAAACCTTACGGTGCCGGAGGTGGCCTCGCCCGAGACCATGTCTCCTGCGACGAGCGCAATGAGGAAGGGGATGTGGATGTGGAGACTGTTCATGATGAAACCGGTGACGAACCAGCCATTTAAGACATTTCCGTAGATGAGAAAATCCTTCTGCAGCGACCGCATCATGCGGCCTAGGATCTCGCCCGCGCTTAGTTTCATCACGATCTCTGTCATGAGGACAATCAGCGCGATAAAGCCGAAACCGATGTACGTCCGCCAACGGCTGAATGTCTTGTACAGTTCGATCCAGAGGAGATTCATATCTCGGATGTCCCTTCGGTAACCTTCAAAAAGAAGTCTTCGAGAGTTCGATGAGGCGAAAAGGAAGAGACGTCGATCGCATGGGTCACCAAAACTCTGTTTAACTCGGAAGCCCGTCCGGGGGGCACGTGCACTTCGATTTTGCCGTTCTCAGCCGAGACCACTTTCGCCCAGGAAAGGTTGCCAATCAGTTGGATCGCTGTGTCCAAGGGTGAGGCCTGGATGGAATATTCCGTTGCCTCTCGCTCAAGCAGCTTCGAGACATCCCCCTGGACGACCAGTTCACCGTGATTGACGACGGCCATTCGTGTGGCCACCAGCTCGACCTCTGAAAGAAGATGCGAAGAAAGGAAGATGGTCATTTCCCTTTCTGTCGAAAGCTTCTTGATCAATTCTCTGACTTCTTTCATCCCCTGGGGGTCAAGTCCCGAAGTCGGTTCATCCAGGATAATCAGTTCCGGTTTGGTCAGAAGCGCCTGAGCAATGCCGAGCCGCTGCTTCATTCCATGGGAAAAGGTCTTGACTTTTTCGAAGGCACGCGACTTCAACCCGACCTCGTCAAGGGCTTCCAAGATCTCCTCTCTCCGAATTCTGCGGGTCATGGAGCCGAGGATCTCAAGGTTCTTGTAGGCCGAAAGGTACAGATAGAAGTCGGGTTTTTCCACAATGCCGCACACGCGGGAGAGGACAGAACGGCGGTCTTTATGAAGATCCTTCCCAAAGATTTCGACCGAGCCCGAACTCGGCCTCAGGAGCGTAAGGATCATCCGGATGGTGGTGCTC
>Ga0335084_10005973_pt1 | contig 12070 bp, 10 predicted proteins | sample Lox_Sample_44_FD_206721 | JGI IMG/M metagenome (GOLD analysis project Ga0335084, IMG submission 206721) | Soil microbial communities from Loxahatchee National Wildlife Refuge, Florida, United States - Lox_Sample_4.4 | ecosystem: Environmental > Terrestrial > Soil > Wetlands | place: USA...
GCGAGCGCTCCTTGGCGCAGCTGGCCAATGCCGTGGGCTTTGCCGACCAGAGTCATCTCACGCGTCACTTCAAGCGCGTGCTGGGGGTGACCCCGCGACAGCTTCGAATTTGACAAGAACATTCCAAAACACCGCAAGCACGTTCAATCTCGGACGCGGCTTGCGGGATAGACTTCACCGAAGGTGTGGGTCCGTGCGCATCGTTCCTATGCGGGTCGGGGCCATCGCCTGCCGTAGCGCCCCCCTGCGCTACGGCCCTTTCCTCCACTGACCCTCCAGGGTCGTATCGGGCGATGGGCGCTGCGCTCAGCGCCCGTTTTTCTGGGTTCCGTCTTGCGGTGGACGAGCGAAGCGCGTCACGTGGCCTTTTTGCCGGGCACTGTCGAAATCCTTCCTTCTCGATCGACCATTCTCAGAGCGCGCGGCGCCAGCGCGTTCGAATCGAATCAACACGGCAACCCCGACCCTCAATCCCATACAAGGAGACACCATGCAAGTCCAACCCTACCTGTTCTTCGATGGCCGCTGCGAGGAGGCGATCGAGTTCTACCGCAGAACGCTCGGTGCTGAGGTGACGATGCTGATGCGATTCAAGGACAGCCCCGAACCACCCACGCCCGGCATGGTCCCACCCGGTGCCGAGAACAAGGTGATGCACGCGAGCCTGCGCATCGGCGATACGACGGTGATGGCCTCTGACGGTCGATGCCAGGGGAAGCCGAGTTTTCAGGGTTTCTCGCTGTCGCTCTCGGTGCCCGACGACGCCGAAGCCGAGCGCCGGTTCGCTGTACTGGCCGACGGCGGGCAGGTGCAGATGCCGTTGGCCAAGACGTTCTTTGCCTCGCGCTTCGGGATGGTTGCCGATCGCTTCGGCGTCTCGTGGATGATCATCGCGGCGCCTGCGGAGCCGCGCAACAAGGAGAAGCGGTTGTGACAGACAGCATCGACGGCCGCAAGCGCTGGCTGGCCTTGGTGGTCCTCTGTCTCGGGGACTTGATGATCGTCCTCGACACGACGATCGTGAACGTTGCACTGCCGTCGATCCGAGCGGATCTCGGCTTTTCCCAGACCTCGCTCGTCTGGGTCGTGAATGCATACATGCTGACCTTCGGCGGCTTTCTGCTGCTCGGCGGACGGCTGGGCGACCTCTTCGGCCAGCGCCGGCTATTCATGCTCGGCATCACCGTGTTCACGCTCGCCTCATTGATCTGCGGACTGGCCAACTCGCAGCCCCTACTGATCGGTGCCAGGGCAGTGCAAGGGCTGGGCGGCGCTATCGTGTCGGCGGTGGCGCTCTCGCTGATCATGAACCTGTTCAGCGAGCCGGCGGAGCGGGCGAAGGCGATGGGCGTCTTCGGCTTCGTGATGGCCGGCGGAGGTTCGCTCGGAGTGCTTCTCGGCGGACTGCTCACGGATGCGCTCGACTGGCACTGGATCTTTCTGGTCAACCTCCCGATCGGGCTGGCGGTTTGCGCGCTGTGTCTCCTTCTGCTGCCCGGGGGCCGCGGCCTGGCTATGTCAGCGCGCCTAGACATTGCCGGCGCGGCAACCGTGACGCTATCGCTGATGCTCGCCGTGTACGCGATTGTGAACGGTAACGAGGTAGGCTGGGCCTCCGCGCAGACGATCGGGCTGCTCGCCGCTGCCGCGGCGCTCCTCGCGCTGTTTCTCGGTATAGAGGCTCGCGTAGGCGAACCGCTCATGCCGCTTCGCTTGTTCCGCCTGCGCAACGTCGCCACCGCCAATGTGGCGGGCGTCCTATGGGCCGCCGCCATGTTCGCCTGGTTCTTCATCTCCGCGCTGTACCTGCAGCTGGTGCTGGGCTACGGGCCGCTGCAAGTCGGCCTGGCCTTTCTGCCCGCCAACCTGATCATGGCGGCTTTCTCGCTGGGCCTCTCCGCCAAACTCGTCATGCGTTTCGGCATCCGGCTGCCGCTCGCGGGCGGGCTCGCGCTGGCCGCGACCGCGCTCGCACTTTTCGCTCGGGCACCGGTGGACGGGAACTTCATCGTCGACGTGCTGCCGGGCATGATCCTCCTGGGGCTGGGTGCCGGGATGGCTTTGAATCCGGTGTTGCTGGCCGCCATGAACGACGTTGCCCCGAGCGAGTCCGGCCTCGCCTCGGGAGTCGTCAACACCTCGTTCATGATGGGCGGAGCGCTGGGGCTGGCTGTCCTCGCCAGCCTGGCAGGGGCGCGCACCGAGAAGCTGCTCGCTGCCGCCGCCAGCTCGCTCGCTGCGCTCAATGGCGGTTATCATGTTGCCTTCGTAGTCGGCGCTCTCTTTGCGGCCGCTGCGGCCTTGTTGAGCGCCATGCTTCTTCGCGTCAAACCGCAGGCGGCTGCGCAACGAAGCGGGGAAGCGGTCGCAACATCGTGAGAACCTCAACCGCGAAAGGAGATCATCATGGGAAGACCCGTCGTCCACTGGGAGTTGATGTCGAAGGATCCCGCGAAAGTCGCTGCCTTCTACGAGAAGATCTTCGACTGGAAGATCCAGCACATGCCCGAAATGAACTATCGGATCGTTGACACCGGCGGCGAGGGTGGCATTAATGGCGGCATCCTCAAGCCGGAGCGCGAGGGTCCCTGGCCCGGCAACATGCTGTTCTACATCGCCGTCGACGACCTCGCGGCGTATCGCCAGAAGATCACTGCGGCAGGAGGCAAGATCCACGTCGAGCATCAAGACGTTCCCGGCATGGGGGCGTTCTCCCTGTTCACCGACCCGGAGGGCCGGATGATGGGGCTGTGGAAGGCCGCCATGAAGCAACCGTGAGGAACAGGCGACGAGTCGTTACTTCGGCTTGGTCTTGAAGACGGGCACCACGTTTCGGATCAGGAGTCGCGCGCGAGTTCGGCAAACACACGCTTCATGCCATTGACACGGCTGAGGTAGGTACGCACGTCGTGATCACCGCAGCGCTGTCCGGGGGCCAAGCGGAAGCCGCGCTCCGCATAGATTTCGCCCGTCCCGGCACCGCACAGATGAATCACGGCAGCGAGGTCTTGCTTGCGCTGCAGCGAGACGCTGCGAATCCGCAGATGTTTGAGGGTTGCCGTGACGCCGCGATCCAGGAGCCGCGCCGTTAGCTCGACAGCATGGCTGGGCGCGATGCGGGCGTAGAGACTCCCGAACCAGCAGAAACCGAGCGTGCTCATGAAATCACCTTCGGCGACACTTGGTTGATGCAGGCATTCGCGTTTTGTCTGCGCGAACGTCTCATCGGTAATCTGGTACATGCCGACCGCGCTGGAAGCGGGTCGGTAGAGTCCGAACGGATGCCAAGTCAGACGCCATTGCCAGTACGTCTGAGCCAGGGGGTTGCCGGCGCTCTCGACTTGGGCCAGCGCAGCCAGCAGCTCGGGGGCGATCACGGACGTCGCGTGCTTGCGGAAGTGTGGCTCGTATTCACGCCACGTCTCCGAGGGCGTCTTGGTGAACGCACCGCTCAGTGGAGAGAGCAACTCGGTCGGTTTGTGGATTGCGTGGTAAACCCAGTTGGCTGAGGCCCACAGCGCCACGGAAACGACAGCGCCGGCGACGAGCTGCAGCACGAGCGGCGCAGCCCGCAGTGCCCGAAAAGTGCGCGAGCGCACGCGGGGCCAGACCCGCAGGACGCGGTGCCGGCGCCTTATGCGGGGTCTGGTTCGCGCGGCATCGGCTGAATGGGTCATGAGCATAGCGCGGTTACTCGATCGGTGTCGACCGGAAGGCCGATTCGTACAGACCGGCTCGAGGGCTTTCGCGGGTCAAACGAAATCGCACCTTAGCGCGCAGCCCCGATCAATGCAAATCCTTTGAGCCGGAAATTTCCATCGTGACCGGCTCCACAACGAGTGCGTCCACGACTCGGATGTTCTCGCTCCCGGCGCGCGGTTCAAAAGATAGAGGGGGCAGTTCTGCACGGCCCCCCCATGCCTCGAGTCTTCTAATGGATGATTGGCGCCAGCGCGGCACCGATGCGCTCCATCTGCGCCTCGGTGATCATGCCACCGAGGATCTTTCCGAAGCGCTCGTCCTGCACACCCGACGTGATGTACTGCCAACGGTAGGCGCCGAGAATGGTGTCGCGCAGCTTCGCGACCTGCGTGCTGCTCAAGGCTCTATCGCACACGCGAAGGAAGTAGTCGGTATCGGCAGCTGCCTGCAATTGCAGGATCCCGTCCACCGCGGCAACCAGCTCGATCAGGTCGGTGACGGCCTGATCGCGCTGCGCCGGCGTGAGCTTGGCGTCCTCGCGCCGCCACTCCAGCTCATCCATGATGGCGTGCTGGGACTCTTCCTTCCAGTGGAACAGGAACACATCTTTCCACAGTTCGGAGAGCTCGCCGTCGGGCTCAATGCTCTGCCGGTAATGCGCCTGGGTAAAAAGCTCAATATGGCACGTCAGCCCGAGCACGGCCCAGGTGCTCTTACCCAGCACCGCGTTCGCGACGTCGTTGGGCTGGGGTAGGAAGGTATAGCCCGCCGGCATTCCTTCCGCCATCATGTGCTCGATGCGGCGAAAGAGCTCCTGGTGCTTCAACTCCTCGTCCGTGAAGCGCACAAGCGCCTCGAGGGCGACTTGATCACCCAGCCAGTAGTCGCGGCTCAGCTCGAGCATTTTGGCGCCGATGTAGCGCTCTACCAGCCCGAATATGTTGGCATAGGTGCGGCCCTGGATCTGGCTCATCAGGCGCCGCTCGTCGACGCTCAGAAAGTCGAGCTGGCGGATCTTGGAAAGACCGTCAGGCAGGAATTTCTTGGAGTAGTCGAACTTCCGGGCGCGCAGTACGTCGCGGTCGATGTCCCAGCGGATGCGCTTGGAAACTTCGATGACCTTGGCGTAGCGGCTACTGGTTTCACTGCCTTGCATGATCTGCATGATTGCCTCCTAGAAAAATGTGGCGCCGAGCATGGTCACGCGACGTTCTCGACGCCGTTGAAAAATGGTCGATGCGCTCTCTTGTAGATGCGCTCGAACTCCGTCCGCCAAAACGGGATTCCGTCTGGCTTCCGCGTCATCGCTTCGTTCAGCAAGTCATTCACGTGGACCTCCTCTATGCTTAGCCGAGCTGCGGAACTTGCGGCGTCCGCGGAAGGAGAGCGCGCCCCTTATCGGACTCGCTCCCCTTTCCTCGATTCACCAGTTACCGCTCAAGTGCGACGTCAGTCACCCATGATCAGGCGGCTGTAGTCGTAGTACCGGCGCTCGTCCTCAAGCGACCAGGTCGGCTGCTCCGGCATGTCCGATACCGCGGCGTCTGTGCGGACACTCGGATCGTCTGTCTTGGCGAAGATGACCGGAGCTTCGGTCGGGCAGACCCAGAATTCGGTCGGGCACGCCCAGTAGTAGGGCTGGGGCTGGGTGGTGCCGACTTCGTCAGCCTGGCTCGCGCTGGCGTTGTAAACGTTAGAAGCTTGGCTTGCGTTGGAACCGGCGGCCAGCAACGCGCCGAATATCGTGAGAAGAACAAGCTTGCGGTTGATGTTCAACATGGTCGTATCTCCATTCAATAGAGTCAGTCGGAAATTGGATCGCCTGTGCGCCCACGAAACTCTGCGGTGCGTACGATGCGAACTATCCGTGCTAGGCGTCATCGGCCCGTGAATTGACGGCGGGCGAGCGTAAAAAAGACGTAAAAAAGAGCGATCGCGAATCCTTGATGCTTGGGATAGAGGAAATGCCCATCGGGAGAGTGATCCCGTTCACACCCACCCTGCGCCGCGGGAAATCTTGCCCTCCTAGAGCGGCCCGCCGATGCAGCGTCGGCTGGGGCGATCGGCGTAAGATGTCAGGTCTATGTAAGCCTCGTCTGCCACACGCGCTGCATGACCCGACTCACGATCGCCGTCCTCGGAGGCCTGAGCATCCAGCCGGGCGCAGTCGACGTGCGGCCCGAGCTTCCGACGCGAAAGAGCAAGGCCCTCCTGGCCTACCTTGCCCTGTCGCCGGGCATGCTCCGATCACGCGAGCACCTGGCGGACACGTTCTGGGGGCGGAGCGCAGAGGAGCAGGCACGCGCCAGCCTGCGCCAGACCCTTTCCAGCCTGCGCGGGACCCTCCCAAGCGCAGACGCGCTGATCAGCACCGACTCGCAGTCCGTCTGGCTCGACACGCGGGCGGTCGAGATTGATGCTCTGCAATTCGAGCGGCTCGCGCTGGAGCACTCTGCGGAGTCCCTGGATAAGGCGGTTGCTCTCTACCAGGGTGAGCTGCTGGGTGGCTTCAGCTTGCGAGAAGAACGCTTCGAGCAATGGATGTCTGCCGAGCGGCGCCGCTTTCATGAGCTTGCGGTGCAGGCCTTCTCTGAGCTGGTCGGCCACTACACACGCGTGGACCAGTTCGACCGCGGGATAGTCGTTGCCGAGAGGTTATTGGCACTGGATCCGCTGCTCGAGTCGGCTCATCAATCGCTCATTCGGCTGTACTTGCGCAGCGGACGCAGAGAAGCTGCGCTGCGTCAGTTTCAGGAGTGCGCTCGCATCTTGAATCAGGAGCTCGGGATCGTTCCTGCGGAAGAAACCCGACAGCTCGCCGCAGAAGCCAGTCGCGAGCCCGCCGTTCGCGGCAGGTCGGACTCGACCACCGCGCAGTTGATCCCGCAGCGCTCCTCGGACCCGGCTGCAGTTGCCTTTCGATCCGACGATCGAGAAGGCGAGCCGGCTCCGGTCCCGCCGCCCGAACTGAAACGGCTCACAGTGCTTTGCGCGCGGATCCGCGAGGTCATCGAGAGCTCGGATCCCGAGGCGGCACTTGAACGCGATCCAGTCCTGCGAGCCATGGTCGACGCAGTCCGGCACTTCGGTGGCACGATCAGCCAGGTCCGGGCCGACGGTGTAACGGGGTTGTTCGGCGCCCCTGTCGCGCTCGAGGACCACGCGGTGCGGGCTTGCTTCGCTGCGCTCGCCATGCGGGAGGCGATCCCGTCGCTCACTCGTCAGCCGTTGGATGTGCGGATCGGTATCCACTCCGGGGAAGCGGTCGTGCGCACGATCGGCGACGAGCGCGCGCGACACTACGACGCTGTCGGCCCCGTAGCGCAGCTGGCGAGCCGAATCGATGCCGCCCTCGCTCCCGGCGAGATTGGTTTGACTGCGGATACCGCTCGGCGCGCGGAAGGATTCGTCGAGCTCGGGCGTCTCCAGGCCGAGCCGCTCGAGGGGGTCGCGGAGCCGATCCCGCTGTTCGCGCTACGGGCGAAGACGGCGCTGCGCCTGCGCTGGGACGCGCGCTCGACACGAGAGCTGACGCGGTTTGTCGGCCGCGAGGCCGAGCTCGCGCGGCTCGGCGAGCTGATTGAGCGTGCCGCGAGCGGATCGGGGCAGGTGGCAGCGATCGTGGGGGAGCCGGGAATGGGTAAGTCGCGGCTCGTGCACGAGTTGATCAACCGTCGGCTCGCGTCCGATTGGACAGTGCTCGAGACGGGTACGACCTCGCACGAAACGAGCGCCATCTACCTCCCCATCGCGAACCTGCTTCGCGCGTGGTTCAAGATCGGGGAACGGGACACCCAAACCGAAGCCGCAGGGAAGCTTCGCAGCAGCATCGAGGCCCTCGATGGCGCACTGGCACCCCTGCTTCCTCCATTGGCTGCGCTGCTGGACCTCCCGCCGGAAGATCCGCATTGGTCGACGCTGAACCCGCAACAGCGGCGTCAGCTCACCCTGGAGGCGGTGACGGCGCTCGTGATGCGCGTGAGCCAGGTGCGGCCTCTAATCTTGGTCGTCGAGGACCTGCACTGGAGCGACGCTGGCACGCAAGCTGTGCTGGATCACCTTGTCGCCAGAGTCTCCGGCTCTCGCGTCCTGCTCCTCGTTACGCACCGGCCGGAATATCGGCACGAGTGGTTCGCGAAGAGCTACTTCTCCCAACTTCGCGTGGAGCCACTCGCCACGGAGAATGCCGACCGGCTCCTGCGCGCGCTGCTGGGTGACGATCTCCGCCTCATTGCGCTTCGCAAACAACTGATCGAGCGCACGGGAGCAACGCCGCTCTTCCTTGAGGAGTCCGTCCGTGCGCTCGCGGACACCGGTGTGCTGACCGGCAGTCCGGGTGCGTATCGAGCAGACCGGCCGATCGAGATCTCACAGATCCCTTCCACGGTCCATGCAGTCATCGCCGCCCGGATCGACCGTCTGCCAGCGATGCAGAAGAGCCTGCTGCAGACGGCCGCAGTGATCGGCAAGGAGGTTCCCGCCGAGCTGCTGCAGCCTATCTCCGGGATTGACCGGGAGTCGCTGAACGATGTCCTCGCCGAGCTGCAGGGGGCGGAGTTGCTGTACCAGACCCGTTTTCTGCCGGAACCCCAATACACCTTCAAACACGCGCTGACACACCAGGTTGCGTACGAGAGCCTACTCAAGGAGCGCCGGCACGCGATACACGTACAACTCGTAGCGATCAGCGAGGCCCTTTACAGCGACCGCCTCGATGAGCACGTGGAGCGCCTCGCGCACCACGCCCTCGCTGGTGAGCAGTGGAGCAAGGCGGTTGACTACCTCTATCGGTCAGCGAACAAGGCGATCCAGCGGTCGGCGCATCAGCAGGCGATCCAATTTTTGAGCAAGGGACTCGAGTTGATCGAAGCCCTGCCCGAATCGACGGAGCGCCTGAGGCAGGAGCTCGCTTATCGAAAAGCGCTGGGCGTGACGATGATGGCGGCCAAGGGCTGGTCGGCCAAGGAGGTGCTTGACGAATACACCCGCGCCCGAGAACTGTGCGAAAAGCTGGATGACGAGCGCGAGATGTTCGTGGCACTGCGCGGCGAAGGTCAATATCGCATGATCCGCGGCGAGTCCCAGATCGCGAGCGAGCTGGGCCATCGGTGTGCCGACTTGACCGCAGGCTGGAAAGATATCGGCGTTCACATCGAGACGCACCATCTGTTCTGGACCAACAGCTTCTTCATGGGCGAATACGGCGATGCGGATTTCCACTGCGCGAAGGGCATCTCGCTCTACCAGAGAAGCCGAGATCACGCGCTGACCTACGTCTATTCGGGGCACGATCCGGGCGTGTGCTGTCGCAGCTTCTCGGCCCTGATCCAGTGCCTCTACGGCCATCCCGATCGATCCCTCGAGCTCTGCCGGGAGGCTCTGAATCTGGCCCAAGAGGTGGAACACCCGCTCACCACTGCGCTCGCGCAGTGGGCTTACAGTTATGCGCACATCCTGCGTCGCGAGCCCGAGCCCGCAAGGCGGTGGGCCGAGCAAGAAATCGCGGTCTGCGAGCAGTATCTGCTGCCTCTGCTGCTTTCGCAGGGCACTTTCCAGCTCGGCTGGGCGCTCGCCGAGCTCGGCGATCTCGATGAAGGCATCGCTCGGATGCGCGACGGCCTCGCGGCCATCGACGTGACGGGCGCCGAGGTGGGATTGCCGTATTTCCTCGCCTTGCTTGGCGAAGCGCTGGGAAAGGCGGGCAAGCCCGACGCCGGGCTCGTGGAAATCGACCGCGCGCTTTCTACGGCGTATCGGCGCAGCCAGCACTTTCAGCTCTCCGAGATACAGCGCCTGAAAGGCGAGCTCTTGGGGCAGCTTTCAAAGTCCAGGCTCCACGAGGCGGAAGTGTGCTTTCGCGAGGCGATCAAAGTGGCCGAGGAGCAGGGTGCGAAGCTGCCGAAGCTTCAAGCGACGATGGGTCTTGCAAAGCTGCTCGCGGGCAAAGGCGAGGCAGCGCAGGCGCGCGCGCTGCTGCAACCGGCCTACGACGGAATCACAGAAGGCCGGGATCTGATCGATCTCAAAGCAGCAGCGGCACTGCTCGCAGATTTGCGCGCTTACTAATCTTGGTTGCCTAGCACTTTGCCGGCGGCTGCACCGCAGCCGTGTCATCGAGAGCACGTAGGCACCCGCATTGCACTGCTCTTCAGGCCTTGCGGAGACACGCCTCCAGCAATTCGACCGCTTTGCGCGCGAAGGCCCACATGTTGGCTTCGCGGTCGGCGCTGCCGGTCTCGACTGTGATCACAGCTTCGACGGGACCGGAGACCGCAATGCAGGCATGTCCCGGCGGGTCCCCGTAACGATTACCGCTCGGGCCGCTCGCACCTGTCTCACTCAGGCCCCAGGTGGCGCCGAAATTGTCTCGCGCGCGCCGCGCGAGCAGTTTCGCGAACGGCTCACTGGCCGAGCGGATGTTCATCGTGTCCTGCGCACTCAGGCCCAACAGCGTCGAGCGGCCCGCTACGGTGTAGACGATGGCGCCGCCAAGATAGTAGACCGACGCACCTGGGACAGCGACGAGCGCGGCATTGATCAACCCGCCGGCAGATGATTCGGCCACGACGACGGTCTCTTTCCGCTCCTTGAGCAGGGACCCGACGGCACTACCGAGCCCGGTGAGCGATTCCATAGCGCTTCTCCATAGCTTGACTTCTATCCAAACACGAATCCGAGGCGCACCTCCGTTGTCCGAGCCCCAGCACTTCCATCCCCTCTCCTATTCAGGTACTGCTGCGGGAAACCAAAGGGTGCAACAGATCGTGAAGGCCATATCTAACAAACATCCACCCACTGGCCATTTGTTACCGCGGCCAACTGCGCGGGGCTGATGCGCACGGCAGTATGAATAGCTACGGCAGCAGGCAAGACCTCATCGAAATTCTGCAACGACTTATCCAGGTAGATTGGCAGCGGCTGTGCCAAACCGAAGGGACAAACACCACCGACAGGATCTCCTGTCAGCTCAACAACCTCTTCCGGGGCCAGCATCTTGCCTTTGCCAAAGGCTTCTTTGAACTTCCTGTTATCGATACGGGCGTCACCGCTCGCCACGAGGATGACTACCCGGCCATCGCTCAAACGAAATGCCAGGGTCTTGGCGATACGTCCAGGCTCGACACCACGTGCTTCAGCGGCTAGTGCAACAGTGGCTGTACTGATTTCCAGTTCGATGATTGGTATGTCCAGCTGAAGGGTCAAGAAGAAATCACGTACGGATTGCAAGCTCATTGGTGATTTCGTGGAACCTGAGTTTTCAGGAAACGGGACTGGAACAATAGCCGTGGCGTGATTCCTCGGCAAGTTTCAGCAGAGCCTGGTGGTCTGCTTATGGCCGACAAGCACCTAAGGCCAGAAGTCGCAGTTCGACCTAGCAGCCAATCAGTTCTGAAGCTCTAAGCCTCGCTTGGCGGTCAAGCTGCTTTATCCAGGCGTCGTCGTCGAGGCAGACATCGACGAGGGCGGGGCGCTACTCCTGCCCGGCGTCACCTGCCGTTCGAGCCGTGGCACGGAGGCTCGGTGACCGAGGTAGGAAGCCAGGTGAGCGCTCAGGTCTCGAGCGTCATCGCCGGCGCCGTCGATGAGACTCGATTTTCGGCGCCGCAGGAACGGAATGCCCATCAGGTACAGGCCCGGGGCCTCGACCACACCCCCGTCGTGGCGGATGCGGCCCTTACGATCGAGCACCGGCACCTCGAGCCACGAGTAGTCGGGGCGAAAGCCGCTGGCCCAGATGATGGTCTTGATCTCCCCCTTGGTGAGATCCATGGCGAGCGGGGGCGAGGCCTCGACCTGGGTAGGCTCGAAGCGCTGCGCTGGACCGACTTTGTTGTCGTAGCCGTTCTGGCTCGCCCATGCATCGATGGTCGCGAGCAGCCGGTTCATCTTGAGGTCGGCCAGCGCGCACAGGTTTGGGAGCGACCCGGAGAACTGCGCCTGGCTCTGGTTAATGCCAGCCAGACGCCCGATGAGCTTCACGCCGATTCCGCTGAGCGCGTTGAGATCCACCGTGCGCCGCTGCGGGGAGCCGGCCAGCTGCAGCGAGGGGACGTTTCGGGCTCGGACGATGTCGTCGACCTCGTCGTAGCGCTCGTCGAGCACGCCGGCCACATCCATCCACCACTGGATGTCCTTACCCCGATACAGGCGCGGCACGCGCACGTGCTCGCCCACCGCCAGGGTGACGCGCCGCCCCGAGCGCTGAATCTCCTCGGCGATCTGGGTGCCGCTGGCCGAGGCGCCCACCACGAGCACTCCGCCTTCCTCGAGTTGCCCCGGATTGCGGTAGCTGATCGGGGTGAACGTGGCGATCCCAGGGGGCAGCCCCTCGGCCAGGGCGGGGACCTGGGGGATGTTGCACGCTCCG
>Ga0335084_10005975_pt1 | contig 12067 bp, 10 predicted proteins | sample Lox_Sample_44_FD_206721 | JGI IMG/M metagenome (GOLD analysis project Ga0335084, IMG submission 206721) | Soil microbial communities from Loxahatchee National Wildlife Refuge, Florida, United States - Lox_Sample_4.4 | ecosystem: Environmental > Terrestrial > Soil > Wetlands | place: USA...
GCTGATCCACCGCGAGGAGAGGGGCTTCGGCGCGCTGGCCGAGTGCCAGGCCCGCGCCCGCGAGCTGCACGGCGCGCTCAGCGGCTCCACGCCCGACGACATCGAGCACGAGACCGTGATGATCTCCGCCAAGCTGCGGCCCTTCGCCGAGCTGCTGGCGCTCGTGGACGGCTGGAACGCCCTCGACGACGACCGCTGCGCCTTCCTGCAGGACGCGATCACGCAGTCGTTCGGCCGCCCGCTGGCGCTGGCCGCGCTGCGCGGCAAGCTCGGCCGCGAGGGCGAGCTGCCGCCGCCGGCGCCCGAGCCGCGCGGGCGCGGCCGCGCCGCCGCCGGCGAGCCCGCGTACCCCGCGGCGGTCTATTCCCCGTCCGGTGGTTACGCGCCACCCGCGTATCCCGCGCCCGCGTACGCCGCGCCCGCAGCGGCCGACGCCGGCGCCCGGCCCGCCGCACCGGGCGGCGGCGCGCCCGCGTACCCCGCCGGCGCGCCTGCCTATCCCGCCGGTACGCCCGTCTACCCCGCCGGTGCGCCCGCCTATGCCGTCGGCGCGCCCGGGGTGGCGGCTGCGGGCGGTGCGCCGGCCGGCGGCGTGCCGGGGGTTCCCGGCGGCGTCGTGGTGACCGGCGGCACGCCCGGCGTCGTGGTGACCGGTGGCGGCGCGGCCGGTGGCGCGGCTGGCGGCGGCGTGCTGATGGGTGGCGGCGGGCCGGTCGTCGCCGGCGGCGGCGGCTCGCTCGTCGTCGAGATCCGCCTCTCCGGCGACAAGATCAACGTCGAGACGCCGGAGGCGCGCAAGGAGCGCGAGGAGCTGCTCGAGCGGCTGGCCCAGGAGACCGCGCAGTGGTGGATCGCCGCGCGCAATGGCTGGAACGCCATGCACGAGCGCGGCGCCGTCTTTGCCGACGGCGCCTACGACTTTCTGCACCGCTTCCCCACCCTGCTGTCGGTGCCGCTGCAGAAGAGCGCCGAGGCGGAGAGCGGCGGGGTGGCCGAGGGCTACGCGCTGCTGCTGGCGCACATCGAGAAGCAGGAAGAGGGCTTCGTGCGCGAGGCGCTCACGCGCCTCAATCCCCAGTTCACCACGCGCGAGAAGGACAAGTCCTACCCCCTCGGCCAGGAGCTGTACCTCTACGTCGTGGCCGAGGGGCGTCTCTACAAGACCTATCCGGATTTCGTCAAGGAGGTTCTCGTCCACGCGCTGCCGCAGGCGGGGCCGTGGGTGCAGGGGGGGCTGATCGAGAGCGACGACGAGACGCGCCGGTTCACGCGGGCCGAGACGCTGGGTAGCACGGAGGAGCGGACGGAGACCGTCACCGGCTGGAAGGAGCGCATCGGCCCCCACGTCTTCACCGTCACCACCGGCCCGCTCACGACGCGCTTCTTCACGCTGCGCCTGACCGGCGACACGCTGGCCGATCCGCCCGACGTGGAGATCAAGCTGAAGGAGAACGACGCGCCGACCGACCACGCCTGGCTCGTCACGCTGCCGATGCCCGGCAAGGTGCAGCCGCTGGCGCCCAGGAAGCACCGCACCGGCGGCACCACGCTGCCCGGCCTCGGCAGGGACTTCAGCGGGCTCTGGATCGGCGTCTTCAACGCCGATCCCAGCAACGAGCGCAGCTACGAACTCACCATCACGCTGCGCCGCAAGCCCCCGACCGAGGCCCCCAAGACCATCAAGCCCCCCGCGCAGAACCCGCTGGCCGGCAAGTTCTTCGGCAAGAAGCGCTAGCGCTTGCCGACTTCCGAGAGGACCTGGCGGAAGGTGCGGTAGAACTCCACGTGATCGGTGATGCCCTTCTTGAGGATGGCGGGCAGGTGCGGCAGGTCGTTGAGGTTCACCACCACGTTGACGCTGCGGGCGAAGGCCATGGCGTTGTCGAAGGTCTTGAACTCGCGCCCCAGCAGCGTGACGAACATCCAGCGCCGCTGCGACATCGGCATGGTCCGGATGGCGCCCAGCACCGGGTTGTCCAGCGGGCTGGCGCCCTGGAACTGCTCGTCCACCAGCACGATCTCGTAGGTGTCGCGGCGGACGCGCTCGATGGCGTCCTCGGCGCTCTTGGGCGCCAGCATGGCGAAGCCGATCTGCTCCAGCGCCGCCTTGATGACGGCCTGCCGCTCCGGCGCATCCTCGCAGACCAGCGCCAGCCGCGCCTCGTACTGGCCGGAGCCCTCGCCGGCCTGCGCCTCGGGGCTCACTTCTTCCTCGCGGGGGCGCCGAACACCGAGCGGTTGTAGTCGGCGTCGAGCTTGAGGCCCTCGACGTCGGTGGTCTTCTCGCCGCGCTTCTGCTTGAGCGTGTCGATGCCGCGCTGCACGATCGCCTTGCGCGTGGAGTAGTTGACGACGGTGTCCTCGGTGACGATGCCGTTCTCGTAGGCCTTGATCAGCGACTGGTCGAACGTCATCATCCCGAAAGGCTCGCCGACCTCCTGGATCTCGTAGAAGGTCTTGCCCTCCTGCTCGCCCTGGAGGATCAGCTCGTTGGAGCGGATCGTGTTGGCCAGGATGTCGTGCACGGCCCAGCGCCCGCCGCCCACCTTGGGCACCAGCCGCTGTCCCACCACCCAGCGCACGGTGTCGGCCAGCCGCTGGCGGATCTGCTTCTCCTCGTCCTTGTCGAACATGCCGACCACGCGGTTGATGGCCTGGCCCGCGTTCACGGTGTGGAGCGTGGAGAGCACGAGGTGGCCGGTCTCCGAGGCCTTGAGCGCCAGCTCGGCCGTCTCCCGGTCGCGCATCTCGCCGACCAGGATGACCTTGGGCGCCTGCCGCAGCGCGGCCCGGAGGCCGTTGGCGAAGTTGTCGTAGTCCAGCCCCAGCTCGCGCTGGTTGAACGTCGACTTGCGGTTGGGGTGCACGTACTCGACCGGGTCCTCGAGGGTGACGACGTGCACCGACTTGGTGGCGTTGATCTCGTTCAGCAGCGCGGCCAGCGACGTCGTCTTGCCCGAGCCGGTGGCGCCGGTGATGAGGATCAGGCCGTTCTTCTCGCTCGGCATCTTCTTGAAGGCGTCGGGCAGCTTGAGGCTCTCGATGGTGGGGATGTTGGTCTCCAGCTTGCGGAGGACCATCGAGTAGTTGCCGCGCTGGGAGAAGATGTTGACGCGGAAGCGGGCCTTGCCCGGCAGGTAGTAGGAGGAGTCGCAGGAGCCGGACTTGATCAGGTGCTCGGTGAGCCGCCGGTCGCCGTTGATCAGGTTGAGCGCGAAGATCTCGGTCTGGAACGGCGTCATGTTCTCGATGGGCGGATCCACCGGGACCGCCACCAGCTCCCCCGAGGACTCCACCTGCAGGGGGCGATCGCAGGTGATGTTGAGGTCCGACACGTTGTCGTGCGAGTCCAGCATCGCGCCGAGCAGATCGTCGATCTCCGACTTGCGCATCGCCAGCTCTCCTTACTGATTCAGCTCGTCGGGCGGGGTCTTGAGCAACGGCCGGAACTTCGACCGGTCGATGCACTTGTCGTAGGCCTCCTCGGGACTGATCCAGCCCTTCTGGAGGACGCCCATGATGGCGTCGTCGAGCGTCTGCATGCCGAACTGCTTGCCGGTCTGGATCGCCGACGGGATCTGCACCGTCTTGCCCTCGCGGATGAGGTTGCCGACGGCCGCCGTGCAGATCAGGATCTCCAGCGCCGCGCACCGGCCCTTCTTGTCCACGCGCTTGAACAGGTTCTGGGCCACGACGACCTTGAGGCCGGTGGAGAGGCCGTTGCGCACCTGGGCCTGCTCCTCGGCCGGGAACACCTCGATGATGCGGTCGATCGTCTTGGCCGCGCTGGTGGTGTGCAGCGTGCCGAACACCAGGTGGCCGGTGTTGGCCGCTTCCAGCGCCAGGCGGATCGTCTCGAGGTCGCGCATCTCACCGACCAGGATGATGTCGGGGTCCTCGCGGAGCGCGCCGCGCAGCGCGGCGCCGAACGAGCGCGTGTGGATGCCCACCTCGCGGTGGTTGACCAGGCAGCCCTGCGGCTGGTGGACGAACTCGATCGGGTCCTCGATCGTGATGATGTGGTCCTTGCGGTGCTTGTTGGCATGGTCGATGACGGCGGCCAGCGTGGTGGACTTGCCGGAGCCCGTCGGCCCCGTCACCAGCACCAGGCCCTTGTGCAGCATCGCCGACTTCTTGAGGATGGGCGGCAGCCCGAGGTCGTCGGCGGTCAGCACCTTGGTCGGGATCTGGCGGAAGACGGCGCCGCAGCCGTACTTCTGCATGAAGTAATTGGCGCGGAAGCGCGCCACGTTGGGGATCTCGTAGCCGAAGTCGACGTCGCCCGTCTCCTCGAACGTCTTGATCTTCTGCTCCGGCGCGATCTCGTAGAGCATCTGGCGGAGGTTCTCGTCGTCGAGCGGGTCGTACTTCACCCGCTCGAGCTCGCCGTGCACGCGCAGGATCGGCGGCTGGCCCGACACGATGTGCAGGTCGGAGGCCCCGGTGTCGAACATCAGCTTGAAGAACGCGTCGAGCTTGGCCATCTGTCTCCCCTTGAGCGGAGGGGCCGCCCGCCGGACGGCAGCTAGAAAACTTTCATCGAGCCTACGCGGTCCCTCGTCCGGGAGTCAAGAATGGCGCGGAACCGCCACGGGGGTGCCGGAGACGATGCCGGCCCCCGCTCACCCCGGCTCCAGGACCGCGGTTCTCACGAAGCTGGGCTGCTGGTAGAGGCGGTCGGTCAGCACGGTCACCATCGGGGTGAGCCGGAAGAGATCGGTATAGCGGGCGTGCAGCACGAAGGCGCGCTCGACCAGCCGCACCGCCTCCTTGACGTCGCCGAGCCCGGTGGCTGCCCGGCCGGCCCGCCGCGCGTGCACGCGCGCGGCCAGCTTGGTGAAGGAGTAGAGGGCCAGCAGCGTCTGGTAGCCGCGGAAGATCCCGTGCATCGGCGTGAGCGTCTTGCGGAACACCACGTGGCTCCAGTACTCGCGCAGGAAGTCCTCCACGCCGGGCGCGCCGAGATCGAAGCGTACGGCCAGCGCCTCGCCGAGCTCGAAGGGCTCGCCGCCGGTGATGGCGTCGGGCAGGCGGCCGCGTCCGCGCCGGAAGCGGACATAGTTGCGGTAGAGCGAGACCAGCAGCGGCAGCCGCGCCAGGCGCCGGCGCGACATCTCGAGCCACGTGTAGAGCGGCGCCAGGTAGGTCAGCGCCGGCCGCCGCGGATAGCGGGCGCCGGCGGCGATGTCGAGCAGCCTGCGATGGTCGTCGGCGGCCAGCTCGGCGAGGCCGCCGGCCAGCGTCGCCTTCGGCGGCTGTCCCTCGCGCCGCGCGCGCGCCTCCATCTGCGTGAGCCCGATGCAGAGACTCAGGAGCGCGCTGCCGGCCAGCAGCCCGACGGGCAGCGGGTCGCGGCGGTCGCCGAGCAGGCGGAGCAGCGCCGCCTCGATCGGCCGGTATTCCGTCCAGCCGACGTCGACCGCGCCGAACAGCGTGAGCGGCTCGGGCAGCCGCTCCACGCGCGTGCTCCCCGCCAGCACCGCGCGGACCTCGTCGGCCTGGGCCGGCAGGCTCGCCCCCTGGTGCGCGCGCACCGCGGTGCACGCGAACGACACGCCGACGGCCACGCCGTCGGGCGTCTCCACGAAGTGGTAGGGAAACTCGCGGCACACCTGCGGCTTGGCGGCGGCCCCGCGGTGGCGGTGGATGCCGCAGCGCGCGTCCGGGGTGAGGAAGACGCAGCTTCCGTCGGGCTTGCGCGCGAAGGTGACGTCCTCGCCGCCCGGCAGCGGAAAGGGCAGCGGCACGAAGGCCCCGGCCTTCGGCAGCGCGGGATCGTGCACGGTCCAGTCCACGTCGCGCAGGCGCGCGTGCGCGGCCGCGTCCACGCCGATCAGCCAGTCGCTGCGGCAGCACGCGCCGGAATTCTGGCAGGTGAAGACCACGCCCTCGTCCAGCAGTAGCGGGCGGTCCGGCGCGTCCATCTGCGGTACTCTGAGGCCGCGGAAGCCCGCCGGTCAAGGACGGACCCCGCGGAGGGCGCGATGACCGAGCCGGTCGTGATCGACAAGGGAGAGGGCGGGCTGGACCGCGCGCGCGTGGCGGGCCCGCGCGGCGAGGCCGAGGTCTACCTGCAGGGCGCCCACGTCACGCGCTGGCAGCCGCGCGGCGCCCGGCCGGTGCTGTTCGTCTCCTCGCGCGCGGTGTACGCGCCGGGCAAGGCCATCCGCGGCGGCGTGCCGCTGATCTTTCCGTGGTTCGGCGCGCACGGGACCGACACGAGCAAGCCGATGCACGGCTTCGCGCGCTCGCGCCCGTGGCGCGTGACCGCCACCGGCTCGAAGCCCGACGGCACCGTGACGCTGGAGCTCGGCCTCGACGACGACGAGGCGACACGGGCGCTGTGGCCGCATCCCTTCCGCGCGCGCTACCGGGTGACGGCCGGCGACACGCTCGGCATGGCGCTGGAGGTCGTCAACACCGGTACCGCGCCGTTCACGTTCGAGGCGGCGCTGCACACCTATCTCACCGTCGGCGACGTCCGCACCGCCGGCGTGAGCGGGCTCGAGAACACGCTCTTCATCGACAAGGTGGACGGGTTCACCCGCAAGCGCCACGGCGCCGAGCCGCTCCGGCTCACCGGGGAGACGGACCGCGTGTTCCTCGGCACCCGCGCCCGCTGCGTCGTGGACGACCCGGGGCTGCGCCGGCGCCTCAGCGTGGACAAGACCGGCTCGGCCAGCACCGTGGTGTGGAACCCGTGGGCGGCCAAGACGGCGGCGATGGCGGACATGGGCCCCGACGACTGGCGCTCGATGATCTGCGTGGAGACGGCCAACGCCGCCGACGACGCGGTGACGGTGGCGCCGGGGGGCACGCACGTGATGACCGCCACCATCGGCGCGGAGGCGATGTGACGCCACGCCGGCTGCTCGCCGTCCTGGCGCTGGCCGCCGCGCTGGCGGCGCCCGCGACGGCGGCGCCGCCGTCCCCGGCGCCGCGCGGCCTCGAGGCCCTCTACGCCGCGCAGGCCGAGGCGGCCCGGCACTACCGCGAGAGCCTGGAGGCGCTGCTGCCGTTTCACGAGGCGGCGGTCGAGCGGGCCGAGGCGCGGCTCGCGCGCGCCCGGGAGCTGTTCGAGCACGGCGCCATCGCTGCCGTCGAGGTTGCCGCCCGCCAGCGGGCGCTCGACGAGGCGCGCGCCGCCGTGGAGAAGACACGCGCGGAGATCGCGCAGGCGGCGGCCCTCGCGACCGAGGCGGAGGCCGCGCGCGAGCTGGCCGCGCTGCCGCCCGCCGCGCCCGGCCAGGTGCTGGCCGGGCCCACGCTCATCCGTCACGACGGGCGCGCGGCGTGGTCGCTCGCGCTGCTGCCCGCGCTCGAGCGCTTCTTCAGGGAGCGCTTCCACCGGGGGCTGCCGGTCAGCGCGCGCGGCCAGACGCCGGTGCACGACCGGCTCGGCTTCGATCACCGCGAGGCGCTCGACGTGGCCGTCCATCCCGACAGCCCCGAGGGGCGCGCGGTGATGGACTATCTGCGGACCCGCTCCATCCCGTTCCTGGCCTTCCGCGCCGCCCAGTCCGGCGCCGCCACCGCCGCTCACGTGCACATCGGCAAGCCGTCCAACCATCAACGGGGGGAGCGCGGCTCCCCCAGCGCAGGCGAGATCAATGGCGCGTTCTGATATCGACTGGGATGCGCTGGGCAACGAGACGGTCGAGTTGCTTCGGCGGTATCTGACGATTGACACGACGAATCCGCCGGGGAATGAGATCGCGGGGGTGAGGTTTCTGCAGGAGGTGCTCGCGCGCGAGGGGATCGCGAGCGAGACGGCGGAGTCGGCGCCCGGGCGCGCCAACCTCGTGGCCCGCCTGGCCGGCGACGGCTCGCTCGGGGGCATCGTGCTCCACCACCACATCGACGTGGTCTACGCCGACCGCCGCTACTGGACGGTCGATCCCTTCGGTGGCGCGCTCGCCGACGGCTACCTCTACGGCCGCGGCGCGCTGGACATGAAGTCCACCGGCATCCTGCAGCTGGCCGCCGTGCTGGCCCTCAAGCGCGCGCGCGTGCCCCTCCGGCGCGACCTCATCCTGCTCGCCACCGCCGACGAGGAAGCCGGCAGCGCGTTCGGCGCGCGCTTCGTGGCCGAGCAGCGCCGCGCCTGGCTCGACGGCGCCGAGTACGCGCTCTCCGAACTGGCCGGCATCGAGCACGACGTGGGCTACCGCATGCCGCTCGGCATCATCATCATCTCGGAGAAGACCGGGCTGCCGCTCAAGCTCACCGCGCGCAGCGAGCCGGGCCACGGCTCGCAGCCCTGGCCGGACGCCGCGCCGCACCGTCTCGTGCGCGCGCTCGGGCGGCTGCTCGCCGCCGAGCGGCCGCTGCGCGTGCTGCCGGAGATCCAGGAGTACTTCCGGCAGCTCGCGCGCGTGCTGCCGCCGGCGGAGGCGGCCGGCTACGACGACCTCGAGGCCTCGCTGCGCGAGCCGGCCTTCCGCGCGCGCTTCCTCGGCCGCCGCCAGCACGCCGCCCTGGTCCGCACGACCTTCGCGGTCAACATGCTGAAGGCCAGCGAGAAGCTCAACGTGATCCCGCCCGAGGCCGTCGCCGACATCGACTGCCGCCTGCTGGCCGGCGACGATCCCGCCGAGATCCTGGCCTGGGTGCGCGGCGTCCTCGCCGACGACCGCATCGAGGTCACCACCGTGCGCGAGCCGAAGGTGCCCAACCTCTCGCCGCCCGACACGGAGATGTACAAGGCGCTGGCCGACACCCTGCGCGGGCGGCTGCCGGGCGCCGTCGTGGCGCCGGCCATCCTCACCGGCTTCACCGACAACTGGTTCTTCCGCGGGCTCGGCCTGCAAGGCTACGGCTGGAGCCCGTTCGTGCTCGACGCCGGGGAGTACCGCCGCATCCACGGCAACGACGAGCGCATCTCGGTCGAGAACGTGCGCGCCGGCGCCCGCGCCTACACCGAGATGCTGCTCGGCATCGCGGCCGCCTGACCGGCGCGTGACGGCCGCGGCGCTCACCATCCGGCCCGGCACGCGCCGCGACGTCCCCACCATCCTCGCCCTCGTGCGCGGGCTGGCCGGCTACGAGCGGCTGCTACACGAGTGCGTGGCGACGGCGGGCCGGCTCCGCCGCGACGGCTTCGGGCGCCGGCCGTACTTCCAGACGCTGATCTGCCGCCGGCGCGGCCGGCCGATCGGGTTCGCGCTCTACTTCTTCACCTACTCCACGTTCCTGGCCCGGCCCACGCTCTACCTCGAGGACCTCTTCGTGCTGCCCGCCGAGCGCGGGCGCGGTGCCGGCCTCGCCCTGCTGCGCGCGCTCGCGCGCCGCGCCGGGCGCCGCGGCTGCGGCCGCATGGAGTGGACCGTGCTCGACTGGAACACGCCGGCCCGCCGCTTCTATCGCGCGCTGGGCGCGCGGTTCCGCACGGAGTGGGTGCTGACGCGGTTGACGGGGGCGCCGCTGGCGCGGCTGGCCGGGCGGGCGACCCGGCGACGCCGGGCGCCGGCGCGCGGCAGGCGCTAGCCGGCCGCTGTCCTACGGCAGCGGCCCCTCGATGCCCGTGATCTTCCACCCGCCGCCCTCGGCGGCCGTGTGCACGACGACGACCTTGGACAGCGGCGCGCGCTCGCCTTCCTTGATCGTCACGCGGAAGTCGTGCCACGTGCGGGTCCCGTCGATCGGCGCCACCCGCTCGAAGCAGCCGCTCTCGACGAGCCGGGACTCGAGCAGGCTGATCGCGCTCGCCCGCGCGAGCCACGCGGGATCGGGCGTGCCCCCGTGCCAGGCGGCCTCGCCCTTCTCGCCGCGCTGCCACGCGTCGATGGCGACCGCCGCCGACTTCACGCCGAGGTCGGTGCCGGCCCGCGGCGGGCAGATCACGCGGCCGAGGGTGACGCGCGTGACCGGGTAGAGCAGCACGCCGACCGCGCCCACCGCCGCGATCACGCCGAGGGCCAGGCGCACCGGCGAGCGTCGCGCGCTGAAGAGGGCGCCGCGCAGGATCATGAACGCGAGCAGCACCAGCAGCGCCCACTGCAGCGGCTCGACGAAGCGCTCGAGGCCGGACTCGTCCACCACCCGCAGCAGCAACACGCCGGCCGGTGTCAGGAACACGCCCGCCCACGCGATCACCCACGGGTGCATGCCCCACCACAGCAACGGCCGCGCCCACGGGGACACGCGCGGCGCGGGCGCACGGCGCTCGCGTGCGCCGGTGTCGACGCGCGCACCCACGGTGCCGCCGCCGGGCGGCCGCCAGCGCGGGACGTCGGCGTCGGGATCCCAGCGCGGCACCTCGCGGGACGGCGCCGGCGGCTCCCAGCGCGGCACATCCTCGGAGGGCTCTGACGGTGGCTGCCAGCGCGGGACGTCGTCGGAAGGGCCCGGCATTGAACCGACCCTAGGGTGCCGTGGGGTGGGCCGTCAAGAGAATCGTGGCAGGCGCGCGCGGACACGCGCGGCGGCGCGCGCTCCCCAGTCGAACGCCTCCTCGAACAGCGAGAACCCCGACAGGTCGGCGTGGGCCAGGTGCACCGGGCCCGTCAGCGCGGCGCCGGCCGCCGCCCGCGCGCCGCCGCAGACGAATCCCGGCTCGGGCCGGACCATGGCGTGGCCGTAGCGCATGATGTCGAGCCGCCGCACCTCGCGCGCCAGCTCGGGATGCGGGCGGACGAGGTCGCGCAACACGTCATCGCGCAGCGACGTCCACGACGCCCCGAGCAGCGCGCGGCGCGCGGCGGACGGATCGGGTCCCGCGTAGGGCCGGTAGTAGGTGAGCACGCTCGCGCCCTCGTGGCTGCGCAGCGACTGGTGCGCGGCGTCCACGTAGCCGAGGCCGGCACCCTCGTAGATCACGTTGTCCCAGGCGGGCGGCGCGCCGCCCGCGCCGGCGGGGAGCCGGTCGACGTGGAGGTTGGCCACGAGCCAGGGCGCGTAGCGAAAGGCGGCGGCGAAGGCCGGCGGGCGCTCGCGCCAGGGGCGATAGATCCGCGCGGCCACGAACACCGGGCAGGCCAGGATCACCTCGCGCGCGAGCCACCGCACGAGGCGCGCCTCGCGCGCATCCCACGCGTCGACCGCCACCACGCCGCCGGCCGGCTCCACGTTGGCGACGAGGTGGCCGACGCGGATGCGATCGGCGATGGGCTCGGCCAGGCGCCGGGTCAGCCACGCGTTGCCCTCGGGCCAGGTGAGCACGACGTCGCCGTACTCGGGATCGGAGTCGCGCCCCGCGTAGTAGTGGACGGCGGCCCATGCCGAGGTGTGCGCGAGGTCGGTGCCGAAGTCGTCCCGGCACGCGTATTCCACCCACCAGCGCAGGCGCGGCGAGGTGAAGCCGCGCGCGGCCAGGTACTCGGCCATCGACATGCGGTCGAGCTCGGCGAAGGCGCCCGGCGCGCCGGCCGCGCGGGGGACGGCGAAGGCGCGGCGCCCGGCCGCGTCGCGCCAGCCGCGGTAGCGCTCCATCGTGGAGCGAAAGCGCTCGAGCTGGGCGCGGTCCTCGGCGGTGGCGCCGAGCGCCGGGTAGAGGCCGTCCTGCCACCGACCGTGCACGAAGAGCCGCTCCTGCGGCGCGTGGCAGAGATGCCGCTCGTCGTAACGCGGGCGGCCGTCGGCGCCGATGCCCTCGATCACGCCCAGCTCGCGCAGCAGCGCGCGCACGCCGGTGGCCGTGGGGCCCGGCAGCGGCAGGTAGTGGGCGCCCCACGGATAGGCGGTGACGGCGGACACGCCGCCGCGCGCGTTGCCGCCCGTCGTGTCCTCGAGCTCGAGCAGCACGAGATCGCTCACGCCCGTGCGCGTGAGGTGCCACGCCGCCCCGAGGCCCGCCACACCGCCGCCGACGATGGCCACCGCCACGCGCTCGGTCCGCGCCGGCGGCGGCCAGGCGCCGGGCTCGCGCAACCGATGGCCGAGCCCATGGCCCGCCCCCACGATCGCCCCCTCGATCGGCGAGGCCACGCTCGCCCGGCACCCCCCCGCCGCCAGCGCCACCACCCCGCCCGCGAGAAGCTCACGCCGCGTCAACATGCGAACGATTGCAGCGGTCGCACAGGTTGCAGAGCGCGCAGAGGTTGCAGAAGGCCGCCACCGCTTTTCCGTG
>Ga0335084_10005976_pt1 | contig 12067 bp, 6 predicted proteins | sample Lox_Sample_44_FD_206721 | JGI IMG/M metagenome (GOLD analysis project Ga0335084, IMG submission 206721) | Soil microbial communities from Loxahatchee National Wildlife Refuge, Florida, United States - Lox_Sample_4.4 | ecosystem: Environmental > Terrestrial > Soil > Wetlands | place: USA: Florida...
GGTTGCTGCGGACCGGGCACGTTGGTCACCACCAGGTTGAACGGCAGTGCCCGGGTGGCCAGGCGCGCCCCGAGCGACAACAAGGTCGACGGCGTCCACTCGCCCACTTGCGCCAGTACTTCCGCCCCCAGGGCTTGGCGTGAATGCTTCAGGTGCTCGGTGGTCTTGCGGATCTGCTCCAGGCGGCGCAGCGGGTTGGGCTCGCCCAGGGGCATCGGCACCATCCACGCCGACACGCGGTTGCCGAGCGTGCCCCGATCCTGCTCGGTGCGCATGCTCACCGGTGCCATGACGCGAAAGTCCAGGTGCGCCACGTCCACGCTCCGACGCTGCAAGAAGCGGCGCACGGCGCCGGCGACGGTGGCGAGCACGACGTCGTTCAGGGTGCCGCCGAGGCGGTTCTTGACCCCCTTCACACCGGCGAGATCCATGGCCAGCCAATCGAAGCGGCGGTGCGGTCCGATGCGCTGATTGAGCGGGGTCTCGGACGCGCCGAGCAGACCGCCGCCGACCGTCTCCCACAGGGCGCGTACGCGCGCGCGCAGGTCGGAGTCGGCGTCGCGCGCTTCGCGCACGAGCTGCGGCACGCTCCGGGCGATTTCGATCGGCAATTGCGCGAAGCGGAAGGCCAAGTCGGTCGTCAGCTCCCAGGACGTCGGCGCGCGACGCGGCAGCCATCGCGGCGGCGGCTCGAAGTCCCCGAACGGCTCCGACTTCAGGAGGACGTTCAATAGATCCACGCTCGACATCCCGTCCACCATGCAGTGGTGGATCTTGGTGATCATGAGGAAGCGCTCGGGGTCCTCGAGGCCCTCGACGATCCAGATCTCCCACAGGGGCTTCTGGCGGTCGAGGTGCTGCGCCATGACGCGCGCGGCCAGGCGTTTGAGCTGGCGGTCGTCGCCCGGTTTCGGCAGGGCCGTGTGACGGACATGATAGTGAATGTTGAAGTGGTCGTCGTCGACCCACACCGGATGGTTTTCGATCGGGATGTACGCCAGCCGCTGGCGGTAGCGTGGGATCAGGTGCAACCGCGAGACGACATAATCCCGAATCTTGTCGATATCGACGCCGCCGCCGTCGGTCCGGAGCGGCCCCGCCTCGAAGGTCGCCGCCCCGGCAACGTGCATGGGGCTGTTCGGCGCCTCCATCAGCAGGAACGAGTTGTCCAGGAAGGTGAGTCGATCGTAGGCATTCTTGGGCATGGCTGGGTACCTCGACAGCGGCAGATGAGTTTCTCTACCGCCGCCAGCGGCAGTCGTAAAGGGCCGCCACGCCGCCCCGTCAGATGAACGCCCGGCGCCGTTGAGGTACATGGTCGAAGATGAACACGGCCGCCGGCGACCCACGCCGCAGCGAGTATGCCGCCTTTGCCGTCTTGCTCCTGATCGCGAGCGCCGGCTGCTTGCTCTCGGCGCACTACGCCCGCGCGAGCTCGTTGACGACGCCTACATCTCGTTCCGCTACACTCGGAACCTGGCTGCCGGGCAGGGGCTGGTGTTCAACCCGGGAGAACGGGTCGAGGGATACACGAACTTCCTGTGGGTCGTCCTTCTTGCCGTTCCCGCTCTGCTCGGCATCGATATCCCGACGGCCGGCCAAGTGCTCGGCGGGCTCTGCGCCGGGCTGACGATCTTCACGACGGCCTTTCTCCTGCCGCCGGCTTCCCCCCTCACCTGGCGCCGCCTGCTCGCGCCGGCGCTTCTGGCCCTCAATGCCACGTTCGCCATGTGGGCGGTGCACGGCCTGGAGACGGCCCTGTTCACATTGCTAGTGACCCTTGGCGTCCGCGCCGACCTGTACGCGCGAACGCGACGGGGGTGGTCAGGCGGTCCGGGCGTGTGGTGGGCGTTGGCCACCCTCACCCGGCCCGAGGGCGCGGCGCTGTTCGCCGCCAGCCTTGGGTATGACCTGGTCAGGCGACGCCGCCGTTGGCTGGAAGAACGGGGCTGGGTGACCCTCCTGGAGTATGGTGGGATCGTCGGCGCACATCTGGCCTGGCGCCTCGGGTACTACGGCTACCCCCTTCCGAACACGTTCTACGCCAAGGCCGGCCTGTCGTGGCCGTTGATCCGGCGCGGCGTGGGCTATGTCTCTGCGTTCTTCTTCGAGGTGCACAGCGCCGCGTGGCTCCTCATGGTGCCTGCCGTCCTTCGTGCGCGTCGCGACGCCCGCCTCGGCTACCTGGTCTGGATGGCGAGCGCCTACCTCGCCGCGGTGGCCGTGGAAGGGGGCGATTTCTTTCCAGCATATCGCTTCGTGGTCCCGATCTATCCCCTGCTGTACACGCTGGCGCAGGAGGGCACGTGGGTTGTCCTGAGATGGCTCCGCCCTTTCGCTCCGGCCCGCGCCGCGCGCGTCGCCGTACTCCTTCTGCTGCTCCTCTGGCTTCCGCACACGTTCGCCATGCGCCGGAGCGCCGACGTCGAGAGCGCCGGCGGCGAGGCGTTCACCGGCAGCCTCAAAATGGCTGCGCTCGAGCTCAAGCGCCACTTTCCGCCCGCGACCACCATTGCCGCCAACCCGGTCGGCGCGCTGGCGTACTACTCCGACCTGCACGTCATCGATCTGCTCGGGCTCACCGATGTCCACATCGCTCACTCGCCGGCGCCCGAGCTCGGTACGGGTATCGCGGCGCACGAGAAGGGTGACGGCAACTATGTCTTCGCGCGCAAGCCAGACGCCTTCCTGGTCGGCAACGTTCTCATCAACGGGACGCCGCCCGGAATCTTCATGACGCAGACGTGGCCCGCGTGGCTGAAGAGCGAGCGCGAGTTCGTGCAGCGCCCCGAGCTGAAGCAGTGGTACCGCCGACAGTTCCTGCGCCTCCCGGACGGACGCTACCTGTATTTTCTCCAGCGCGTCGAGAATGGTCCGCACAGCCGACCCTACGAAAATATGTAGGGTCCGCTCCGCGGACCAGAGCATCTCGATCCAAGAGATGTCACTTGACATAGGCGTTACCCCCACCGTAAGTGATGAGATGCTCTCGCCTCCGAGGCGCGGGTATGCAGGGGGGGATCATGATCAGGATCAACGGCGCCACGGCGGGGGTCGCACTCCGGGCCCTGATCATCGCCATGACCCTGGCGCTCGCCGACCAGGCGAATGCATTCTCGAGCGGCATCACCACAGCCAGCTTCGGTGTGAATGGCTGCAATCAGTGTCACTCGGGCGGCGTCGCGCCGACGGTGACGCTGACCGGCCCGACGACGGTCGCCCCCAACTCGACGAACGAATACACGTTTCAGATCCTCGGCACGCCACCGCAGGTTTACGGCGGGCTCAACGTCTCGACCCCCGACGGTGTCCTCTCGGTCGGCGGTGCCAATTCGGCGCAGACGCAGACGCTCCCGAACCTGGCCCTGGTGCCGGAGGTGACCCATAGCTCCCCGAAGGCCGCCGACGCCTCGAACACCGTGACGTTCTCGTTCAAGTGGACGGCGCCGAGCTCGTTTACCACTGCCACGCTGACCGCGTGGGGGAATTCGGTCAACTTCAACCACAGCCCGTCCGGCGACAAGGCGGCAATGACGACGCTGGTGATTGCCTCCACCGAGGTCGACACGCCGACGCCGACGGCGACCTTCGATACGCCGACGCCGACGGACACACCGGAAGTGCCCCTCCCCACCGACACCCCCGCCCCGATGCAGACACCGACTGCGACGGCGACGCCGACCGCCGTCCCCGTCTGCCCGGCGAACGTGAGCGGGAAGAAGCCGCTCCTGGTCGGCGACGATCCCGCCGAGCGCTGCCAGGAGGGCATCGCCAAGGCGGGCTTCCTGTACGCAAAGGCACGCTTCAAAGCCGCGCAAAAGTGTCTGAAGAAGTTCCACAAGGGCACGTTCACCGGCGATCCGATCGCCGTGTGCCACGGCAGCCTGGCCGTTCCGCCGACCGACGCTGCCACGGCCCAGCAAATCGCCAATGCGGACATGAAGGCGCGCGCCGCCATTGACGACCGGTGCGCGAGCGACGCGGCGGTTGCCGCCCTCGATACCTGCGGCGACACGATCGCCGATGCCAAGACATGCGTCATCGCCACGCATTTCCAGCTGGTCGAGGATGCGCTGGATGCCGAGTATGGCGCCCTGGCGGCGAGCACCGAAAAGGACGTGCAGCAGTGCCAGGCCACGATCGGCAAGGCGGCGGCGAAGTACTTCACCACCAAGCTGCACGCGATTCAAAAGTGCCTGAACAAGCGGAACAAGAGCGGCGTCACCGGCGACGCCGCGGCGCTGTGCATGGACGCGGTCGTCGACGGCGCGCCGGTTGCGCCTACCGATACCTCGACGGCCGATCGGTTCGCCAAGGCCGAAACGAAGATGCGCGCGCTGATCGACAGCAAGTGCTCGGACAGCGATGTGAGCGCGCTCGACGCCTGCGGCGAGGACCGCACCGGCGTTGAAAACTGCCTCGTGTGCAGCCATCGCATCGGCGTCCTCGAGGGAATCGGCAGTGAGTACGGCGGCGCCGACGGAGTCTTCCCATAAGGAGACGTAAGGGGAGGCGAGCGGTCTTCCGCCTTCCGTTCTCCGCCTCTGGCCTCGCGACTCCGGATACGGCATAAGCGTTCCTGCGCGCGGTGTGTCGATGTGGCCGGTCGTCCTCTGGTGGGTGGTGCTCGAAGGCCTCGGCCTCCTCGCGCTGCCCTTGGCATTCACGCTCTTCGCGCCGACGTCGGCCTACGGGTACCCGTTCGCGAAGGTGATCAGCCTGCTCGTGATCACGTATGTCGCCTGGCTGGCCGGCTACGTGCTCCCCATGCCCGCGGCGGTGCATGGCGCGGTCGCGCTCGTGGCAGTGGCCGCGGCGGCGGCCGGCTGGTGGAACCGGCGCGCGCTGGCGGACTGGCTGCGGGGCGGCGGCTGGCGCACGATCCTTCGGCACGATCTCCTCTGGACCGCGGGCTTCCTCTTCTTCGCTTGGCACCGCTCGCTGAATCCCGACATCTTCCAGCAAGAGAAGTACATGGACTTCGCCTTCTACAATCTGCTGGCGCGCACGGCGCACATGCCGCCGCCGGATCCGTGGATGGCGGGGCAGACGATCAACTATTACTACTTCGGCTATCTGATGTTCGCCACACTGGCACGACTGATCCCGCTGCCGACCTTCATCAGCTACAACCTCTGCGTCGCCACCATCGGGGGGCTCGCCTTCTCCCTCACTGTCGGGGTGACGCTGCAGCTCACACGCCGCTGGGGCCTGGCGCTCCTCGGCGGCGCGATGTCGGTGCTGCTCGGCAACCTCGACGGATTCTGGCAAGTTCTCGAGAAGGGCACCGTCCGCCACATGGACTTCTGGCGCTCCTCGCGCGTGATCGACGGCGACTCGACCATCAACGAATTTCCCTTCTTCAGCACCATCCACGGCGATCTCCACCCGCACTTCATGGTCCTGCCGGTGAGTATCTTTCTCCTCGGCATTCTGCTCGACGAGCGGCTGTTTCCATCGCGCGCCGTCGATCAGCCGCGCGCGGGCGTGCGCGCATGGTTGCCCTTCGCCCTGGTCAGCTTCGTCCTCGGTGCGATGGTCGCCATCAGCACGTGGGAGCTGCCCATGGGGGCGCTGGTCGTCACGTTGCTGGCCGGTCGCTGGCAGCCGTTGACGCCGCTGTTCTCGAAGGAACGCCTGCTGCTCGCCGCGCGCGTCGCTGCGGCGCTGGTCGGCGCCTACCTGCTGTTCCTCCCGTTCTACCTCGGGTTCGTCCCTCCGCCGGGCGGCGTCGGGGCGAAGTTCGCCCGCACCTCGCTTTTCCAGTTCATCACCGTCTTCGGCTTCCTGCTCTTTCCACCCGCGGTCCTCGTCGGCGTGCGCCTCCGGCCGCTGCTCTCGGGTGCCGCGGAGTGGCGCCAGCTGTTGTTCGCCGCGGGCGCGTTGCTCATCCTGGTCGCCGCGCTCGCGGGCAACGCCGTCTTCCCGCTGCTGTTCGTCATCGTGGCCGGCGCGATGGTCGTCGCGTACGGCGACGCGGGTGAAACCGAGCGCGCCGGATTCCTGCTCACCGCTGCCGCCGCCACGGCGCTGCTGGCGTGCGAGATCGTCTTCCTCAAGGACGCATACGGCGAGAAGCTCTACCGGATGAACACTGTCTTCAAGCTGTACTTCCAGGCCTGGACCATCCTCGCCATCGCCTCCCCGTGGTGCGTCGGCCGGCTGCTCGACCACCGCTGGGAATGGCGAGCGGCGCCGATCGTGCTGCGCTGGTCGGTCGGGCTGCTTGCCGTCGCCGCCGCCTGTTACCCGCTCGGCATAACCATCGATCGGCTCAGCGCCCCGGCGACCCTGAACGGCAACCGCTACCTCGAGCAGGCCGAATACCGCGACGACTTCGCCGCCATCACCTGGCTGCGCCAGAACGTCACCGACCTGCCGGTCATCCTCGAAGCGACGGGGAACCCATATTCGTACTTCGCCCGCTTCTCCAGCAACACCGGCCTGCCGACGGTGCTCGGCTGGGGCAACCACGAGGGACTCTGGCGCGGCCACGACCGCGAGGTGAGCTCGCGCAGCCGCGACGTCGAGCACATGTACAAGGCCGCGACCCTCGATGAAGTCCGTCCCCTGCTCGACAAGTACGGCGTCCGCTACATCGTGATCGGCGACCTGGAGCGCCAGCAGTACAAGGGCACGGGGCTGCAGAAGTTCGCTACCCTCGATGTCGTCTTCCAGCGCGGTGGGACGACGATCTACCGGCGCTGAGTCGGCGATGCGCGTTCTGATCGCCCTCACCTACTACCGTCCGCACATCAGCGGTCTGACGATCTATGCGGAGCGCTTGGCGCGCGGGCTGGCGGCGCGCGGGCACGAGGTGACGGTGCTCACCTCGCGCTTCGCGCCGGCGCTGCCGGCGCGAGAAGTAGTCGACGCCGTGACGATCGTGCGCGTGCCGATCGTGACCAAGGTCAGCAAGGGCGTCATCATGCCCGCCTTCCCCGCGTACGCCGCCGCGCTGGTGCGGCGGCACGAGGTGGTAAACATTCACGTGCCCCAGCTGGAGGCCGCGCTTCTGGCCGGGCTCGGCCGGCTCGCCGGCCGCGGGGTCGTGCTCACGTATCACTGCGACCTGCGCTTGCCGGGCGGATGGTTCAACCGGCTGGTCGAGCGCAATCTCTCACCGCTCAACGCCTTGGCGGCGCGGGTGGCGCATGCCATCGTCGTCAACACCGCCGACTACGCCGAGCACTCACCGTTCCTCGCGCGCTACCGCGACAAGCTGCACCCGATCCTCCCACCGATCGACTTCCCCAGTCCTTCGGACGCTGTGACCCGGCGCCTCGTGACGACATGGAAGCTCGACGGATCGGCCCGCATCGGCTTCGCGGCCCGCTTCGCCGCCGAGAAGGGCGTCGAGTATCTGCTGCGCGCGCTGCCGCGCGTGCTCGCGGCCCACCCGTCGGCGCGCGTCTTCTTCACCGGCGCGTACAAGGACACCGTCGGCGAGGAGGAGTACTGGCACCGGCTCGCCCCCTTGCTCGCGCAGCACCGCGACCGCCTGACGTTCCTCGATCTGCTGCGTCCCGAGGAGATGCCGAGCTTCTTCAGCCTGTGTGACGTCGTCGCCGTGACCAGCCTCAACCTGACGGAGTCGTTTGGTCTCGTGCAGGCGGAGGCGATGCTCGCTGGGACGCCGGTCGTGGCCACCGACCTGCCAGGGGTGCGCGAGGCGGTGCGACGCACCGGAATGGGCCTCATCGTGCCGCCGCGTGACCCGGAAGCGCTCGCGGCTGCGCTGATTGAAGTGCTCGACCGGCGCGCGGCGTACGTCAAACCGCGCGCCGCGGTGGCAGCCTGCTTCGACCTGGAGAACAGCCTGCGTTCGTACGAGGCGCTCTTCGCCCGCGTGCGCCAGCCCGCGCTGACAGCCGAGCCGGCGCGATCGTAGGCCCTGCGGGAGGCGGGAGACGAGAGACGAGAGACGAGAGGCGGGAGCTGAGGAATCATTCTTCGCACCTGTCGGTCTTCTTCGCCTTACGCCTCTCGCCTCCCGCCTCCCGCCAGCCGTTCTCCTCTCCTTTTTCGTATTGACGAGTGAGTGACGGCGTGTGAGATTCGTGCCCAAGCATTGAGCCAGCAAAAGGGGGAACGTCGGATGCCAACAGCGGCACGCGCGGCACTCGTCGGTTCGCTGTCTGCGCTGGTCGTGGGCGCCCTCACTGCCAACGCTCACGCCGTGGTGTCAGTGGCGGTCAGCGACGCGTTCGCTACGCCCGGCACCAGCGCGACCGTCGCCATCGCGGTGAGTGGCGGCAACGGAAAGATCTTGGACGTGGACCTCGATGTCCTCTTCGACGAGGCGGGCCTCGACATCACCACCGCCGATTGCACCATCGCTCCGCGACTCACCGGCACCCACACGCTCGTCGTCTTCCTGCCGTCGGACCCCGCGCCGCCCGGCGAGGCGCGGCTTCGTCTCGGCCTGTTTGACACCATGTTGCCGCTCGACACCTTCGCCGACGGGGAGATCGCAACGTGCACATTCTCGATCGACCCGGGCGTGGCTCTCGGTGCGGTCTTCCCGCTGACGCTTGATCCTGCACATCTCGAAGTCATCGACGCGAGTACCCCCCCGAGGCTGCTCGACTCGATGGGCACGGACGGCTCGATCACGGCCGGCGAAGGCCTGGCCACCCTTTGCCCTGGAACGCCACGCGCAGGATGCCGGAGCGCGAGCAAGACCTTGCTGGTGATCACTGACAAGTCGGCCGACAAGAAGGACAAGCTCACGTGGAAGTGGATCAAGGGAGCGGCGACGACTCGTGCGGAGTTCGCTGACCCGACGACCTTCGCGTCGTACGGCCTCTGCATCTATGCGGGCGACGCGCTCCGGCTCACGTTCGAGATTGGTCCGAGCTCCACATCGTGGAAGGCGATCAAGCACAAGGGCTTCAAGTACCTGGACAAGAGCGGAGCCGTCGAGGGTCTCACGAAGGTGGTCCTCAAATCGGGGGCGGAAGGTAAAGCCAAGGCCGTCGTCACGGGAAAGGGCGTCAACCTCCCCGACCTCGGCCTTGGCTCGCTGCCGACCCCGATTCGGGCGCAGCTCTTCAACAGCAGCAGCGGCGTCTGCTGGGAAGGCATCTATGACGACGCCGCGGTCATCAAGAACAGCGCCAAGAAGCTCAAGGCGAAGGTGAGCCCCTGAGCCTGCACGGCGAAGACACGACCCGTTTGGTCTACCCGGCGGACCCTACCCTCACTTGGGTTTCGGCTCGTCGTAGGGTCCGCTGTGCGGACCATCGCTGGTCGGGATCCCTTCGTCGGCGTAGAACCGATAGTAGAAGTGTCCGTCGCGGAACGGATGCTCGTCCAGGACGTGATGGATGATGCCGCGCTCAACGAGGGTCTGGCCGAAGCGCACGGCTTCGCCGCGGGTCAACTGTTGCGCGCGGACCATCCATTCCACTGCTTCGGAGCCGACGAAGCATCTCGGATACACGCTCAACAGGTGCCGGCGGTCGCGGATGTCGAGCCCGTCGGGGCCGCGCATGGCGGCGATGAGGGTGTCGATGTCGAGCGCCGCCAGTGGCCCTTGAGCGATCGGTGCCGCCGGCGCGTCCGCCTGCACCACGGGCGCCCCGCCGTCGTGTCGGACGCGGGCGCCGTCGGGGTCATACAGCTTGATCTCCTTCGCCGGTGACGCCAGCGCGGCGACGATCTTCTCGATCTCCGCGGGAGGCACGTGGAACGTCCGCTGCGGAAAGGGAATCTCGACGCCATGGCGCCGGAAGTTGGCCTCGATTCGATAGTAGAGGTCGCTCTTCAAGTGAAACTGCTCCCTCGGCTCCCGTGTCCACACATACAATGTGAAGTTGAGCGCGTTGTCTCCGAACCCTTCGAGGCGCACCTCCGGACGCGGATCGCTGACGACGTTGGGATGGCCGCTTGCCGCCTCGAGCAAGGCGGCGCGGACGCGGCCGATGTCCGATCCGTACGCAACGCCAGCGGACACGTGGATGCGCGACAGCGGATCGCCGTGGCTCCAATTGACGACCTCGCTCTCAAGGAACTTCGAGTTCGGCACGATGATCGTCACCTGGTCCAGGGTTCGCACCTCCGTGCTGCGGGTGCCGACACGGTCGACGGTTCCGTATAGATCGCCAAGCTGAACGAAGTCCCCCACCTGGACCGGGCGTTCGAAGGCGATGATGACGCCGCTGACGAAGTTGTTGGCGATGTTTTGCAGGCCGAAACCGATGCCGACGCCGAGGACGCTGGCGAGGATCGTCAGCGAGCTGAGGTTCAGCCCGGCGATCTGGAGGATGACGACCAGCCCGAGGAACGTGAGCCCGTACTGAACAAAGACGGCGACGGGCTCCAGTACGCCGCGATTCGCTCCCGATCGCACCAGGCGCGACTTGACCAGCCGCACCAGGACGCTCACCCCCATCCACAGCACGATGACCAGCGCGATCAGCCAGACGAAGTCGATCACCGAGTAGCTCTTCTCGTTGAGCGAGAACATCGGCGTCGCCAGCGTCATCGAGAGGAAGTCGCCGGCGGCGTAGCGGCCGCGCCGCGCGGCCGGGAAGCGGTCGATGACGTAGAGGACGACGGCGAGCCAGACCGCTGCCTGGACGAGGGTCACGATCACCTGAAGCAGCGGCCGCCAGCGCCAGTCGAGGGCGCCGTGCCCTCCTCGCGTCCGCGCCGATCGGCGGGCGAAGAGGATCGGCAGACGCCGCCCGGCGCGCCACAGCAGCCAGTGAACGGCCGCGGCCAGAGCGATGGCTCCAAGGCTGAGCTCTGCGGCGCGTTCAAGGTAGTGCGTGCTGCGTTCGGTCTTCGCCCGCGCCAGCGCCTGCTCGATATCGAGCAGCCACGACTGCACCTGGTCCTCGCCACTCCGGCCGCGTGGGACGTCCGCCGCCGTCAACTGGATGAGGTCCTTGCCGCCGAGCCGCAGAACCAGCATGTCATCCTGCGACGCACCGTCGAGCCAGCTCGCCTCGGGCCGATCCGCCTCGCGCCGCAGGCGGGCGCTGATCATGCGGGCGCGATCCTGGGCGCTGTGACCCGCGGAAGCACCGATGTGGAACAGCACCCGCCCATCGAGCACCACCGGAGCCTTCGGCTCGCGCTCGATCGGCGCACCGCGGACGGCGGCGGGACCAATGGCGACCAGAAAAATTGCGATCAGGAATCCCCGCAGTGGGCACACGGCGCGGGTCATGGTGCTTGTTTGGATGCCTTAGCGCGAGCCGCGTTTCCAGGGCAATGGGCGTGGCCAGCATGCGGACCGAACGAGCATCGATTGGTCCGCACAGCGGACCCTACGCGGTCCGGCCGTAGCGCGCCAATCGAAGCAGCTCGGTGCTGCACGTTCCGGGCTTGGTGTCGAACGCCAGCAGGCCGACCAAGCGCGGTGTCTTTCCATGGATCGGGCTGACGCGATGCAGCGAGTAGCGGCCTTCGAAGATGAGCAGCGTACCCGGCGTCATCGGCAGACGAAGGACCTGTTGGCGATCCCCTTGCAACACGCGCTGCACGGCCGGGTAGCGCTCGTCATGCGCGCTGCGAATCCGTGGGGCGACCTCGAAATCGCCGCCCGCTTCCGCATCTCGGATCGCGAGTGAGACGACGAAGTCGGTCTGATCGAAGTGCCATTGCAGCTCGTCGCCGTCCGCCATGACGGCCAGGTTCAACGCCCCAAGCGGGTCGGCATAACGGTAGAGCCGCCCGCGCTGCAGGATCGCGCCGATGAAGTCCATGAACGGGTCCCACTCGTACAAACACCGCAGCGGCGAATCGGCGGGGAACATGTCGTAGGCCACGACGCCAACCGAGGCGGGACCGAAAATGCGCCGCGGGTGATCTTCAGGCAGAGTGAAGTCCGGTACCTCCAGATACGCGGTCCCCGCGGTCCGGCTCCAGTACGCCGTCGGCGCGAGGCGTTCGGCATCGGCGACGAGCGCCCGCAAGCCCTCGGTCCGCATGAAGCCGGTCAGCTCCGCGGCGCCCAGGTCCGCCAACTGCGCCCGTCCCGCTTCGATGACACGGGCGGCGCCCGGCGCCGAGAGATCGAGGATGGGATAGCGCTCGAGGTCAACCAGCCCCGCTG
>Ga0335084_10005977_pt1 | contig 12067 bp, 14 predicted proteins | sample Lox_Sample_44_FD_206721 | JGI IMG/M metagenome (GOLD analysis project Ga0335084, IMG submission 206721) | Soil microbial communities from Loxahatchee National Wildlife Refuge, Florida, United States - Lox_Sample_4.4 | ecosystem: Environmental > Terrestrial > Soil > Wetlands | place: USA...
GACTGTCCCCGATGCTGCTGAAGCGGAATTGACCTTTACCCGGTTTGACCGGATGAGCCAAAAATACCCGCAGCGGACCGCCGTCATTTACCTGGGAGAATCCTTTTCCTACTGTCGCCTGAGGGAATTGGCCGACCGCTTTGCCGGGGCTCTGGCGGACATGGGAATCCAAAAGGGCGATCGGGTGATGGTTTACATCGCCAACTCCATCCAGTGGGTGATCGCGTTTCTGGCCATTCAAAAAATCGGCGCCGTCATCGTGCCCGTGTCTCCGATCTACACATCCCACGAGATCACTTACATGATCCAGGACTCCGGTGCGCAGGCAATTGTCTGCATGGATACCAACTTTGGCTACGTCAAGGAAGCCCTGGCGAAAACCGGACCCAAGCGTGTGATCGTGACGAACCTGACCGACCTGCTGCCTTCCTGGAAAAGGGCTATCGGCACGCTGTTCGACAAAATACCCACCGGAAAAGTGGAACAGAGCCCATACGTTCATCAATTCCGCAGCCTGCTCCGTCACAGCCGCATGACAACGGCGGCTTCCATCGATCCCCAAAAGGATCTCTCCTATATCCTATATACCGGGGGCACCACCGGCTTTCCCAAAGGCGTTCCCGGTACGCACATCGGCATGACCTCTTACGTGAACGATGTGACCGAGGATGTGGCGGCCGGGCATATCAACGAGGGCCAGGACACCTACATCGCCGTCAACCCTCTGTTCCACATCATGGCCCTGGGACTCTTCATGGCTATCGGGTTGAACAAGGGGAACTCCACCGTGGTCATGCCCGTCCCGGAGGTCGATGCCATCCTGGCCTGCATCCAGCGTTGGCGGATCCGGTGGCTGCTGGGGGTGCCGGCCCTGTATCGGATGATGCTCGAAAACGACCGCTTCGACCGTTACAACCTCGGGTCCCTGAAGTACTGCTTCTGTGGCGGCGACGTGCTGCCGGAGGAAGTCAAGGAGCGTTGGCGGGAACGCTGCGGGATTCCGATTTACCAGGTTTACGGTTCTACCGAGGTCGGCCATGTGGCCTACAGTAAAATCGGTCAGGAACCCAGCCCGCGAGCCATCGGTTATCCATTGAAAAGCCGGCAGTGCCTGATTGTAGATCCCGAGACCCTGAATCCGGTTTCCCCGGGAGAGAGCGGGGAGTTGCTCGTGTCGTCTGCCTTTACGCTGAAACAGTACTTCAACAAACCCGAAGAAACGCGCAAAGCGTTTGTTGAAGTCAACGGCCAAACCTGGTGCCGCATGGGCGACTTTGTCAGTTCCCAGTCCTCCGGGGAGCTGATTTACGTTGAGCGTTCGGCGGATATCATCAAGCACAAGGGCTACCGGGTTTCGGCCTCGGAGGTCGAAGCGGCGCTGCAGGACCATCCGACGGTGATCGGCGCCTGCGTGGTGGGCATCCCGGATCCCAAGGTGGGGGAGCGCATCAAGGCCATCGTGGTCCTCAAGGAAGATGCCCGCGGGGTGGGTGGCACGGAATTGATGAAGTGGTGCCGGGAGCGCTTGGCCCCTTACAAGGTTCCCGCCTACATCGAGTTCCGGGACATGCTGCCCAAATCCAAGGTCGGCAAACTCCTGCGGCGTGAGGTCAGAGACGACGAGCGGCGCAGGATCTCAAAAGACCGCAAGGGCGCATAGCAAGGTTGTCGAAAAAATGCGTCTCAGGCCGTGATCCGGCGTTGCGCGGCTCTTGTAAATGTTAACGTATCAGCGTATATGTTGCGCTTTTCAAGACGCCGCGCGCTGGGGCTGCCCCGTGAAATCCGAAGGCCATTTCATTGGGGGCTGTTGGCCTGATACTTGTTTTTCAACACCTTGCTACACGACATGATGAGCTCAGGAACGGATCCAGCATAAAGAGGCGACGACCATGACATCAAGCGGATTGGAAGGAAAGCGCATTCTGGCTGTGGATGATGAAACCGACGTGCTCGACACGTTGGAAGACCTCCTTGCAGACTATGAGGGCTTGGTGCTCGACCGCGCCACGGATTACGAGAGCGGTTTTCATTTGCTGAGATCCTGGACCTACGATGCCGTCATCCTGGACATCATGGGCGTACGGGGCTTCGATCTGCTCAATGCTTCCGTCCATTTGGGGTTTCCGACCGTGATGCTCACCGCCCATGCCCTTTCAGCCGATGCCCTCAAGACATCCATCGAGATGGGGGCGCGTGCCTACATACCGAAGGAGAAAATGATCGACATCGCCGGCTTCCTGGATGATGTCATGACCCTGGAACATGGGTCGAACCTGAAACAGATGTTCCAGCGTCTGGGAGGATTTTTCAACAAAAAATTCGGCTCGCAGTGGATGGAAGACGAGAAAACGTTCTGGGCTCAAGTCGAATCTGGCCACTACGAACCGAAGCCGGTCATTCTGAAAAGGTGAGTGGTCGTATTTTATTTTGATTTATTTTTACTGGCTCGATAGGTTGAGTAGGTCATACATTCTTATCCCGGCTACACTATTAAATACTGAAAAGGAGGATCGAACGGATGACACTGATGAGGGTTCTGGCGGTTGTGCTCCTGCTGGCGTATTCAGGTGCCATGCTTGGATGCGGAGGTGGAACTGATGTCAAACAGCAGACAACCACTACGACGCTGGGCAAGGAGTTGCAGGATTTGGATGATGCCTACAAAAAGGGACTTCTGAGCGAGAAGGAATACAAGGAAGCCAGGAAGAACCTGATGAATAAATACAACGACTAGGCAAGGTCGAGCAGATGGGACTCAAAAGCACGGGGTGTTCGGTTCCCTCCGCGGTTTTTTTTCTGGCATAATGACAGAGGCTACCGGGTACAAAAAGATTCCAGGAATCTTGATCGATCCATAGCCCTGAGAAGCCATTTTACAGACGGCCCCAATTCTAGTGCTTTCATTCCGTCAGCTAATCTCTTACGGGCAGGAGATAGGATATGTCCTCAAAAAACTATACCGTCATATTATTGATACTAGTATTGGTCTTTTGGGCTTGGTCGGGAATTGAGCCGCTTGATACCCGCCTGACCTGGGTCTTGGAAACCGCGCCGTTCATGATGGCTTTACCGGTTCTGCTAATTACCTATAAGAGGTTCCCGCTGACCAGTTTAACTTATACTCTTATCGCTATCCACGCCATGATCCTGATGTTGGGTGCCCATTACTCTTACGCCAAGGTGCCGTTAGGCTTTTGGATGGAAGATTGGTTCGGCTGGACTCGTAATAATTACGATAAGATCGGGCACTTCATGCAGGGTTTTGGTCCGGCAATCTACACGCGCGAAATTGTATCGCGAACCTCACCGCTCAGGCGAGGCAAATGGCTTGGTTTCATATCCATAGCTGTACCTTTGGCTTTTTCAGCAGTGTACGAAATTATTGAATGGTTGGCTTCCCTTTCCAATCCAACGGATACGGAAGCTTTTCTTGGAACACAGGGTTACATCTGGGACACGCAAAGCGATATGTTCTTGTGCCTGATAGGCTCGATGGTTGCGCTCATTTTGCTTACGAAATTACACAATAAATATCTGCCCAAGGCCGGCCCGCATTGATCGTCATGACAAATTTCCTTCTCTTCTCAATTCCTTCCTGACCATCTCCGCAATCTCTTCCGGAAAGCCGACGCAGATGCTTTCGTTGTAAAGCGTGCGCAGAGCGGTTGTGTCCGGTGTCGCCAAGGTCGGGTTGTAATAGATGCGGGGCGAAAAGACCAGGTGAAGCCTTGCAAACCGGTCCTGTTCCGTGCCGGGGAAGAAGCACACATTGAAGTTGTAGATGCCTATTTTATCATAGGCGGCCATGGCGGACGTGAGGCCCTGTGCGATGGCGCCCACATCGGCTTCGGAGAGGTCCAGCATCGCCCGGCAGCCATCCACCACCCCGACCACATCGCCGGCGACGCTGAAGGGAGCGAAGTTCGCCAGCCAGGAGACCCGGCCGATCCGTCCAATATAACGCTCGCCCGCGGAGCGCTCCACTCGGACCCAGTCGTCCCAAAAGATGCTGCCGTTCGCCAGGAAGTAAGCTTGGCCAGCGGCCAGCTCTTCGCGCAGCTGGTTCGGCGCCGTGGAGCTGGCAAATACCTGCAGGTGCGGGTGAATAAGGGAGCTGCCGGATGCCGGCATGTAGTTCCAGCTGATCAGGTGGTAGACCGATTCGGGATGTTTCAGCGTCTGCACGCGTCGGAAAAAGTCGAGCGCCAGAAAGATGCCTCCCGCAATTCGCTCCGGCTCGATCGCGGCCATGGGGATGTAGTGGCGGCTTCCGAGGGTGGCAACAGCCCCCAGCCCGTCGTAGGGCGCGAGGTTGGGGAAGAGCACTTGGTCGTCCCGGAAGAATCGCCCGCCCGGCACGATCGACTCCGGAAAGCACGGGGTCGCCTTCAGCACTCGGTCCGGGCAGAAGGGGCAGTTGGCCTCGGTCCCCGCAACGAGTTGGGCGAGATCGGGTTTTTTCCACTGCAACCGCATGAAATGGCATATGCGTGAGGTCCTTCCCGTGAGGGGATCCGTCCGGACTTCGACCGGGATGGTCTTGGGCTGCATGCCGTTGGCGGGGTCCAGTATGAGCGCTTCCTTCCGGGTGACCTCGAAGTTCATGGCTATCCTCCTGTGCGTTCAGTAAAAGGGTTCCGAATAGGCGAGGGATCCTGGGAACCCTTCGTCGATCAGAAGGGTCACATCCCGGATCATGTCCTGGCGTCCGCATAAATAGAAATCATATGCCTGCCGGGGCAAATGTGTTTCAATATAATCGGTTACACGGCCGGCGAAATGCTCGGCAGCCGCAGGCCGGTTTTCCGAAAGGCAGGCCCGGTAGTAGGCCGCATAAGTCTGGAGGAGCGCGCAGTAGTACAGGTCTTCAGGTGCTGCCACGCCGTGGAGAAGCGTGAACCCGCGGACCCCGGACCCGGCCATCGAGCAAAACGGCGCGATGCCAGTCCCCGTGGCGACAAACACGGCCGGCCGTGAGGAGGCTTTAAACGTGAAATAGCCGTGGGGGCCTGTGAAAGTCAGGGCCATGCCTGCAGGGGCCTGGGCGAGCTGCGGCGAGAGGAGCCCGCCGGACACGTTGCGGATGCATAACCGGATGTCGGGTTCATCGGTCGCGGAAACGACGGAGTAATCCCTCTCCGCGCCGCCGTGTTGCAAACAAATGCGCTGCCCGGCGATAAAGTTGAATGACGGCGGCTTGGAGAGGATCAGCTCAAAGGCTTTAGGTGAGAGTGCGCGGCGATTAACGATCCGTGTGGTAAACTGGCTGCCGGCCCTTGGAGGGGATTCCGCCGGTCTCACCGCTTCCATAAGCTATCCTCGATGCCCCGGGTGCGGTTGATGTGCCGGGCCAGAACGAAGAAATAGTCGGAGAGCCGATTCAGGTAGACGATGGCTCGGCTCAGCTGTTCTGTGGGTGCCGCTCGCGCCCCGCCGGCTGAAAGGCCCACCGCGCGCCGCTCGGTCCGGCGGCAGACGGTCCGCGCGATGTGGGCCCACGCGGCGCTCGCATGCCCGCCCGGCAGGATGAAACCCTTGAGGGCGGGAAGGCCTTCGTCCATATGGTCGATGGAACGTTCGAGGGCGGATGCTCGTTCGGGGCCGAACGGCTGCAACTGGCTTGCCGCCGGCGCACCGGGCGTCGTCGCCAGCCAGGCGCCGATGTGGAAGAGATCCGCTTGGATGTCCTCGAGCTCGGCCCGGACGTATGCCAGCGGCTCGGGCAGGGACGCGATCAGGGCGCCGATCACCGAATTGAGCTCATCGACATCCCCGTACGCCTCGATGCGCGCGTTGTCCTTCGGCACCCGTTCGCCGCTGAACAGACTGGTCTTCCCCCGATCTCCGGCTCCGGTGTAAATTTTTAACCTACCTGAGTTGGACGGCTGGCCCATCGATCCTACTTGAATATCTCCTTGAAGAACACCTGCATGTAACTCCAGGAGCGCTCGTCGGCCTTCTTGTTGTAAGCGATCCCCTTTATCCCCACCTTGTCCGCGCCTGGGTTGGTGAAGGAATGAACCGTACCTCCGAAGTACACCATTTGCCAGTCTGCACCGGTCTTGCGCATGCCTTCCTGGAAGGCCGTGATCTGATCGGCGCTGGTGAAGCCGTCGTCGGCGCCGTGAAGAACAAGGACTTTAGCCTTGATTCGGCCTTCATCCTCGGGCTGCGGGGCCGTCAAGCCCCCGTGAAAGCTGACCACAGCCGCTACGTTGGCCCCGCCGTAGGCCAGCTCCAGAACCGTGGTGCCGCCGAAGCAGTATCCGATGGCGGCGATCCGTTTGGGGTCGACCAGCTGATTCTTACGCAGGATTTCAAGGCCGGCGTTGGCTCTTTCCCGCAGCAGGGGCGAGCCCATCAGATGACTCATTAGCTCTTCAGCCTTCGTCGGGTCCGTGGTCCACACGTTCTTGCCGTACATGTCCAGGGCGAAGGCGACATATCCCAGTTGGGCGAGTTTGTTCACCCGGGAGCGCACATAGTCGTTCAGACCCCACCATTCGTGCACGACGAGGACACCGGGTCGCTTGCCGGCCTTGGAATCGTCATGGGCGAGGTAGCCCTGCAGAACGGTGTCGCCTTGCTTGTATTCGACGGACCTGGAAACGATGGTGGCTTGGGCGGGCAGTGAAATGAGAAGAATCCATGCGATTAAGAGGGCTTTTTTCATAATGGTCCTCCGCCTGGCTTGAATTAGGTTCCTTTGTTTTGAGGGAAGAAATTTGGAAGAAATTAAATCTTCAGGAGGCCAAGTCAATAGAGAGGATGTGCTGCATGGTGGGGCCGTCGACGTTGCCGCCGCTGAGGATGACCCCGATCCGGCCCTTGGCCTGGGTCTGGCCGCTCAGCAGGGCCGCCAGTCCGAGCGCCCCGGAGGGTTCTACTACGAGCTTCATACGGTAGAATAGGACGCGGACCGCCTCCTTGATGGCTTCCTCCGATACGGTGTTCATGGCATCCACGAACTTCAGCACCAGGGGAAACGTAATCTGGCCCAGGGACGGCGTGCGGGTGCCATCGGCAATGGTCGGAGGGTTCTGGACCGTTTGCAGGATGCCCGTGGAAAATGAGCGGGTGGCATCGTCGGCCACCTCGGGTTCGACTCCCACGACGCGGCAACCGGGGTTCATGCCCTTGGCGGCTATTGCGCAGCCGCTGAGCAGCCCTCCGCCGCCGCAGGGTACGAACAGCATGTCGATTCCGCCCACCTGTTCGCACAACTCGAGCGCAGAGGTCCCCTGGCCGGTTAGAACATCGATGTGGTCGAAGGGGGGGATCATCGTGTACCCGTACTGCTGCTGGAGTTCTTTTGCAATCGCCTCGCGGCTTCTTTGCCGAGGATCGTACAAAATCACCTTGGCGCCGTACGCTTCCGTCGCTTCGCGCTTGATGACGGGCGCATCCTGGGGCATGACCACGGCAGTTTGGATGCCGAGCAATTTTCCCACCAGGGCGACGGCTTGGGCGTGGTTGCCGGAGGAAAAGGTGATGACCCCGCGGCTGCGCTGACCGGCTGAAAGCCGCGACATGGCGTTGAAGGCGCCGCGGAACTTGAAGGCGCCGATGCGCTGAAAGTTTTCGCATTTCAGAAACACCTCGGCCCCGAGGCAGTCATTCAGGGTGCGCGACGTCATCACCGGAGTCACATGGGCCACCCCGCGCAAGCGTGCAGCGGCATCCTTCACCATCTCAAACCATTCATCCAGCGGTCGATCCACTCTACCTCCGGCACTTACCAATCAGGTCGTTTTGGTATAAGCTGTGGATGAGTTCCTTGACGGAAAAATCAAACCCCGCTGCATCCTTCGCGGCTTTGCGGCGAGAACCCCTTGTCGGGTCGCACGCCCACGATAATGTCTCAAACTGGGTCACTGGGACGCCATCTCACCATTCATCGGACGGCAGCGGCACCCACGGGTAGCTGTCCCGACTGACCGCCGCCCAGTAGAGATCGCCCGAGTTCCGCCAGGGATCTAGCACGAGCCCCTGCTCGAACGGCTGCTTCAAGGCGGTGATGACGACGCTGTTGTGCTCTCGCAGATCGCTGCCCCGATAGGCCACCCCCCAGTGCAGCTGGTAGGTTTTCAGCCCCAAGGCCTGCAGGCGCTTCATCAGGTCCGCGGTCCAATGGAAGCAAAGGCCGCGGTCCCTGAACCCCATTTGAATCAGCAGATTGTGCCACCACGCCGGCGGCGCCACGCGATAATCCTCGGCCAGCCGGAGGGAGTACGTCACCGCGGCTTCCGCCACCAGGTGGGCCTCGACAGGATCGGTATCCTCCCCGAGTCTCCCCAGGTGGCCTTGAAGGGATCTTACATTCGCGGCAATCTGCGCATCTCCTTTAGAAAGGGAGGAATGCGGGCCGGCACAGCCTGAAAACAGGAACACGGCGAAAATAGCCAAGAGTGTCTTTGCGAAGCGATCCATGAGGGTGCGTCAAAGCCTGATCCCCAACGCCTTCAGTTCGTTGACGATGATGGACCCCCAGCCGCGGTTGGCCTTGGGATTGGCCGGGCTCGGGTGAGTGATCCCGCCGACCTTCACCCTGAGGCCCGCCAGGGCGATCCGGGCGCGGTCGGCCGCAAACTGTCCGACTCCCACGACGTGCTCCGGTTGCAGAACCTCCGTCGCTCGGCGCAGGGCGCGGTCACAGGCCGCGAAAAGCAGGGTGGCGTCGGCTGTTTTCAACTTGTCGGGCGTCAGGTTGATCCCGCTGTCTCCGATGAACATCAAGGGGCAATAATTGGCCACGAAAAACCTCTTGAAAAAAACTTCGGCCTTGCCGAAGTTCTTTTGAGCCCATCCCCACAGCCGCTGGCCGCTCACTTCCCTCCGGGTGCAGGCGAAACCCTCCACCGGGCGCTTGGGGTGCAGCCGTTCGGGTCGACCGACCGGCGCCTCGATCCCCATCCAGTCGCGGACGGCAGTGATCTCGCCGAAGGGGACGCCGGTCTGGACCATTCCCCAGGGGCCCGGGTTCATCCCGACCAGCACGACCTGCTTGGGGCTCTTCCCGTACCGTCGCAGGTACTGCCGGTAGGGTTCGCGGGCGTATTCCAGGGGGTTGTAAACATACGATACGGGAGCGGCGAATCGAAGTCCTTTCAATTCTTGCAACAGATCGTCGGTCATACGGTCCAGGGTCATGCGTAAACCGTTTTATCCTATCCCCGGGACAGCCCCAGGCAAATCAGGATCAATCCGAGGACCTGGACCAGGTGAAACATTCCGTTGTGATCGAACTCCCAAACGAAGTTGACATGCAAGTGCCGGGCGGTCTGGATTCCCGCGGCGATCATGCTGACCAGTACACCGGCCGCTATCCAGCCGGCGCCGCCTAATGTCCCCGAGGCCGCCATCCAGGCATAGGCCGCGAAGGCGGCCAGGAGAGCCAGGGCCTCGTAAAGAATGAAAACGATGAAGAGGCCGGGGAGCATTCGGCTGATTCCAAAGATCAGCAGGCCCGCCGCCAGCATGATCGGCAACGCTCTTTGGGCCGCTTCTCTTCCGCCGGCATCCTGGAAAACGGCAACCACAAACAACGATATCGCCATGCCCAGGCAAACGGTCAGCACATGCCACAAGGCCTTGCGAACGGCGTCCGCGAGAACCAGCCCGTGGTAGGCTGCACCGCAACCGGCCGACAGCGCGACGAGCCCGAAAGACCAAGACCAGAGACCGGTCCTCCCTGCCCCGCCCTGCGGTAGCAGTTGCAGGTAGGTGGCGGCCCCGGTCGCCGCCGCGCTGAGAATCAGATCGGTCGCCGCCGTGGTGCGTTCGGTGGGGCTAGCGACTAGTTTCATGGTGTTGTTTTTTCTGGCCATTCTCTTCGGCGGCTCTCTTGCGTCCCCTGTCGCTCAGGCAATAGGCCGGCTCGCTGTCGGGCCCGCAGAGCAAGGAAGCGTCCATGCGTTCGAGGTAGCCTTGGGCCACCAGCTGGTCAAGTATTTCGCGCGGCCCCAGGTGGTGGCCGGGGTAATAGACGCCGCACTTCATCTGGGCTAGAATCTTGTCATGCATATCAGCTCTAGCGGTTGGGGTCCAAATGGCGCAGAAGGGCTATTTCCTCGCTGCTGCGAGAGCTGCGGCCGCGGCTTCGACCAGGTAGTTCAGATCGGTGCTCAGGCCGATCAGGGTGTACCCCTGCTGCAGAAAAGATCGGGCTGAGTCTGCATCGGAGCAATAAATTCCCAGCTTCACGCCCGCATTCAGCGCCGCCTGCCGGACCTTGCCGATGGCCGCCTGGACCTCGGGGTCCTTGAGCTGACCGGGCTTTCCCATGCTGGCCGACAGATCGTAGGGGCCCACGAATACCGCGTCAATCCCCGGCACCTTAACGATAGCCTCGATGTTTTTAACAGCCTCGATGTGTTCCGCCTGCACGATGGCGGCAATCTTCTGATTGGCCTGAGCCACGTAGTCCTGAAACCCGATGCCGTAGCGGTGGGCTCGGGCGCCGCCCATCCCGCGCACGCCTTCGGGTGCATATCGACAGGCGCGCACCACGCGGACAGCGGCCTCAGCGGTGTTGACCAGCGGCACCAAGACGCCGGCCGGGCCGATATCCAGGGCTTTCTTGATCCACGCTTCTTCGTTGAACGGCACGCGTACTACGCAGGGGCAGCGCTGGCCAACGGCCTGAAGCATCCGCTGGGCCGTCAACTCGTCATAGGGACCGTGTTCAGTGTCGATGATCAGCCAGTCGTATCCGATTTCGGCGACGATCTCAGCCGACTCCGGAGACGGCAGGCAGATGAAAGCACCTATGAATGCGTCGCCTCTCGCCAAACGATCTTTGAAATCCGTCAGCATGGCTCAACCTTGCAGCAATTTCTGCAGCTCTTCAGCTTTGCCTGCCGTCAAAGATCCCTTGTCCCGGGCGATGGGGATCGTGAATCGACCGAGTTCCTTATAAAGCGGCAGAATGTCGGGTGCGTACTTTTTCAATGCGGTCAGATGTCGGTCGATGGTCGCCACATCGCCGCGGGCGATGGGGCCGGTGAGGCATTTGGGGAAGCCGGAGGTCTCGATGTTGGTCAAGGTCCCGCGCAGCAGCGGCATGTAAGCCTTGATCCCGTCGGCCGACGTCCTGCCGAAGTTGCGCCACAGGTCCGTGGCCAGTTTAACGATGGTGGTGAAATAGTTGCAGGCCATGGCCGCGGCTGCATGGTAGAGAACCTTGTCCTCCGAGGTCAAATAAACGATGTCGCCCTTGAGGGCCCGGGCCATCTCCGTCAGGGTCGTTTTCACCGGCTCCTCGGCTTCGATGGCGAACGTGGAGCCGGGCAGGTTCGCGATGGCCTGATCGATGCCGGCGAAGGTCTGGCAGGGGTGGATTGAACCCACCCGGGCGCCCTGCTGCCGGGCGGCCTCCAGGGATTGCACCGTACTGGCTCCGCTGCAGTGCACGGCGACCTGGCCTTTGCGCCATTTCAGCTCGGAGCTCACCTTGGCGATAAAGTCGTCCGCGGTGGTGATGAAGACCATATCGACCGCGTCAACCAAGTCCTGATTCTTGCCGAAAACCCGGCATCCGGGTACGAGCCGGGCAAACCGTTCCGCCGCTGCAGGGCTGATGTCCGCCACTCCAGCCGTCCGGTAGCCCTGTTCGGACAGCCGGACGCCGAAGGTGGTGCCGACCGGTCCGGCGCCGATGAATCCCAATGTCACCATATCCTCACCTCTAGAACCGTCGATGGCTCATTCCGAATATCGGGCGCCAACCATACGGGGAGCCCCCAGGATTGTCAAGCAGACGGCGGTTTGCCGTTTTGGGGGCTCACTTCCCGCCGACCAGCCGATCAAAGCTCTCCACCTCGATCGCCGGGCAGGTGGTGAACGCGATGCCGGTCAGCTGGGCCAAGGCCACGGACGCTTTGATGGCATCCTCGATGCTTGCCAGGCTGACGCAGAACAGCAGGTCGTACTCGCCAAGCAACACGTGCATGCCGTTCATCTTGCCGCCCATTTTCTTGATCTCGTTGACCGCGTGCTGGGTTCTCTCTGCGCTGATTTTTTTGATGGATTCCGTGGTGTACTTGCCGAACATGAAGAAAGTCGC
>Ga0335084_10005978_pt1 | contig 12066 bp, 10 predicted proteins | sample Lox_Sample_44_FD_206721 | JGI IMG/M metagenome (GOLD analysis project Ga0335084, IMG submission 206721) | Soil microbial communities from Loxahatchee National Wildlife Refuge, Florida, United States - Lox_Sample_4.4 | ecosystem: Environmental > Terrestrial > Soil > Wetlands | place: USA...
GTCGGCTGTGCCACCTCCGTCCGCTACCGTTCGCTCCCTGACGCCCAGCCCACCAACGACCTTTTCAACCCCTACCAATCCATCACCCCCTGGGGAAATCTCCCCGAGGGCAGGAAGTGGGGAGCGCTGAACGGCGTGGCGATCGACAACGACGGGGAGTCGGTGTGGGTGGCGGACCGTTGCGGGGCGAATCCGGATGTGCCGCCGGGCGTTTCGCCGTTCACTTACGACAGCTGCGCGGGCTCGTCGTTGCCGGCGGTGCTGAAGTTCGATTCGTCGGGCAAGCTGCTGCGGAGTTTCGGCGCCGGGATGTTCATCTTTCCGCACAAGGCCTACGTGGACCGTGACGGCAACGTCTGGGTGGTGGACATGCGCGCGGCGAACGGACGCGAGCTGAACAAGAGCCCGGACGCGAAAGGGAAGGGCCACGCGGTGGTGAAGTTCAGCCCGGAGGGCAAGGTGCTGCTCACGCTCGGCAAGCCCGGGGTCGCAGGCAATCCGCCGGAGGCGCTGAACGAGCCCTGCAGCGTGGTGGTGGCGCCGAACGGGGATATCTTCGTCTCCGAGGGGCATTCGGGGCAGGGCGAGAAGGCGACCCCGGATACGGTCGCGCGGATCTCCAGGTTCACGAAGGACGGAAGATTCCTCGGATCGTTCGGCAAGTGGGGTTCGGGGCCGGGTGAATTCAAGACGCCGCACGACCTCGCGCTGGATCCGGAGGGGCGGCTCTTCGTCGCAGACCGCGGCAACATGCGCATCCAGATCCTCGAGCAGGACGGCAGCTTCGTCGCGCAATGGACGCAGTTCGGTCGCCCGAGCGGCCTGGCATTGCGCGACGGCATGATCTACGTCGCCGATTCCGAATCCAACGGCGTCGCGCCGCACCCGGGATGGAAGCGCGGCATCCGCGTCGGCAGCCTGAGCGACGGCAAGGTCCTCTACCGCATTCCCGATCCGCTCGAAATGAAGGGCACGAGCGCGGCGGAAGGCGTCGCCGTGGACGCGAAGGGCAACGTGTATGGAGGGGAAGTCGGCCCGAGGCAATTGGTGAAGCACAGCGTTAGGTAATCGGAAGGGCTGAATTGAAGATCTCGGCGCAAATGAGCGTGATCCTCGCAGCGATCTTCGCGACGGTATGCTTCGGCGTCGCCATCAACGGCTTCAGCTCGCTCGGGGATATCGCGGACCCGGCGCAAAGAGCCGACGGGCTGGGCTTCGCGTGGTTCTGGACGTTTCTCGGGGCGGTCGGCGTGGCGTTCGGCATCCTGGGTGTCTGGATGGTGAAGACGCACAAGGAGAGCGATGATGCCTAGCGTTCGAAAACGCCTCGTTCGACAAGACATGGCCAAGCTGCGCCTCAAGATCTCCATGTCCCTCGACGGCTTCGTCGCCGGTTCCGAGCAAAGCGTAGTGAAAACCCCGAAGGTGACGCACCTGAAGTTCGCAAGGCGCTAGCCCCGCGGTTCTCGCGTTACCAGGGAATCGGCTTGCGGTCCCGGAAAAATCCGCCGGTCGGACCGCCGTCGGGGAGGGTGGCCGCCCAGACGATCGTGCGGACGCCTTCTTCGGGCTCGAGGCGTGCCTGCGGTCCCCCCATATCGGTCTTCACCCAGCCGGGGCACACCGAATTGACGAGCACGCCCCGGTCGCGCAACTCCGCGGCGAAGATGCGCGTCAGCGCGTTGAGGGCGGTCTTCGAGACTCGATAGGCCGGATAGCCGCCACCCATGTCGTTGAGCTGCCCGAGACCGGAGGAGACGTTGACGATGCGCCCATAGCCGCGGTCGCGCATGCCCGGGGCGAGAGCCTGGATGACACGGTAGGCTCCGAGCGTGTTCGTCTCGAAAGTCTCGCGAAGCAGGGTGGACGCGACATCGAGCGCGCTGCGGCTGAGAAGGCCCGCGGCGAGCGGGTTCTCGCCGCTCTCGATCATGACACCGGCGTTGTTAACGAGGGCATCGATCGTTCCGATCCGCCTCAGCCGCTCGCAGGACGCGTCGCTGGCGATGTCGAGCTCGAAAGGCAAGACGTCCAGCCGCTCGTTGAGGAAGGCGCGCGCGGCGGCTTCGGCCTTGCGGAGGTCGCGTGCAGCTAGAAAGACGCGATAGTCCGAGCGCGCCAGCTGCCGGACTGTTTCCAGGCCCAGCCCGCGGTTTGCACCCGTAACAAGCGCGGTTCGTTTGCTCATCCAGCGCTATGCGCGCTCGATATATGCGCCGTCGTCGGTGTTGATCTTGATCTTCTCGCCGGTACTGACGAAGGGCGGGACCTGCACGACCAGGCCGGTCTCGGTCGTCGCGGGCTTGAACGACGTGGTAACGGTCGCGTTCTTGATTTCGGGATCCGTCTCGGTGACGGTGAGCACGACCGAGGGCGGGAGCTCGACGCCGATCGGCTTGTCGTTGTAGAACATCACGCGCACGTCGGTATTGGGCAGGAGGTAGCCGCTTTGCCCTTCGAGCATGTCCTCCGAGAGCGTCAGCTGCTCGTAGCTCTCCTTGTCCATGAACACGTAGCCGGTGCCGTCGTGGTAGAGGTATTGCATGTCGCGCGGCTCGACGAACGCCCGCTCGACCTTGTCCTCGGTGCGGATGCGCTGGTTGGTCTTGGTGCCGCTCTCGATGTCCTTCATCTCGACCTGCATAAAGGCGCCGCCGCGCCCGCCGACGTGCACGTGATAGCATTTGAGCACGCGCCAGATCCGCTTTTCCCACTCCAGCAGATGTCCGACACGGATTTCGGTAGCGAGGACTTTGGCCATGGTTGTTCGCAGCAAAAGCGCGGCATTTTATAACAAAAAGGCCCGCGCGAGGACCTTATCCGGCTTCGATCCCGCCTGCCGCGACTGCCCGAGGCTCGCCAGCCATCTGGAAGAGATCAGGCGCGAGCACCCCGACTACCATGCCCGGCCCGTCGCGCCGTTTGGGCCCCGGCGCGCCGGGCTGCTCGTGGTCGGCCTCGCTCCCGGGCTGCACGGGGCGAACCGTACCGGCCGGCCCTTCACCGGGGACCACGCCGGCATTCTCCTGTACCGGACTCTCCACGCGCAGGGGTTCGCCAGCCACGAAGGCTCGGCCGATCCGCGGGACGGCCTCGAGCTCGTCGGCTGCCGCGTGACCAACGCCGTGAAGTGTCTTCCGCCGCAGAACAAGCCGCGACCGGACGAAGTGCGTCGCTGCAACCACTACCTCGCCGAGGAGATCGCCATGGTGCGGCCCCGGGCGATCCTCGCCCTGGGCGCGATCGCGCACCGCGCCGTGCTCATGGCCTTCGGGCTCGCCCCGGGGCGGCTTCGCTTCGCGCACCACGCGGTGCACGAGCTCCCGGGAGTGCGCCTTTTCGATAGCTACCACTGCAGCCGCTATAATACGCAGACCAAGCGGCTCACCGCGCCGATGTTCGGGGCGGTGGTCCGCGACATCGCGACTTTCCTCAGCAGCGCCCGATGATCCTCCGACGCCCAGCGCTCCCTCCCCAAGGGCGCGCGGACGCATCGCCCGTTGAGCCGTTCGACGCCCAGACGTTCGTCGCGAATTTGCCCGCCCTTCCCGGCGTCTACCGCATGGTCGGTGCGCAGGGGGAGGTGCTCTACGTCGGCAAGGCGGGGGACCTGAAGAAGCGCGTGTCGTCGTATTTCCAGAAGACGCAGCACGGCCCGCGTACCGCGATGATGCTGTCACTGGTCGCCGGGGTCGAAACTACGGTGACGCGATCCGAAGCCGAGGCGCTGATCCTCGAGAACAATCTGATCAAGTCTCTCAGCCCGCGCTACAACATCCTGTTCCGCGACGACAAGTCCTATCCCTATTTGATGGTGAGCGGAGAGGCGTTCCCGCGCCTGGGTTTTCACCGCGGCCCGATGGACAAGGCGCATCGCTACTTCGGACCGTTCCCCCACGCCGGCGCGGTGCGCGAGAGCATCCAGCTGCTGCAGCGGGTGTTCCGCCTGCGCACCTGCGAGAACTCGGTTTTCCAGAACCGGTCTCGCCCCTGCCTGCTCTACCAGATCAAGCGTTGCACGGCGCCTTGCGTCGGCCAGATCTCCGCTTCGGCCTACGCCGATGACGTCAAGGGGGCGCAGCTCTACCTGGAGGGACGCAGCGACACGGCGCTCAAACGCCTCGAGGAGCGCATGCAGCGCGCCTCGGATGCGCGCCGCTACGAGGAGGCGGCCATCTACCGCGACCAGATCCAGTCGCTCGCCAAGGTCAGCCAGCGCCAGTATGCCGATACCGGCGACGACGTCGACGTCGACATCATCGCCGTCGTCATGGAGGAGGGCGTCGCCTGCGTCAACCTGATGATGGTGCGCGGCGGCCTGCAACTCGGCGACCGCAGCCTTTTCCCGCAGAACGCCGAGGGGCGCGACGCCGGGGAAGTGCTGGCGGCCTTCATCGCGCAGCACTACCTCGAGCGCCCCGTTCCCCCTCTGATCGTCGCCGGCGGGGAACTCGAAACCGCGGAGCTCGAAGCGACGTTGACAGAGCACGCGAAGCGGACGGTCCGCATCGTCACGCGGCCGACGGCGGACCGGCGCGCGTGGCTGGACATGGCACGCGAGAACGCCCTCCAGGCGCTCAAGGCGAGGCTCGCCGAGCAGAGCACGCAAGGGAAGCGGCTCACCGCGTTGCGCGAGGCGCTGGGGTTGCCCGAAACCGCGCAGCGTATCGAGTGTTTCGACATCAGTCACACCATGGGCGAGGCGACGGTCGCGGCCTGCGTGGTGTACGATCGAATGGACATGCGCCGAAGCGAATACCGCCGCTACAACATCGAGGGATTGACGCCCGGAGACGACTATGCGGCGCTCAATCAGGCTCTCGCGCGCCGCTACGGACGCGTCGCCGGGGGAGAGGGCGTCGCGCCCGACGCGATTCTCATCGACGGGGGCAAGGGGCAGGTGGGCGCGGCTCGGGAAGCCCTGGCCGAGGTCGGGCTCTCCGACATTGCGCTGGTCGGAGTCGCCAAGGGTCCCGAACGCAAACCGGGGCTGGAGGAGCTGTGGATCGGCGAGCGCGCCGTAAGGCTCGCGCCCGACCACGCCGGCCTGCACCTGATCCAGCTCATCCGCGACGAAGCGCACCGGTTTGCCGTTGCGGGGCACCGCGCGCGTCGTTCCAAGAGCCGCACCACGTCCTCCCTCGAGGGGATCGCGGGGGTAGGCGCGAAGCGCAGAAAGCAGCTGTTGACGAGATTCGGCGGCCTGAAAGGCGTCATGGGCGCGAGCGTGGAGGATCTCACGCAGGTCGAAGGTATCAGTCGCAAGCTCGCCGAGAAGATCTATCGGGAGCTCCATGCCGCTTAACGTACCCAACCTTCTTACCTGGCTGCGCATACTGACCATTCCGCTGGTGATCGGGGTTTTCTACGTTTCCGAGGCGTGGCTCACCAGCTGGCATCAGAACCTGATCGCGACGATCCTGTTCATCGCCGCCGCGATCACCGACTGGCTCGACGGCTACCTCGCGCGGCGCTTGAACCAGATGTCGGCGTTCGGCGCCTTCCTCGATCCGGTCGCGGACAAGCTGATGATCGCGGCGGCACTGATCGTGCTGGTCGAGCTGGGGCGCCTGAATGCCGTGATCGCCGTCGTGATCATCGGGCGCGAGATCGCAGTGTCTGCGATGCGCGAATGGATGGCGAAGATCGGCCAGTCGAAGAGCGTCGCGGTAAATCTGCTTGGCAAGGTCAAGACGATCTCGCAGATGATCGCCGTGCCCATGCTGCTGTACCACGACCGGATCGCCCTGTTCAACCCGCAGCGCGTCGGTACCTGGCTGATCTATCTTGCCGCGCTGCTGACCCTGGCCTCGATGTTCTACTACCTGAAGCTCGCGCTGGCGCCGCGGCCTCCCGGGGACCGCCGCCGTATTGACCGCAGGGGTACCGGCCCTTAATATTCACTTAATTCCGCGGGAGTAGCTCAGTTGGTAGAGCGTAACCTTGCCAAGGTTAAGGTCGCGAGTTCGAGACTCGTCTCCCGCTCCAGAATCTCAAGGAACAGCCTCGTCGGTGCCGCTACTGTTCCCGGCTTCGAGGCGCGCGGCGGGGTGGCAGAGTGGTCATGCAGCGGCCTGCAAAGCCGTGGACGCCGGTTCGATTCCGACCCCCGCCTCCAATCTTCGGTTTGCATTTGCGCCGCGCACAGGGAACGCTAAAGCTTTTTCGATTCTCGTCGATATACGCTGTGTTGAGCGGCGAGGCGATACGGTGAGCAGCGACGGCAATGGCATCGATTCGGCTGCGGAACGGATCGCACGCGAGACCGGCATTCCGCCGTGCCCGGCTATCGTGACGCGCCTGCTGCGCGAAACGCGCGAGGACGATCCCGATTTCCAGCGCATCGGAAAACTGATCGCCGCCGACGTCGGCCTGGCGGCGACGGTGGTCAACCTCGCCAATTCGCCGTTCTACGGGCTGCGGACCAAGGCAGGCTCGGTGCATCACGCCATTACCATGCTGGGCGTTTCCACGATCGCGCAGGTGGTCGTGCGCCTGGTGCTGCGGCAGGCTTTTCCGACGGCAAGCGGCTCGGTGGCCGAGCGCTACTGGAAAACCTCGACGGCGACCGCCGTGATCGGCGCCCACATCGCGCGCGAGACGCGGCAGGCCGACGGCGAGATGTCCCACACCTATATCCTGTTCCGGGACTGCGGCATACTGATCCTGATGCAGAGATCGAACGACTACGCGGCGCTTCTGCGAAACGTTCCGCTGCTCGCGGACGGGTCGATACAGGCATCCGAGATCGAGCTTTTCGGGGCGACGCACGCGCAAATCGGCGCGCAGCTTGCGCGCGGCTGGCAGCTGTCCGAGGCGCTCAGCGACGCCATCGGCCGACATCACGAGGTCGTGACCTCGGCCGAGGTCCGCGCGCGGACCAGCCGGGAAGCGCTGGTGCTGACGGCGACCGGGCTGGCCGCCGACAGGCTGTACGCAGACTGGAACCGTCAAGAGTGCCGGGAATGGAGCGTGGCCCAGGAATGGGCTCTTCCGCTGCTCGGGCTGTCGCCGGATGCGCTCAGTGCTCTCGCCGAACGCGTCGGGGCGGCGCTGAAAAGCGGCGGGCATTGATCCGATGGCCGAGGCGAGCTTTCTGGCGGGGGTCCAGGCCGGCGGGGTGTCCGCCGCCGATCCCGGAGTGAAGGAACTGTCCGAACGCCTGGTTAAAGCCCTCACGCAGGAAGAGTTCATCCTGTTCGGCCAGGCGATCATGCCGATCTCGCCCAAGGGGGACGAGGCCCCATTCCAGGAGATTCTTATCCGTTTCAAGGAAGAGGAAGAGCGCCTGCTCCCCCCGGGAGCATTCCTGCCGGTCCTCGAGCAATGCCGACTCATGCGTCACGTCGATCGCTGGGTCGTGAGCCGAGTGGCGCGATGGACTCCGTATGCGCGCATGACTGCGCCCGGGCAGCGCACGCCGCGCAGCAGCCTCAACCTGTCTCCCGACACGCTGCAGGACGCGGGGTTTCCGCCGCATGTGCAAAGGGTGGTGAAGGGCGCAGAGCTCCCCGAAGGCACCCTGTCCTTCGAGCTCGGGCTGGACACGGCGGTGGCGGGCCCTGCCTCGCTCGGGAGCCTTACGGGCGCGCTCAGGGAGGCGGGCTGCCACCTGGTCCTGGCCGGCTTCGACGGCAGCGCCAGGGCGCTGGCCGTGCTCGGCAAACTCTTGCCGAAGTGGGTAAAGATCAGCCCGGGCGTGGTGAGAGCGACCCTGCGCAAGCCCGAGGACAAGGCGACCCTCGACGCCATCGTGCGTAGCTGCCGCCAGCTCGGCGTGGGGACCATCGCCGAATACGTGGAGGACGACGAGACGCTCGCTCTGCTTCGCGACGCCGGCGTGGACTACGCCCAGGGCTACGGCATCCGGCTTCCCGAGCGGCTCGCCTGAGTCAAGGCTCGGGCGCTCTCCCTGCCCGCCTTCACGCCGCTTCCTGGATCGCACCGCTCACAGCGGTGCGCGGGATGCGGATAATGACGCTGGTGCCCGCGCCGAGGGTACTCTCGACGCTGATCTCGCCGCCCAGGACCTGGGTGACCAGGCTGTGGCAGATCGACAATCCGAGGCCGGTGCCGCCGCTGCCCAGCCTGGTGGTAAAGAAAGGGTCGAAGACGCGCTTGAGGTTCTGCTCGGAAATGCCCCGGCCCCGGTCGCGTACAGCCAACTCCACACGATTCGGTTCGAGAAGCCGCGCCGAGACGCTGATGCTGCCCTGCTCGTAGCCGTCGTAGCCGTGCTGCACGGCGTTGACGATGAGGTTGCCGAGCACTTGGCCCAGGGGTCCCGGGTAGCTGTCCAGGCGGATGCCGGCGGGCACGTCGGACTCGGCGACAACGGACATTTTCCTGAGCACCGGGCGGTGCGCGAGCAGCACTTCATCGATCAGCTCGTTCAGCAGGAACGCGCGCCGCTGCGAGCTGGTCTGGTCGGCGGCGACTTGCTTGAAGCTGCTGATGAGATTGCCGGCCTTTTCCAGGTTGCGCTGGAGGATTTGCGCGGCTTCACGCGAATCGGCGACATAGGCATCGAGCGTGGAGCGACGCAAGCCGGCGTCGGCGTCGCGGGCGAACCTCTCGCAGCGTTCGGCGAAGGTGCTGGCCGCGAGCAGGCTATTGCCGATCGGAGTGTTGAGCTCGTGGGCGACGCCGGCGACGAGCCGTCCGAGCGCGGCGTGCTTTTCCGAATTGATCAGCATGCCCTGGGTGGCTTTGAGGCCATCGAGTGCGTCCCGCAGCTCCCGGTTCGCGGCGACTAGCTCCGTGGTGCGCTCGGTCACGCGCTGTTCCAGCTCGGCATTCAGTCGGATCAGCTCGGCTTGCTCCTGTTCCAGCTTGCGCTCGGTCTCCACCAGCCGCTCGGTTCTCTGAACCACCAGACGCTGAATACGGCCCAGGAAGACGTAGAAGAATACAAGCAGGGCCGCGCCGACGAGCACCGCCGCAGCCACGACCGAGGCCACGGCGCGGCGCGAATCGGCAACGCCGGCGGTAATGTCGCGCAGCACCACGGTCTGACCGAGCATTCCGCCGCCGATACCCGTGAATGGCACCATGATCGCCTGCGATACGTGTCCATTCCAGGCGACTTCCAACGCCTTCTTCTCGTACGCTCCGCGCAGCCCGCGGAAGTATGCAGCGACCGGCGGCGGAATCGGACCCGTGCGGCTGAGCACCAAGGTCGAGGGGAACTCGTCCCAGAAAGCTTGGTGGCTGGAGACCTTCTTCGCGCTTTCGAACTTCTGGCGATCGAAGAGACGCTTGTCGGCGGCGACAAACACGTCCATGTCGAGCTGGCCTACCACGCTCTTCATCACGTCCTCGAACTCGACGCCGAGCTCGAAGTAGCCGATCAGCTCGCCGCCGACCCGCCAGGGATGGACCACGCGCAGCGTCAGCGTACCGAACGGACCCTGCTCGTTGCCCCAGGCGGGCTCGCCGGTGCGCTGCGCCTTCTGCAGAACCTGGCGGTCGATGCGGTCGCCCCAATCCGCCGGCTGCTGCACGCGCAGCAGCATGGTGCGGTCCGGCAGGATGAAATAGAAATGCGTGATGCCGTTCTCGGCGCGGACCTTCCTCAGGATCGGCTCGGCAAGCCGGAACAGAACGTCGCGATTTCGTGTCCGCAATCCTTGCGCGAGCCGCGGGTCGCTCATGATCAGACTACTCAACGATCGCATGACACCGACAGTCTCGGCGGACTTCGCCTCGACCATGAGCTCCAGCGTCGATGCCGCACGCGCGATGTCTTCGGCACGGCGGTGGTCGGCATCACGCACGAACATCCAGAAGAACACCAGAGTCAACAGGCTCAGGGCGGCCGCGAGCAGCAGCAGCACGCGTGCACGAATGCCCTGCGCCACCGAGGCATGCTGGCCCGCCCCGTATGCGTTGGGCCGGCCGGGCTTCAGGGGAGCTGGCCCGAACATTTTCGCGCTCACGCCGCCTCCTGGAATGCGCCGCCCGGAGCGGTGCGCGGGATGCGGATGATGACGCCGGTGCCTGCGCCGAAGGCGCTATCGACGCTGATCTCGCCGCCCAGGACCTGGGTGACCAGGCTGTGGCAGATCGACAAGCCGAGTCCCGTGCCGCCGCGGCCCAGGCGGGTGGTGAAGAAGGGCTCGAAGACCTGCTTGAGATTGTGCTCGGAGATGCCGCGGCCCTTGTCGCGCACCTCGAGTTCGACGCCATCGGGATCGGTGAGCTTCGCCGAGATGCGTAGGCTGCCGCGCTCGTGTTCGTCGTAGCCGTGATGCAGGACATTGACGATGAGATTGCTCAGGACCTGTCCGAGCGGCCCCGGGTAGCTGTCCAGATGTATGCCGGGAGGAACGTCGCAAGAGGTGACGACGGCGGTCTTCTTGATTATCGGGCGGTGCGCGAGCAGCACCTCCTCGATCAGCTCGTGCAGCTGGAAGCGGCGTCGCTGCGAGCTGGTCTGGTCGGCGGCCACCTGCTTGAAGCTGCTGATGAGATTGCCGGCCTTTTCCAGGTTGCGGTTCAGGATCTGCGCGGCCTGGCGAGAGTCCGCGATATAGGCGTCCAGAGTGGAGCGGCGCAAGCCTCCACCGGCTGCCTGGGCGAATTCTTCGGTGCGGGCAGCCAGGGTCGTGGCCGAGAGCAGGCTGTTGCCTATCGGCGTATTGAGCTCGTGAGCGACGCCGGCCACGAGCCGCCCGAGCGCCGCGTGCTTTTCCGAGCGCATCAGCTCCTCGGTGGCGCGCTGCAGTTCCGCGCTGCGGGCCGCGACGCGGTCTTCCAGCTCGTGGTTGAGTCGCTCGAGCGCCTCCTGCGCCTGCTGTACCTCGCTCAGATCGACGTAGGCCCAGATGCGCAGCCCGCGGTCGCCGATATGGACTTCGCGCATCGCCAGTTCGGCGGGAAACGGGGTGCCGTCGCGTCGCACCATGCGCCCTCTGGTGCGCATCGAGCCGGAGCGCAGCTCGTCCAGCATGCGCGTCCTCTCGGCCTCGGACTGCCACATGCCGAGGCTTCCGCCGACATGCCCGATCACCTCGTCGCGCCTCCACTGGAATTGCGCGAGCCAGGCATCGTTGACGTCGAGGAGCGTACGTTCATGGATGTTGCTCACCGACATCGGCACCGGCGAGGCATTGAAGATCGCCTGCAACTCGCGCTCGCGCCGCTCCACCTGGACTGCGAGCCGCAGGCGGGATTCGTCGAACCGGATGCGCTCCGTGGCGAGCCGGTTGAAATTGCTCACCAGCCTGCCGATTTCGTCGTCCCGGATTACCGGCAGGGGCGCGAACGGTTCCTCGCCGTCGGTCATGCGCCGCATCGCCGTGCCCGCGTCCTCGAGCGGGGCCAGTTGCCGCACCAGGACCAGGTGCAGGATCAGCGCGACCGCGCACGACAAGAGCAGCGCGGCCAGATAGATCTGCTGCTTGAGCGCGGCGACTGGAGCGAAGGTCTCGTCGGTAGGAACGGCGGCGATCACGGTCCAACCCGTGGTCTTCATGTAGCGATTGACGCTCAGCACCTGCACGCCGCGCGACGAGGTCGTGACCGCCGCCGTCTCGATCCGCTCTTCGATCCGCCGGTCGAAAAGGGGATTCACGCCCTTCGGGGGAAACGGCTGCATGATGCGGCTCTTGTCGCTGGATGAAATCCACAGCTTGTCCCGCGGCGACGCCACCAGCAGGTAGCCATCCTTGCCGGGATTGGTCTTTTCGAGCTGGCCGAAGAGGTTCGGATCCGAAGGCAGGAGGGTGCTGACCAGCACGGCTGCCGGGTGGGACGCATCGCCGATGGGCACGGCGATCGGGACCAGAGGCTGCTTCGCGAAGCGCCCCATCAGCGGCGTCCCGATGCTTTGCCCCTTGCCTGACATGACCTCCCCGAACCAGCTGTGGTCACCCAGGAAACCTCCGGTTCGTCCCGGAACCTTTGGATAGTCCGCCATGACGATGCCGGCCCTGTTCGTAGCAAAGATCCCGATGGGGAAGAGCGCACGCGGGAGGTTTCGCTGTTCGAGAAGGCGCTGCACCTTGACCGGGTCGGCCAGGATGTCGGGCGTGATGGCGGCGGCGATTTCGTTCAGCAGCGTGA
>Ga0335084_10005979_pt1 | contig 12066 bp, 12 predicted proteins | sample Lox_Sample_44_FD_206721 | JGI IMG/M metagenome (GOLD analysis project Ga0335084, IMG submission 206721) | Soil microbial communities from Loxahatchee National Wildlife Refuge, Florida, United States - Lox_Sample_4.4 | ecosystem: Environmental > Terrestrial > Soil > Wetlands | place: USA...
TCCCGACAATCCGGTGATCGACCGGCTCGCCGCGCTGGTCGACATCCTCGTCGGCTTCCCGCGTCATCTGTCGCAGCACGTGGGCGGTTTCGTCATCGCGCGCGGACCGCTGTCGCGCCTGGTGCCGATCGAGAATGCCGCCATGGACGATCGCACGGTGATTCAGTGGGACAAAGACGATCTCGATGCGCTTGGCCTGCTCAAGGTGGACGTTCTGGCGCTGGGCATGCTCACCGCAATCCGCCGCGCGCTGGATCTCACGAGCAACTATCGCGGCAAGCCGCTCACGATAGCCGACGTGCCTGCTGAGGATCCCGGCGTGTACGAGATGGTGTGCCGCGCCGACACTATCGGCGTGTTCCAGATCGAATCGCGCGCGCAGCAGTCCATGCTCCCGCGCATGCGGCCGACCTGTTTTTACGACCTGGTGATCGAAGTAGCCATCGTGCGCCCCGGTCCCATCCAGGGCGGCATGGTGCATCCCTACCTGCGGCGCCGGGCTCGGCTCGAGCCCGTCACCTATCCTTCCGACGCGGTAAAAGAGGTGCTCGAGCGCACGCTGGGAGTACCCATCTTCCAGGAGCAGGTGATGCAACTCGCGGTGGTCGCGGCTGGTTTCACGCCAGGGGAAGCGGATCGGCTGCGGCGCGCGATGGCGGCCTGGCGCAGACGAGGCGGGCTCGAGCCATTCGAGCAGCGGTTGAAAGACGGCATGCGCGAGCGCGGCTACGCCGAAGCATTCGCAGATCAGATCTATCGCCAGATCCTCGGTTTCGGCGAGTACGGCTTTCCCGAGTCGCACTCGGCCAGCTTCGCGCTGCTGGTGTACGTCTCGTGCTGGCTCAAACGCTACGAGCCCGCCGCTTTCACCTGCGCACTGCTCAACAGTCAACCCATGGGGTTCTACGCACCTTCCCAGCTCGTGCAGGACGCGCAGCGCCACGGCGTCGAGATGCGGCCGGTCGATGTGCTGATCAGTGAGTGGGATTGCACATTAGAGCGTGGAACAGAGTCGCAGCCCGCGATTCGCCTGGGGCTGCGCATGGTGAAGGGGCTGTCGGAGGACGCAGCGCTGCGGTTGGTACAAGCACGGACAAAGCTCGACGAATCACGAGCTACGAATCACGGTTTCTTGGAAGATCTCGCCCACGCCGCCGAGCTCAACCGTCACGACATGAACGCGCTGGCCGCAGCCGGTGCGCTCGCTTCCGTCGTCGGCCACCGCAGGCAGGCGGTGTGGGCCGTCACCGGCATAGAGCAGCGGCCTCCCGTGCTCAAGGGCACGCCGATCCTCGACGTCACGCCGCCGCTGCCACCGCCCAGCGAAGGCCAGGATCTGGTGGCCGATTACGCCAGCCTCGGCCTCACCCTCGGGCGTCATCCGATGGCGCTGCTGCGTCCGCGGCTAGACCGTTTGCGCATGGTCACAGCGGCGCAGCTGAAGCAGTTGCCCCATGACAAGCTCACGCACGCGGCCGGCATCGTGATCGGCCGCCAGCGGCCGGACACCACCAGCGGCGTGATCTTCGTCACGCTCGAGGACGAAACCGGCACGATCAATGTGGTGGTCTGGCGCGATGTGGCCGAGAGGCAGCGGCGCGCCCTGCTGGCGTCGCAGCTGCTCGCGGTACACGGACCGCTCGAGCGACAAGGCGAAGTGGTGCATTTGATTGCGCGCAAATTGACCGATTACAGTCATCTCCTCGGCCGGCTGGTGGCGCACTCGCGGGATTTTCATTAAGACCTTCCTTCTCTGTGCTCTCCGCGTCTCTATGCTTAAATCGAATTTGGTCTTCCTCCGCGTCTCCGCGCGGTCTAGCATGGACTTCGACTTCGACAAGGTGACCGACCGCCGCGGCACGTCGGCCGTGAAGTGGGACAAGTACACCGGCCGCGACATGATCCCGATGTGGGTGGCGGACATGGATTTTCGCTCCGCGCCCGTCATCGTCCAGGCGCTCAGGGAGCGCGTCGATCACGGCGTGTTCGGCTACACGGATCCGCCACCTGAGCTCAACGATGTCATCGTGGCCGCCGTGGAACGCGACTACGGATGGCAGATCCGGCACGACTGGCTGATGTGGCTGCCTGGGCTGGTCACCGGAATCAACCTGGTGTCGCGCGCCGTCGGCGATGACGGCGATGACGTCGTCACTGCGATCCCGGTCTATCACCCTTTTCTCTCGGGACCCGTGCATCAGCGACGGACGGTCACGCGTGTGCCGATGCGGCTGGACGGAACGAAGTGGACCTGGGATCTCGAGCGGCTGGAAGCGGCGATCACGCCGCGCACTCGCCTACTGCTGCTGTGCAACCCTCACAATCCGGTTGGCCGCGTTTTCTCCCGCGGCGAGTTGACTGCGCTAGCGCGCATTGCCGAGAAGCGCGATCTGATCATCGCCTCGGACGAGATCCACTGCGGCCTGGTGCTGGATCCGGACAAGCCGCACGTCTGCATTGCGACACTCGGCGAGAACATCGCCGGCCGGACGATCACACTGATGTCGGCGAGCAAGACCTTCAATCTGCCCGGGCTCGGATGCGCCTTCGCAGTGGTTCCCAATGAGGAGTTGCGCGCCCACCTTGCTCGTTCCGCCGCGGGCATCGTGCCGCGGGTGACCGCGATGGGTTTCACGGCGACGCTCGCCGCTTATCGCGATGGCGAGGAATGGCGACGTGCTCTGGTCGACTACCTGCGCGTGAATCGCGACTTGGTGATCGAGCGGATCAGTGCGATTGACGGGCTGACGATCACGCCGGTCGAAGCCACATATCTTGCCTGGATACGCGCGGATCCTCGGTTGCGTGAACCTGCGGATTTTTTCGAACGGGCCGGCGTGGGCTTATACGACGGCCGCGTGTTCGGAGCGGAGGGCTATGTGCGGCTCAACTTCGGCTGCCCGCGCCCTATGCTCGAGCAGGCGCTGGATCGCATCGCGTCTGCTCTGGCGTCCGCACCCCGCTGACGGATGGCCCGCTAAACCCTCAGAAGGTAACCCTCACGCCAACGTTGAAGGCGCCGTTGAAGTATGGGTAGGTCGTCGTGCCGGTGGTGGCGCACGCCGTCGTTGCGCCGCCCGCACATCCTGTCCCGTAGTTCATGTTTGGGTTCTTTACCCACAGGCCGCGGAAATCGAGGAACAGGCCCACGTGCTCCGACGTCATGAAGTCGACTCCGACGATCACCTGACCCGCGAGTTCGGTGCTGCCCCCGTCGAGAAAGCTCCCCGAACTGACCGGGCCGGCGGCTTGAATGGTGTTAGCTTGCACGTTCGCAGCACCCAAGCCTAGTCCAACATAGGGAACCCACCTCGACCCCGTGTCGAAGTCGTAGATGAAGTTCGCCAAGAAGGCGTTCGCTCTCAGGCTGCCCGTCGCAGGCACTTCCCCGTCGGCCGACCCGATCGTATGGGCGCTGTTGTAGCGGTAGGTGTACTCGACCTCGACGCGCGGTCCACCAAACGCATACCCGATTTGCGCACCGGCCGCAAAGCCCACATCGTACGTCACGGGAACACCGACGAAGTCTTGGTGCGGGCTCCGCGTCACGCCTACATCCCCAGAGATATAAAGACCCTTGCTGACATCCGCAACCGCCAGCCCCACCAGGCCAAGCTGCCCCAACCCCATGATCAAGCCACTAGTCAGGATTCCTCGAAGCCGCATAGACCACTCTCCCAAGACGTTCGATTTTCTTGAAGCGGCCGGCCCCACGTCGAGAGGACTCCAGCCGACTACTTTGCGGTTGGACTGCAAGGCCGGTGGCGTATGCAAGAAGTGTGCAAGAAATGTGGAATCGCCGGGCCAGCCCAATATTGCGTTGGTTGGGTGTACAGGGAGACCAGTCTGTCAGCAACGGGCGCAACTAGGGCGTTTGCCGAGAGCTGCACTGTTTGCGCCGCGTCATCTGCGGACAGACCGGCCCTCAGCTGCGAGAACATGTCCTCGATCGAGCCTGGAGTCACTCAGAGCAAAAAAGACCGGGACGCGTACGGCGTCCCGGCGCAGGACGTTCCACGTTGGGCGGGGCTGGTCCGGGTCCCGCTCACTCATAGAACTCCGAAACTCTTGTCATCGCGCCCGGATCATGCGGTCAGCGACAGCACCCGCGAGCCTTCGCCGGGTGACACAACGCGCAGGTGAACGGTCCGAGAATAGGTTGCACTGCGCAGCTAACCGATCTTTATCGCAAAGCGAAATTCGCAGGATCAGGTCACACTCGGATCGCGGGCGTTTGGATCGAAAAGGCGTTCGATCGGGGCTATCGCTGCTTGAAGAACTCCCAGCGAGGGAAGTAAATTCCCCCATGGACAAGCACCTCAGGGAAGGGCTGCTCGGTTGCCACGCCCCCCCAATATTTCTCGGCGTTCGAGGCCCACTCGCGACGAGGAGCGTCTAACCAGACAGCGTCGGCTCTATGAACGACTGATCCCACCAAGAGACGACACTCGTGGACAACTCGCCGTTCGCTCGGGAACCACTCGGCGAGCGCTCGTACTACCAGCGAATAATCATCGAGGACGTATAACGCCCTTAACCTAGAGGGACGGTGTGGAAACCTGGCGCGCCGTACCTGTTCGAATACCGACTCCTTTGGGTCACAACGTCGGGTAACAGAATACGGGGTCGGCGAATCGTTGAGGTCTGGGTCACCTTCGATTCCCGCCGAAACGGACAGAACCGTGCGCTGCGGATCGCGCCCACTGTTCTGAAATGACCATCCGAATCTCGCTAAATGCCAATAGGGTGTTTCCTCCAGGCGATCTCGGGCCGCGCTCTCGCCCGACTTCAAAGCGGATCGCCCGCGAAGCCACTCAATACAGCCCTTTGTCACACAAGCCACGTTGCCCTACACCCTCTTTTTCGGTTAAGCAGCCTTGAGGTAGTGATGTATGATATTTTAGATTATCATCATACACGGCGACGAGCCGAAGCCGATAGCTTTGTCCGGTTCACTTTTTGGAGCCGAGGCATGGTGGTGTGTATTCAGTGGGACACAATTCCCGGCGCAACAATAGATTAGGGAGGGAAACGATGAGACAGAAGGATTTCGCGGCGCGGTGCGCTTTGGCCTTGATCCTCGCGGGTGGTCTGACCTCGCCAGGTTGGACTCAGACTGATGCGGGCTTTCCGGCGCCAATCGGCGATCCAGCTTTTGTGCCGCCTGGCGCCAAGCTCGAACGCCTGTTCGATGGCGGCTGCATGCTGACAGAGGGCGTAGCAGCGGGCCACGACGGGATGGTCTACTTCAGCGACATTACCTTCACGAAGTTCTGCAAGGACCCATCGGGCAAATACGGCCAGGCGGGAAACATCTGGAAGTACAACCCGAAGACCGGCGAAACTTCTATCTTCCGCAGCCCATCGGGGATGTCGAATGGCATCAAGTTCGATCGCGACGGGAACATGATCGCCGCATTAGGCGCTGACTACGGCGGCCAGATGCTGGTCAAGACAGACATGAAGACCGGCAAGAGTTATATCCTGACCGGTCTGTACGACGGCAAGCCCTACAACGCGCTCAACGACATCACGATCGACGCCAAGGGGCGCATCTACTTTACCGATCCGCGCTACCTTGGTCACGAACCGATCTTTCAGGACGGCTTCGCCGCCTATCGCCTCGATCCCGATGGGACAGTCACGCGCGTGGCCACCAACTGCGGGAAGTGCAACGGTATCCTGATTTCACCGGACCAGAAGACGCTGTACATCATCAGCAACGACAACGGCTGGTTCGCGTTCGAGAATTTGAAGAAGGGCGAGAGTACGGTGCAAGCGGGACACCTGCTGCAAGCCTATGACGTCGACACCAACGGAAACCTGAGCAACCGTCGGGTTCTCATCGACTACGGAAAGCTCGACAAGCCCTGCAGCGGACCTGACGGCATGGTGGCGGACACTGAGGGCAACATCTGGATGGCCTCGCGCTGCGAGCACCGCCCTGGGATCCAAGTACTGAGCCCGCAAGGAAAGGAGCTCGCCTACATCTCCACGGGTACGGAACTACCCACGAATGTTGGATTTGGCCGCGGCGCGGATTCGAATCTGCTCTACCTCACATCGGGTAAGAGCCTCTATCGCATCCGGGTCGGAAAGAAAGGCTATCAATTGGACTAGCCTGGTCTACTACAGTGGTGCTAATGGCCCACGGTTTGATTGCAAGACTTGCAGGCAGCATCTGCTTGCTTTGCGTATGCGGAGCCCTCGCGTGGTCGCTTCCGCTCCGCGCCGAAGAGCCATCGATATTCAATGGTCAGCGCCTGCTGAACTCATGCCGAGCGAGCATGGACTACAGCACCGGGGGGCCTGTATCAATCGATGACGTTGTCCTGGCTGTTGTGTGTCAATCCTACGTAATCGGTTTCATCGAAGGACAAGCGCTAGGGAACGAAGGTGGGCAAGCGCTGTATTGCCTGCCCAAGGACGGACTGTCGGCAAGCGATGCGGCCCGGACCGTGCACGCGTATCTCACGCGTCATCCAGGTTTCTTGCAGCTTCCAGCAAACGCATCGGTCGTGGCATCACTGGTCGACAAGTTTCCTTGTTCGCCTCGATAGTCCTGGTTGCGCCGCTGCAAATACAAACCTCTTTCTCCAACTCCGCAGACTGCGGTTGGCGAAAGCGGCGCACCTAGGAACCGATCAGACTGAACAAACGGCGTGAAACGGTTCGTGGATTTGTCCACCGCCTGCTGCGACTGAAACGTCGTGCAAGTCTTGATCTAACGAAAGGTAGGACGCTCACGGAGGGGACGGGTTCCCAGACTCGTCCCCAAGAGTCTGGGCCCGGTCGTTTAGCTAACGGCCTGCCATGCCCTGCGGTCAGTGTCCGTGATTGTGCGGCTCTTGATCGTGGTCATGCGAGTGTGTGTGTTCTTGTTCCTTGCCAGGCACGTGGTCGTGGTCATGCTCGTGCTCGTGGGTGTGTGGATGGCTGTGCGTGTTCGAGCCGTGCGAATGCGTGTGCTCGTGGACATGCTTGTGTGTGTGTGTATGCTGCTTGCTCATGATCGAATCCTTCAAGGTTGTGAGTAAAACCATTAAGACTCATTTCTGACGAAACGGTTCGGGATGTTATCGGCAGCTTGTAGCCGATGCAACACCACAAAAAATTAAGACGTCACAAGATGCGATGGCACAAGAAAACCTCACACTTCACACTGCCTAGCAAATCAAACGACGCGAACGGGCACACGCACAAGCCGTTCAATCATGACGATGGTGATCGTGACGATGTGGTTCGTGGTGCGCTTCGGCATCCGTCTCAACCAATCTGCGATACTGATCAGACGTGAGCCGAGGCAGTTTCCGTACGAACGCCACTAGAGCCCAAATACTTTCGTCGTCATGGGTCCTACCCCATGCAGGCATCGCGGTCATCTTGATACCGTGCTTGATCACCCAAAACGTTTCCTCAGGAGTTGCATGCATCTCCTCAGTCAAGTTCGGCGGCCGGGGGTAGAGTCCCGTGCGGATCTCAGAGTCTTCGACGCCCGGCGCAAGATGGCAACCGACGCACATAGAGTCATAGTGTTCGGCGCCCTGGGCGGCTAACTTCGAATCATCCAGCGCCGGCACTTGAATCTCTTTCGTCCGCACCGCAATCGACCGATCTCGACTGGCAGAAGGGCATGGCCACCGCCGCGAGGCCCTGGACAGGCAATCGCGCGTCGAACATTCACGGTCGACGAGTATGCTCGGTATAGTGGCGCCCGCTCGCAGCCAGGCGTTAGACGCCAGGCGAGCCCGTAGCAAACCGCTCGGGTCAACGGTGTGCAACAATGTTGTGCTGTATCGGTCTTACAGCTACATCGAGCATGGAGGGGCGGTGATGAGGAACCTTTTCACGCGATCTTTTTGGCGCGCGCTGCTGATGCTCGCGGTCGGAACACTCTTGGCGCAGGGCGCATCGGCACATCACGGCTGGGGCTGGGCGAGCGAAGAGGAATTCGAGCTCACGGGTAAGATCACGAACGTTCGCCTCGGCAACCCGCACGGCGAAGTGACAGTCGACGCCAACGGCGAGAAGTGTATCGTAGAGGTCGGGCAGCCTTGGCGCAACGAACAGGCAGGGCTCACGCCGGAGCTCCTTAGCGTCGGCCGAATTCTTACCGTGCACGGCCATCGGTCCAAGAAGGAAAGTGAAAAGCTCATGAAGGCCGAGCGCGTGATTATCGACGGCAAGAGCTACAACCTGTATCCAGATCGGCATTCTTGAGCCGGCGTCAATGATCGAAGCGTGGCTCGCCGCGCTCGAAGGGACGCCGCTGGCGCGCGCGCTACGCGACTCGGTCTATATCTACCCGATAGTCAACACCGGACACCTCGCTGGCGTCGCGCTGTTGATCGGCTCGATCATCCCGCTTGATCTGCGACTGGTGTTTGCGTGGCCGTCTGTGCCGCTGGCTCCGCTATGGCGGGTGCTGACGCGCACTGCGGCGGCTGGACTCCTGATAGCGCTCGTATTTGGATCGCTGCTCTTTGCTGCGCGCGCCACGGACTACGCAGCATCCGGCCTATTCGTTTCCAAGATGACGGTCGTAGCCGCGGCGATGCTCAACGCTCTAGCTCTGCGCGTTATCTCACCTGATGAGATTACGCGACTGCTGTCGACGGGAGAGAAGCCCCCGCGCCGCTTTCGTATCGCTGGCGGCTTTTCGCTGGTTGCATGGATTACCGCGCTTACCCTCGGGCGTATGGTGGGCTATTTCTGAAGGGCATCAGAGGGCGGATCGCATGGACTGCGAAGCTACGTGATTTAGACCGACCCTTCGAACTACGAACCGGAGGGTGCCGTCCATTAACCTCGCCACCGCTATTTCAATAGTGTCCGGCCACCGGTCGCGAGCACGAGAATACCTATCGCAGCCATCCAGCTGCCGGCAACGCGCACGGCGATGTGCATCCAACCCGCTTTCTGTCGCAGTACGAAGTCGGTCACGATCATGCCCCACGCGGGCACGATGAGGCCCGCCAACCCGAGGCCCGGGATGAACAGATAAGGTTTGATAGCGCCGGTGATCGCAGTCCCGTTCGCGAACCCGTGGCTGAACCCGAATACGACAGCGATACCTTGCGTGACCACCATCGGCAGCGGCCGAGCCGCCGCGATCAAGCTACCGAACAGAATCATAGAGAAGATGTTCACGGGGCTCAGGTACGGAATCGTGGATACCCAGAGTGCGCTCGTGGCGCCCAGCATCAACATCAGCGAAAACACCAGGAGAGCCGACGACGCCTTTTGACCCTGCTGGCCAACCAGCAGTCCGAACGCGACGAATGGCACCGCATGCTCCAGAGCGGTAAGCGGATGCAGGAAGCCGGCATAGAAGTCCCCAACTTCCTTGGCTGCTGTGTGCGCGTGCGCCGTACTCGCTGCGGCCATCAGACAGGCCGCAGCGCTGGTCCGCACGAGGAGCCAGCGAAGACCGGCTAGCATTTCAGGTCAAACGGCGACGAAGTGAACCGCAAGAAAGTACACGCCGCAGGCAGCGATGAACGCGCCGCCCACGCGCAGCAGCTTCTTCCCAACCGGCCAGCGGTTCGCAACGCCCAGCAAGATGCCAAACGCGTGGAGGCTGCCGGTCGCTACGACGAACCCGATAGCGTACGCAATCGCGTTCGCGGAACCGGGCAGCTCGGCGCCGTGCGCATAGCCGTGGAAGATCGCAAAGGCGCCTACCAAGACCCCGGCGATCCAAAGCGGCGGACGAACGGCGAACGCAACCATGCATCCCAAGACCAGCGCGGAGACGGCAATGCCGATCTCGATGCCCGGGATCGGAACGCCCATGCCGCCCAGCACGCCGCCAAACGCCATCACCAGCGGAAACGTGACGGGCAGCACCCAGATCGCCGGCGGGCCGAGGATCGCACCCCAGATGCCAACCGCCACCATCGCGACGACGTGATCGAAGCCGAAGATGGGGTGCTCGACTCCGGCAACGAAGCCGCCCCCGATATCACCCTGCCCGACATGCGCGAGGGCAAGCGCCGGGAGGAAAAACCCAAGGGCCAGCGTAGCCCGCTCGACAATTGCAAGCGATTCCTCTGGACGCCCACCGCGCTGCAAGTTCATACGTCCGCCTATTGCACCGTCGCCGTAACCGCTCCATCAAGGGCGAGGTGAGTCACAAACTGCCCGCTCTTTGGATCGCAGAACAGCGCCACAAACGTAGGAGCGGACAGGGTACCGGCCAGCTGGACGTTCCCATAGCGACGATTCAAGGCGTCCAACAGCTTCGCCTCGGCGGTATCGGGGTAGTCGGTCAGATCGATGACCAAACGCGCCCTGAGATCCTGGAGGACGGCGTCACGATTCAACCCCTCGAGCGATTCCAGCAGTGCCTGTTTGGATTCTGGCGAATAGGCCAAATCCGGGAATGAGAGTGATTTGCTCTCAGCGTCGAAAGCAGGGGTTCCGATCAAGAACAGGTAGCCCTCCGCAATGCCGGTGAAGCTCAACTTGAAGAGCGCCTTTTGTCCGTTGGCCTCCAGCAAGACGTCGGTCAATCTCACGTAGTGTTTCCGAGTTGGATATTGCGCACCTCCGGAGCTGAATTTCAACCTGTTCTTGAGCTGGGCCTCGACCGTTGCGTAGTCCATCTTCACAGGCAGGTAGATTGCGAAGCGAGGGCTGGCCGGGGCCTCTGAGCCGGCATTTGGAAGAGACCCCACCGCCGCCGGTGCCTGACTTGCACCCTCAACGCGAGGGTGCGCGGTAACAGCCGCGGTAACTTGGAGGCCGCTCGTCGACGTCTGCATCGATGAGATCGACACCCTTTCAGGTTTGATCTCGAGGCGGGTCTGGGCATCGAGCTCGATCGGGCTCGCTAACACGCGCCATCCGGCTTCCGCTTTGGATCGAACTTGAGTCAGGCCGCGGTTGAGCTGCCCGTTGAGAGCATTGCCAACGCCGCCAAACCCCGCTACCAGCTTGTCCGTCACGTCCATGACGCCTAATCGCCCAAGTGAACATTGATCCGGAGCGGCGATGCCAGTGTTTCGAGTGGTTGCCGATGCATCCCAATTCGGCAATAGATCGATTCGAGTGCTGAACGATTCCGTAACACGGCGCCGCGGCTCGTCCTTCCCACACGATCCAGACACCAGGCGCCCCTTGCAGGCAATCCGCTTGTTGCAGCTCAACCAATACGACAGGGGCAGCGTGGTTGCGATCTCATTGGCGCTTGACGCAAAAGCCAGCGCGGACCGATTAATGTCGTAGCCACACCCTACTCCGCAGCTTGGGGGCTTGGGTCCGCCCGTTCCAAAAAACTCGAGGTACTCGCGCGCGCTGAGCGAAGTCGGAACATCCTTTTCCGCGGCATCGAGCAGCGGTTTGACCGGGACGGTCAATTGCATCGGTACCGTTGAAGGAGGCGGTTCGCCCAGCGATCCGCGAGGCAGGTCGGGAGCTGCGGGTCGAATCTGCGCAGCGCACGAGGCCAATAAGAGCACGGTCGCGGACGTCAGTATTGGAATTGTCCATCCATTCATTTTCTCCCCCTCATCTTCTCGCCTTCATCATGCTGGTTGACGCGCGTAGATGGCCCACAGACGGGCCAGATCGGCCGCCCCATCGGTGCCCTGCACGCCCTTGAACACCCGAATGGCCTGCTCCTTCTGACCCCCGAGGAGATAGGCGATACCCAAATGCAGTTGAGCGTCGTCGGGGTGCTTGAGGCCGCCTTTGCGGATCCCTTGTTGTATCAAGTCCGCACCCTTCCCGTAGTCACCTCTCGTGACATAGGCAAATCCCGCGTTGACCAGAGCCGTGCCGTCCTTAGCCGCGATCGCCGATTCGTCCTGCCTCCGTCCGAGGGCCTTCTGGTCCTCGCTTGCACTCTTCGTTGCTAGATCGCGCAGTCGCCTCTGCCGATCGGCGTCCGGTCCCGAGCCCAGCACACCGGCGGCAAAGCCCTTGTCGATGATTTTTTTGGCCTCCAAGGGGAATCCAGCTTGTAATGCGAGCTGAGTCATCTCCATGATCTGCGTCGACGTGCTCGGGATGCCGACAGCCATCTTGAGGCGGTAGACATCGAGCGCGAGACGAGGCGAGAAG
>Ga0335084_10005981_pt1 | contig 12065 bp, 13 predicted proteins | sample Lox_Sample_44_FD_206721 | JGI IMG/M metagenome (GOLD analysis project Ga0335084, IMG submission 206721) | Soil microbial communities from Loxahatchee National Wildlife Refuge, Florida, United States - Lox_Sample_4.4 | ecosystem: Environmental > Terrestrial > Soil > Wetlands | place: USA...
GATACGAGATTCAAGATACAAGGCTGGAATGGGCTGGAGTGAGGTGGAGTTGAGCACAAAATGAGCACAACCGGAAATTTTTCAGTTACCAGCTAGTTCTTCATTCTCTCTTGATTACTCATGCTCAGCGAAGTTCAGACGTCCGATTCTAAAGCTTCCTTGAGGCACGGCGGGATCGAGTTAATGTTAAATGCGCTGTCTAACTAGAACCAGGGGGTTCGAATAGCGACTTGACGCCGACGAGGTGAACTTTGGTGCCCACGCCAAATGAAAACTCACGGGTCCAACAGACTTCCACCAACTTGGTTGTCTTCTCTGCTTTTGCAGGCGAGGGGACGTGCACTTCAAACACGTTCCTCTCTCCCGGCGACTGAGGCATCAAGAGCAGCATTCCCCCAGCGCTGATATTTAACGCTAGCGTCACACCCTCGGACAATTCGACTGTATCACTACCCGATACACGCGTCAGTTCGTATGGACACGCAAGGATCGTTTGGAGCCGCTCACTACTTCTTCGTTCCTGATGGGGCGGCTCGTCAACTCTTGGCGGCCTCTGTAGTGGAGCCATGCTTCCCCTACTCGTTACACTAGGGGCCCCCCTTTTGTTTTGCCCCGATCTGCCTGGCCGTGACATCAGACACGCCTAGGCTCTCTTCTCTCAACTATCGAGTCGTAACGACCTGTGCAACTGTCCTCTGGCTCGGATATGGCTGAACGTGGGCTTGCGCCCGCCGAGGCCTCTGTTTCTTCCCCAAACCCAGCTCGTCCAGAACAATGACAATTCGTGAGTGGTCAACTGTTTCCCGATCGAGCAATCCGAATCCGCGCAGCAGTATCCATCGCTCAGGGCCGCTCACTATTTTCCTTACTTCGAGTGGCACCCAACTGTCTGCCTCCACGTAGCTGTCTAGAGCTTGTTGAACTTCAGCACACACCTCTCGCACTGGTCTCGAGAGGACGTAGCGGATTGGTGCGGTCTTCCCCTTGTCGCTTTGGCCGGTCAATTCTATGGCCCGTCGATTCACATGGAGCAATTCCATCGTGCGAGAAAAGACGAGAATCCCGGGGCTCGTGGTTTTCTGAACACACGTGTCCGGTAAGTTGGGAAAATAGACCCGGTCTGCTACCCCATTTGGAGTTTTCATCGTACGCCCTCCTTCTAGCTTATCTTTGGAATAGACTGACACTTTGCGAAGATCGCAGGGGGATTGTTGGCAGGCTTGAAACGTGGCTGAGACAGCGGGAGACTAAGACAAGTCCAAGAAGAGTGCATCGAATTATCCTTCACGTAGTTGAAAATCTGAAAAGATCCTGTGAGTAGGCTGAGTAGGCTACTTTCTAATGCAATTACGAACAATCCCTCATAAGACGAATGACCCCCTCAAAAGAGGTACGAACCTTTACCATGAGATTTTATGCAAAGAACCAATAGAGCTTCAAAAAGGTGTAGGTAGAGGCTTGGCAGAACTTATTAATTCATATGACTTTTTCGTCCCGGGTGTGGGACTGTCAAAAACAACTATTTTAGAAGCATAACCGAAAGGACAGTCAATCCCCTTTACTTCACTTGACCTTCATCGCCGCTTGATGACCGCTGATCTGATTATAGGCAAAGGAGATTAGGCAGGGAGAGCCACCGGAGCGTATTCCTCGCGCCGACGGGCGGAATAAGCAGAGACCTGCACGTCGCGAGTAAGGCACTCGCGGCCAAATGTAATCAGATGGTGTCCGACCATCGCGATCTGGAAGACCGATTCGACGTTCCCCTGGCGCAGCTCCCGCCAGACCATCTTCCAGAATTCTCTCCGGTAATCGCTACAGATCCCGACTCGCCAGGCAGTGCGCGAGAAGACCTCAACTGCGCGCCGGACGTTGGCCCAAGTGAGCTGCTTCAACGGACGCACCGGCCGCTTGCGGTACGGGTACGTCTTCTTCGCTTGCGTGGCGTAGCGCGCATAGAGCTTTCGCGGCTCGTATGTCTCGCGGATCACCCGCTTCCAGCTCGCTACCACGTCCTCGTAAGGCTGCAGGTATTCAATGTTCGAGTCGCGCCCCTCGCCTGAGCTTAGGCGGCCCGCTTTCCGGAGCCGCTCATGGAGCGGCGTATGCGGCAGGGCAACGAGCAGGTTCGGCGTCACGATCGGGATTTGGGATGCCTCGATGAACTCTAGGATTGCGTCCGGCGTCTCCGGGGTGTCGGTGTCCAACCCGAGGATGATCCCTGCGGCGACCTCAATCCCATAGTTATTGATCGTGTCCACGGATTGAAGGATCGGTGTGCGGAGGTTTTGCCTTTTGCTCATGGCGCGCAGGGCGTCCGGCTCCACCGTTTCGATGCCACAGAAGACATTCGTCATAAACGCCTCTCGCATGAGCTTCAGGATCTCCGGGTACTCGGTAACATTCAGCGTGAGCTCGCAGGAGAGACGAACTGTATAGTCGCGGCGCCGTTGCCATTCGACGAGGTGTGGCAGGAGGTCCAGCGCGGCCCGGGGATTTGCGATAAAGTTGTCGTCCACGAAGTAGATCGACGGCGTCCCGCCATCGGCGAGCTCGTCGAGCTCGGTCAGGATCTGTTGCGGGCTTTTGAGCCGTGGGTTTCTTCCGTAGAGCGCAGGGATGTCGCAGAACTCGCAGGTGAAGGGGCAGCCGCTGGAATACTGGACGCACCCCAGCAGGTACTGGCGGATGTCGATCAGGTAATAGGCAGGCGTTGGGAACTCGGTCATCGGAAGGCGGTCGACGGTGCGATACACGATTTGCCGCTCGGGACGCGCCGGAGTCTCGTCGAGGCGGCGGAACAGATCGAGCGTCCCGTCACCTACCTCGCCGCAGTGGAGGAGGTCGATCTCCGCGTAGTCCTCGGGCGCCGCGGACACTGAAGGTCCGCCGAGGGCGATCACCTTCCCTGCGCGGTGTGCGCGCCGCGCGAGGTCGAGAATCTGTCTGCGCTGGATGTGCATGCCCGAGACGAGAACGGCGTCGGCCCAGGCGAACTCGCTCTCCGCCACGGGGCGGATGTTCTCGTCAATGAATCGGACTTGCCAATCCTGGGGCACGAGCGCAGCAATGAGGAGGATCCCCTGGGGCGGCATGAAGGCCTTGACGGGCCCCATCAGGGGAAAGGCGTGATCGAAGGTGCCGAAAGCCCTCGTGTAGGCGGGAAAGACGCACAGAATGCGCCGGACGTTCGCCGGGCGGAATGTACGTACGGTGACCGTCGGAGCAGAGAGCATCGAAAGTACTGACATACACGCCTCTCTCTCATCATATGCCCACTCCAGACCAGTGTACTGCCCCATTAAAAATTCGGCCTAGTCATTTCTTCTTTTTGGCTAACCCTCTTTCTATTAGTGAGAAGTGGTTTGTCGATTGAAATCTCATAGAGGAGTGGTAAAGTGAACACAGACGTTACTATCGTGAGTGCCGGAGCCGTCGATGAGATCGACCGCATTTCATCCTCTCTCGTTATCTGAGTTCGAGATTTCTCCTGAACAGGGATTCCTTCCGCAAGATCCGCTTGAACAACTACCGGATTGCCCCACACTGAATCATCTGGGACACGAGCTTCCGAAGTTGCTAAGCGCTCGAACCGTCCGCCGGTTCGTCGATGAGCACCGCACGCTGCTTCCGTCCGTTCCCACTACATGGCGCGAGCAGGACTATCGGGCGGCGATGCGGATTCTTTCGTTCGTCGGCCACGCGTACGTGTGGGAAATACCCGATCAGCCAGCTGCGACGTTGCCTCAACAGCTCGCGAAACCCTGGCACGAGGTGGCGCAGCGACTCGGCCGCCCACCGGTGCTATCCTACGCGTCCTATGCGCTCGACAATTGGCGAAGGCTCGACCTGACCAAGTCGATTCAGCTCGACAATATCGTGCTGCTGCAAAACTTTCTCGGCGGCCAGGATGAAGAGTGGTTCGTCGTGATCCACATTCAGATCGAACGGCAAGCTGGCTGTGGGTTGGCGGGCCTTCTACGGGCGATGAACGGCGCAGCAGATGACAAGGATGACGAAGTATTGCTCGGGCTCCAATCCCTGGCCTTGGCCCAAACCGCGATGTGCGACACGTTGCTCCGTATGAAAGAACGCTGCGATCCCTACGTCTATTATACCCGCGTGCGCCCCTATATCCATGGTTGGAAGAACAGCCCCTCGCTCCCGAACGGCCTGGTGTATCAAGGTGCCGCAGCCTACGCGGGACAGCCGCAGCAATACCGTGGCGAAACCGGCGCGCAAAGCTCCATTGTGCCCTGCCTCGATGCAGGGCTCGGCATCGCCCATGCGCCGGATCCCTTAACCGTCTACCTCCAAGAGATGCGGGACTACATGCCACCGCGTCACCGCTCGTTTCTGCAAGCGCTGGAGCACGCCACCGATGACCAAGGTCGACCGGTGCTCTTGGAGTATGTGCGAGCACGGAAAACTCGTCATCCCGAACTTTGGAAGGCCTATTGCGCCTGCGTCGAGCTGCTCGCGCAGTTTCGTGAGATCCACATCGGATACGCCGACAGCTACATTCACCGCCAGCACCAATCTCACGCGAGCAATCCGACCGCCGTAGGCACCGGCGGAACTCCCTTCATGACCTACCTCCAAAAGCATCTGGACGAAACGAAACACACCATCGCCGCATAGATCTCTCTGAACAACCTATCCTGCGGGCTGGAGAAGGCATCCACAGATCCCTCTGCACGAGGCGGCTTGTCGTGCGAGTGGTTTCCTGCCAAACAAGAGGAGTAGAATGTCACTCAGGGAGTGTCTTAGGGATGGCCATGATGGTGCCCTCTTTCCGTCAGACAATGATTCATCGTGCAGTGCTCATCGCATCGACAGCAGGTGCTGGTCTGCTTTTCTTCGGTTCTTGGGTCAGCTCTGCAGAGGCTCAGCTCGGCCGGTGTACCCTCCTACAACAGCAACAACATTCTGCCAGATGTGAGAGGCCCGGCATCAGTAGCAGTTCGTCCCTGGAAACCACTCCAGGCTTCTCGGGATCGACTGACCCTGCGAGACGGGAAGGGACCATCACTGGTTTGCCCGACCTAGCCAAGCCCCGTCCCCACTACGCTCCCATGGATTCGCTCGCCGAGCCGATCACGCCTCCCATCGACGGCGTCCGTGATTATCTGAATCGGCTCGACCCGGTGCATGCGATTCAACCCATCCAGCCGATACCGCCGCCACCTCCCCTGACAGGCGGGAATCGATAACGTCGAAAGAGCATTCGAGGTCGGTCATGTCTCAAATGACGGCGGTGCAAGTGAGTGGTCCAGGTGGCGCGTTTGAAGTGGTGAAACGAACCGTGCTTGAGCCCGGGCCTCATACTGTCCGCATCAAAATCCAGGCTTGCGGGGTCTGCCACAGTGACGCCTTCGTCAAGGATGGCCTTTGGCCCGGGCTGCAGTACCCTCGCGTGACAGGCCATGAGGTCGCCGGCGTGATCGATGCGGTCGGACCAGACGTCACGATTTGGAAGAAAGGCCAGCGAGTCGGGGTAGGCTGGCACGGCGGACATTGCGGCCAATGTATTCCTTGTCGCCGCGGGGATTTCATGGGCTGTCAGTATTTCCAGGTGACCGGATTCAATGACGACGGGGGCTATGCCCAGTACATGATCGCCCGGAGTGAGGCTGTGGCAGCCATTCCGGATCCGCTCTCGCCGGTAGAGGCAGCGCCGATCCTGTGTGCCGGGATCACGACGTTCAATGGTTTGCGCCACAGCGGGGCACAAACAGGTGAGCTTGTGGCGGTGCAAGGGTTGGGGGGGCTCGGCCATCTTGGCATCCAGTTCGCCAGCAAGATGGGGTTTCACACGGTGGCGATCGGTCGCGGTCGCGATAAAGAAGCCTTGGCATTGAAACTGGGAGCTGCCCGCTATCTCGATGCCGGAACGACCAATGCGGCAAGCGAACTGGCCAAGATGGGCGGAGCCTCCGTCATTTTGGCCACCGCTCCGAACAGCAAATCCATGTCGGATCTCATCGATGGGCTTGGAGTCGGAGGCAAGCTGCTCGTCGTGGGAGCTTCCGCCGATCCAATCACCGTCACCCCGATTCAGCTCATCGGCGCTCGCCGCTCTATTCAAGGTTGGCCGTCGGGGAGCGCTCGCGACTCGGAAGAGACGCTCAACTTCTGCGCCCTCACCGGCATCCGTCCGATGGTCGAAACCTTCCCGCTCGAACAGGCAGCGACCGCCTACGATCGCATGCTGAGCGGAAAGGCGCGATTCCGTGTCGTGCTCACGATGAACTGATCACCGGTCGTTGTTCTCGGCTTCCCCCACACACAATCTCCCGCTGGTGCCCGTTCTGATTCTAAATGAAACGTTTGAACGAACGCACCGCGCGAGGGTGCCGGATTGCCCGACGCTAATCGGAAGGTGTTTGACTTACCGCGCTGCACGGCCAGAGCTTAGCCCAGAGGAGGCCGAAACCTAGGTATGGTTGGTTCGCCCTTCGGACCAATTCGGCCCCTGCGACGACCATGGCTGCGCCGAGGATTGTTTGCACGCCGAGCGGTTCGCCCAGATACGCATACGCCAGCAGAACCGTACAGACGGGAATCAAATTGTGATAGGTTCCAACCGTAACCGGTGACAGGAATCGTAAAGACCAATAGCGCAGGACAAAAACGGCAGCCGTGGCACATCCTATATACACTATCGACGCCATGATGATCAGGGGAACCTCCTCGTGCAGCGGTTCCGACCACCCCAACGAACCAAGAAAGAGCAGGAGGGAGCTACTGCCGAACATGACCGTGTTGGACACCATCACGCCAAAGCGTTTGACGATGCCGGAACTGAGCACGATGTGCGCGGACATCATCATTGTGAACAGAAGGACGAACAAATCGCCGAACTGAAAATCCGCCTCCACACTCGACGCGCCATGACAGACGGCAATGCCGCAGCCGATCAATGAGAGTACGATACCCACAACCTTGAAGAGACTTATCTCTTCTTTTCCCATGAGCACGCTCAGTATTGCCGTACACGATGGAAGAAGACCATAGATGAGCGCATAGTGGATGACGCTCGAGTACATGAGACCCCACGCCGAGATGGCATAAGAGAAGACCCCCAGAAACCCCACCAGGCCTAGTCGCAACACATCCGCCGTGCCCAGTGACAGCAACCCTCTTCGGTCCCAAAATAACGTGATGGCAAACAGAAATACGAAGCCGATCATCACTCTGAACCAGGCTAATCCGATCGGCTGCATGGCACTGTGTTGAAAGACATACTTGATGACCAGGGTCACTGAGCTCAACAACAGGACCACGCCGACTAGACAGACCATGGGCACAATCGAAGTTTTGGGTGTCGACAGGTCGGTGGGCGACTCCGGAAGAGGTGTCACCGATCAGTATCCAATCATATTCAGCTGGTTTAACTGATCGATAAAGCGGGAGAGTTGTGTCTGTTGCTCAGGAGAGATTCGGATAATACGAACGCCAATATTCGGAGGATGGACGTGGGTCACCAGAACGGTGCACAGGACCGGGCAGCCCTCGCTCAAGTTGAACTCCAGCTGTAGCTCATCGCCGACTTCGACCGGTTCCTCGACCTGGAGCTGAAATCCTTTCTCGGTCAGATCGAGGACCTTGCACGGCGCCGGTTCGGCACCGCGGCGAATCTGGCAGATTCGATCAATTGCGACACGGAACAGTTCTCGTTTCTGGGTCATCGGTCGGGTCGCCTTTCGTCGGCTAGACACCATCGCAGGCGTGCGATGCCTGGCACATTTCAATGCTCACGCAAGTATAGCAGTCGGATTTCTTTCTGATGATGCCTCCCCGCCCGCTTGACCGTCGTTCCCCTCTCGAAACAGGAAGTGGGACTCTTCGATTTCCCTGCATAATCTGGGAGTCGGTCCGACGGATTCAGCTTTAGAGAGGGCGAGAGACCGCTGGGTTCGGTCTATCAGCGACGCTCACATGAGAGATGATTCTGGTGTGATTGGGGGCTGTGGAAAGGCATATTTTTGTTTCTGATTCGCGGGGGCCGTGCTAGCGTGACTCAGATTTTGAATAACGGAGGTTTCTTATGCTTTTCGAAGCAATGCTGGTAGCGGCAACACTGTACGTCTGTCCAGGAGACGTTTATTCAGACCAGGCCGGCGAGGGCTGTCGCCCCTTGGAAGATTCGAATAAAGAAGGGTTCAGCAAGATTCCAGAGGCTCCAGAATTCAACTCGAAAATGCCTGCTCCCACAGCCGTCGATGCGGGGAATGCAGCAAGAGACGCACAATCCCGTATTCCGGCAGCGTCAGCGCAAGAGTGTGCGATGTACGAGGAGTGGGTCAGACTGTCCACCAAGTCCAGCAGTATCGGAGCCCGCGATCTCTCAGCAGGAGAATACGAACGGTGGACGAATCTGAAGCAAGTCTTCGGCAACAGTCCGCCTCCCAACTGTCGATAACCAGGATCGGTCGTCTCTCCTCACAGCTTGGTTCGGTCAGATCAGGCTGAAGCTTCCGTCCTCCGTTTCTCTCCTATTCCACCACCATTCTGTGGGATTTAATGGACCGTTGACTACACTCTGTGAGCGGCGTATCGTTTTCTCTGCCTCTGGAGAAGAGGAGGAATAGCATGTCACTCATGTGTTCCCTCGCGGTCTGCAAGGCACAGGAAGGGATGTGCGGGCATGAAAAGGCGATGTTAAGCGTCGCCGTGCTCGCCGCCATCGGCTTCGGGGCCTATTTCTTGATCGGTTGACCCGAGGTACTTGAACGACCCATCTTCCCACAGCCCTGTCGAGGGCTGAGGTGTGTTGTTGTGTGACTCTTCTCTTGCTTTCTTCTAGCCGGCGAGAGTCTCACGGACCTTTCGGAGCAGGTCCCTCGAATTGAACGGCTTCGGAATAAACGCCAACCGCTGTCCTTTCACCGACTCGAGACTCTCATTGGCATATCCCGACATATAGAGCACTTTGACCATGGGCATCAGCGCGTCGATTCGCTTGGCCAGTTGGGGGCCTGTCATACGCGGCATCATGACATCGGTCAGAATCAACTGAGGATAGACGGTTGCCTTGCTTAGGAGGCTCAGTGCCTCGATGCCGTCCGCTGCCTCTTGAACCTCATATCCCGTTTGACGCAGCATATCCCTGACGGCCACCCTCACATCGACATCATCCTCAACCAGCAAGATTGTTTGCCCACCAGCGATCGTCTCTGGCTGGTTGACCGGAGCCCGGTCTGTTTGAGCCTGACCGGACTGTGGAAGACAGATTCGGAAGACCGATCCGACACCAAGTTTGCTCGACACCTCGACAAATCCGCCGCCTTGACGAACGATCCCGTAGAGACTAGCCAGCCCCAACCCTCTCCCTCGCTGGAACTGCTCTCTGACGAAAAAGGGTTCGAAGAGATGCGCCTGTATTTCGGGATCGATACCACGTCCCGTGTCGTAGACTGCCAGCTCCACGTAGGTGCCCGGTCTGACCGCCTGCTCCTGTGCCGCAACCTCTGTGACGGTTCTCAGAGAGGTTGAAATCTTGAGCTGTCCACCTTGCGGCATCGCGTCGCGCGCGTTGGTCACTACGTGACGAATGATGTCCTCGATCTGCTGACGGGCGATGACCACCGATCCTCCCTCAGGCATTATGGCCACGGTCAACAGAATTGCGTCGCCGATGAGTTGCCGAATCTTCGGCCCCATCTCGGTGAGGATCTTGTTCAAATCGAGAACCGTCGGCTCCGCCACCTGATGATGACTGAATGCGACCAGATTGTGCATCAGTTCCGCTGCTTGTCCGACCGCATCCTGAATCTGCTTGATCGGAGCCTGTATGGCCTGGCGATCTTCCGCCCGACGACACACCTGTTCGCTGGCTCCGGTGATGACCGTCAACAGATTCGTAAGATCGTGAGCCACTCCTCCAGCCAATCGACCTAACGCCTCCATCTTCTCGGCCCGACGGGCCGAGTCTTCAAGACGCTTGCGCTCGGTAATATCCGTGATCGTTTCGATGACATGGGTACGGCCGTCGGCCGTCACGGCTTTAGACCATTGGATGAGAACCCATTGATTGTTGGGGAGCGGCACCTCATTCATCGTCATGCTCCCCGTACTGACCGCCTCGGACATTTTGCAGAACGAACAAGGCGTCGGGCATCCGGCGATTTTCTCGTGACAGGTCTGACCGGAGATGTCTCCGAACCTATTGAGCCCTGTTTCGTTTTGAAACTGTACCTTGTACGTCGGCGGATCGATCACCGCAACGATGACCGGCTGAGCGTTCAACAACTCCTGCGGATCATAGGAGGAACGAAGCTGGTTAGCAGGCTGGCCCATTAAGGCTCTCCACACCGCGTGTCCATCGAGAACACTACACAGGGATAGACGCCGACTCTCAGAGCCACGTTACACTTCCACCAGCATAGACCGTACCAAGGGAGAACGGCTCAGGAACCATGACACACTCTCTCTCGCAATATTGAGGGGTTAGGCAGCTCCAACAATGCCTTGGAAAGCTAAATTCGGTGAGGAACTGAATCAAAGTAGATTATGAGAGAATTGAATCTGATACGTGCAGTGCTTCGCCAATCGGTCAGCACTATCGCCATCCTGTGAAGTTGCCTCCCCTTCGCGCACAAGCACCTATTCTTCCGTCTCCTGCCTCATTGGTTCTCTGCTATAATTTCGCCGCTGCTAACCGCTCCTGCTTCCGTATCCCTTGCGAGGTGTGTCACGTGGTTTCTTCCTCTCACCACGATCCCCAACTCGCGCGGACGTTGGTCCTCGACGAGTTGTTCGACCTCTCACTCTATAAGGCTCTTCGCGGAGTCACGCAACCCGATGTTCATCCAACGCTGGATGAGCTGATCAAGGTTGAAACCTCCCACCTCGCCTTCTGGCAGAAATTCTTCGGGCTGACGCTCGAGACCCTTGATCTCGGTCGGAAAATCAAACTGACAGTCATGATATTTGTGTGTCAGTTGTTTGGATCAACCGCCGTCCACCTCGTGCTCGAAGCTATTGAAGTCCACGGCGTTCGCAAGTACCTGGCGATTTGGCGTGAGTACCAGGGCCAGCCGTTGGGCGAGGCGCTCCGGGGCATTCTGATGGACGAGTTCAAACATGAGGATGTGCTTGTGACGGAATTGACCAAGCGGAAGATCAACCCGGAAAGAATCCGAAATATCTTTCTGGGAATGAACGATGGGTTAGTGGAAATTCTCGGTGCGGTGAGCGGCTTCTTCGCCGCCTTCGGCAGCGCGACAATGGTCTTGATTGCCGCCTTGACGACGGCCGTCGCCGGCGCGTTGTCGATGGCTGCTGGTTCGTTCTTGGCCCTGAACAGCGAAAAAGAAGTGAAGACGACTGAAATCGCCAGAAAAGTGTTCTTGGGAGAAGAATCGGAGGTCACACCGATGGAAGAATCTCCGCTGGGATCGGCCGTGGTCGTGGGGGTGGCCTATATCACCGGTGCACTGGTGCCGGTGTTGCCGGTCCTGGTCGGCGCGAAGGATGCGCTCTTCTCGGTCTTCACCGCCGGGCTCATGGTAATTGTGGTCTCGACGATCTTATCGTTTTTGTCCGGCATGGACGTGAAACGCCGCATCATGCTCAATCTGGTGATCATTACCGTGGCCGTGAGCGTGAGCTACGCGATCGGGTTAGCGGCTAAACAAATTTGGGGCATTTCGGTGTAAGCCAGGTTGCTAGCTGGTTTGTACCATTGGCAATTCTCGCGACCCTTCGGCCTCTAGTTGAATTCGAAGGCGTTCCACTCGCGATGACTGTAACACCGCGTGCAATATCTCCTCACTCACCTGTGTGAGCTGTGCCGCCGCGTCTTTCATCTCCGCATGCTCGACCGCTCGTGAGAGCACCTCGGCCTTCGTGGCTCCATGTCTCTTGCCCAAAAATGGTTTCATGATCAGATAGATTACGTCGCGTGCCGGCATAAAACGCAAGAACCGGCGCAACAAACGGTAGGTCTGCAGAGGGTAATGCATGAGCTTGTAGAGGAAGAGTTTCTTTAACCCTTGCTGGCGGACATCGTTAATGACTTCTCCCGGCAAGCACGTCGGATCGATTTCTGAGCACTTGAA
>Ga0335084_10005982_pt1 | contig 12064 bp, 10 predicted proteins | sample Lox_Sample_44_FD_206721 | JGI IMG/M metagenome (GOLD analysis project Ga0335084, IMG submission 206721) | Soil microbial communities from Loxahatchee National Wildlife Refuge, Florida, United States - Lox_Sample_4.4 | ecosystem: Environmental > Terrestrial > Soil > Wetlands | place: USA...
GCCGAGCAGGACGGCGCGCAGGTGCTCTTGCGCGACGTGGCGCGCGTCGAAGACGGCACCGAGGACGTGCGCTCGCAGACCGTCTTCAACGGCAAGCCGACCGTGGTGATCGGCATCTCGAAGCAGACCGGCGCCAACACGGTCGCCATCACCAACGAGGTGTACCGCCGGCTCGACATGCTGCGGCCGATGCTGCCGCCGGGCATCGAGATCGTCGACAAGAAGGGCTTCATCGACTTCTCGCTCTCGATCCGCGAGGCCGTCGCCGAGACCCTCTTCGCGCTCGAGTTCGGCGCCGTGCTCGCCGTGCTCGTGGTCTGGGCCTTCCTGCGCCGGACGCGGCCGACCCTGATCGTCGCCGCGGCGATCCCGCTCTCCGTGATCGCCACCTTCGGCCTGGTCTGGATCTGCGGCTACACGCTCAACACGATGACCTTGCTGGGACTCACGCTCGCGATCGGCGTCGTGATCGACGACGCCATCATCGTGCTCGAGAACATCGAGCGGCACCGCGAGCAGGGGAAGTCGGCGCGCGCGGCCGCCATCGATGGAACGCGCCAGATCACGCTGGCGGCGAGCGCCGCGACCTTCTCGGTGGCGGCGGTCTTCGTGCCCGTCGCCTTCGCCGAGGGGCTGATGGGCTCCTTCCTCCGGGAGTTCGGTCTCACCGTGGCGGGCTCCGTGGTGATCTCGCTCTTCGTCGCCCTGACCTTGACCCCGATGCTGGCCTCGCGCATGCCGCCTCCCGCCGATCGCGCGCACGGCAGCGTCTACCACCACCTCGAGCGCGCCTTCGAATGGATCGAGAAGACCTATCGCCAGGTGCTCGACCGGGCGCTGCGGCACCGGCTCGCCACCTTCGCCATCGCGCTCGCGTCCTTCGTCGCCGCGATCGGATTCGGCATGCAGCTCGGCAGCGAGTTCTTCCCTCCGGCGGACAGCGGCATCATCTTCACGCGCTTCGAGACGCCGCCCGGCTCCTCGCTCGAGGCCACGGCCGAGGTGCGCGCGCGCAACGAGCAGTTCTTCCTCGGGCTGCCCGAGCTCGCCGGCTCCTTCGCCAACGTCGGCGGCGCGTCCAGCGACGTCCACCGCGCCTACATCGGCACGATCACCACGCGACTCGTCTCCGCCCACGAGCGCAAGCGCACGACCCAGGAGATCGTGCGCCTCGCCCGCGCACACATGGCAGCGATCCCCGGCGAGAAGTTTCGCGTGATGGACCCGTCGGGCGCCTTCACCGGGGCGGCGGGATTCGAGGTGCGGGTGGTCGGCCACCTGCCGCTGGCCGACCTCGACCGCTACGCCGCCGAGCTCCAGGACCGGCTCGCGCAGAGCGGCGGCTTCGTCGATCTCGACCGCAGCCTGCAGCTCGGCCTGCCGGAGATTCGCGTGCAGCCGGATCGGGAGAAGGCGGCGGCGCTCGGCGTCGACGCCACCGGCCTCGCGCAGGTCGTGCAGGTGATGATCGGCGGTCTCAAGATCGGAACGTTCAAGGACGCGGGCAGCCGCTACGACATCCGCATGCGTCTCGACCGCGCCGAGCGCGACACGCCGGCGGCGATCGAGGAGCTCACCGTCCGCAGCGCCGACGGCAAGCTCGCGATGCTTCGCAACCTGGTGTCGCTCGAGACCGGCGCCGCGCCCTCGGCGATCACGCGCGTCGACCGGCAGCGCGCGGTCAGCATCACCGGCAATCTCGACGGCATCGTGCTCCAGGACGCCGTGGCGCGCGCGCGCAGCTTCGCCGCGCAGATCCTGCCCGAGGGCGTGAGCTTGCGCGTGGCGGGCGACGGCGAGCAGATGGAGCAGGCCTTCGCGCAGTTCGCGATGATGCTGGGCCTCGCGGTGCTCGTCATCTACATGGTGCTCGCCGCGCAGTTCGAGAGCTTCACGCAGCCGCTCTCGGTGATGCTGGCGCTGCCCTTCTCGATGGTCGGCGCGCTCGGCGGTCTCTACCTCGCCGGCATGACGATCAACCTCTTCTCGATGATCGGCATCATCCTGCTGATCGGGCTCGTGACCAAGAACTCGATCCTGCTCGTCGACTACGCGAACCAGCTCCGCGCCGAGGGCATGGACAAGCTGACGGCCATGCGGACCGCGGCGCCCGTGCGCATGCGGCCCGTGCTGATGACCGCACTCTCGATGATCTTCGGCGTGCTGCCGGCGGCGCTCGGCATCGGACCGGGCTCCGAGACGCGCGCGCCCATGGCGGTCGCGACCGCGGCGGGCATGCTCACCTCGGTCATGCTGACGCTCGTGATCGTGCCGGTCTTCTATCTCTGGCTCGATGACTGCGTGCTCTGGCTGCGCGCGCTGCCGCAGCGGATCAAGCGACGAGTGACGGGGCGTAGTCCGCAGGTGCCCGCCAACCCATGAGCGCGAGCACCGTCGCGGCCAGGTTGGCGAGGCCCGGCGCGCGGACCGTGGTGTCGAGCACGAGCTTCGCCTCCGGCGCGTAGACGTAGAAGGGCACGCGCGCGAGCGAGTGGCTCGTCTTCACGAGCATCCGCCCTTCGGCGTCGCGCCGGATCGCGCCGGTCTTCGCGTCGCGCTCGAACATCTCGTCGGCGTTGCCGTGGTCGGCGGTCACGACCAGCGCGCCGCCCGCGCGTGCGGCCGCGCGCACGAGCCGGCCGATCTGGAGATCGACCGCCTCGACAGCCACCACCGACGCCTCGAAATCGCCGGTGTGCCCGACCATGTCGCCATTCGCGTAGTTGAGGCGCGCGTGCCGGAAGCTGCCGGTGGCGAGCTCGTCGAGCAGCCGGTCCGTGATCTCTGCGCACTTCATCCACGGCCGCTCCTGGAAGGGCCGGCGATCCGATGGGATCTCGACGTAGAGCTCCTGACTCTCGTCGATGTAGCCGCTGCGGTTCCCGTTCCAGAAGTAGGTGACGTGCCCGAACTTCTGCGTCTCGCTGATCGCGAGCTGGCGCGCGCGGTTGTGGACCAGGTACTCGCCGAGCGTGCGGTCGATGGCCGGCGGCGAGACCAGGAACTGCTTCGGCACCAGCAGGTCGCCGTCGTACTGCATCATGCCGGCGAAGGCGACGTCGGGGCGGCGCCCGCGGTCGAAGAAGGGGAAGTCGTCGTCCTCGAAGGCGCGCGAGAGCTCGATCGCGCGGTCGCCGCGGAAGTTGAAGAGCACGACGGAGGCGCCGTCGCGGATCCGGCCCACCGGCCCCGCGTCGTCGACGATGACGAAGGCTGGCAGCCACTGATCGTTCACCGCGGAGTCCTCGCGGTACAAGGTCTCGATCGCCTCGCGCGCGCTGCGGAAGGGCCGCCCCTCGCCGTGGACGTGCGCGTTCCAGCCGCGCTCGACGATCTGCCAGTCGGCCTGGTAGCGGTCCATGGTGACGAGCATGCGGCCGCCGCCCGACGCGATGCGGTAGTCGCGTCCGCGCGCGCGCAGCGCCTCGAGGAGCTTCTCGGTCGCGTCGACGTAGCCGAGCGCGCTTCGCTCGGGCACGTCGCGGCCGTCGAGCAGGACGTGCAGGCGCAGCTTTCGCACGTCCTCCTCGTCGCAGCGGCGGATCGAGGCGAAGAGGTGGTCGATGTGGCTGTGCACGTTCCCGTCGGAGAGCAGCCCGATCAGATGCATCGGCTCGCCGCTCTGGCGCGCGCGCTCCGTCAGCTTCTGCCACACGGGGCTCCGCCAGATGCGGCCGTCGGCGATCGCCTCGGAGACGAGCTTCGCGCCCTGGTCGAAGATGCGGCCGCAGCCGAGCGCGTTGTGGCCGACCTCGGAGTTCCCCATGTCCGCGTCGCTCGGCATGCCGACCGCCGTGCCGTGCGCGGCCAGCGAGGTCGCGAGCGCGTTCGCCGCCAGCCAGTCGAGGTTCGGCGTCCGCGCCAGCCAGACCGCGTCGCCCTCGTCGTGCGCGCCGATCCCGACGCCGTCCATGATGCAGACGAGGACGGGGCCGCGGACGCCCGCGAAGCGGGGATGGCGTGCGAGGGTCCAGTCCATGGGGCCGGATGATGCCCTAGCTTTTCGCGATGCCGAAGCCCGAGCCCGACGCGACCTTCCACCCGTTCGCGGCAAAGCTCGCCGGGCTCGACGTGCCCGAGTTCGTCTCGCCTGCGCAACACGACGTGCTGCTGCGCGGCATGCACTTTCACTATCTGGATTGGGGCACGCCGCGGAAGCCGCCCGCGCTCTTTCTCCACGGCGGGGGGCAGACCGCGCGAACCTGGGATCTCTGCTGCCTCGCGCTGCGATCGCGCCTCCACTGTCTGGCGCTCGACCAGCGCGGACACGGCGAATCCGAATGGGCCGACGACTTCGCCTACGCGCCCGAGGACCACGCGGGTGACTTCCTCGCGCTGCTCGATCACCTGAAGGTGTCGCGCGCGATCGTGATCGGCATGTCGATGGGCTGCCTCAACGGACTCACCTTCACCGCGCTCCATCCCGAGCGCGTGGCGGCCTTCGTGGCGGTCGACGCCGGCCCGTGGGTCCAGATGGAGGGCGGGCGGCGCATCGCCGACTTTACGCGCGAGGCCGACGGCGGGGTCGACGTCGAGGCCTTCGTCGCCGCGGCGGTGCGCTTCAATCCGCGCCGCGATCCGCGCCTGCTGCGCCAGGGCCTGGTCCACAACCTGCGCGAGCTGCCGGACGGCCGGCTCACCTGGAAGACCGACCGCCGGCGCGCGACCGACCTCGCGGGGATCGAGAAGCGCCTCGCAGCGCTGCGCGAGAGGCTCGGCGGGATCCGGTGCCCGGTGCTGATCCTGCGCGGCGGCGAGAGCGACGTCTTCCTCGACGCCGACGCCGAGCGCTTCGCCTCCGCGCTGCCCGACGCGCGCTGGGCGCGGATCGAGGGGGCGGGCCACACGATCCAGGGCGACCGGCCGGCGGCGCTGGTTCGCGAGGTGACGGCCTTCCTCTCGGAGCGAGGGCTGGCCTAGGGCCTGACCCAAGACTGGCGTGGACGGCGCGTCCAGTCCTGGGTCAGGCCCCTACCTTCGAGGGCATGGAGCTCCTGGAGCTCGTCCTGACCTCCGCCGCCGTCGCGGCGACGCGCGCCCGCGGTGAGAAGCAGGCCGCGCTCGCGGCGCTGCTGCGCCGGCTCGCGCAGGACGAGGTAGAGATCGCGATCGGCTTCCTCGAGGGAGCGCCGCGTCAGGGCCGGATCGGCGTGGGCTGGCGTGCGCTCGAGTCGGCGCGTGCGGCGCCGGCGGCGTCCAACGCGTCACTCTCGCTCCGCGACGTCGACCTCGCGCTCGACGCCTTCGCCGCGCTGCGCGGACCGGGCTCGGCCGCGCGACGTGAGCAGGCGCTCGCGATCCTCTTCGCCAGCGCGACCGCGAGGGAGCAGGACTTCCTGACGCGGCTGCTTCTCGGCGAGCTGCGTCAGGGCGCGCTGCAAGGCGTGCTGCTCGAGGCGGTCGCGAAGGCCGCGGAGATTCCGGCTGCGCAGCTCCGCGCCGCGGCTATGCGAGCCGGGAGTCTTCGCGCCGTCGCGGGCGCGGCGCTCGCGTCGGGTGCCGCGGGGCTCACGCGCTTCGCGCTGCGCGTGATGACGCCCCTCCAGCCGATGCTCGCGCAGACCGCCGACGACGTGTGCGACGCGCTCGCGCGCCTCGGCCGCGCGGCCTTCGAGTGGAAGCTCGACGGAGCGCGCGTGCAGCTCCACCGCGAGGGCGACGCCGTGCGCGTCTTCACTCGCCGCGGCAACGACGTGACCGCCGCGGTGCCCGAGCTCGTCGAGCGCGCGCTCGCGCTGCCGGTGCGCGCGGCCGTCTTCGACGGCGAGGCGATCGCGCTGCGCGCCGATGGCAGGCCCCATCCCTTTCAGGTGACGATGCGCCGCTTCGGCCGCCGCCTCGACGTGGAGGCGCTTCGCCGCGAGCTGCCGCTCTCGATGCAGCTCTTCGACTGCCTCCACCTCGATGGCACCGACTGGCTCGACCGCCCCGCGCGCGAGCGCTTCGACGCGCTCGCGGCCTGCGTGCCGGAGTCGCTGCGCGTCACGCGCCGCGTAACCGACGAGTTCGCCGAGGCGGAGGCGTTCTTCGAGAGCGCGCTCGCGGCCGGTCACGAGGGCTTGATGGCGAAGTCGCTCGATACGCCCTACGAGGCCGGGCGCCGCGGCGCCGGCTGGCTCAAGGTGAAGCGCGTGGCGACGCTCGACCTCGTCGTGCTCGCGGTGGAGTGGGGCACCGGACGCCGGCAGGGCTGGCTCAGCAATCTGCACCTCGGTGCACGTGATCCCGTGTCGGGCGGCTTCGTGATGCTCGGCAAGACCTTCAAGGGCCTCACCGACGCGATGCTCGCCTGGCAGACCGAGGAGCTCCAGCGGCTCGCGGTCTCGCAGGAAGGCCCCGTGGTGCACGTGCGGCCGGAGCTCGTCGTCGAGGTCGCGTTCGACGGCGTACAGGCGAGCCTGTACTACCCGGGCGGCGTCGCGCTCCGCTTCGCGCGCGTGAAGGCGCACCGCCCCGACAAGCGCGCCGAGGAGGCCGATACGATCGAGACCGTGCGCTCGATCTTCGCCCGGTCACACGAGAGCGAAGCGGTGGAGAGCTAAAGCAAGGAGGCCGACACAGGTTGGCCGACGCGCAGCGAGGCGCAGCCGAGCGAAGGCCGGGAGCCCGAGCGAGAGCGATCAGCGAGCGCGAAGACCCGGCAAAGGGAGCGGACTGCTCCAGCGTCGCGCGCCCGCCGCCACCGTCCCGCCGATCGCGACGCAGCACGCTCCGGCACCGGCCAGCGTCGCGACGACGCCCGCCGAGGTCGCGACCCCGCCCATCGCCAGAGCTCCGAACGGAATCAGCCCGGCCCACGCGACCTGGAAGAGGCTCGTCACGCGGCCGCGCTTGTCGTCGTCGACGATCTGCTGCACCAGCGTCTGCAGGTGCGTCATCACGGAGAAGTAGAAGAAGCCGATCACGACCTGGATCGCGAACGCGAGCGGCAGCCAGGACGGCGCGCACGCGAAGCCGGTGAGCGCGAGCCCGTAGAGCATGAGCTGGATCCCACAGGAGCGCAGCGTGCTGTGGCGTGAGTAGCCGGCGACGAGCGCCCCGACCAGCGCGCCGATTCCCGACGCCACCACGATCCAGACGAAGAGGTTGGAGTGGCCGAGGACGCGTTCGGCATAGACGGGCAGCAGCGTAATGTGCGAGACGCCGAAGACCGAGAAGCCCGCGACCGTCAGCAGAGCCGGCAGCGCGGGACGCCGCTCGCGCGCGTGCGTGAATCCGACGCGGAGGCGCGCGAAGATGCCGCCGCCGCCGAGCTGCGGGACGTTCGGCCGTATCTGGATGCGCGCGATCAGCGCGGCGGAGATCAGCGAGGTCGCGCCGAAGATGCAGAACGCCAGCTCGAAGTGGTGCGTCGCGAGCAGCGGCGCCGCGAGCACCGGACCGAGCACGCGCGTCAGGTTGTTCGCGGCGGATTGCAGCGAGACGGCGCTCGGCAGGTCGAGCACGGGCACGGTATTGGCCGCGACCGCGAAGCTCGAGGGACCGGCGAAGCAGAACGCGGTGCCGAGCAGGAACGAGAGCGCGAGCGCGAGCACGGGCGTGATGACCCCGAAGCCGCTGAACGCCGCGAGCAGCAGCATCAAGGTCGAGACGGCGGCGTAGCAGACGAGCACGATCTTCCGCCGGTCGTAGCGGTCGGCGGTGACGCCGGCGAGCGGCGCCAGGAAGAACGCCGGCGTGAAGATCGCGGCGGAGAGCCGGCCGAGGTAGAGCGGGTCGTCGTTCGTCAGCTCGACCATCAGCGCCTGGAGCGAGATGTGGGAGATCCAGAAGCCGGTCTGATTGATCAGGAAGGCGGCGTAGAGCAGGCGGAACGGCTCGTGCGCGAGCGCGCGGAACGCGCGTCCCTTCGACGAGCCGAGGAAGCCCGGTACCCGGTCGGCGGGCACGCCCATCGCGACGGGGTCGACTGGATTGAGGGCCGCCTCGGCGGGGTTGGCGCCGAGGCTCTCTTCGACGGGCGAGTCGACCATGAGGGAGTCCGGCGACCGGCGGGCGGAGCGGGCGCAGCGGAACGCAGCAGTCTACGGGATCCGCGTCGGCGTCGCCTTTCGGGTACCGTCGGCCGGAGGCGTCGGGAGGAGACCGCCGTGATCGATCTGCGTCGCGAGGGCGAGGTCTTCGTGCTGCGCATGGATGCGGGCGAGAACCGCTTCCATCCGGACTTCGTGCGCGCGTGGAACGCCGCGCTCGACGAGGTCGAGCGCGCCGACGCGCCGAAGGCGCTCGTCACCGTCGGCAGCGGGAAGTTCTACTCGAACGGGCTCGACCTCGACTGGATGCTCGGCGAGGGCAGCGGCCATTCGAACGAGTACCTCCACTCGGTGCTCGCGGTTCTCGGCCGCGTGCTGCTCTTCCCGGCGATCACGGTCGCCGCGGTCAACGGGCACGCCTTCGGCGCCGGCGCGCAGCTCGTGGTCGCGCACGACTACAAGGTGATGCGGAGCGGGCGCGGCTACTTCTGCATGCCCGAGATCGACATGAAGGTGCCGCTGCACCCCGGCATGACCGCGATCCTCCAGGCGCGGCTCTCGAAGCGCACCGTCCACGAGGTGATCGCGACGGGACGTCGTTATGCGGCGGAGGACGCGCTCGCCGCGCAGATCGTCGATCACGCGCTGCCCGAGGAGCAGGTGTTGCCGCGCGCGATCGAGATCGCGGCGGGGCTCGCCGGCAAGGCGCACCCCGCGATGCGCGCGCTGAAGTACGGCCTCTACCGCGGCGTGCTCGAGGCGATGGAGGCGAAGCTCGGCGAGTAGCTGTGTCGGTCAGGCCGGCGCGTGCGGCGGCGCGAGCAGCCCGAGCACCTGCGCGCGGTGGCGCTCCATGTGCGCCGCGGCGAAGAGCAGCCACTGGATGCCGTCGAGCAGGCCGAACGCCGGGTGAGACGCGCCGACCGCGCGGAGATCGAGCGCGCAGTCCTCGGCCCAGTCGAGGAGCGCCCGCGAGCTCGCGTCGAGCGCATCGAGCGCCGCGGGCTGCGTCCAGTCGCCGGTCGGTGTCGCGACCTGCGGCGGCTCCTCGCCGCGGTAGAAGAGATAGGGAATCTCGAGGTCGAGGACATCCGTCGCGCGCCCCGCGAGCGGGCTCGCCGTCACGCGCTTGCCGAGGGTCGCGAGGATGCCGCGGTTGCTGATCGCGACGTGCTCGGCGACGTGCGCGACCGACCACGCGTCCGGCGCGGGCCGCGCGCTCCACTGCGCCCCGCTCGCTCGGGCGCATTCGGCGCGCAGGCGCTCCGCGGCGCCGCGGATCCCCGCGATCGCGGCGGACTTCTCGCTCACGCCATGATCCGCGCGCGCTGCCTCGCGCGCGCCCGCGCGAGCAGCACGCGGAAGACGGCCGCGGCGGTCGCGGCCGCAAGTCCGCCCGAGAGCGCCACCGCCGCGACGGAGTTCACGAGCGGCGACGGCGGCTGGCTCGACAGGAAGGCCGCGGCGAGCGAGAACGGCGCGAAGAAGAGCGCCGCCACCGGCATGTAGATGGCCCACGAGACGACGAAGAGCGCCGCGAAGGCGACCGCCGACAGGCTCACCAGCAGCGCGATGCGCGAGATCTGGAACGAGCGTCGCAGCCGCGGGGACATGGGCGAGATCCTCTCGAAGCTTCGAGCCATTCTATCAGTCGGTGCCGAGCGCTTCCGCCCGCACCCCGATCGCCGCGCTCATCGCGGCGAAGCCCTGCGCGAGGCGGCGGCCGAGCAAGGTGCGGACTCCTGGCTCCATCCAGCCCTCGAGCTCGAAGCACGAGACATAGCGAGTGCGCTCGGGTCCGAGCGATTCGACCTCGTGGCAGCGCCGGCTCACGAGCGCGCCGGACCCGCGCCTCGGCAGTCCGTAGCAGAGGCGCCGCCCGGGCTCGTGCTCGAGGATCGTCTCGCGCTGCGGCTGCGCAAAGAAGGGCATGACGCGCACGCGCATGTCGATCGGCTCGCCGACCCGCAGCGACGAGCGGCACGCGACGACGAAGGGATTCCACTCGGGGTAGCGGTCGAGATCGACGATCACCTGCCAGACGCGCTCGGCCGGCGCCGCGATCTCGACCGTGTGGACGATCAGCACGGCTCGCCGTCCCTCGTCTTGCGCGCCTTCCAGATGTGCTCGGCCGGCCAGGATCGCGCCCACTCGAGCGGCGCGTACTCGGCGTAGGTGGTGGTCGCTGCGGGCGGCGGCCGCAGCTCGATCAGGTCCTCGATGGCGAGCGCGTTCCGGCGGAAGAGTCGGATCCAGGCTCCGTAGGGACGCTGGCAGACGACGGACTCGCCATCGCTGTGCTCGGAGAGCTCGAAGTAGGGGGCTCGCAAGGTCGTGCCGAGGCGATCCGCGGCGGTGTCCCAGCAGACGTCGAGGATCGGCGTCGACATGCAGAAAGCGAAGAGCCCGCCCGTGCGGAGCACCCGTGCTGCCTCGGCGACCGTGAAATCGGGGGAGGCGAAGGTCATCGCGCCGTGATCGCAGAATACGAGGTCGAAGCAGGCGTCGCGAAAAGGCAGGCGCTCGGCGTTGCCCTGCACGAGCGGCGCACGCGCGGGAGCGCTTCGCGCGGCGGTGCGGGCGTGCGCGAGCTGTCGCTCGGACTGGTCGATTCCGACGGCGCGCACGCGTGCTGCGCGCAGCGCGAGGGTCCACTGCGCCGCGCCGCAGCCGAGCTCCAGAACGTCGCGGCCCTCGAGCGGTCCGAGCACCCCGAGCTCTGACTCCGGAATCCCCCACACGCCCCACGCCAGTGCGGTCTCGCGCAGGCGCTCGCCGTGTCGCGACTGGTACTCCTCGCTGCCCGCGTTCCACGAAGCGCGGGTGCGGCGCGACGCCGTCATTCGCGCGAGCCGGTCTTCGCGAGCTCCGCCTCGAAGCGCGCGACGCGCTCGCGCACGAACTCTTCCAGGGTGAGCGTCTCGTCCCGGACCAGCGGAGTCAGGTCCATCGCGAGCCACACGCGGCCGCTGCCTCCTGCCGCGCGCGCCTCGGAGAAGACCGCGTTGGCGCGCGCGCGGGCGAGCGCGCCGGCGTCGAAGGGGCGCACACCCTCCGTCTGCGACGGGAAGCAGGCCAGCAGCGCGCGCCAGGTCTCCTCGTGACCCGAGACGTCGAGGCGCACGAGGTCGCCCTCGGCCAGCCAGTCGAGGCTGCGCCAGACCTCGCAGCCGTACACGCGCGCAGGACGCCAGCGATCGGGCAGCCGGCGCAGCGCCGCGATCGTCGCGGCGCAGGTCGCGACGTGCGTCGCGTGGCGGTCCGCCGGGTCGTGCATGTAGACGACGCGCGGGCGGGTCGCGTCGAGAAAGGCGGCGAGGTCGTCGACCAGGCGCTCGTCGCCCGACAGCACCGCCGGGCTCGAGTAGTCGAGCTGCGCCACCGCCGCATAGCGACCACGCTCCGCGGCCGCGCGCTGCTCTCCGCGCCGCACCTCGCGGAGCTCTGCATCGCCGAGCCCGGCGAAGCGGCCGACGCGCGGCGCCCGCGCGCCATCGCTCGCGACCGCGCCTGCGAACCAGCAGCCGGGCGTCGAGAGGCAGTGCGCGATGCCGTGGAAGGCGAGCAGCTCGAGGTCGTCCGCGTGCGCGCCGACGCCGACATGGGTGACGCGCGCCAGCGCCTCGTCCGGAGCGCGGCCGTCCGGCACGAAGACGTCGGCGCCCGGGTTGTGGAGTCGCAGCGGCATCGGCCCTCGGCACGCGGCGGCGCGCTCTCGGTAATGTACGGAGCCCCGTCCGGAGAATCCCCTGCACGACCCGGTCCGCCTCTGCCGACTCGACGAGATCCCCGACGGCGCCGCGCGCGGCTTCCGGCTGCGCGACGCGGGAGGCCGCACCGTGCGGATCTTCGCCGTCCGCCGCGGCGACACCGCGTATGCATACGTGAACCGCTGTCCGCACCGCGGCACGCCGCTCGACTGGGTAGCGGATCAGCTCCTCGACGAGGCCGGTCGCGACCTCGTCTGCGCGACCCACGGCGCGCGCTTCCGCGTGGAGGACGGCGTCTGCATCGCGGGGCCGTGCGTCGGCGATCAGCTCGTGCCGGTGCCGCTCGCGCTCCGCGACGGCGCGCTCTATGCGCCCGCGGAG
>Ga0335084_10005984_pt1 | contig 12061 bp, 10 predicted proteins | sample Lox_Sample_44_FD_206721 | JGI IMG/M metagenome (GOLD analysis project Ga0335084, IMG submission 206721) | Soil microbial communities from Loxahatchee National Wildlife Refuge, Florida, United States - Lox_Sample_4.4 | ecosystem: Environmental > Terrestrial > Soil > Wetlands | place: USA...
CCTGTTCATCCTGACGATGGTCACCGTGCTGGCGCTGCCGATCAACCTGGTGTCGGGCCTGCTCGGCATGAACGTCGGCGGCGTGCCGTTCAACCAGCACGAGCACGGCTTCTGGCTGGTGCTCACGCTGATCGCGGCGGTCACCGCGGCGATCGCCTGGCTCGCGGTGCGGCGGCTGGGGCCCCGCTCATGACGCCGCGCGCGCTCGCGTAGCCGGCATCGCGACGCGCGTCAAGAGGTCGCCTCCCGATCCCGGGCATGTGAGCGGGCGCTATGTGACCGGCGCAGACGGCAGCTCGCCGCCCGCGGGTTGTCGCGCGCGCGGCACGTGGCGGTATGCCCGACGGCGGCGCAAGCCCATGCGCAGCGCAGCGGCTGCGGTGGCACAGTCGGCCGCCGCGGCCCGGAGTTCTTCCGCCGGCCACCCCCCAACTGCAGTGCCACGACGGAGATCGCCACGATGCTGAGCCTCGCGCAATCGCTGTTCCTCGACTCCGAGCTGCGGGTCGAGCAGGAACTGCCGCACGCCGGCAGCGCGCTCGAGAACCCGTTCGTCTACGACGCCGTGGCGCGCGAGTTCAAGCAGATGGCGCGGCGCGGGCTGGTCGAGATCGTGCAAGAGCACACCGCCGCGCACCGCAGCGACGCGCTGATCGACTCGCTGCGCTACCGCCGCGTGCGCGTCGGCTGAGTCACGGCGCGCGCCGCGCCGGCAGCGGATACGCCGGGTCGTTGTAGCCCGGCGTCGACGGGTGGCCTGGGCTGACCAGCGAGTCGACCAGCGCCTCGTCGTCGGCGCCGAGCGCGCAGTCGAGCGCGCCGAAGTAGTCGTGCCACTGCGCCAGCGTGCGCGGGCCGGCGATCACCGCGCTCACCGCGCGATGCGCCAGCACCCACGCGCTGGCGAAGTGGCTGAGCGACACGCCCTTGCGCTCGCAATGCGCCTTCAGCGCCTGCGCAACACGCAGCGACTCGTCGCGGAACTCGGTTTCCATCATGCGCTTGTCGCCGCGCCCGGCGCGCGTGCCCTCGCCCGGCCTGGCGCCCGGCGCGTACTTGCCCGACAGCACGCCGCGCGCGATCGGGCTGTACGGCACCACGCCGATGCCGTGCTGCGCGCACGCCGGCAGCACCTCGACCTCGGGCATGCGGTTGAGCAGGTTGTAGTACGGCTGGCAGACCACCGGCTGCGGCATGTTGAGCGCGCGCGCCGTGTGCACTGCCTCGGCGATGCGCCAGCCGCGGAAATTGCTCAGCCCCCAGTAGCGGATCTTGCCCGCCGCCAGCAGCGCGCCGATCGCGCGCAGCGGCTCCTCGAGGTCCATGCCGTTGAAGTCGCGGTGCAGGTAGTAGATGTCGATCACGTCGGTGCCCAGCCGCCGCAGGCTGGCGTCGCACGCGCGCTGCACCCAGCTGCGCGAATAGCCCATCTCGTTGGGCTTGTCGGACATCGGGTTGCCGAGCTTGGTGGCGACGATCCAGTCGTCGCGCCGGCCCTGCAGCAGCGCACCGACCATCCGCTCCGACTCGCCCTTGCTGTAGACGTCGGCGGTGTCGATGAAGTTGACGCCGTGGTCGAGTGCGTGGGCGACGATCTCGCGCGCCACCTTGGCGTCGGTCTGGTCGGCGAACATCATCGTGCCCAGGCACAGCGTCGACACTTTGAGCGGGCTCGCGCCCAGGCGCCGGTATTGCATCGCGGGGCTCCTCGTGGGGGATGCGCCGCAGTATGCCGGCTGGCCATGACCGTCGCAGACAATCGGACATGCCCCGCCGCAGCGCCGCCCCGCTCCAGGCCTATCGCGCCAAGCGCGACTTCAGCGCCACGCCGGAGCCCGCAGGGGACGAAGCGCCGGACAGCCAGGGCGCGCTGGCCTACGTGATCCAGAAGCACGCGGCGACGCGCCTGCACTACGACCTGCGGCTCGAGCACGACGGCGTGATGTGGTCGTGGGCGGTGCCCAAGGGGCCGAGCTACGACCCGGCCGACAAGCGCATCGCGATGCGCACCGAGGACCACCCGATCTCGTACAACAGCTTCGAGGGCACGATCCCCAAGGGCCAGTACGGCGCCGGCACCGTGATCGTCTGGGACCGTGGCCGCTGGGAGCCGGTGGGCGATCCCGCGCAGGGCCTGGCCGACGGCAAGCTGCTGTTCACGCTGCACGGGCTCAAGCTGCACGGCCAGTGGGAGCTGGTGCGCATCAAGCCCAAGGACGGCGAGCGCGGCGACCCGTGGATCCTGTTCAAGAAGCGCGACGGCCACGCGCGGGCACACGACGAGTACGACGTCGTGCGCGCGCTGCCCGACAGCGTCGGGCCGGCGCCGGCGGAGCCCGCCGCGCCGGCCAAGGCGCGCGGCGGCCGCCGCAAGACGGCCGTGCGCAGCGCAGCCGGCGTGCCGCTGCCCGACGATGCGCTGCCCACCGACATCCCGGCGTCGCTCGCGCCGCAACTGGCCACGCAGGCCGGCGGCGTGCCGACCGGCGGCCAATGGGTGTTCGAGATCAAGTTCGACGGCTACCGCATGCTGGCGCGCTTCGACGAGGCCGGCCGCCCGCGCCTGTTCACGCGCAACGGCCACGACTGGTCGTCGAAGATGCCGGCGCTGATCGACGAGCTCGCCGCGCTGAAGCTGCGCAACTCGTGGCTCGACGGCGAAGTGGTCGTGCTCGGGCCCGACGGCATGCCCGACTTCAACGCGCTGCAGAACGCGTTCGACGGCCGCGCCACGCGCGAGATCTGCTACTTCGTGTTCGACGCTCCGTACTTCGAGGGCTTCGACCTGTGCGCGGCGCCGCTGCGCGAGCGGCGCGCGCTGCTGCAGGGCTATCTCGCGCCGCGCGCGAGCGACCACCTGCGCTTCAGCAGCGCGTTCGACGCCGAGCCGGCGCAGCTGATGCGCTCGGCCGAGCAGCTCAAGCTCGAGGGCATCATCGCCAAGCGCGCCGACGCGCCGTACGTCTCGCGCCGCACCGACAGCTGGCTCAAGCTGAAGACGCAGCAGCGGCAGGAGCTCGTGATCGCCGGCTTCACCGACCGCGGCGGCGACGCCAACGCCCCCGAGATCGGCAGCCTGCTGCTCGGCGTGCACGACGACGGCGGCCGGCTGGTGCCGGCGGGCAGCGTCGGCACCGGCTGGTCGGCCAAGACCGCGGCCGAGCTGAAGACCCGCCTGCTGAAGCTCGAGGTGAAGGAGACGCCGTTCGACGTCGCGGCCACCGGCAGCAAGCGCTGGGCGCGGCGCGCCGGCGTGCCCGAGCGCTGGGTCAAGCCGCAGCTGGTGGCCGAGGTGGCGTTTGCCGACTGGACTCCCGACGGCAGCATCCGCCACGCCAGGTACATCGGCCTGCGCGCCGACAAGCCGGCGCGCCAAGTGAGTCGCGAGAGGATCGAGACGCCGGCCGGCGCTCTGCCGCTGCAACGCGCGACCAGCAAGACCAAGGTCACGCACCCCGAGCGCGTGATCGACCCGGCGAGCCAGGCGACCAAGCTCGACCTGGTGCGCTACTACGAAAGCGTCGCGCCATGGCTGCTGCCGCACCTGGCAGGCCGCCCCTGCTCGCTGGTGCGCGGCCCCGACGGCGTGACCGGCGAGCTGTTCTTCCAGAAGCACCTCGGCGCGATGAAGCTGGCCGGCGTGAGGACGCTCGACGCCGCGCTGTGGCCCGGCCACGAGCCGCTGCTCGAGGTGGCGACCGCGCAGGGCATCGTCAACGCCGCGCAGATGAACGTGATCGAGTTCCATACCTGGAACTGCCTGGCGCGCGCGATCGACAAGCCTGACCGCATCGTGTTCGACCTCGATCCCGGCGACGGCGTCGCCTGGCCGCGCGTGCAGGAGGCGGCGGCGCTGGTGCACGCGTTCCTGCAGGAACTCGGCCTGCAGTCGTGGCTCAAGACCAGTGGCGGCAAGGGGCTGCACGTGGTGGTGCCGCTGGCGCCGCGCCACGACTGGGACACGGTGAAGGGCTTCTCGCAGGCGGTGGTCGAGCACATGGCGCAGGTGGTGCCCAACCGCTTCACCGCCAGGAGCGGCGCGCACAACCGCGTCGGCAAGATCTTCATCGATCACATCCGCAACGCCTTCGGTGCCACCACGGCGGCCGCCTACTCGGCACGCGCGAGGCCGGGGCTCGGCGTGTCGATGCCCGTGTCGTGGGAGCAGTTGAACGGGCTGAAGTCGGGCGCGCAGTGGACGATCGCCAACGCGCGCGAGCACCTGTCGTTCCAGAAGACCGATCCCTGGGCCGACTATTGGCGCGCCCGCCAGCCGCTGGCGCGGGCCATGAAGCGGCTCGGATACAACAGCACGGCGGCGGCCTAGCGCGTTTCGAGGCCTTTGGCCGCCTGCGGGCTTGGCCCCGGGCTTATGCTTTGCGTCCGCGCTGCGTGGTGGCAACCCGCGCGGCAAGCGCTTCGGAGAACCACATGGCAGCCCGATCGATCGCGTCGCTGACCCTGGGTTTCGGCCTGGTGTCGATCCCGGTGAAGCTCTATTCGGCCACCGAGAGCTCGGCCAGCGTGCGCTTCAACCTGCTGGCCAAGGACGGCTCGCGCGTCAGGCAGCAGTACGTGTCGGAGAAGGACGGCAAGGTCGTCGAGCGCGCCGACATGGTCAAGGGCTACGAGTTCGAGAAGGACAAGTTCGTGCTGTTCGAGCCAGCCGAGCTGAAGGCGCTCGAGGAGGGCTCGAGCCACATGATCGACATCGTCGCCTTCGTGCCCGAGAAGTCGATCGACCCCATCTACTACGACAAGGCGTACATGCTGGCGCCCGACAAGCGTGGCGGCAAGCCGTACGCGCTGCTGGCCGAGGCGATGCGCCAGAGCGGCCGCTGCGCGTTGGCGCGCTGGTCGTGGAAGACCAAGCGCTACGTGGTGCAGGTGCGCCCCGCCGAAGACGGCCTGATGCTGCAGCAGCTGTTCTTCGCCGACGAGGTGCGCTCGCTGAAGGACCTGAGCATCGAGAAGGTCGACGTCACGCAGGGCGAGCTCGATCTCGCGAAGCAGCTGATCGACCAGATCGCCGAAGACGGCTACGACCCCGCCGCCTACAAGGACGAGGAGAAGGAGCGCGTGCTGGCGGCAATCGACAAGAAGATCGCCGGCCAGCAGATCGTCGCGCACGAAGAGGTCGAGTCGCCAGCCACCGGCCAGGTGATCGACCTGATGGAAGCGCTGCGCGCCAGCCTGGGCAAGCGCGCGCCGGCCGCCGGCAACGGCAAGGCGGCGGCGCCGGACAAGGCGGAGCCGGTGGCCGCCGACGCGCTGAAGGAGCGCAAGGGCGTGCGCCGCGCCGCCCCGGCCGAGGCCGCGGCACCGGCGCGCGCACGCGCCCGCAAGTAGCGGCCGACCGAGTGAGATCGCGCGAACGGCTGCCGGCCCGCCCGCGGGTGACCGCCCCGACCGCCGCCGCTGCGCCCGCGCCGGGCAGGTGAGCCCGTGGCCGCAGCCCATTCGCTGAAGAGCGTGCGCGACCTGCTCGGGCTGTCGGCGGCCACGGTGTCGAGGCTGGTCGACGCCGGCTTCGTGACGCCGAGCCGCGGCCCGCGCAACGAATACCGGTTCTCGTTCCAGGACGTGGTGCTGCTGCGCACCGCGCACCGGCTGCAGGCGGCGAAGATCCCGCCGCGCAAGATCGTCAAGGCGCTGGCCAGCCTGCGCCAGCAGCTGCCCGAGCAGCTGCCGCTGAGCGGCCTGCGCATCAGCGCGGTCGGCAACGAGGTCGCGGTGCACGAAGGCGGCGTGCAGTGGGACGCCGAGTCGAGGCAGCTGCTGCTCGACTTCGAGGTCGCCCCGGCGGGCGCCACGGTGTCGCTGATCGCGCGCGAGATCGACAGCGAGCCGGCCGCGCCGCCGGCGCGCCCCGCCGCCGGCGCTCACCACGGCCTGGCCCGCGCACGCGAGCTCGAGGTCGCCGACCCGGCGGCAGCCGAGCGCGCGTACCGCGAGCTGATCGCGCAGGCGCCACAGTCGATCGACGCCCACCTCAATCTCGGCGCGCTGCTGTACGACGTCGGTCGCCTCGACGACGCGCTGCGCGTCTACGACCAGGCGCTGGCGCTGCTGCCGGACGAGCCGCGCCTGCACTACAACCGCGCGCTCGCGCTGGAGGACCTGCAGCGCCACGACGACGCGCTGGCCGCGTACGAGTCGTGCCTGCGGCTGGCGCCGGACTTCGCCGACGCGCACTTCAACGCCGCGCGCCTGTACGAGCAGCTCGGCAAGGGGCAGCTGGCACTGCGCCACTTCAGCGCATACCGCCGGCTGCAGCGCTAGTGTCGGAGCCGTTGCGCTTCGCGGTCGACGGCGGCGCCGTGTCGGCGCTGCTCGACGTGCCGGCCGACGCGCACGCGCTCTACGTGTTCGGGCACGGCGCCGGCGCCGGCATGGCGCACGCGTTCATGGCCAGCGTCGCGCTCGGGCTGGCCGAGCGCGGCATCGCGACGCTGCGCTACCAGTTTCCGTACATGGAGCGCGGCTCGCGCAAGCCCGACGTGCCGAAGGTCGCGCATGCCACCGTGCGCGCCGCAGTCGCCGAGGCGGCGCGCCGGCAGCCGCTGCTGCCCCTCGTCGCCGGCGGCAAGTCGTTCGGCGGCCGCATGACCTCGCAGGCGCAGGCGGCGGCGCCGCTGCCGGGCGTGATCGGGCTGCTGTTCTTCGGCTTTCCGCTGCACCCGGCGGGCAAGCCGTCGATCGAGCGCGCGCAGCACCTGGCGGCGGTGAAGGTGCCGATGCTGTTCGTGCAGGGCACGCGCGACGAGCTGGCCGATGCCGGCCTGATCGAGCCGACCGTCGACGCACTGCGCGGCACCGCCACGCTGCACTGGGTGCCCGAGGGCGATCATTCGCTGCACGTGCCGGCCAAGTCCGGCCGCAGCGACGCACAGGTGCTCAGCACCGCGCTCGACGCGGTGCGCGACTGGGTCGAGCGCGTGATCGAGCGCCAGTAGGACTCCGCTGCGCGTTGCTGCGCAGAGTCCTGCGAGCGGGCGGCCACGCCGCCCCCTGCAAAGACTGCGCGAAGCAACACGCAGCGCTGTCTCCCTTGGGGTCGTGATCCGGCTGCGCCGGTCCTGACCCCGCTGATCAAACTCGCTGAGGAATTGCGCAGCAATTCCTCAGCGAAGATCACGGCATGCCGCGGGTCTCGTTGCGCTTCATCGACAGGTACTCGTCGCGCCCGATCTCGTGCAGCTGCTGCGGGTGCTGCTCGGTGGCGTCGAACCAGTCGCGCAGGCGCTTCTCGAGGCGCTCGGCCGCCGGCGCGGACAGCGAGTCGACGTACGCCACCACCGCCAGGTAGTAGCGCATCACGTTGCGCTCGACCATGCCGCGCACGCCGCCGACGAAGCTGCCCTTGCCGTCGGCGCCGGGGCTCTTGCTGAAGCCGACCTTGTCGCGCCCGAGCGTCGACAGGTAGGCCTGCATGCCGAAGCGCTCCATCGCGCTGAACACGTAGGCGTACGACACGCGCAGGAAGCTGCGCTTGTCGTCGAGCGGCGCGGCTTCGATCGTGACCTGGTCCTTGTCGTCGCTGGTCGCGGTCTCGGCGAGCATCTGCACGCGCACGTAGTCGGGGCCGGCGCTGACCACGCGGAACGCGAACTCCACCGACTTGCCGCTGCCCTCGGGCTGCTCGAACTTGCGGCCGACCACCATCGCCACCAGATCGCTGCGGCCGCTGCGCGCGCGGCACTGCTTGACGTTGAGGTGCAGGATCAGCACGTCGCACCAGCGCGAGCGCTCCTGCAGCGCCGGGCCGGTCATGCCGAACGGCTGGTCGATCACCGCGTAGACCTCGCCCTTGAGGCCGTCGTCGCCGGCCGCCGCCTGCAGCAGCAGCGGGCGCTGGAACGGACTGCTGGCCAACGACGCGCGCACCGCCTCGTAGCGCTCGCGCAGTGCCGCGGCTTCGCTGGACTGCGCGTGCGCCGGAGCGGCCAGCGCAGCCGCCAGCATGGCCGCTGCCCGGCACCAGCGGCTCAGTCGCAATGCGGCGAAACCCCAGCCCATGCCGAAGTGTCCGCCACGATCGCCAGCCGTGCAACGCGCGGCAACCCGCTCAGCGCGTGGTCGAGGTCAGCGCGAACCTCGTGCGCCGATCGTGCGCGGCGGCGAGGTCGATCTGCGGCGCATGTTGCGCCAGCAGCGCCAGCACCTCGCCGTCGAGCGCGTACAGCTGCGCGAACGCCTCGGGCAGCGGCGCCACCAGCAGCGCCTCGACGCGATCGACCAGCCCCGGAGGCGCGATCGCCAGCCGCTCGCCGAAGCGGTGCACCCGCTTGAACTGGTAGGTCGTGAAGTAGCAGCGGTTGAGCCCGGCCAGCACGCCGAACAGCCGGTAGCACGCCTCGACCAGCAACTGCCGGCTCCACAGGTCGGCGTCGCGATGCAGCAGCAGGCCGAACCACTTCCACGGCGTCGGCTCGGTCAGGTGGTGGCGCATCATCGCGTCGGCCAGCTCGGTCGGAAATGCCGCCACCTGCGCGCGCCATGACGCCAGCCGCTGCGGCGCGATCAGCGGCTGCGCCTTCAGCAGGCCCTCGGCGACCTTGTGGTTCAGCGTGTCGGGCTTGTGCTCGACCAGCAACTCGTCGAGGTCGGCCTGCAGCTTGCGCGGGTCGGTGTAGACCACCTGCACCTCGATGCCGTCGAGCATGAAGCTCACCGCCAGCCCCTCTTCGTGCAGGTTGCCGCTGCGCCAGCTCCAGTCGCCGCCGCCGGCGCTGCGGCACGCGGCGGCGAGCTCGGCCTCGTCGGGCAGCTCGTCGAACACGATGCTCATGTCGATGTCGGAGCGCGTGTCGGCCGGCCCGTCGGCCGTCGAGCCGAACACCATCGCGGTGATGGCGCCGGGCAACAGCGGCTCGTGCGCGTCGGCCACGCGCTGCGCGATCGCGCGGCGCAGCGCCTGCGGCGTGCGCTCGGGCGAGGCATCGCTGGGCTGCATGCGGGGGCTCCGGGCGACGCGATGCTACGGCAGTCCGCTCGGCGCGTCGCGGCCGCGGATACCATCGGTGCATGACCGCGCAGCCGCTGCTCCCGTTCGCACTCGCCGCCGCGCTCGGCGCCGCGCTGCCCGCCGCCGCGCAGCACGCGTCGAGCAGCAACTCGATCACGCTGTACGGCGGCGCGCGCGCCGGCAGCGGCTTCGAGCAGGCCAACCCGCCGAACGACCCGATCGACATGCGCAGCGGCGCGGCCGGCTCGGTCGGCATCGAGTGGCCGTACGACCCGGGGCGCCGCTTCCAGCTGTTCATGTCGTACCAGCGCACCGAGCTCGATCTCGGCGGGTCGGCCGCCGCCGGCAGCCCGGCCACGATGCCGCTGCAGATCGCCTACGTTCACATCGGCGGGCTCAACTACTTCGCCGGCCCGGTGGGCACCGGGCCGTACGTGGTGGGCGGGCTCGGCGCGACGCTGATGAACCCGTCGCTGCCGGGCACCTCGGCGCGGGTGCGGCCGTCGCTCAACGTCGGCCTCGGCTACGAATGGCCGCTCGCCCAGGCGGTGGCGTTGCGCACCGAGCTGCGCGGCTACTGGACGCTGCTCGACAGCAGCGGCTCGTTCTTCTGCTCGGGCGGCTGCGTGGTGCAGATCCGCGGCACGGCGATGGCGCAGTTCGAGGCGATGGTCGGGCTGACGTTCGGCTTCTGACCCGCGTCTGGCATCCGCGACGCGCGCGCTGCGGCGCGAGCGCGTGAGTCGGCAGGTAACGGGCGCAACGCCGAGGACCTCGGCACGGTGCCTTTGTCCGCTACGCGCGCGGCCCGGCCGCCGCGTCGGCGGGCAGCGTCGACAGCGCCGACTCGGACCGCAGGCTCTGGCGCACCGACGCGATGTGCCCGCGCAGGCCGTAGAAGAGATCGCCGAAGGCGGCCGGCACGACGATCTTGACGACCGCGCGCTCGATCTGGTCGAGCTGCCGCATCAGCTCCTGCCGGCGGCCGGCATCGACGTCGGGCCTCAGCGCGTCGCGCTCGAGTCGCTGCAGCGCCCCGTACCAGCGATAGATGCGCGAGGTCATGCGCCAGCGGTACAGGGCGGGCACGATCCGGAACGCCGGAATCAGCAGCAGGATCACCGGCACCAGCACCGCGACCACGCGCGCGATCAGGCTCGCGACCCAGAACGGGAACGTGCGGTACAGGAAGCCCTTGCCCGACGCGTAGTAGCGGGTCGCGTCGGGGCTGATGCGGAACTCGTGCTCCAGCGGCGCCGGGAACTCGCCGCGCTTCTTGTACAGCCCGGGGCGGGCGTGCACCTCGCGCGCCGCCTCCAGCAGCAGATCCGACAGCGCCGGATGCAGGCCGTCGCGCGCGATCAGCTCCACCGTGGGGCCGATCAGCTGCACGTCTTCGGGCGGTATGTTCTCGCCGAAGTCGAGCGCGCCCCTGGGCAGCAGCAGCTTGTTCAGGTGCGCGTAGCGGCGCACGTAGCCGTCGGCCTGCGTGAAGCTGAACAGGTGCACCTGCGGCGTGCGCAGCAGCTGGCGCATCAGCGCGGTCGGCGTCGAGTCGGTCATCGCGAAGAACGCATCGATGCGACCCTCGCTGAGCGCACGCACGGTGTCGTCGTCCGCGGTGTCGACGAACGTGGTGCCGTCGCCGGCCTTGATGCCGTTGGCCGCCAGCAGCGTGCGTGCCAGGTTGCTGGCGCCGCTGCCTTCGGCGCCGACGTCCAGGCGCTGGCCCTTGAACTCCGACAGCAGCCGCTTGGGCTCGCCGCGGTAGAAGATCATCAGCGGCTGGTACGAGATGCTGCCCAGCGACATCAGGTTGTCGGGCGGCTGGTCGCCGGCCTCGCCGCCGAGCACGAAGCCGACATCGACCTTGGCGCCGCGATCGCGCAGCCTGGCCAGGTTGTCGCGCGACCCTTCGCTGGGCAGGATCTTCAGCGTCACGCCCTCCTTGGCGAGGATCTTCTGGTAGCGCTCGGCGGTGCGCCTGAACGAGCTGCCGTCGGGGCCGCTGGCGATGGTCAGCGTGCTCGGCGCGGCGGCGTCGAACAGGCCGAGCGCCGCCAGCGCGATCGCCAGCGCCGCCAGCAGCAGCAGGCTCACCGTCAGCACCACGCCGCGGCCGAACACCTCATGGATGCGCTCGACGGCGCGCTTCACGCGCGCCCGCGCCGCCCTGATCATCGGCTGGGCACGCGGCCGCTGGTGCGCGCGGCTCGCATGAAGTCGAAGTCCACGCCCTGGTCGGCCTGCGTCACGCTCGACAGGAACAGCCGGCGATAGCCGCGCTCGGCGGCGGGCTCGATCACGGGGTGCTCGCGCGCGCGCCGCGCCAGCTCGGCGTCGCCGACCAGCAGGCTCAACTCGCGCCGTGCCACCGACAGGCCGATGCGGTCGCCCGTGCGCACGTGCGCCAGCGGGCCGCCCACCGCCGCCTCGGGCGTCACGTGCAGCACGACGGTGCCGAACGCGGTGCCGCTCATGCGGCCGTCGGAGATGCGCACGATGTCCTTCACGCCGGCGCGCGCGAGCTTGCGCGGGATCGGGATGTAGCCGGCCTCGGGCATGCCCGGCGCGCCCTTGGGGCCGATGTTCTTCAGCACCAACACGTCGCCGGGCTGCACGTCGAGGTCGTCGCGGTCGACGCGCGCGGCGAGATCGGCCAGACCATCGAAGACGACCGCGCGGCCCTCGTGCTCCATCAGCGCCGGGTCGGCGGCCGACTGCTTGATGAGCGCGCCGCCCGGCGCGAGGTTGCCCTTCAGCACCGCGATGCCGCCCTCGCGGACCAGCGGCGCGGCGAGACTGCGCACGACGGTCTGCGCAAACGCGGGCGGCGCGGCCTCGATCTCCTCGCCGAGCGGGCGGCCGGTGACGGTCAGCGCATCGAGGTGCAGCAGCGGTCGCAGCTCGCGCAGCAGCGTGGCCATGCCGCCGGCGGCGTGGAAGTCTTCCATGTAGTGCTGCCCCGACGGCTTGAGGTCGACCAGCACCGGCGTCTCGCGGCCCATGCGGTCGACCCCGTCGAGGTCGAGCTCGAAGCCGCAGCGGCCGGCGATCGCGGCCAGATGCACGATCGCATTGGTCGAGCCGCCG
>Ga0335084_10005985_pt1 | contig 12060 bp, 10 predicted proteins | sample Lox_Sample_44_FD_206721 | JGI IMG/M metagenome (GOLD analysis project Ga0335084, IMG submission 206721) | Soil microbial communities from Loxahatchee National Wildlife Refuge, Florida, United States - Lox_Sample_4.4 | ecosystem: Environmental > Terrestrial > Soil > Wetlands | place: USA...
TCCAGCGCGCGCACCGCGGCCGCGGCGGCAAGCCGGTAGCCTTCGCCGGTCTCGAGAAGGGATACGACTCGGTTTCCGGCGCGGTCGCGAGGACACGCTCTGCGCGACTGACGTTTCTCCGCGCTCTGTACTCGTCTTGCGCATGAGGGCAGAACCGACAAGTCGTCCTGCCACGCGCAAAGCCAGGGCTGCAGGCAGCGACAGAGGAACACCGGCGACAATGTCCTTCACGCCCGTCACGCGGTGCGCGGCGACGATCTCCGCCCGCGGGGCGGCGGCAAAGCGCGGCGTGCACTGCCCGTTCTTTTCCGCGACCCGCCAGGTTTCAAACGCCGTAGGGCGCCTGCGCAACACGCCATCCGCGACCGCGTATCCACCTTCCGCCAAAACGGCTGCCGTACTGCGCGCGGCGCCATGACTGGTCGATGCGTCCACAGGCGCGAGCGACAGTCTGAGCCAGCGGGCGTCCGGCAGTCGACGCGCGACATGGGCTGCGACCGATTCGCCGAAGACAACACCGAATCCGGCCCCGGGGATCACTGCGACACCGCTTTTCCGCGCTTCTGCGTCGCACTTCATTGCCTGGAGGAAGTCACCTATCTCGCCATTCACGTCGATGTAAGAGACGCCGGCTTCGAGGCAATGCTTTCGAAGCGGCCTGCCGGTTTCGAAGAATGGGCCGGCAGCGTTCACTACCGCCGACACACCCGCGATAGGTCTACGGAGCGGTTCGCTCGAGTCGAGACCGAGCACGACCGAATCGAGTCCGGTCTTCGATGCCAGCGCCGACAGGCGCGCTTGATCGCGTCCCGCCAGGAGCGGGCGGTGACCCCGGCTCAGCGCGTGGTCCAGGATAAGCAGACCGGTCGTTCCATAAGCTCCGTCCTGATTAGCGACCTAGCCTGCTGAGGTTCGTCGCTAATCAGGAGCTCCGTAGAGCATCCAGCGAGAACTAGCGTTCATGACGTACCTTCTGAGGAGTGGGTTCGGATGCTTGCTGCCGGTGACCGGGCGCAAGGCATCTCATGGTGAGATCGCACAAATCCTCGAGCCATGCCGAGGCAGGCCCCGGTATTTCGCGAAAGAAAAGCTGCCGTGCGAACTGGCCGAGCAGCCCGGCGAGCACCGCGATGAGCAGGCGAGGGTCGTCGTCGGAGCTCACGACGCCTTGCGTCACGCCAGCCTTGATCAACGTGCGCAGATGCGTGAGCAGCGATTGCTTGCGTGATGCTTCGGGCAATTGTGGCCAGAGGCGACGCAGGTTTTCCTGGAAGTAGAGCGCCGCGGTCAGATCTTCATCGAAGAATGCGAGATACGCCGCGATCGTGCGTCGTAGCTGGCCGGCGAATGGCTCCGAATCGATTCGCGGAACAGTGGATCGAAGTCGGCGAAATATCCCCTCGAACAGATGCAGGGCCAGCTCTTCTTTGCCGGCGAAGTGCCTGAACATCGCAGGGTTGGTGAGTCCCGCGGCCACGCCGATGTCCCTCACGGTCGTTGCGTCGATGCCCTTGGTGGCGAACAGAGTCAGGGCAGCAGACAGCACTGCGCGCTTACCCGGTGCATCTTCGGAATCGAGGTAGCGGCATGGCAGGGATCGGCCCGTCCATCTGCAAGCTGAAGGCGCCTTACTCGAATCCCGCTTGGAAACCGAACTCAGGGAATCAATGTCCAGCCGGGCTCGTCGGTGCGCTCGAAAAGCAAGCGGCGAACAAGACATCAGTTCAGTGGCGTTTGCCCGCCGCGGGTGCCGCGCTTCCAACTGGTCAGCTGCAACCGACTGCGCTCCAATGGGGCTCTTCGTTCGTTAGGTCGCCATGAGCGCATTCGATTTCAGCAGCGGGGCATTCAACGCGGCCCGGCATTACTCCTCGGTTTCGATGCAGCAAGGCCGGGTGCAACTCGACGCGGATTCCAGCGAGGACTCCGAGGCAAACAGTGAAAAGATCAAGCGGCTCACTGCCGACATGGCGATGCCGGCTGCCGACGTGCCACTGGGGAATGCCGTCACGCCACTGACGCCCGCCGACCCGGCGCAGATCACCGACGGCACGCCCTCGACCCTGCCAAGCACCTTCGCCGGATTCGAGCCGACCGGCGGGTTTCACCCGCTTGCGAGTGAGACGGGTGTCGCGTTGTTCTTGAGAGCCCACGTAACGGCGGCGTAACGGCTGTCTCGATACTGTGTCCGGTATCGACCGAGGGCGTATCGCCCGATGGGCGAACCCAGCCAGGAGGACGCTATGGAACTGACGCCGTGGTCCGCAAGGACGCTGGTCGCGCTCCTGCTTGCGATCCCCGTCGGTGCGTTTGCGGACCAGAACTCATTCGCATCGATGCTTCAGATCACGAGCACCGCTCAGTCGAACCTGACCAAGCAGATGATCAATATGAACAGCGCGTACTCGCGCGGTTCCGGGTCGGCACCGGCGCCCTGCATGCCACCGTATCAGCTGCAGCGCGGCGTGAACGGCGTGGTGCCGCCCGAACTGCAGGGGGATCCGCGGTATCAGGAATATCTGCGCTGCCTGCACGGCCAGGTCGCTTCGCAACGCACCGCGCAATATGCGCCGGCTCCCGTGGCACGGCGTTATCCGATCAGCGCGAGCGACTTCGTGCCGGTCATGTCGGGTCACCCGGTTGCCGAACAGGCCCTTGCCGGTATGCAGCTCAATCCGAAGCAGCGCCTGCTCGTGCATGGCGCCGTCGATGAGACATTCAAGCAGGTGGCAAATGAATTTCGCGGCAACAACCTGGCGGTGGCAATGGCGTTCGCCTATGCCACGGCGAACAGCGCGCTCACCGGCACATCAGCGACGAATCAGCAGCTTCGCGAAGTGATTCTCAACGTCAACGATGCGATCGCGCAGGATGCGAATATCCCGCGGGCGACGGCTGTCGAAAAGCAGAACGCCGCCGATGGGCTCATTTTTCAGAGCGCCATGATCATTCTGTTGCGTGCCGTGGGCCAGCAGGACCCGGACGCCAGGCAGAAGTCAGTGGAGCTTGCCCGCGTGGTGATGCGGCGGCTGTTGGGTTCGTAGACGAGCATGGCGCCTCCAGGCGCCATGTTCTCGCGCCGTCATGAGACCGCGTCGTGCTGCTCGCGCGGTTGGTGCGCGGGCGTCAGCGCTGCGTCGATCGCATCATCGACCGTCTCCAGCCAGACGAACTTCAACTGTGCGCGCGCTTCGGCCGGGATGTCTTCCAGGTCGCGCTGATTGCGCGACGGCAGCAACACGGTCGTCACGCCGGCACGCAATGCGGCCAGCACTTTCTCCTTGACGCCGCCGATCGGCAGCACCAGGCCGCGCAGGCTTATCTCGCCGGTCATCGCGACGTCCTTGCGCACCGGGCGTCCGCTCATGAGCGACGTCAGCGCGACGAACATCGCGACACCCGCGCTCGGACCGTCCTTCGGCGTGGCGCCGGCGGGCACGTGGACGTGGATGTCGCTCTTCTCGAACGGCGTGTCGCCATCCGGGACGCGCGCCTTGACCAGCGAAAGCGCCGCCTGCGCGCTTTCCTTCATCACGTCGCCGAGCTGGCCCGTGAGGATCAGCCGGCCGTTGCCGGGTGTACGCGCCGCCTCGATGAAGAGGATGTCGCCGCCGACAGGCGTCCATGCCAGGCCGGTTGCGACACCGGGCATCTCGGTGCGCATCGCTACTTCGGCCTCGAACTTGCGCGGTCCGAGGATCGGCGCGATGTCGTCGAGCGTCAGCGCGACGCGTTCGACCTGCCCCTCGGCAATGCGAATGGCTGCGCTGCGGAACGCACCGCCGATCTCGCGCTCGAGCTGCCGCACACCCGCCTCGCGCGTGTAGCCGTCGATGATCGCGTCGAGCGCGGCATCGTCGATCGTGCAGCGTGTTTCATCGAGGCCGTTCGCGGCGAGCTGGCGCGGAACCAGGTAGCGGCGCGCGATCTGCAACTTTTCCTGCGCCGTGTATCCAGGCAGGTGGATCACTTCCATGCGGTCGCGCAACGGCCCGGGGATCGTGTCGAGCACGTTCGCGGTGCAGATGAAGAGCACCTGCGAAAGATCGAACGGCACCGCGAGGTACGTGTCGCGGAATGTGCTGTTCTGCTCGGGATCGAGCACCTCGAGCAGGGCCGCGTTCGGATCGCCGTGGAAACCGCCGGCGCCGATCTTGTCGACCTCGTCGAGCATCATCACGCAGTTGCGCGTGCCGACCTTGCGGAGGTTCTGGATGATGTTCCCCGGCATTGCGCCGATGTACGTGCGCCGGTGACCGCGGATCTCCGACTCGTCGTGCACGCCGCCGAGGCTGACGCGCACGAACTTGCGTCCGGTCGCCTTGGCGATGCTCTGCCCGAGCGAGGTCTTGCCGACGCCCGGCGGTCCCACGAAGCAGAGGATCGGCCCGCGCCCATTCGGATTTAGCTTGCGCACGGCGAGGTACTCGAGGATGCGCTTCTTGATCTTCTCGAGTCCGAAGTGGTCGGCATCGAGGATCCTGCGCGCCCCGGCGATGTCGATCGATGTTTCCTGCGGGACCGACCACGGCAGCTCGGTCAGCCATTCGAGGTACGTCCGCACCATCGAATACTCGCCCGCCTGCTCGGGCATGCGCTCCAGGCGGCGCAGCTCCTTGCGCGCCGCCTTGTCCACCTCCTCCGGCATGTGCGCGTCGGTGATGCTCTTCCCGAGCTCTTCGATCTCGGCCGCACTCTCGTCGCCTTCGCCGAGCTCCTTCTGGATCGTGCGCATCTGCTCGCGCAGGAGATGCTTGCGGTTGACGTCGGTGATCGCCTCGCGCGTGCGCTGCGCGACGTCCTGCGAGACCTTCAGCACTTCGATGCGGCGCGCGAGCACCTCGAGCAAGCGGTCGAGCCGCGCACGCAGGTCGAACATCTCGAGCAGCGGCTGCTTCTCCTCGGCCGGCAGGTCGACCAGGCTGGAGATGACGTCGGCCAACTGGGCCGGATTGTCGAGCGCTTGCAGGGCAGCCGCCGCTTCGGCCGGCATTTGCGGCAGCAACTGCAGTGTTTCGAACGCGCGCTGCTTCAGTGCCTGCGCGCGCCCCTCGATCTCCGGATCGGTGCGATTGGCATCTTCGATGTACTGGACGCGCGCAACCGGGAATGGAAACCCTTCGAGGAACTGAAGCACGCGGAAGCGGCGCTGGCCGCTGGCCACCAGGTGGTGCGATCCATCGGGCGCGGTCACGTAGCGCATCACTGCGACGCTGGTGCCGACCCAATGCAGGTCTTCCGGCCCGGGTTCCTCCACCTCGGGCTTGTTCTGGAGCAACACGCCGAGCGGGCGCTCCAGGCGCACGGCTTCCTGCACCGCGGCTTGCGAGCGCGCGCGTCCGAGCGAAAGCGGCATCACCGTGTTGGGGAACACCACGACGTTGCGGACGGGCAGGATGATGAGCGCATCCTGCGGGATCGACGGGACCTTACCCGGCGACGACGCGTGACGCGCGGGTTCGTTCTCGTCGCGCAGCGCGCTGCGGTCGGTCTGGTTCGAATCCAGGGTTTCGTTCATTACCATTCTCCGTCCAGTTTGCGCAGCGTCAGGACCAGGCAACCTTGTACGAGTTGAGGGGTGCCTTCCTCGAAGCGACCCGCCGGCAGTGCGATCCGGCGCTCGAACTCGCCGTAGGGAATCTCGAGCCGGCGGACGGCGTACCCGGACCGGCGCAGCGAAACCGCACGTTCGCCACGGACCACCACGGCCCCCGGTTCGAAGTTCACGGCGACGCGATCGGGCGTGACTCCAGGCATCGCCACCACGATCACGAGCTCGTGCCCATCCTCGAAGACGTCGACGGGAGGTTCCCAGACCGCAAAGGCGCGCGCCGATGCGGTCGGGCGGAAGAACTGCCGGTGCAGGCGCTCGGCCTCGTCGATCAGCTCGCACGCCTGCGCCCACATCCACACTGAAGGGTCTTTCGGGTTCGTCATCTCGCCGTCTCCTTCATCTCCAATCTCCCTCGTGCCCTGGCGTACCGCGGGCGCGCACGGTTGAACGTGAAGGCAACCCGGCGAATACCAAGACCCAAGGGTAAGCCGTCCTGTCCGAATGACCAGGCGGCTGCGGGCCGATCGGGATGCCCGATGCGTCAGCCGATCCGGCATGCATCGGGCGTCCGGCAAGATGCACCCACTCGCCGCCGCGCGAGATGTCGTTCGTCGCCGGGTCGACCGACCACTCGCCAACGTTCAGCCGCTTGGCCGTGTTCTCGTTCACGTGATCGGCTGGCACGAGAAGTCATCCGCCATGTGGAGGTGTCTGCTCATTGACCTGTAAGCTGACTTCCGATCTCCATCGTATTGCTCAACGTGTGCGGACCGGTGGCAGATGTGTCTGCTCTTGTGGTTCTGATTGCGCTGCAATTGGCACCCACGGTGCGCAATTGCGCGTGGGGCGACATCGATCGCCACAATGCCGCGCAACTCGTTCCCGAGTTCTTCGACTACGCCGACTCGGTCGTGCATGGTCGCGTCGTGGGCGTTTTGGGCAAGGATGGCCATGAGCTCGCGCAGATCACGGTGCAGCGCGCGTTCAAAGGCGGCGACTCGTCCACGCAAATCGGCAGCGACTCGGGGTGGTGCGGACACCACTTTTCGCTCGGCGAGGAGCGCATCTATTTCGTCAAGCAAGGCTGGGTGAGCGCTGCGGGCGCCAAGGAGGTTTCGCCGTGGCTGCTCGCGACCCTGGATGAATTGACCCGCACGGTCGCCAAAGCACCGCCGACGCCAGTAACCGAAATTCGCGTTCGCAACGGGTCCAACGTCATGCTCCTGAACGTCGTGGTCGGCGGCAAGGATTACGGTGACATCATGCCCGGCGACCAGACGCCGTATCTGCGATGGCAAACCGCCTATCGCTATGCAGGCTTTTCGCTGTATGCAGATGGCCGGAAACACGAGCTGCGAGTTATCGATCATATGGGCGAGAGCGCCCTCGGCAGCGGACGCTTTACGTATGTGATGAGCTATACGAACGGGCGAGTCGAGATTCGCGCGGAGACCGACTCGAGATAGCGCCGGCGCGGGCGTCGACGGCTCGACGAATTGGAGCACCAGAGACGCGGACACCGAGTCCAGCACTTTCCGGTTCGAGCGCGGATCGCGCGTGATCCTTACAGTGTGCTTTGAGCACTGAACTGAAGGCGCCGTAGACTTCCCCGGCCTGCTCTGGCGCCGGTGTGATGACGCGGAACAAGTCTGACGGTCTCGCGAGGGATTCATGTCCGGGGACTACCGTTTCGGCAACGTCGCGACTCGAACGGCAACACCACAGGCTCGCGTGCCCGGCAGGGCAGTCGCGCTCGTTCCACGTGCCTTCGATCTGCTGATCGCATTGATCGAATCGCCCGGCGCAACGGCGGGCTGGAGCGCGCTGGCGGGGGCGCGTCATTTTCGGCGGCCGACGAAAGCGAACTCGGGTTGCTCTGCGTCAAGGTCGCACTGAGATTTCCGTCGGATATTTGCCGGCAAATAACTGCTGCCGCCCGAGGCATGTGTGGAGCCGATCGTACTCAGTCGCGTGAGCAAGACGTATCACCTCGACGCAGTGGACGTCCCGGCGCTGGTGGATGTCGACCTCGAGATCCGCCCCAACTGCTTCACGGTCATCTCCGGCCCCTCGGGCAGCGGCAAGTCGACGTTGCTCAACATGATCGGTTGCATCGACCAGCCCGACCAGGGTGACGTCGTCGTGGCCGGGCAAGCGATGCGAAATCTGTCCGACGACGCCCGCTCTGATTTCCGGGCTCGGCACATCGGATTCATCTTCCAGAGTTTCAACCTGTTGCCGGTGCTGACGGTCTTCGAGAACGTCGAGTACCCGATGCTGCTGGCGCACGTTCCCGCGCGTGAGCGCAAGCAGCGCGTTGAAACGCTGCTCGAAGCCGTGGGCCTGGCCGATCGTGCCAACAACCTTCCGGGCCAGCTGTCAGGAGGGCAGCGCCAGCGCGTCGCGATCGCGCGCGCATTGGCGCCGGCCCCGAGCTTCGTGCTCGCAGACGAGCCGACGGCCAATCTCGACAGCCAGACGGGCGCTTCGATCATCGACCTGATGCGGCACATGCAGCGCGAGCGCCAGGTTTCGTTCGTCTTTTCCTCTCACGACCCGAAGGTGCTTGCTGCGGCCGATGACGCCGTGATGATCCGCGACGGCCGCATCGAAAAGGTCGAGCGGCGCACGCCGGACGCCGAGGTGCCGGCATGAATCCGCTGCGGCTCGCTCTGCGCAACCTCCTGCGCAACCGGCGCCGCTCGTTGACGACGCTCATCGCGATGGTGATCGGTGCGGTCACGATCCTGCTGTTCGGCGGCTACAGCCGCAACATCACGTATGGCCTGCAGACCGGGTACGTGCATCGCTCCGGTCACCTGCAGATTCAGCACAAGGACTATTTCCTCTATGGCACCGGCAATCCCGCCGCCTTCGGCATCGCGCACTACCAGCACGTGATCGATGTCGTCTCGCACGATGCCGTGCTGGCGCCGATGCTCCGTGTCGTGACGCCAACCCTTTCCCTTGGCGGCATCGCAGGCAACTTCGCAGCCGGCGTCTCGCGCACTGTCATCGGTACGGGCGTCGTGGTCGAGAACCAGAACCGGATGGTGCAGTGGAACGACTACCACCTGCCCTTCGAGATCAGGCCGGTCGCGCTATCCGGTACGCCCGATGACGCAGTCGTCGTCGGCACCGGTGTCGCGCGCGTGCTGCAGCTATGCAAGGCGCTCGCCGTCGCCAACTGCAAGCAGCCCGACGTCATCCAGTCCGACGGACCGGACGCGCCCGCCGACATCGCTGCGCTGGCGGCGGAGGCGAAGACGCCAGAGCAGAGCGTTTCGAGCGAACCACGCATCGAACTGCTCGCTGCCAATGTGCATGGCGCTCCGAACGTCGCTTCGCTGCGCGTCTTCAAGGCGGTGAACCAGGGATTCAAGGAGTTCGACGACATCTACGTCGGGCTGCACCTCGCGCAGGCGCAGCGCCTGCTCTACGGCACGGACCCGCCGCAGGCGACTGCGGTAGTGCTGCAACTCGCCCACACGCGCGATATCCCGGCGGCGCGCGCGCGCCTGGAACAACTGCTTGCGACGACGCTCAGGGACGAGCCGCTGGCGGTCCAGGATTTCGAAACCCTCAATCCCTTCTACGGCCAGGCCATCAACATGTTCGCCGCGATCTTCGGTTTCATGGCGCTGCTGATCGGCGCGATCGTGCTCTTCACGGTCAGCAACACGATGAGCATGGCCGTGGTCGAGCGCACCACCGAGATCGGCACGCTGCGCGCAGTCGGCCTGCGCCGCTCGGGGATCCGGAGACTGTTCGTTTGCGAGGGGGCGTTGCTTGGACTGATCGGCGCGGTGGCGGGCGTTGCGCTGGCACTCGCGCTCGCCTGGTTGATCAACCATTCCGGCCTGACCTGGGTGCCACCGGGCCAGGTCGACCCGACGCCGTTGACTGTTCGGGTGTGGGGCGAGACGCGCATGATCGCCGGCGCGATGGTGGGGCTGGTCGCGGTCGCTGCTCTCTCCGCGTGGTGGCCGGCGCGCCGCGCCGCACGGATGAACATCGTGGACGCACTACGCCATGTCTGAGTCGAAGCGGCGCCGTTCGCGGGGCGCGATGGCCGTGCTCTCGGTGGCGCTCGCGCTTGCGCAAGCCTGGGTCGGAGCGGCCGCCGCTGCCCCGAGCGCACAGGAAATCCTTGCCGCGAGCGACGCCATCCGCAATCCGAACCAGCCATTCGGGCTCACGGTCGCCTTGATCGAATACCGCGACGGCAAGCAGACCGATTCCACGACGCTGGCGGTCTACTCGAAAGCCGACCCGGCGAGCGGCCAGTTCCGCAGCCTGATCCGGTTCGTGGCGCCGGCGCGCGACGCCAACAAGCTGATGCTCAAGAGTGGCAACGACCTCTGGTTCTTCGATCCCGCAAGCAAGGCGAGCATCCGCTTGTCCCCGCAGCAGCGTCTGCTTGGCCAGGCAGCCAATGGCGACGTGGTGACCGTCAATCTCGCCAAGGACTATCGTGCAGAACTCCTGGCCGAGGAGGACACGCAGGACGGCGAGCGCCAGAACCGGCGCTGCTACAAGCTCGGGCTCGCCGCCGTGTCGCCGGATGTGACCTATCACCGCATCGAGATGTGGATCGCGGTGGCCGGTGACCGCCCGGTGAAAGCCCGCTTCTACTCCGAGAGCGACCGGCTTCTGAAGACCGCCTACTACCGCCGCTACCAGCTCCAGCTGGGACTCGAGCGACCCACCGAGATGGTGATCATCGACGGCCTGAATCCGCAGTGGGTGACGGTGATGCGCTACAGCGACTTCGCCTGGCGCGAGGTTTCCGAACAGTGGCTCCAGCGCGATTACCTGCCTCGCTTCAGACCCGAGTGAGCCGTGCGCGCGTTGTGGCTCATCGCGCTGCTCGCCGCGGCACCCGTGGCTGCAGCCGACGAAGATGCCGCCGCGCTCGGCCTGGCCGACAAGACCGTTGCTCCTGCCGAGCAGGCGCGCGACTGGCACGCGTTCGCGGAGGCCGCGTGGAACGTGGCCGCCCTGCGCAACAGCGACACCATGCAGCAGTTCGAGCGGCTGTCGCTCGGTCTCTCGCTCGACAAGAGGTTCGCACCGGACTGGCGTGCCGTAATCGCCGACCGCATCGATGCGTGGTGGCAGCAGGAGCCCTCGCGCCAGTACAACGTCAATACGCTGCAGGAGGCCTATGTCAGCTGGCAACCGCGCCCGGACCGCATTGCGGACCTCGGCAGCGTCAACACGCGCTATGGGGTTGCCTACGCTTACAACCCGACCGACTTTTTCCGGACCGATGCGGTCCGTTCGACCGTATCGGCCGACCCCTCGGTCCAGCGCGAGAATCGTCTCGGCACCGTGGCGGCTCGCGGCCAGGCGCTTTGGACAGGTGGGTCGTTGACCGGGTTGTACTCGCCGAAGCTCGCCGACCGTCCCAACAACAGCGCGTTCGATCCCGACTTCGGAGCCACCAATGGCACGAACCGCTGGCTCGTCGCCGGCAGCCAGCGGCTGTCCGACCAGTTCGATCCGCAATTGCTGCTCTTCGGCACAGTGGGCGAGCCCCCGCAGTTCGGCCTCAACCTCACCGCGTTGCTCAACGACGCAACCGTCCTCGGTCTCGAGTGGTCCGGAGGTCGTTCTTCCTCGCTTCTCGTACAGGCGCTATTACTCCCGCCCGACACTGCCTTCCGCTCGCGCCTCGCAGTCAACCTCACTTACACCACGTCGAGCAAGCTCTCGCTGACGACCGAATACGAATACAACGGCGCTGCGCTGGATCGCGACACCTGGGATGAACTCGGCCGCAAGTCGCTGACGGCTTACATCAGGTATCGCACCTACGTCGCCGGCGTGCAGGATCCGCCGACGCGGCATCGCGTGTTTCTCCGGGCGTTCTGGCAGGACGCGCTGGTCAATCACTTCGATCTGACGAGCAACGCGTTCATCGATGCCGTCGATCACAGCTGGCAGCTCTGGATCGAGGGGCGTTACCACTGGACCCGGCTCGACGTCGCGCTGCAGTGGCAGCGCAATGAGGGCACGCCGCTCAGCCAGTACGGGGCGTTGCCGCAGCAGTGGATCACGCAAGCGCTCGCGCGCTATTTCTTCTGAACCCGAGCGAGGGTGACGTCTGTTCGATCTGTAGCTCAATCACCGGCAACTGACGGTGCAGGACGCGGACGTCGTCGTGCTCGCACTGGAGAACTTCCGCGCACGCCCTTCGCTCGGTTTTTCCGATTGCCTGGTTCTGGAGATCGCGCGCAAGTCCGGTCACTTACCTCTTGGTACATTCGACAAGCGACTCGGCAAGCTCGACGGCAGCATAGGCCTATGAGGTGCCGGCTACGCGCGCTCGCAAGACGCTGTCGGCACGACCGGTCCGAGATCAGAACAACAGAAGATCGCGCACGCCGAGGCCCGGGCCGTCCGATTCGAGTTCGATGCCTTGGTTGCCGTTCGCATCGGCGACGATGCGAAACCTCTGGCCGAGCACCGTGCGGCCCAGCACGATGAAGACGGCGTAGATG
>Ga0335084_10005986_pt1 | contig 12059 bp, 16 predicted proteins | sample Lox_Sample_44_FD_206721 | JGI IMG/M metagenome (GOLD analysis project Ga0335084, IMG submission 206721) | Soil microbial communities from Loxahatchee National Wildlife Refuge, Florida, United States - Lox_Sample_4.4 | ecosystem: Environmental > Terrestrial > Soil > Wetlands | place: USA...
CAATGATTAAGCACTCGCCCGTCCCGCCGCGAGGCCGCCGATCCTCATACCGGAAGATGTCAGCGTTTGCGCTGATTGGCATCGACCAAGCTGCGGTTCAGATACCCGTAGATATAGAGCTTGAGCAGCACCGCCGGGTGGTACGCCAGCCGGCCCGTCGACGCCGGATCAGCCCCAGCAAAGCCCAGTTGCTTCAGATCGAGCTCATCGACGAAGGCGTCGACTGCGCGAACCGGATTGTCTTCGGCGATGTAGTCGTCCAAATACTCAGGCAGCAATGTGGCCTGGTTTCGATCTTCACCCTCGATGAATCGGCTCATCCGCGGCTCCCTCCACGCGATCAGCCAACTCTGACCTCGAATGCTTCAAAGAGTTTTCACACAGCCTCGGCCGCCTGCAGACATTGGTACCGAGCTGCGGGCACTCCAATACAAGCAAAGCCCTTTACGGATCTTTCCACGCCCCCGCACTTGGAAGCCCCCACCAGAACAGCCAGCTGCCGGCTGCGACGAAGACGTAGAGCGCGAAGAACGCCCAGGTGACCAATCGCGCCGGGTCGAACAGACCGATGTGGATGAGCGACGCGACGGTCGCCAGTGTGGCGAAGACCCCGTAGAGCACGAGCACGGGTATCAGGACCTCTTCGGAACGCTGACGGAGTGCCCAGACCGAGATGAAGGCGGCACCGAAGAAGAAAGCTCCGATGAACCGGACGTTGACCGGCGCCATCTTCCAAGGCCAGTACGACTGCGCCCAATCCGGGATCAGGAACATCGCAAGTCCCACCGGGAGCACCACGAGCAGATGGACGAGAAAGAAGGCGCGTAGCGGTCTCCGGATCGGGCCGGGTTGCGGCGCCGCCTTTGCGCCAACCTCGGGCAGGAAAACCACCGCGAGCGATAAGGCGATCCCGAGAAAGAAGACGAGGAACGAGATCATTGACCGGGTGTAGCCGACTGCACCGATGGCGAACAGCCCCGACAAGGCAATCAGCGCGTTGCCGACGCCCAGGAGAACCATCACGAAAAGCCCTTCGGTGCGGCGCCCACGCAAACAGGCCATCGAACACGCCGCGCCCCCGAGGAACAGGGAACCCATGAAACGCGCCGCCAGTGGCGGAAGCGGCCACGGCCAGAGCTTTGCGCTTTCCCCGGGGAGGAAGAAGAACAGGAGACCGGCGAGGCCCGTGATCGCCGTGTGCGCCCACAGCGCGGCGGTGAGCCGTCTGCTCAAGCCGATCCTTTCAGGAGAGAGCGACGGGCCCAGGATCCGAGTCGACGTCGGAACGCATGGGATCGATAGGACTGTCGGAGCAGGACGTGCGGTTGCTGTCGCGCGCAGAGATATCGAACGAGCGCACGATACGTTCTGTTTCCCGCAAGATCGTACACTTTGCGGTTCACAAGCGAGCATTGCACCAGTGGCGCGATCTCTCGAGTGACGAAATCTTCGTAACGACTCCCGTCGAGGAGCGCCCGGGCCGCCAGGACCCCCGAGAGCATCGCGTGGCGGATTCCGAAGCCCCAGAGGTAATCGAGAAAACCGGCCGCTTCACCGACCACAAGGGGACCGGTGCGCCCAGGCTTCAGCTCGCTCAAGGCACCTCCGAAGCCGCTGCGAAGCTTCGCATCCCGGATATCGAGCGGGCCCATACGCCGGAAGATCTCGATCGCCCTGTCGAGGAGTGCCCGCGCGCCACCCATCTCCCGCGTGAGCAGCACGGCGAGGGTTGCTGTTCCCTCGAGGATGACCAGGTATGCGCACGCCCTCGGGGCAATACGTCGATCGAAGAGAATGGCAGTCCGGTTCGGCTGAATCGTGCGAAACGTGATCCCGACGTCCAGGAAAAAGCCTCGTCCTCGGAGCCCGACCGCCCATACGTCGGCACCACCGCTGGGGTGAGACTGCCCGTATCGGATCGCGACGTTGAGGTCCAGGGCGCGGCGCTTGAGCGCCTGTTCCAGACAGCCGTCCCCGCTACCGCGCTTGACGACATAGAGCAGCGGGCGGCCTCCGCTCACCCGGTGGCATTCACCATCGAACGTGCAGACATCGAGCACGGGCGCCGGGTGAAACGGGGCTGGATCAACGGACCAGCTCTCCAGGGTCTCGAGGAGATCAGGGGCTGACGTCCAGTTCTCGACCGCATCGCAGCGCAGTCCATGTGCCAACCCCGAATCGGCGCGCCGCTCGAACACTTCCACGTCCGCGCCATGACGCGCAAGTTGGATCGCGGCCGTCAATCCGGATATCCCTGCGCCGACGATTCGGACCGGCCCCTGCCTCATGGAGTCCTCAGAGGATTCCCGCTTCCCGGTAGGGTGCGTTGGCCTCGACTCGCTCGTAGCCAAACCGGGTGAGATCGATCGTCGAATACTTGCCGTACGCGATCAACTCCGCGATCGCTCGGCCGGCAGCCGGGGCGTGCATCATTCCGTGGCCCGAGAATCCGGCAACGGTGTAAAGGTTCGCGAGTCGACTGTTCCAGCGCCCGATCACCGGATTGCCGTCGAGCTCGCACTGCTCGTAGAGACCGGACCACGTCCGGTGGCACCGTGCAGCCTCCAGTGGCGGAAAACGGTGCGCGACCGCCGGCCACACCACGCGCTCGAAGTAATCGTGGTCCACCTCGAAGTTGAAGCCGCGCTGGGCGTCCCCATCGACCAGACCGCCGGAGAATCCAGCCCCCTCCGATCGAAAGGCCAGTCGCGCCAGATCCTTCACGTACGGAAGTCGTTCGATCGGCGATCCGGCCGTGAAATAGTGTTCGAACCGTCGCAACGGCGAAATCGGCAGGTCCATGCCCATCAGGCCGGCGACCTCGCCGGCCCATGCGCCCGCGGCATTGACGACCTGCGAAGCGGCGAGACGAGCGCCGCCGGAAAGGCCAAGGCTCTTGACCCGGCTCGGGGTCACGTCCGCCCGCACAACCCGGTCCTTGATGTACGAGACACCGAGGGACTGGGCCTTTCTCCGAAAACCCCAGAGGAGGCCGTTCGGATCGCACCAGCCGTCGCGAGGCGTGTACGCACCGCCGCCGAGGTCATCGGCGTTGATGGACGGAAGATGCTTCTTCAGTTCGGATGCCGTCAAGAGCTCGACTTCGCAACCGCGCGAACGCTGGAGTCGCACGTTCGCTTCCAGCGAGCTCATCTGCTCGGGCGGAACGATGAAGAGATAGCCGCCCTCCACCCACTCCACCTCGGCCGGCCGGTCGGGCAACGACATGTGACTCGAGAAGTCCCGGATGAACTGGATGCTGAACAACGACATCTCGATGTTCTCGGGGCACGTGAACTGGACGCGGCAGCCGCCTGACGCGCGCAAGGTCGAGGCGAACTCGTACGTCGGGTCCGGCTCGATGACGCACACGCTGGCGTCGGGACTGAGCTTCTTCAGGGAGTAGGCGACGCTCGATCCCAGGACACCGCCGCCGATGACGGCGACGTCACATCTCGACTGCTGATCCAACGCCATTGCCGGGAGACCGGGGAGACGACAGAGCCAATGTTAGCCTGTCGCCATGGACTCCCTGATCTCCGCCGCCGCGCGTGCCCTCGCCGCCGGCGACGCGCTCGGCGCTCTCAATCACGTCGCCCTGCGCGACGACCCGCCGGCGCTCGCCCTGCGCGGCATCGCCATGGCCCAGCTCGGCGAGCACCCGCTCGCCCGCGAGCTTCTGCGGCGCGCCGCCCGCGGCTTCGGCGCCCACGAGGAACTGGCGCGCGCGCGCTGCGTCGTCGCCGAGGCGGAGGTGGCGCTCGCCGTGCGCGACTTCGGCGGCTCGCCGCGCTCGCTGGCGGCGGCGTCGGCCACGCTCGAGGGGCACGCCGATCGCGCCAACGCGCTGCAGGCGCGGCTGATCGCGGCGCGCCGGCTGCTGCTGCTGGGCCGCCTCGACGAGGCCGCGGCCGTGCTGGCACGCCTCGATGTGAGCGGCCTGCCGCCGTCGCTGGCGGCGGTGGCCGAGTTGACCGCGGCCGAGCTGGCGCTGCGCTCGCTGCGCACCGGCCCGGCGCAGGCGGCGCTCGCCCGCGCGCACGAGGCGGCCGAGCGCGCGCGCGTGCCGGCGCTCCTGGCCGAGGTGTCGGAGGCGCGGGCCGCGCTCGAACGTCCCGCTGCCAGGCGCCTCTTCGCTGGTGGCGAGCAGGCGCTGCGTCTCGATGAGGTCGCGGCGCTCCTCGCCTCGGGCGCGCTGGTACTCGACGCCTGCCGCCGCGGGCTGCGCACCGGCGCCGCGTGGCGGCCGCTGGCGCGCCGGCCGGTGCTGTTCGCGCTGGCGCGCGCGCTCGCCGAGGCGTGGCCCGGCGATATCGATCGGCACGCCCTGATCGCGCGCGCCTTCGGCGCCCGCCGCCCCAACGAGTCGCATCGAGCGCGCCTGCGAGTCGAGATCGGCCGTCTGCGTGCGCTCGTCGCAGCGCTCGCGCGCATCGAGGCGACTGCGCGAGGCTTCGTCCTCAGGCCGCGCGACGAACGCCCCGTCGTCGTGCTGGCGCCGCCCATCGACGGCGATCAGGCGTCGCTGGTGGCGCTGCTCGCCGACGGCGCGGCCTGGTCAACGTCGGCCCTGGCGCTGGCACTGGGCACCAGTCAGCGCACCGTCCAGCGCGCACTCGTCGAGCTGGAGGCCGCCGGACGGGTGCGCTCGATCGGGCGGGCGCGGGCGCGCCGCTGGCTGTCGCCACCGCTGGCAGGATTCACGACGATCTTGTTACTCCCCGCTGCGCTCCCGCTCGAGTAGATTCGTCTTGCGCGGCGCCGATCCGAGGCGCGCCGCAAGGAGAGACGATGAATCGCAAGACAGGCAAAGACGGATCCCAGGCACAGGCGCGTGCCGCCGAGATCGTGCGCGAGTATGGGCCCTTCGCCGGCGCCAACCACATACACGGGGTCACCCACGACGGCCGCCGCGTCTGGGCCGCCACCGGGGCGAGGCTGGTCGCCTTCGATCCCGAGAGCGGCGAGCCCGCGCGCACGCTCGACCGCACGTGCGACGCCGGCACCGCCTTCGACGGCACGTACCTCTATCAGATCGCCGAGGCGCGCATTGACAAGATCGATCCCGCCACCGGCGACGTGGTAGCGTCGATCCCGGCGCCCGGCCACGGGCGCGACTCGGGGCTCACCTGGGCCGAGGGCAGCCTGTGGGTCGGGCAGTATCGCGATCGCAAGATCCACCAGATCGACCCCGCGACCGGCGCGATCAAGCGGACCATCGAGTCCAACCGCTTCGTCACCGGCGTCACCTGGGTCGACGGCGAGCTGTGGCACGGAACCTGGGAAGCGGACGAGAGCGATATCCGCCGCATCAACCCGGAGAGCGGCGCCGTGCTCGAGCGGCTGGAGATGCCGCGCGGCACCGGCGTCAGCGGGCTCGAATCCGACGGGGCGGACCTCTTCTACTGCGGCGGCGGAGCGAGCGGAAAGGTCCGCGCGGTGCGACGCCCGAAACGAGCTGGATCCTGATCGAAAGGAAGGAACATGGTCGACATCATCCATAGGGTTGGAATCAAGGCACCCATGTCGAGGGTCTACGCAGCGCTATCGACGATCGAAGGTCTCGCAGGCTGGTGGACGAAGGAGACGACCGGAGCCTCCCAACCCGGCGGAAACATCGAGTTTCAGTTCAGCTCTCCGAGCGGAGAAAGAATAGGCGGGATCGACATGGAGGTGATGGCACTGGACCCCGACAAGGAGGTGCGTTGGCGCGTCAAGTCGGGGCCGGAGGAATGGGTGGGAACCGACGTCGTATTCAAGCTATCCCGGGACGGCGATTACACCATCGTTCACTTCGGGCACAAGAACTGGCGTGAGGCGGTCGAGTTCACCGAGCATTGCAGCACGAAGTGGGCAACGTTCATGCTGAGTCTCAAGGACCTCGTCGAAAGGGGTGAAGGCAGGCCGGCGCCCAACGACGTCAAGATCAGCAACTGGCATTAAGTATTGATGCTCCGAGCGGGGTCTCGGTGACGAGACCTCGCGCCCCTGGGGTCCTGCCCGACGCCCGGATGACCCACCCTGGGGATCTCCTCAAAGTGGAGCCGCGACCGCTAGACGGGTCGAAAGTTGACGGCCCGGCGAGCCTACCGGATAGGCTTCGCCTTGCGAGGAGCAGAACAATGTCGGCCCGATCAACGTTTTCCGTTCGTCGCGCGAGACTGCGCGAGCTCGTTGCGAGCGGTGCGACCGCCGTCGCGCCCGGCGCCACCGATGCGCTCAGTGCGCGCCTGATCGAGGCGCATGGCTTCGAGTGCGTCTATATCGGAAGCTACGCAACCGCGGCCAGCCGCTTCGGACTGCCCGACACGGGACTGCTCTCGCTCGGCGACATGGTCGAACAGGTCCGCACCATCGCCAATGCGGTGCGCGTGCCGGTGATCGCGGATGCCGAAGGCGGCTTCAACGATGCCTCGAACATCTGGCGCACGGTACAGGCGTTCGAGCAGGCGGGCGCGTCCGCGATCCACATCGAGGACCACGCCTTCGGCAAGCACGCCGAAGTGGCGCAGAGGCTGCGGCCGATCGAGGAAGCGGTGGGGCGGATCCGTGCCGCGATCGAGGCACGCGAGGACCCGGATTTCATGGTCGTGGCGCGTTCGGACGCGGCCTGGGTGAGCGGAGATTTGGAGGACACGGTGCGCAGGCTCACGGCCTACGCCGAGGCCGGCGCCGACATGGTGTTTCCCACGCTGGTAACACCCGAGCAGCTCGCAGAGATCCGCCGCAGGGTACCGAAGCCGGCGATGATTGTGGACATGCCGGGCCGGACGCTTGCCGACGAGGCGCGCGCCGGTGCATCGATCGTGCTCTACTACGGCCTCTCGGTGCTCGTGCAGTTCGACGCGCTGGGCCGCGCGCTCGAGCGGTTCAAGAGCACGCGTGATGCGAACGCGGTGCCCGGCTACCGCGACCAGCTGCGCGCGTTCGAGGCGTTCGTGGGCTACCGCGAGTTCGCCGAACGCGCTCGACGCTACGGCCAATCCTGAAGGCTCGCTACAGGCCGGCGTGCTCGGATATTTGGCGATACCGCCATCACTACATAACGCTCCCGCCCCTCGCGCCCCACTGCCTGCTCCCCGGCCTAGCTGCGATTCCTCACCGGCCTCTTCCCTCTTCCGTGCTAGCCCGCCGCAAACGAAAGGGCCTGCATCGCTGCAGGCCCTTTATCGATGGTCGCGGAAGGCTGCAACCGGCCCTCTCCACTCATTAGAACGTACTAGGACGTGAACGAACGCTGCCAGTTCCTGCCCAAGGGTCCTTCCAAACGTAGTAGACGGGGACTATCGCGGCAATCAGGACTGTCGTCCAGATCTTGGTCAGTCGCGCCCCTCCTCCTTAGAAGAGTAGCCACAGATGCGGGTTACGTTACGCTTCTCTAACGCGCCGTCAACCGAAATTTGTAAAGTCAGTCGACACGATCCGGGGGCAGCTGCGCGCAAGGGAGAGGACGATTGCAACTTGAGGCGGTCGGTGTCACGCAGCCCGTGGAGCACGGACCGTTTCAGATCCGGCTGAAGTTCGGCAAGCGGGCTTACTGCGTTACTGAGGTCCGAATAGGCGAAGAGGCAGCGGAGATTGCGAAGAAGCTGCGCGAGCTCGCCCGCCAAGTCGAGGCGCGTAACAAGTAGCGATGTGCGGTCGTTACGAACGCTGGAGTCGAAGGCAGCGCATCGAGGAGCTGCTCGGGACCGAGCCCTCGGGTTTGGATGACTTTCCCTGCCGCGGTTGCGCCGGCTTCGGTGCTGGGATTGGTTGCCTTTTCACTTTTGAGTCATTTCTTCGCTCCCACGGTTTCGCTCCTTCCGTTGGCTGTTGGTCGTGCATGCACGTGCTTATCGTGGCGTGCCCTCCCATTCGTAGTCGCTCGCCTCGATGATCGACGGACAGCGCCGCCCCCGCACGTTCAGCACGAGGAACACCTCGGGGTCGGACGCGTAGCTCGGCGTGGCGTCCCCGACATACCAATCGCGATTGGGCGTGTACACGCACTGCAGCCGGCCGTCACGCAGCTCAAGGCTGCTGAACAGGTAGAGCGGCGCGGCGAGCGCGGGGGCGGTGGCGAGCAGCATCAGGATGGCGGCGAGTAGTCTCAAGGTCGTCTCCTCAGTCGGTCGTCTCACGCGGTAAAGTTTGCTATTAACTTAACTTAACTAGGCGGTCAGTCCCGGTCCTCGGCGTGAACGCGATCGACACGACCAGCGGCGGAATCAGCAGCAGCACCCAGCCCACCGGGCGGCCATGGCTGCGGAAGCCGACCATCAAATTGCAGCAGACGGCGATGAGAGCCATCATCCATCACGCTGCCAGTGACCGGCTGGATGCGACCCACACCAGCCGCTGGATGTTCTGAGAAGCGGACGTTCAACGTTCGCCTTCAGCCGCCGCCGAGGAGCGAAGCGACGAGGGCACCGCAAGCGCGCGAAGCCCGCTTGCGGCGGTCGGCTGCAAGGCGTGGTTAGACGGCACGCTGCTCGACGCGAAACTGACCTGCGGCAAAGTCAACCGTTACATCCGTGGCTCCAGACCCCGCAGGTGAGAAGTACACGCGAAGGCCCTCGACCGGTACCAGACGCTCTTCGATGAATTTGCGGAACGCCTCAAAATCTCGCTGTTCCTCTTCCGTTTCAAATTCGTTCGGGAAACCCCGGACGAACACCCGCCACTGAGCGGGACTTTCTTCCTTCCACACTGCCTTGCCTTCGGGTGAACGCGCCAGATCAAACACAGCGGTAACCCAGCACACGGTGACATACGGATCGGGCCTCTCGGACGCCGCGACACGTCGAGCCAGTTCAGCGTAGGCGTGAGGAGTCAAGGTCACCACGATGAATGTGACGTCTAACGCTCGCCTTCAGCCGCCGCCGAGGAGCGAAGCGACGAGGGAACCGCAAGCAAGCGGAGTGCGCTTGCGGCGGTCGGCTGCAAGGCGTGGTTGGGCGTCTTATGGATCAGGGACTTCGAGATCACGACAGATCTTCCGAGCCAGGAAGTCGTTGATCTCACGATGGCGCGGGACGGTCGACACCTTCCCGGTCAGACGGTTGGCGTATACGGAATGGTTGCCGCCCTCGCGAAGGAGAACACATCCATGTGCCCCAAGGTGCCGGATGAGGTCGCGGCGCTTCATTCAGCCGTCAGGACCAACGGCTCACGAATAACCTTCCTTTTCCCGATGGTCTTTTTGGCGAGAGTGCGATTCGCCCGAAGCACAAGTTCGACAGCTTCCGCCAGGTTGGCGCGAGCCTGCTTTAGGGTCCGGGCCTGGGTGTTTGCCCCCGGCAATTCCTCGACGAACCCGATATAGCCCTCCCGGACCTTTTGAAACACAGCGGTGAGCTTCATCTCAGAACTCCGACCAAGAACGGCGAACGATGAAGTATAGCGGGCGTGCCAAGTGAGACGCCCAACGCGCAAGTTCAGCCGCCGCCGAGGAGCGCAGCGACGAGGGAACCGGCAAGCGACGCTTGCCGGCGGTCGGCTGCAACGCGGGGTTCGGCGTCACGCGGTACGAGCCTATTTCGGCTCGAACAAGATAACCCTGCACTCCGAACTGCCGATGTTCTCTACCGAGTGGGAGGCGACCCGCCCGCTCACGGAAGCAAAACCGGCGTTCCTCTGGTTCTCGACGCTCTTGCCGTCCGGCGTATGGGCGCGCAAGTGACAGTCGGTCAAGAAGTAGTTGCCAACGGTCGGTCCATGCGAATGCCAAGCGTCGCGCTGACCGGGCTTCCAAGTAGCAAGGATCATCCGATACTGCTCGTTCTCAGCGATTACCTTGTACACGTCCGGTGACGCTGCAAATGACTGAGGCACCGCCTGCGACCACGCGGTATACGGGGTCACGAGGGCTGTGCCAACAGATAGAGAAAGAATCGAAAAGATCTTTGTCGAACGCATCTTGCTTTCCCTTTCATTTGGATGACACGCACAACCAAACCGTGATTTCAGCAAAGGGTTAAGTGACGCCGAACGCTAGAGATCACCGGCCCGCGAAAGCGGGCGAAGCCCGCTGTAGCGGGTCCGGTGCATCGACGGGTTGGGCGTCAGCGGGCCGGGATGCATGGGCGGGCCATGCCTCAGAGTCCGTCGACGATCACGGCATTGGTGTGAGCCGTCCGATGCCTGACTTGTTGTAGCGCTCGGTACTCAGGTGACTCCAGCCAGGCCTTGAGGTGCGCCACGCTATCGAACTCCACGATTGCGAGCCGCTTCGGTGCCCACTTTCCTTCCACAGGTTCTATGGCGCCCGGTTTGGTAAGAAAGCGGCCCCCATACGCGGCGAGCGTAGCCGGTAGTCCTTTTCTGTACTCCTCGAATCCGGCGGGATCAGTGACGTCTACATCTGCGACTAGGTATGCAGCCATGCCAACCCTCCCTTTGGTTGAAGCGGCTAACTCACCAACGCTTGATTGCTGACGCCCAACGTCTCGGTTCAGCGGCCCGCGTAGGCGGGCGAAGCCCGCCGTAGCGGGTCCGCTGCAACTGATGGTTAGCCCTCATGTCTCAGCCCATGCAATCGACGTTGGTAACAAACCTGACTCAGCGAACTCATGAACTGCGCGTACGCCGACAGCCGAGGGAATAACGCATCTACGGGGATACTCGGTGTGATGCGTGAAAGAGGCGTAACAGGTTAATACTGGATCGTCCGCAGTCATCGGCCCACGACTCTCATAGTAGGGCGGATTGTTATGACCGTAGACAAATACCAGCACAGTCTCTTCGCCGCCAACGACCATCGAGATAGTGTTGCGATCAGCCGCCTCGATGAATATTACGTTCAAGATTCCTCGCGCGCGCGCCTCGTCAGCCGCGGATCGCAGAATCGCATCGAGTTCGGCCGCGGTCGTTACACGAACTGGATCTGCGTGCTCGTGGAGGGTCACGAGGGCGTCCACGATGAGGGCTAACGTCGCGGTTCAGCGGCCCGCGCAGGCGGGCGAAGCCCGCCGGAGTGAGTCCGCTGCAACCGCTGGTTCGGCACCATGTGTTTCAGCCTGCGTGGGCCTTGGCCCAATCAATCGCATCCTCAAATCGATCGTCGCCCCAGAAGATCTCGGTACCCGACACAAACGTTGGCGACCCGAAGATGCCGAGCTTCTTTGCCCGTTCGGTCTCGGCATCGTATCGGGCCCGAATCTCCTGACCGTCGGCGCGCGCGATTGTCATGTCTGGATCCTTCCCGAGTTTCGACAAGATGGATCGGACGTGCTGCCCGTCACCGGGAGCCCTGTTTTCGAGAAACCACGCGCGATACGTTGCCTTGGTGTACTCCGGGCACCAACCTTCGAGCGAAGCAACAACTGCAACGCGGTTGGCGAGTCCCTCCGGGTCCACCGGGTAGTCAGGGATCGACTTAAAAGGAATGCCATATCGATTGGCACGTCTTTCCACGTCGCGCCACATGTACTGCAGCTTCACCGGCTTCCCTATGAAGGGACGATTGTTCTGTTCGATCATGATGGCGCGCACGTGGAATGGGCGCCAGCGAAGAGGCACCCCTTCTCGTGCCGCGATTTCCTCGACGCGGTTGACCGCCAAGTACGTGTACGTGCTCCCGATATAGAAGAAGAAATCCAGTTCGCGGGGCATGGAATCACTCCTCCAGGGAGACGGGCCCGCCGCTCATGGGGCCGAACGACAAGCTTGAGCCGCGGCCGAGGAGCGAAGCGAGGAGGGTACTGCCAGCGGTACGCTGGCAGCCGTCGGCTCGAAGCGCGGGTTAGGCTGCAACGCTGGAACGCCGGTGCGCAAGCAAGTTGTAGAGCCAGCCGAACACTGCGCCACCGACTGCTCCGTCCACGAACCCATAGAGAGTTCCCGTGATTACCGAACCTATGCCAGAGGAAGGATGGTAGCCGGGGTATACCGAGGCGGCGAGGTCAAGGAATGCGCGGCCGTAGGTCGGCCAGATAAGGTTCGCCGAGGCGACGATAAGGATTGCCGCGCCACAAAATACTCCGACCGTCAGGGCCAATGCTGTGACGTGAAGTCTCATGCCGCCCTACCTTTCTCGATGCCGGAGCGTGCCAAGATGGACGTCCGGCGGCGGGAGG
>Ga0335084_10005988_pt1 | contig 12059 bp, 11 predicted proteins | sample Lox_Sample_44_FD_206721 | JGI IMG/M metagenome (GOLD analysis project Ga0335084, IMG submission 206721) | Soil microbial communities from Loxahatchee National Wildlife Refuge, Florida, United States - Lox_Sample_4.4 | ecosystem: Environmental > Terrestrial > Soil > Wetlands | place: USA...
ACACCACCCAGGCCGTGCCCACGCTCGCCTCGGCGGGGAGCCGCCTCGGCCGGAACGCGCCGAGCGCGAGCGCGCCCACGACCGAGAAGGCGAGCGCCACCGCGAGCTGCTCCGAGGCGTGCTCGGTCTCGACGTGGATCCGCTCCTCGACGAGGAGCGTCGCCACGAGGCCCAGCGTCGAGAGCTGGGTGAGCGCCGCGGAGACGAAGACGGTGCGCCTCAGCACCACGTACACGCCGAGCGCGCCGAGGAGCGCACCGGTCACGAGGGACGCGGCGAGCGGGACCTGCCAGAGCTCGCGCGCCGAGAGGAATTCCTGGAGCGCGCTCATGGCCGCACCGCCGCGACCGGGTGGACGAAGCGCCGGCCGTCGATCTCGCGCACCGCCACGGGGCGGCCATAGAGCTGCCCCAGCGCCTCCGGCACGAGCATCTCCTCGAGCGAGCCGACCCGGAAGAGCGCCTTGTCCTTGTCCACGAAGGCGAGCCGGCGCGCGGTCGAGGCGACCGTGTCGAGCCGGTGCGAGACCATGACGATGGCGAGGTCGCCTCCCTCGTGCAGCCCGCGGAGGAAGTCGATGATGGAGAGCTCGGCGGCCGGGTCCATGCCGCTCGTGGGCTCGTCGAGGACGAGGAGCTCGGGCTCGGCCGCGAGGGCCCGCGCGATGAGCGTGCGCTGCCGCTGGCCGCCGGAGAGCTCGCCGTAGGGCCGGTCGGCCACGTGGGAGAGGCCCACCTTGTCGAGCGAGGCCCGCGCCGCCTTCCGGTCGGCCCAGCCGAAGCGGCGGACGAGGCCGATGACGGGCACCCGGCCCATGAGGACCACCTCACCCGCCGTGAACGGCCAGGCCGTGTCCACGTGCTCGCGCTGGGGCACGTAGCCCACCCGGAGCGGATGCGGCCAGGAGCGCCGGCCGGACACGAGAGCCTGAGCGCCGAGGAGGGTGCGGACGAGCGTGGTCTTTCCCCCGCCGTTGGGGCCGACCACGGCGAGGAAGTCGTCCTCGGGCACGTCGAGGTCGATGCCGGAGAGAAGGGGCCGGCCACGGTAGCCGATGGCGGCGTCCCGGAGAGCGAGGATGGGCTCGTTCAACGGAGGGCCTCCACGATCCGCGACACGATGGTGTCGAGGTAGGCCTCGTACGTCGTCACGTTCGCCTCGCCGCCGATCTCGCCGGGTATGGCCACGACCTTCGCGCCGATGAACTTGGCCACGGTATCGGCGGAGCGCCGGTCGTAGAAGTTCTCGACCACGATGGCCTTCACGCCCTCCCGTCGGCCCAGCTCCACGAGATCGGCGAGGTGGCCGGGCGGCGGCGGCACGCCCGGCTTCGGCTCCATCTCGCCGGCCGACACGAGGCCGCTCCAGTCGAGGAAGTACGTCAGCGTCCGGTGCTGGGTGAAGATCTTCTGGCCCTTCGACACTGCGAGCTGGCCGCTCCAGCGCTGGACGTCCTTCTCGATCCGGGCCGCGAAGGCCGCGGAGCGTTCGCGGTACCCGGCGGCGTGGGCGGGGTCGATCTCGGCGAGCTTCGCGGCGATGGCCGAGGCCACCTGCACGGCGCGGCGCGGATCGGAGAGGAAGTGCGGGTTGCCGGCCGGGTGGAGGTCGCCGCTCGAGCGGTCGACCGGGCCCGTCGGCACGTCGAGCACGGTGATGGCCGAGGCGGCGGTGAGCCGGCCGCGGCCGCCGGGGAGGATGGCGCCGTTCCGGGACTGGACGACGAGCGGTGGGAGCCAGCCGATCTCGAGGTCGAGCCCGACGTCGACGAGGAGGTCGGCGTCGCGGAGCTTCACGGTGAGCATCGGGTTCGCGTCGACGAAGTGCGGGTCCTGGACGCCGCGGGCGAGGAACTCGACCTTCGCGTCGGGGCCGGCCACCTCGCTCGCGAGCGCGCCGAGGGTCTGCGTGGTGGCCACCACGCGGGGAGTCGCCGCGGCGGCGGCCGGGGAACCGGCGATCGCGGCGGCGAGGAGCGGGACGAGGGTGCGCATGGCGATCCTTCCTAGAACGGGTGCGCGCCGTGCGCGCCGATGCCGAATTCGAGGTTGGCGAGGACGGTGAAGGCCTTCACGCCGCCCGGCAGGGCGTCGTGGGAGGCCTCGAGGCGGATGCGCTCGAACTCGGAGGGCAGCCAGGCGAGCACGCCCACGAGCCGCTGCTCGTCGCCTCCGCCTGCCTCCGCCGGCGCGCGCTCGTAGCGCGCTCCCACGCCGACGAAGCGGTCGATGCGCCAGAAAGCCTGCGTCCACCAGCCGTTCTCGAAGCCCTCGCCGACCCCCTCCACGCCCACGAACCTTCGGGCGTAGAGCTCGGCGGTGACGGCGAGGTAGGCGCGCGAGTCGGGGGGGCGGAAGCGGAGGTAGACGTCGGCCCCGGCGAGGTCGCGGAACTGGCCGGGGACCTCGCTCCTTCGGGCGGCCGAGAGCCCGACGCCGAGCGTGGCCGCCTCCGAGAGGCCGAAGAACTGGTTGAGGCGGCCGATCCCGGTGAGGCGCGACGGGTCGCCCTCGAACGGCGCGGTGTTCTGCAACGCCAGGTGGAGCTCTGCGAACCAGGGCAATGGCGCGAGCCACGCCACGTCGACCCCGGCGCCGTGGAGCGACTCGTCGGCGAGGAGCCGGGTCGCGATCGGCGCCTCGATGAACTCCTGGACGTGGGGATGCGTCTGGTTGAGCCGCCCGAACGGCGACTTCAGGATCCCGGCGCGGAGCTGGAGGCCGGCCGGGAAGGCGAGGGTCGTGACGTACGCCTCCTCGACGTCCACTCCCCCGTCGGCGAAGGAGATGAACACGTCGGCGCGCAGGTACGGGTCCACCACCGCCTGGAGCGCGAGCTCGAGCTCCTCGAAGTGGAACGCCGGCTCGTGGGTCTGGTCGTCCCAGCTGAACGTCAGGCTCCCGATGGCGCTCACGTCCGGAAGGAGCAGCACGCGGGCCGTGGCGCTGCTCGAGGGCGGCGCGGACGCCTGCGAGGGACCCGTGCCCGCGGGAGCCGCCGCCGAGCTCGCCTTCCCTCCTCCCAGCTCGCGCTGGATCTGCTCCTCGAGCGCCTTCCGCTCGGCGTCCCTGCTCGCCTGGTCTTCCGGCTGTCCCCGTGATGCAGGCCCCGGCTGCTGCTGCGCTCCCGCCTCTGGCTGCGATTGCGCGCGCGCGGCTCCCGCGAGCGCGAGCGCCGCGGCCATGGCCGCGGCCCTTCCCGTGATGTTCACCTGTGAAGCCTCCCGGCGCGCGCAGATGGGCGCCGACGCTGCGGTCCGGAACGGATGCGCGACGGGCGGTGGCCCACCGCGCGGCTCGGGGACGCTACGCGGCGGAGGGAGGCGACTGGCCGGGGATCGCGCCCTGCGGGGCGCCGGTGACGGGCGACGCACCCGGCGCGAGGACCGGAGCGGGCTCGACGGCGGGGGCGGGCGCGAGGTCGGGCACCTGGCTCGCGACGGCCTCGGCGCCGCGCACGACGCAGGCGGCGCAGCGCTCGGCGCCCCGGAGGTGGCCGTCGTGGACGTGGGGCGCGCCGGCGAGGGCGAGGAGGAGGAGGAAGAGGATCGCGAGTCCGGCGGCGACGAGCGCGCGCAAGGCCCGCTGGTCATGGCCCCGGACCGGCCGGGCGTCAAGGGAAAGCCGTTCCACCCCGCCCGGAGTCACCGTCCCACCACCCCCGCGTCGCGCAACGCCGCGATCTCCCCGGGCGAGAACCCGGCCTCGGCGAGCACCGCCTCTCCGTGCTCCCCGAGCCGCGGCGCCGCCCGGCGGGGCGCGGGCGAGCCCGCGATCCGGATCGGCGTCGCCACGCCGGCGACCGCCCTGCCCTCCCAGGGAGTGTCCACCTCGAGGAACGCCCCCCGCGCCGCAAGCTGCGGATCCCGCCGCGGCTCCTCGCCCTCGCGCACCGGGGCGACGCACGCGTCGTGCTCGGCGGCGAACCGCTCCCACTCCGAGAGCGTGCGCGAGGCGAAGATGGCCTCGACCTCGGCGCGCGGGCCGGCGCCTTCGTTCTCGAACTGGCGCTCCGCGAGCTCCGGCCGGCCCACGCCCCCGCAGAACGCGGCGAAGAACTTGGGCTCGAGCGCCGCGAGCGCGGCGAAGCGACCGTCCTTCGTGCGGTAGACGCCGTAGCAGGCCGCGCCGCCCGAGAGCATCTCCCGGCCGCGCGCGATGGGCGTGCCGCGGGCCGCCGCCATCGCCACCTGCAGCGTGAGGAGGGCGAGCGATCCCTCGAGCATCGACACGTCCACGTGCGCGCCCTCGCCCCTCGCGTCCCGGCCGGTGAGCGCGGCGAGGATGCCGGCCACGGCCGGCCAGCCGCCGCCGGCGAGGTCGGCGAGCTGCACGCCGGACATCGCCGGGGCGTCGGTCGGCCCGGACGCGCCGAGAACGCCCGAGAGCGCGACGTAGTCGAGGTCGTGCCCGGCCCGGGTCGCGTACGGCCCGTCCTGGCCGTAGCCGGTGATCGAGCAGAGCACGAGCCGCGGGTTCGCCGCGTGGAGCGCCTCCCAGCCGAGGCCCATGCGCGCGAGCACGCCGGGCCGGAACGACTCCACGACGGCGTCGGCCCTGCCGGCGAGGCGCAGGAACGCGGCCAGCCCCTCGGGCCTTCGCACGTCGAGCGCGAGCGAGCGCTTGTTGCGGTTCAGGGCGTGGAAGGCGCCGGACTGCTCGCCGGCGAGCGGCGGGAGGAAGCGGAGCGCGTCGCCGATCCCGGGCTCCTCGATCTTCACCACGTCGGCGCCCAGGTCGGCGAGGACGAGCGTCGCGAACGGCCCCGGGAGGAGGCGCGAGAGGTCGAGGATCCGGATGCCGTGAAGGGGGAGCACTACAGGATCTGCTGGAGCTTCATCGCGAGGCCCATGTCGCCCTGGATCTTGAGCTTGCCGGACATGAACGCCATCTGGGGGTTGAGCTTGCCGTTCACGATGGCGAGGAAGTCGGAGTCGGTGGCGGCCACCGTGCACTTCGCCCCGGCGACGGTGCCCGCCGAGATCCTCCCCCCGGCCTGCGTGCAGTCCACCGACCAGCTGCCGCCGTCCGGCCCGGAGATGTCGAACTGGTAGACGGCGTTGATCTTCTGGACCACGTCCGGCTTCGCCTGGAGCCGCGCGGGGATGTGGGTCTCGAAGACGTCCTTCACGCTGGCGGCGGACATGGTGGCCTCCGGTCGATTCGGGAGACGGCCCGGGAACGTATTGGGACGCACCCGGGGGTGTCAAGGCGCGGGCCGGGCCCGGCTCAGGTGCGAGGGCGCGCCGCCAGGTCGCCGACCGTGCCGAGCAGTGCCTCGCGGTCGATCGGCTTCACCAGCACCGCGTCGACCTCGCGCCCGCGCGCCCGGATGATGTCGTCGTCGTCCGCCCAGCCCGTCACGACCACCACCGGCACGCTCGGGGCGATGGCCTTCGCCGCCCTCGCCATCTCGAGACCGCCCATGCCCGGCATGCCCAGGTCGGTGAGCACGACGTCCACCGCCTGCTCGGAGAGCGCCTTCAGGCCCTCCTGGCCGGTGGCGGCCGAGACGACCTCCCAGCCCGAGGCCTCGAGGACCTCGGCGATGAGCTCCCGGTTGTCGTCGTCGTCCTCGACGAGGAGGACGCGATGTGCCTGGGGATCCATTCGAGGGCCGAACGGTCAGTCGAGCATGAACGGGGCCCCTCCGGTGCTGCTCGGAGGGGGCGCTCCCCTCTCATTCCACGTAGAACGCGTCGAGGACGTCCTTGTACTTCTGCGTCACGTACTTGCGCTTCACCTTGAGCGTCGGGGTGAGCTCGCCCGTGTCCACGGTGAAGTCCTTCGGCACGATGGCGAACTTCTTCAGAGTCGAGTAGCTCGCCTGCCGCGCGTTCAGGGCGTCGACGGCGCGCTGGATGCGGGCGATGACCCGCGGGTCCTGGTGGAGCGCCGCGCCGGGCGGCACGCCGTTGTCGGAGGCCCACTTGCGGGCGTTCTCCTCGTTCAGGGTGATGAGCGCGGAGAGGAACTTGCGCTTGTCGCCGTGGACCATGACCTGGGAGATGAGGTTGTCGGTCTTGAGCTCGTTCTCCAGGTTCTGCGGGGCCACGTTCTTGCCGCCCGCGGTGACGATGATGTCCTTCTTGCGGTCGGTGATCTTGAGCCGGCCCTCGGAGTCGAGCTCGCCGATGTCGCCGGTGGCGAGCCAGCCGTCCTTCAGCACCTCGGCGGTGGCCTCCGGGTTCCCGTAGTAGCCCTTCATGACGCCGGGCCCCTTGATGAGGACCTCGCCGTCCTCGGCGATGCGCACCTGCGTGCCGGGGACCGGCGGGCCCACGGTGCCGATCCGCACCTTGCCGGGCAGGTTCACGAAGCTCGCGGCCGAGGTCTCGGTGAGGCCGTAGCCCTCGCAGATCATGAAGCCGAGCTGCTCGAAGAAGTAGGCGATCTTGGTGGAGAGCGGAGCGCCGCCCGACACGAAGAGGCGCATGCGGCCGCCGAAGCGCTCGGAGAGCGCGGCCTTCAGCTTCGGGAAGACGAGCTTGTTCCCGATGAGGAGGCCGAGCGACGAGTAGCTCCTCCCGGCGTCGCGCGCGTTCGAGTACTTGTCGAAGCTCTCCATCGCGAGGGCGAAGAGGCGGCCCTTGAGCCCCGGCGAGGCGAGGCCCTTCGAGATGACCGTGTTGTAGGCCTTCTCGAAGATGCGCGGGACGGCCGGCATGATGGTCGGCCGGACCTCCTGCGCGTTGTCCATGATCTTCTCGAGCGACTCGACGAAGGCCGCGGTGCAGCCCGTCCCGAACCACACGGCCTCGATCACCTTGGCGAAGGAGTGCGCCATGGGCAGGAACATGAGGACCATGTCTTCGGGCTGGATGATCCTGAGCCCGGCCACCGCGTCGGCCTCGTAGACCCAGTTCGCGTGGGTGAGCACGACGCCCTTGGGGTTCCCGGTGGTGCCCGAGGTGTAGATGAAGCTCGCCGGGTCGTCGGCCCGTATGCGCGAGGTCCGCTGCGCGTGCCCGTCGGGGTTGGCCTTGCGCCACTGGGCGCCGGCCTTCTCGACGTCGGCGAGCGTGCGCTCGAAGGCGTCGGCCGCCTGGCCCGTCGCGCGGATGAGGCCGCGGAGCTCGGGCAGCTGACCCTTCACCGCGCGGACCTTGTCCACCTGGGCCTGCGTGTCGCAGAAGATCCAGCGCGCGCCCGAGTTCGCGAGGATGTACTCGACCTCGTGGGGCTTGTTGGACTGGTAGATCGTGACGGTGATCGCGCCGGAGCCCAGCGTTCCCAGGTCGGCGAGGAGCCACTCGAGCTGCGTCTCTCCGATGATGGCGATGCGATCTCCCGCCTGGACGCCCAGCGAGGCGAGCCCGTCGGAGACGTCGCGCGCCCGCCTGGCCATCTCCGACCAGGAGACCTGCGTCCATGCGCCGTCCTTCTTGAACGTCACCGCCGTCGCGGCGCCCCGCGCCTTCGCGGTCGCCTCGAACAGGCCGACGAGGGTCCTCGAATCCACCGCGCTCCGAACCTGAGCCTCGGCCATCATGACGGTCACCTCTTCTCGACGTGCGCCAGCCGCTTGCGCGCGACGTCTTGGTAGCGCCGTTCCTCGGGCGCGTCGTAACGCCCGGGCTCTCCCGCGGCAGCCTTCTCGAGCTGCTTCCGCGCCTCGTCGTCGTGCCCCTCGTCCCCGTAGAGATCGGCGAGGTACACCCGCGCCCTCACGTTGTCCGGGTTGATGCGGAGCGCCTCCCGGAAGGCGGCCTCGGACTTCCTCGCGTCGTACTTGGGCCAGGGCAACTTGTACCAGAACCGCCCCCAGGCCGTGGGGATCGCCCCGCCCGAGAACTTCGGGTCGATCTTCTCCGCGTGCGAGAGGCGGTCCTTGAACTTGCCCTCGATGCCCTGCGCGAGGGCGGTGAGGATGCCGATGCCGAGGGAGTACTGGCCCATGTTGATCGCGCAGTAATGCCAGCCCTCGACCCTCGTCGGGTCCGCCGCGATGGCCCGCTCGCCCAGGTCCCAGCCCTCCTTGCCGAGCTTGCTCTTCTCCTTGTCGGTGATCGCCGGGTCGTCGCTCGTCCACGCGTACATGCGGGCGAGGCGCCAGAGCACCGCGTAGTCGTTCGGGTGGTCGCGGTCGGCCTCCTCGAGCCGCGCCTTCAGGATCGCGAGCTGGTCGGCCTCGTCCCGGCGGTCGTAGGCCGCGTCGGCCTCGGCGAGCACCCGGTCGAGCGGCGCCGCGCCGGCGGTCGAGGGTTCGGCCGTGGCGGTGGAGGCCGGCGGGGAGGCGGGCTTCGCCTCCTGGGCGGCGGACAGCAGGGCGAGCACGGCGAGCGTGGAGACGACGGTCATGGGGGGAGACACGGTTATGCCTCATTTCGGGGCATCTTGCAGTCTCCGATCGGAGTGCCTTCACGCTAGGTGACCGTAACCACTGCAGCCGCGCAGCCCCTGGCGGGGATCTGGCGCGTCGCGTCAAGGGTGATGCGGTGCGAGGCGAATCAGCCGGCGCAGACGATCCGGACGTCGACCCGATCGCCGGACTCGAGGAGGCACTCGTTCTGGAAGGTGAGCGTGGCCGGAGAGGATCCATCACCCGGCGTGTAGACGGCCCGGGCGGCGTCGGCCCCGGCGGACCCGGCCAGCACGGCGGGGCACGGCACCGTGCAGCCCTCGGTGCAGGTGGCGCCGGGCGGCTTCTGCACCGAGACGGCGAGCATGCGCGGGTCGGGGAGCTCACCCTCCAGCGGCAGGGTCTGGGGCACGAGCATGCTGGCCAGCCGGTCGAGCGTGTCGGAGTAGTCCGCCCTGCAGATGCTGTCCTTGAAGGAGTTGTCCGGCCCGACCTTCCCGAGCAGGGAGTCGAGCCGCGTCGGCGCGTCGTAGGAGGTGGGACACCCGGTGGCCGCCAGCGTGGAGAGGTCGAACCCGGCGATGACGGCGACGATGGGGTCGCGCGCCTCGCCGTCGACGGGCCCGCGCAGGAACGCCAGGAGGTCGTCGAGGTCGTCCATCGATCCGTCGAACTTGGTGGTGGGGTCGTGGCAGGCCGCCTGCCCGGCCGAGGAGCTGGGCGGCAGGTTGCCGGCGCTGTCCGAGCAGTCGTCCTCGTCGGTGAGGATGACCACCGCGAGCCGGGCGCCGCTGCGGAGGAAGCCGGCGTTCGTGCCGTCGGCGATGCGGTCCGAGAGCGCGAGGCGGACCGCGCGCAGCGGCTCCTCCTTGCCGGAGCCGTCGGTGCCGAGCTGGACGTTGCCCTGGAAGTCCGCGACGAGCGTCGCGCTGCCGTGGTCGAGGTAGCGCGGCCCGAGCCACTGGTCGGGCGCCGCCCACCACAGCTTCCCCGGGATGGGCGTTCCGGTCCCGTCGCGCTCGATGGCCACGATGGCGCCCTTCGGGTACGGCGTCACCGTGCAGGCTCCGCCCCCGGGGCATGCGTTCGGTCCGGAGAGGTACTCCCCGGGCATGCTCGGGTCCCAGGTGCTCACGGACGTGGTGATGACGCCGATGCGGAAGTCGTTCGGCGACATCGCGAGCTTGTCCACGAAGCCGCCCAGGCTCACCCTCAGCGCCTCCTGCTCCTCGGCCATCGAGCCGGACTCGTCGATGACGAACACGATGTCGGTCGCAGCCGAGCCGATGTGCACCTCGGCCTGGCACTGGGTGATGGCGCTGTTCGGCACCTCGTCGCAGCCGCCGCAGCCGGAGAGCAGCGCCGCGAGCGCGAGCGAGGCCCGGATCCTCGCGGTCCGAGTGATCATGGCGCCTGGCAGGCCGGCTCCGTCGATCCGGCCGAGCAGCAGATGCAGGTCCCGCGGGGCTGGCCCGACGGGACGTAGCAGCCCCACGAGTCGCGCTGGCCGCCCAGCACCTGCTGGCAGTCGTCGCGCGTGACGCAGCCGTTCGGCGGGAGCATGCCGATGTAGTCGGCGGCGTAGGTCTCGCCGGGGTTCGCCTCGCACTTGCCGGTATCGTGGTTGATGTAGACGAACTTCGAGAGGGCCACGGGCGGTCCCGGATCGCGCGTCGCGGTGAACCACCAGTCCCAGCCGGCCGCCTTGGCCTCGTCGGTGGTGAGGCCCGCCGGCGCCGGCCCCTTGCAGATGACCTTCACGCCGCCGCGGACGACGGTCTGGCCCGACGAGTCCGCGATGCGCAGCGAGGTGATGACGCCCTCGGCCGGCTGGGTCGGCAGGATGAGCCCGGACGGCGGCCGGACCACGTTCGCGATCTGGTCGAGCAGCTGCGAGAAATCGGGGTCGCAGATCGAGCCGGTGACGACGTCGGCGCCGCGCGCCTTGAGCCCCTGCGAGAGCTCGAGATAGCGGAATCCCGGCGCCTGCGCGCCGCAGGTGGCGGTCGTGCAGACGCTCGTGCTGCCGGTGCAGACGTAGTCGCAACACGTTCCGGGCGTGCAGACGTCGGTGACGCCCGCGTTCTCGCGGCCGCAGATGGTCTGCGCCGTTCCCACGATGAAGGCGGCGCCCAGCGGGCGGCCCAGGCCGGTGAGGTAGTCGAGGAACTGGGAGACGGGCGTCTCGCGCTGCTGGCTGGCCGGCAGGGTGGCGTCTCGCACGCAGGCGTCGGCGCCGGCCGGCTCGGGCAGCCAGACCACGCTCTCGTTCGGGCCGGGAGGCCCCGAGCAGTCGTCCTCGTCGCCCACGAAGACGACGACGAGCTTCGCGCCGGGGTGCGGCCACTCGGCCGGCGCCGAGGCGGTGCGGGTGGGGGCGTCCCAGGCCGGGGCGCCCGCGATGGTGAGGGTGTCCTTCTGGGAGCCGGAGAGCGCCGCCTCGACGGCCATCCGGGCGCCGTTCATCGCCTGCTCCTGGCCGGATCCGCAGGTGCCGACGATGACGTTCCCCTGGGCGGGGTCGGAGAAGAACGCCTGCAGCTGCGCCGAGGTGAGCCCCTGGCGGTTCTTGCACGGGGCCGTCGGGCAACCCGCCGAGCCGGGCAGCTCGTAGAGCTGCTTGTCGAAGTGCAGCACGCGGGGGTTGCCCTGCCAGCCCACGAAGGCGCCCTGCGGGAACGGCCACTGATCCGCGCCCACGCCCACGTTGCAGCCCGACGAGAACTGGTAGTGGGTCTGGAACTGCCCGCACGAGAGGCCCTCGCGCGTGCAGGGGACCACCTCGGTGAGCGAGGCGTTCCGCGTGGCGTTGCAGCAGTACCTGTCGCCGAGGAGCCCGATGCAGTCCGAGCGGCAGGTCTGTCCCCCGCTGCAGTCCGGGTCGGCGGTGCACTGCTTCGGGGCCTTGATGGGCGCCGAGGAGGTGTCGCCGCAGCACACGAGCGAGCCGGCGGAGCTGCCGCAGTCGGAGCGGCAGGTGGCGAGCGCGGTGGGGTTGAAGGAGACCGAGGTGGTGGTGACCGCGATGTGGAAGTCGAACGGCTCGAGGCCGGCGTCGCGGCGGCCGTTGTTGTAGGTGTCGATGTTGGCGATGAAGGCGGAGAAGTTGGCGGCGAGCTTCGACTGCTCGCCCGCCATCGAGCCCGAGTCGTCCACCACGAAGAGGACGTCGGCGGACGACACGCTCGAGAGCGTGACGCGCTCGGAGGAAGGCTGGATGAGGCACTTCCCGACCGGGTTGAAGTTGTAGTCCTGGCATCCCGCGCCGACGGCGACGACCAGCGCGAGGACGGCCCGTCCAGCGGGTCGCCTCATCGAGAACCTCCGATCGTTCCGGATGATAGCCCCGTTCCACCGAGCGGCAAACTCCCTCGGCCGGGCCTCGCCAGGGCGTGGCGCGCGCTCGCGGCGGGGACGCCACGCACGGGGTGGCTCCCGGGTCGCACCTACTCCCACTCTATCGTGGCCGGAGGCTTCGACGACACGTCGTACACGACGCGGTTGATGCCCCGGACCTCGTTGGTGATCCGCGAGGACATCCTCGCGAGGAGGTCGTAGGGGAGCCTCGCCCAGTCGCCGGTCATGCCGTCCGTCGACTCGACCGCGCGGATCGCGCAGGTGCTCTCGTAGGTGCGCTCGTCGCCCATGACGCCCACGCTGCGCACCGGGAGGAGCACGGCGAAGGACTGCCAGAGCCGGTCGTGCAGCCCGGCCGCCCGCACCTCCTCCTGCACGATGACGTCGGCGCGGCGGAGGAC
>Ga0335084_10005989_pt1 | contig 12059 bp, 8 predicted proteins | sample Lox_Sample_44_FD_206721 | JGI IMG/M metagenome (GOLD analysis project Ga0335084, IMG submission 206721) | Soil microbial communities from Loxahatchee National Wildlife Refuge, Florida, United States - Lox_Sample_4.4 | ecosystem: Environmental > Terrestrial > Soil > Wetlands | place: USA: Florida...
AGACGCTCGACCGCCTGGCGCGTCTCCGCCAGGTAGGGACTCCGATCCGCATACTTGATGAGGGTCGGGATCACCTGCTGGGCCTCCGCCTTGAGTTGGCCCCCGATGGCCTGGGCCTCCTCGAGGGGGTGTGAGAGGAGCTTGATGATCAGGTGCTCCAGGGCCCGCCCGTTGATGGTCATGCCGATGTTGGTGAGGGTGGCCGCCGGCAGCACGTACCGGAGGATGTCGCAGCTCTTGCCACGGCAGGCCGTCTCGTAGCCCCGCTCCGATTGGCCCGCCGTCCGCGGTGTCTCCGAGCGCACGGCCGCCAGGACCGCTTCCGTCAGGCGGGTATAGGTGTCGAGGAGGAAGCCGCAGATCTCGTCGTAGCCCCGCTGGTGGGCCGACGTCGCCAGGGAGGGCGGTCGGTAATACTTGTCGCGAGCGAAGACGACGTAGCGGGTGGACTTCTCGGTGAAGGAGGCGAGGCGGGCGTCCTCGAGGATCTTGCTGGCCAGGATCGAGACGTCCTCCACCGCCAAGTGGGCCACGGCGTGCTCTGCCACCGAGGCATGGCCGTATCCCACCACCCACTTCTCGTGGAACTCCTTGGCCTTCTGCCGGGCCAAGGCCAGCTCGTCGCGATCCATGCCCGCCCACTGCAGCCGCTCGGCCAGGTCTAGCTCCTTGCCCTGGATGAGCCGCAAGAGGTTCTGCCGCAGGTTGTCGCGGCTGCGGCTGTAGTAGGCAAAGAGAACCGCCACCACCTCCTCGGGCAGATTCTTCAGGGCGAAGATCGGCCGGTCCACGTTGGTGACGTAGGGCTGCAGGAGCGCTGCCTCGTCACGCGTGGGGACTCCGCTCATACCGGGATCCCGCTAGTCCGCATGATCGTACTCGTCCAACCCCTCGCCCTCCGCCTCGGCCATCAGCTCGAGGAACTCCTCGTACCAGTCGGTGCGCACCTGGAACAGGAACGCGACCCCGTCCCGGATCCAGCCCAGACGGACCTCGCCGGTGTTTCCGACGTAGCGCTCGAACTCCTTGAGCCGGGCACGGTCGCCGTTGGTAGACCCAGGTCCCGCCCGCTCCTCGATCCACCCGGCCACCTCTTGCAGGTCCTCTTCCTCGAGAACCGTGCGGCTGATGTAAACGGTGCGCGCGCCCTCAGTCTTGCCGATGCGCAAGAACTCCTGCCAATCCTCCGAGCCACCCTGCCACCAGACGGCGGGCAAGTCATCGCTGATGTAGCCCGGAAAGACCAGCAGGCCCTGCCGAGTCACCCCGGTCACGACCTCGTCATAGAGCCTCGCCAGATCCGTTGCCCCATGCATCTGCCTTATCCTCGCATTCCATTCCGCCCGCATCGACCCGGGGAAGGTTGTGATCCGTCAGCGCGCCAGCAGGATCGCTCGCTCCGCAGCCGGATCCTGTCCGCTTCCACCGCGGCGGTCGCTGGCGTCGATGAGAAGCAGGGTCACCGCGGGCGCTCGGCGTCCCCCCAGGCCACGTAGACGGTGAGATCCTTGCCCTGCGTGGGAACCTTCACGAAGCCCTCGCGCCGGGCGTACCCGACGATGTCCCGCAGGATCTCCACGTCCATCCGGCAGTAGTCCACGACCCGCTTCCGCAGTGCCGGATTGCCCGACCGCCACCACTTCACTGCCTCCAGCCCCGAGGCCGTCTTGGCCTTGCCGAGGGTGGATTGGGCAAGATTCTGCAGGCTGACCCGAAAGCCCAGACGACGCTTGAGGTCCAGCAGCAAATCGAAGGTCTTCTGGCGCAGGTCGCGCACGTCGCCGTATGCCGAGAGGACCTCGAGATCGAAACGCACGCCGTTGTATGTCACGATCCGGTCGAAGGCCCGCAGCTCGCCGAGCAACCGGCCGGCGTCCTGCTCGTACCATTCGCGGAAGGCCTGTGCCTGGTCCCAGGTCACCGCGACGGTCAGGCCGAACTCCCGAATGCTGTCCCACCCGCCCGGCACCTCCTCGGCGAGCCGCTGGGTCTCGACGTCCAGGTAGATCTCGGTCATGCGCCCCTCGCGCACTGCACGTCCAGTGCCTGATCCTATTACGGTGCCTGTGGGGTGGCAAGAAAGAAGTGGCGAGCTGGCACCCGGGCAGTCCGGCGACTGGGCGGTTGGGAAAAACCGGAGCCGAGGGGCAGAGGAGCCGAGGAGCGCGGGACCCGCCGTCGCCTTCTTCAGGTCACGGTGGCACGTCGAGCAATTCGTCCGCCGGCAGGCGCGGGCTGCGCGCAGGAGGCGCAGATCGACCCAGGCGGAACAGGCTGACATGACGCTGGGTAGAAGAGGCCCCGAAAAGCTCCAATGCGCCTCGGCGTGTGGCATCAACGTCCATAGCGGCACTGAGCGGATGGGTGCAGAGGCCGTGAGCGGCGGCGGCAAGCCAAATACGCTGAAGGCAGCGGCCGGCCTGGACGCGCACCGCAACGCCGTCGCCCTCCACCATCAGCAGGCACAACACAGGGGCTGGCGGCGCAAGCTGATCCACGTTGGCAAGGAGAACGCGGTGGAGCCCCCACCGCGCCAGCCATCGCAGGACGTGCGGAGCAAGCAGCAATCGGGCTGCGGCAGCCTCCCATGGCTTCCAGCCCATGCAGTCGGCTGTGAGGCCATCGCGATACCAACGGCGGTCGCGCGGTGAGAACCGCATCCAGCCGTATAGCTCCTTCGACACCCGCGCATTCGCCAGCTGCTCCACAGTTGCCGCTGTGACGAGGCTACGGAGTGCGGTGATGGCGTCCGCCTTGGTGAGGGTGTAGAGGACACAGGGGGCCCCGACCATCGCTCGAATTGCGTCAAGTGTTTCCGCCGGGATGGATTCCGCGGCATAGGCAAGGCGTGAGGTCTGTCGGATTGGGATCATGCGGTACAAGACCGGGTCAGGCGGCGGCTGATCGGCCGGACGCCACCGAACAACCAGCACGGGCGCATCGATCCTGCCGGGGTCCGCGACTTCGTATCCCGCTTCATAGCCGAGGTGCGCAAGGGTGAGCAGGATATTTTCCAGCATTGCGCCCAGGGCGTGGAGGGTGTCCACCCCCGCGGGATCGCCCGCCGGGAGCGTCCGCTCGGGTCGGATACGAACCTCCACCGCATCGCCTTGCCAGCTTAACGCCCAGGGCTGCGTGTTGTGCGCTGAGGGGGCGCATCCCGCGGCGTCTAGGATGTGAGCCACCAGGGCGTCCATTATCAGAGCCCCCGCTCATACATGGCGAGGTCGTGTAGGCGGTGCATCTGAAGTGCTTCGACTTGCGCACGGCTCGGATTATTCTCGGTGCTTACCCAGGTGGTTGCCAGGCTCCGGTAGCCGCCCCGCTGCAGCGTGCGGACCAGCTCGGCGTTCAGCCGTCGGATGATGCCGAGCCCTTGATACTGCTTGCGCACCGCGATGAGGATAATCACGGCCCCCTTGTATTGGGCCCTTCGGAGCAGGGCAAGCGCCGCGGGGTGCAGCAGCCGGCCATTCATCCGCCGCAGCACCTGGTTGAAGTCCGGGACCGCGAACGTCACACCGATGGGCACTCCCTGAACCTCGGCGAGGAGAACCAGCTCCGGCTCCAGCAGAGGGACGAGCGGCTCGACCTGTAGCTTCCACTCGTCGCGTGTTATGGGTACGAACCCCCAGTTGCCGAGAAAGGCCGCGTTGATGATCCCGCGAACATGCTCCAGGTCCGCCGCGCGACGCCGCGACGAGAGCGCACGGACGTGGAGGCCAACGGCAGCCTGGAGGTCGCCATGCCGCTGGGACAGGAACGCATCGGGATCGAGCTTGTCGATGTCCTCGTTGCGCCACGTCTGCATTCGGAAGCAGGGGTGAAGTCCCGCTGTCTGCAACAACGATGGATACCAGGGGGGCGTATAGACCATATCGACGGCGGGCATCTCGCCGAAGCCGTCCGTCGTCACACCCATCTCCTGCGCTGCGGTCATATTGAACGGCCCGCGCAGGACCTCGCACCCCTCGCCGCGGGCGACGCTCGTCGCCGCCTGCAAGAGCCCGGTGGCAGCCTCGGAGTCGTCGACGCACTCGAAGAACCCGAAGTAGCCTGCGCGCTCGCCGTGGAGCCGGTGATGTCTGCGCCAGACATGGGCCAAGATGCGACCGATTGGCTGATTCCCGCGTTTGGCCAGGAACGCGGCCCCCACCCCGTCCCGATAAAATGGATTGCGGTGTGGGTCCAGATAGCCGAGCAGGATGCGGTCGAGCGGCCGCACCCACGGCGACTCTGGTGGATAAATGGCGCGGGCGACCGCGACGAACTCCCTCCGCTCGCGGGGAGTCCGCACCGGCTGAATGGTGAGCCTCGGCTGTTCCATGGCTGAAGCGGGTAGCTCCCTAGAGCTGTTTCAGGTACTCCAGCAACGCCTGGCGATCCTCGGCGGATAGGTCGGTGCCGAACTCGTGCCCGCCGTTCCTGTTTCCCGGCGCCCGTGTGTCGAACTCATACTGCTTCGGTGACGCGCGCCGTCCCGCCCTCGTGCCGTCGGGGAGGCGGTCCTCTTCGTATGCCAACCCGAGGCGATCCAGGTCGTAGCCTGTATCTGCGCCAACGTAAAAGACAACCGGACGATCCCGGGCGGGCCGGAGCAGGTCGGCCAGCGTCGGCACCGCGCCATTGTGCAGATAGGGCGCCCGAGACCAGATTCCGTCCAGCGGCACCGCCACGTAGCCGTCGCGGGGGACCAGATGGACCAGCTTACCAAGCTCGCCTCGGTTCCGGGCTGCGACGAGCTGCGGCGTGATCGAACGCAGACGATCCGGATCTGTTCCCACGACCGCAAGCGGTATGATGTGCTCCACATACTCCGCGGGCTCGGCGGGCCCGTATGTGCCGTGACAGCCGCTACAGACTCCAAGAAAGAGCGCGTGCCCCCGCTCGGCTCTGACCGCATCCACCGAACCGGGGTAGCGCGGTGGCCGCAGTTGCTTCAGGTACTCGTACAGGGCCTCCCAGCGCTCACGGTGGGCGAGGATATCCTCTGGCGGCATTCCCTTGTTGAACTCAACGGCGGAGACCGCCAGAGCCAGGTCACCCTCGAAAGGCCCCTCCCAGCCAAAGCTCCTGCGCTTGGAGTATGTCCAGACGGCGGCGAACTTCACAAAGCCGATGGGCGGTTCGATCGGCACGTTGCAGGCCGCCTTGGTAAACTCAACCGGGGTATTGCGGCCGGGACCGGCATCCAGTGAATCCAATTCAACGTTCCGGGCGGCCAGCACCTTCAGTTGCCGGACTGCCCGCTTCGCGGCGAGCGTGCTTCGCCAGTCCCACGGGATTCCGCGGGTGTGGGCGATCGCTTCCGCCGCCGGAACCATCGTTTCTTCGGTAAAGTCCTCGCGGGCGACGACTCCCATGACGGCATTGTTCATGGCGTTGAGCCGGAGGTTGCGGTTCCCGATCCCTTCGATCGTTTGTCCACCGATGGTCCCGTGATGGCACAGCGCACACGTGGTCATCAAGAAATCGGTCCCGCTCAGCCAGTCGCGGTGCAGAACGAAACCGGTGGGGAGTCCGGGCGGGTTGCCATCATGGGGAACGACGCCGAACCGATCTGCGAAGTCGTCCCAATCTCGGCCGAGCGGGCCAGGATAACGTTCCATGGCGGCCAGCCACAGGGCGTACGGGATGCCGGTGGAGTACGGGGAACCGAGGTCTCGTTGATGGAAGAGTTCTCGACCCGCGGCGGCGGAAATCGGCTCTGGCCGGATCTGGGAACAGGCAGCCAGCATGCCCACGGCCAGAGCGGCCATCACGACACGCCACCGAGACACGGACCGGCATGTCATGTGCTGCTCCCGTTGAAATAGCGGTTCTTTATCCGCCGGCCTCTTCCCGTGAACGGGCCCTGGCCGAAGCCGAACACGAGGAGTTCAAATCGCAGGGCATCCGGATGCTCCTGCATCGCGGTGCGGAAGTCGGAATTGACCTCGGCAAGTTCCTTCTCGATGCGCCGCGCGAGTGTCTGGAGGGGCAATTCCGGGGACCTCTCGGAACTCCACTCGATGCACAGCCGTGGATGGGCGTCTCCATTGCCTGCGTCCTCGACGCTCATCGCGAATGACGCCATCCCGGCGGCCAGCGCCGGCTCGGCAAACAGGACACGCTCCACGTCTTCGGGGTAGATATTGGCCCCCATAAGGCTGATGGTCTGGTCGCGGCGGCCGTAGAGGAACACATAGGGGAATGGCAGCGCCCGATCCCTCTGCGTCTCGAGGGGGTAGCCCAACTGCCGCAGCCGCTTCAGGAGTTCGCGGCGAGTGAACAGGCGGCCCTCGTCTCCGATGTTATAGCGGATGCGGGGCGAGAGGATGCGCGAGTAGTTCAGGGTGACAATCAGCTCATTCTCCTCATTGGTCTCGATGTAGTGCGTGGCCGGGTTGTATTGGAACACCATCGGAACGCGATGATCGCCCTCCAGAAGCGCTCCGCGCAAGTCGTGGTGGTCGTGGAGAAGGCCCCGGATGCGGACCGCCTCAGGCGTCTCCACCGCGATGCCGACCTCCAGATCGGAAGCGCCATAGCCGCTGTAGCAGGAGCGGAAGCCACGCAGCAGGTAGCGCCGAAATTCCTCGCTCATCCCTTCGCCTCCGACCAAGGCGTGTAGTGCGTAGTCATTCAGGGGAAACCCGCGCCCGCGCATCGAGTCGAGGAGAAGCTTGAGGAACGGCGGGTACCCGCAGATGAAGTAGCTGGGCGCAGGACCGAAGAACTCCAGCGTGTGGAGGATCTTCTCGAGATCCGGTCCGGTCGATTTCACGACGCTGTGCAGTTCCAGCGCTTCCCCCATCGTCACACCGGTGGCCCAGGCACCCATGCTGAAGGCGTTGATTGCAATTCTTGGCTGTTTCCCGAACATGAACTCCAGCATCCGCGCCAACTCGCGCCGAACCCGGCGCCGCTCTTGGGCACCACGCACCCAGTTGAATGGCGTTCCCGTTGAGCCGGACGACTCGTCAATCGCGACCCCGGCGGAGAGATAGGCTCCATTGAGGCACCGTTCCTCGGTCCGGTAGGCGCGCACATAGTTGTCCTTGGCCATAATCGGCAGCTTCTCGAACGGCAAGTGGATGGGTGTCACCCCGTGACGAGCCAAGAAGTCGCGGTAGGCGGGCACCTTGCGGAAGGCCCGCCTAGCCGCCATGAGCGCACGGCGCCGCCCTTCATGCAGGACGTGCTCCTCGTCCAAATGCTGCAAGGCCCAGCGGGACCGGCGCGTGCCGCCCAACACGTAATCTTCCAGGCGCTCCTTGGCTCTCAGACGTAGTTCCCGCCACCACTCGTTCATCTCTACTACATCTCCAACACTACCGAATTCTCGCGGGCTCCCGGCCCAAGACACCCGGTGTGTACCTTCCGAATCGCCCCCTCATCGAGGAGCCCGAGGGCGGGTTGGCCGGCTCGGCCGCGGTAGTCTGGCGGCCCGGCGGGGTCGGCACCGGCCGCGCGCCCGAAAGGCAAATCCCCATCCTCTCGCCGGCTGGCTTTGGGGCGAGAGTAATCAAAAGCCGGTGCAGGTCGGGCTCACGTCTCCACTCGCATTTCCTCCACCCGAGAAGCCATTGACATAACGTGATTCTTGGTCGGTGCAGTTGAGCCCGAAGCCGGAATTCCCCGTCACCGCGGGGGGCTGGGAGTCATTGAAGAGAGATGAGCCAAGGACGAGACGGATCCCATCGCTGGCGTTATTCATGATGGAGCCACTGCGTATCCGGGCCACGGATCTGGTGGTGAGGAGCACTCCGAGACCGGGGACCCCCGGCCGGCCCGTGTTCCCACTGACCGTCGTGGTCCGGAGGTCAAGCGCCGCCCCGAGAAAGGCCTGGATGCCCTGTCCCGCGTTGCCGCTGATCACACTGTCCCGGATGCGAAGTGATGAACCTTGCCCTGTAACGCCCTCGCCGGTGTTCCCGCTGATGGTGGCGTTTCGGATATCGAGTGCCGTGCCCACGAACGCAAACACCCCGCCATCCGTAGTGGCGAGCCCGTTGCCGCTAACGGTATTCGCGGTTGGAAGGTTGAAGCTCACGTCGCCGATCCGGAGGCTAGAGCTGCGGGCGACGATACCCGCTCCCTGGTTACCCGTGATCGAGTTATTGCCGACCACCACCACCGTGGCGTGGTAGAGGGCGATCCCGGACCGGTCGATCACCGTATTGGGGTCCGTGCCGTTGCCGCTGATCGTGTTTCCCCCGATGGCGGCGGTGGCGCCGTATTGGAGGTGAATCCCATCCCCTCCATTGGCGCTGATCGTGTTCCCCGCGTACTGATTCGAGTTGGTGATCCCGATTCGCCCGTTTCCGCCGTCTTCAAGCATGATACCTGCAACGTGGTTAAAGGAGATCGTGCTGTTCATAACCGTGGCACTGCCGCCCTCGATCCGGATGCCATGGCCTCCGGTGTTCTGAACTGTGCAGGTGTCCACTGTACCACTGGACCCCTGAACGAAGGTAATCCCGTTGCTGCCTCCACTCACGGTCAAGTTTTCAATGACCACCCGGCGAGCCCCCTCAACCAGGATGGTATCCTTGCTTGGATCCAGGCCGGTGACGCCATCACCCGAAGAGTTACCCAGCAGCGTCACATCGTCGCGGTCGATCACCACGTTCTCGTTGCAGATCCCCCGGACAACTACGACGAGCGGCTTGTCCACGTCGCCTCTATCCAGGGCCTTCGCGATGGTCTGTCCCCTTGAACAGTCAACTTCGACCGTCTTGACATTGTCGTGGGCGCTCGCCCGCGCAATTCCGGTAGCCAGAACCAGGATCATGACAACCATTCCACCCCGCCAAATCCGCCTGTAAAGGCTCATGACTGTCCTCCTCCCTGATTGAAAATGTCGACACGCCTTGGGCGAGGAGGCTGCACAAGGCTCTTGGAGATGGGCCTGCCTCCTCCTCACTGTTCGGGCCCGATCCAGAGCAACCCGAGTGCCATTGATCGGATAGGAGGAACAGAAGTCGAGGCAAAAGGAAAAGCATCGGATTCTATTGAGCACGACCTTCCAGATTGGAAAGAAGCTGACACGCCGGAGACGCCATGGTGCCAATGGACCAAGGCAATCTATTCGCCAACTGCCAGACAGCCTTGGCACCTCGCCACCAAGAGGGGGGCTTCACCAGCGGCTTCGCAATGAGCCCACTGGAGTCGGCCTCCTAGCCCCAAAGCGAAAATCTTGAACCGCCAAGGTCACCCAGCGCACCCAGAGGGTGCGCGGCTGGGTACCCGGAACGCCAGGGTGTCGATGGCTCAGAGGCCCAGCACCGGCCTGATCGCCACCGCACCCCAGAGTGCGCTGCCGATTCGAACCTGGAATCGGCCCGGGGCAGCCTTGGCTCCCCCGGTGGCGTTTTGGCGGTGAGAGGTTTTTCTCGGATTGGGGCTGGATTTGGGCAGTAGTCCCCTGAAAACACAACAGCCCCTTGGGGCTGAACGCTCCCCAAAGGGCCGGACTTTTCAGGGCGTCAGGGCCGACTGCCCCTACGCAATTTGGCGGCATTCCGCCGACCGACATTACCCTCCCCCTCCCCTAAAGGGCAAATGCCGACGTATCGTGACGCTAATCCGCTGCGAATGTCACTGTCAAGCGATTTCTGGGCGCGCGGTCTTTCCTGAGGACGACGGGAGAGCTTCCCCGTGGAACGAAGAGGCCGGCGATTGTCGATGGCGGGACTCTGATCGACCATGATGTCGGAATCCTGTTTCACCCACGGCCCCCGAGTCGCATTGCCGCGTAGTCACCTCACCGTGGCTCCGGCGCGGGCAGTCCCCGCGTCTGCCGGCGGCCTGCGCGATGCGCGTCCGCCCCTGATCCCCTTCCGTCCCTTCCGCCTTTCCCCTTGACAGCCGTGGTGGTGGCATCGGATATTTCAGCGTACCTCGCTGGCGCAGCCTGACGCGCGGGCGAGTGGGCGGGCTTGGGAGAGCCTGCCGGGTCGCGCCGGGGGTGCGGGGCGGCTGTCGGCCCGATCGTCGGGCGGCCCCCAAAAGCAAATTCCTATCACCATCACCTCACCTGTTCACCGCGCGTTCCATTTCGATCAAGCCGGGCAGTGCGCCGGGTCGTGATGCGCCGGCTCGAAAATGCGAAGCTACGGTGCGACGGTGCGGCCCCACTCGACCAAAACCGCCCAAGGACGCATTCATGCAATTGACGGGAGGACAGGCGCTGGCCCGCCAGCTTGTTCTGGAGGGAGTGACCGACCTATTTGGCATTCCCGGGGTGCAGCTCGACTGGGCCGTGGACGGCCTGCGCCAGGTCGGCAATCACATCCGCTACGTGGTACCGCGCCACGAACAGGCGGCCTCGTTCATGGCCGACGGCTATGCCCGCACCACTGGCCGGATCGGCACTTGCATGGTCGTGCCGGGGCCGGGGCTCTTGAACGCAATGGCCGGGCTCGCCACCGCCTATGCCTGCAATTCGCCGGTGCTCGCCATCGTCGGCAACGTCTTCTCGCCCGCGATCGGTAAGGGCTTCGGGTTGCTCCATGAGGTGCGAAACCAATCCGGCATTCTCGGCGCCGTGACCAAGTGGCAGGCCCAGGCGATGACGCCGGCGCAAATCCCAGGATTGGTGCGCGACGCCGTGAAGCAGCTCCGCAGCGGCCGGCCGCAGCCAGTGGGGCTCGAGATCTCCCATGATGTGCTCGCGGCGACCACCGACGTGACCCTAATCGATCCACCGGCCCAGGAGGAGGCACGGCTGCGGCCCGATCCGGCCGCGATCGAGAAGGCGGCGGCCCTGATTGCGGGCAGCCGGTTCCCGGTCATCTATGCCGGCGGCGGCGTGCTTGCGGCCCAAGCATCCGACGCGCTGGTGCAGCTTGCCGAGCATCTGCGGGTGCCCGTGGTGCTGAGCGAGAACGGCCGCGGCTCGATGTCGGACCGCCATCCCCTCATGCTCAATTCGCTGGGCGGGCGCGCGGTGTTCGCCCATGCCGATGTCGCGCTCATCGTCGGCAGCCGCTTTGCCGACATCACCTTCGGCCTGCCGTCATGGCAGGCTTCGGGCATCAAATATGTCTGGCTCAATGTCGATCCCGCTTCATGGCAGCCGCCGCGCAGTGCGGAGGTCGGAATCGTCGCCGATGCACGCCTCGGGCTCGAGGCGCTCAAGGCGGCATTGCCGCGCCGGTGCCCCGCGCCCGAGATCGATCTCGACAAGGTCCGCGCCTGGGCGCGCGAGCAGGCCGACGTGGCCGAGCCGCAGATGTCTTATGTCCGTGCGCTGCGCGCCGCCATTCCCGATGACGGCATCCTCGTCAACGAGCTGACCCAGGTCGGCTATCTCGCCCGCACCATGTATCCGGTCTACAATCCCGGCACCTTCATCACGCCCGGCTATCAGGGGACGCTGGGCTACGGATTTCCGACCGCACTCGGCGCCGCCGCCGGCAATCCTGGCCGGCCGGTGGTCAGCATAAACGGCGACGGCGGCTTCGGCTGGGCGATGCAGGAACTCTCGACGCTGCGCAAATACAAGCTCGACATCGCCGTCGTCGTGTTCGCCGACGGCCATTTCGGCAATGTGAAGCGGTTCCAGGAGGATCAGTTCGGCGCGACCTACGAGGTCGATCTCAACAACCCGGACTTCGGCCGGCTCGCCGCGGCGTTCGACGTGCCGTTCGCGCGCACGCAATCGCCCGCCGAATTGCAGGAGACTCTCGGCCGCGCCGTTCGCGACCGCGCCCCGATCCTCATCGAGGCGCAGGTCGGGCCGATGCCGAGCCCATGGTCGTTGATGCGCCTGCAGTCGCGCCCCGGCGCGGCGAATACCGGACCGCCCAATCCGTTGGGTGAGCCGAAACGATGAGCAATCACATTCCGGGAAGCAATCCATGAAGATCGCAAGGTTCAACGGCGGGCGCATCTGAAAAGGAGGACGGAAAAGGGACAAAAGGGGACATCCCCTACTGAGGGGGATAGGCGTGCTCGCCTCGGTGAAAAAGTCCAGAGGGCCGAACGCCCGGAAGCTCGCCTGATGATGCGGGGAGACCGCGTCCGACCGCTAGACCACCCGTGCACTGCTCGCCACGCCCAGCATCCGTTCC
>Ga0335084_10005992_pt1 | contig 12058 bp, 12 predicted proteins | sample Lox_Sample_44_FD_206721 | JGI IMG/M metagenome (GOLD analysis project Ga0335084, IMG submission 206721) | Soil microbial communities from Loxahatchee National Wildlife Refuge, Florida, United States - Lox_Sample_4.4 | ecosystem: Environmental > Terrestrial > Soil > Wetlands | place: USA...
TTTAAATGATTTTAAGCACTGGGTTTACAAATAAGATGTGGATTCGGCCAATCTAGGCAAGAAACTATCCAAGATCGTACAAGGAATTGTTCTGTGGGATAATGATTCTAGAAATTTTTATTCAGTTGACGCAAGTGCATACAGGTTAAGACCATCGGTTATAGTGATTCCAAAGAATGAATCCGATATATCCAAGATCGTACAATTTGCCTCGAAGAATCATATCCCAATAACGCCACGCGGTGCAGGAACAGGACTAGTTGGAGGCGCACTTGGAAGTGGAATCATACTGGATATGAAAAATCTTGATTCCATCAAGGTCAGTTCCGGATATGTTCAGGCAGGTGCTGGTGCTCTAATGGGACAAGTTGATAGTGTCTTAGAGAAAAACCTTAGATTTCTAGGACCAAATCCATCAAGCGGTGCATATTGTACTATAGGAGGCATGATTGCAAGTAACGCAAGTGGTAGTAGGTCTCTCAAGTATGGAGGAACGATTGACAATCTAATTCAAGTGAGATTGGTTACTTACTCTGGCAAGATACTAACTCTTCCAGATGGAATCAAAATAAAATCCAAGATTCCGGGCTTTGCCAAGAAAAGATTTCCCCAAGTTACAAAAAATTCATGCGGATACAGGATTGATACAATAAAAACAGACAAGGACATTCACAAGATATTAGCAGGGTCTGAAGGGACATTAGGAATCATAACTTCAGCCAAACTCAAGACATATCCAATACCAAGACAAGTTCTTCTTTGCATTTTGCATTACAAAACAATAATGGATGCGGCAAGAGATGTACCCATATTGGTAAATCTAAAACCGTCTGCAGTCGAGCTTGTCGATTCAAACATCGCAAGACATATGAAGATAAAAACCACAAAAACTGGATGTTTTCTCCTTGTAGAGTTTGATGATAACATCAATGATAACAAGAATAAACTACGAAAGTTTTCCAGTGGAAAGATCCTAACCATGACATCTGACAAAAACCAGATCCAAAAGTTGTGGGGTTTTAGAAATTCTGCATTATCGTATAGTTTCAAGAGTATATCAGGTGACAAGATAATGCCATCACTTGTAGAGGATGCCACAGTACCGGTGAGGCGCTTGCCATTATTGTTAAAGCTGCTAGAGATAATTTCAAAAAAATATCACATAAAGATGATAATATACGGACATGCTGGAAATGGAAACTTGCATGTAAGACCGATACTTAGCAAAAAAAATCTTCCAGTGGTTAAGAAAATTGCAAACGAGTTTTTCACAGGAGTGATTGGAATTGGAGGCTCCATTACTGGAGAACACGGTGATGGATTGGCAAGGTCAGAGTTTGTCAGGATGCAGTATGGAGATCAAGTATACTCGGTCTTTAAGAAAATAAAAAAAGAGTTTGACCCAAAAAATATCTTCAATCCCGGAAAGGTAATATCAAAAGGAAGCACCGTAACTCGTAATCTGAAATAGTTACTTTATCTTGGTTCCAAGCGGAACCTGCTCATCAACTGTCAGCCAAAACGGTTTGTCATTTAGGTCTGCAGCAAGTAACATCGCTCCGGACTCGATTCCTGCAATCTTTCGTGGCTCTAGATTTGCGATAACTATGACAATTCTTCCTACAAGTTCATCTGGTTTATAGTGCTCAGCACCACCAACTATTACGGTGCGTTTTTCCTCTCCTAAATCAATTAAACCCTTGACAATCTTTGATTTTCCAGGTATTGGCTCTACCTCTAAAAGTCTAGCTACACGAATGTCCAGTTTAGAAAAATCATCGTAACTTGCCAAATCCACGTCAAGTTTCAATTTGTGGAGTTAAAATTGATTTCGAAATTGTGCCAAAAAACCTGTGTTACAATATAAATATGCAAATATTTTAGCCCAGATCAATGGCACAGATTCAAGTTATCGTTGAGATAAATGCACCTGTAGACAAGGTTTGGCCAATCATATCAGACCTTGATTCTGAACCAAAATACTGGAAAGGAACTAAAGAGGTAAGAAACATTTCAAAGGAAGGAAACGTTGTAAACCGCGAGGTCACAATAGCTTTCAAGGACTCCAAGTGCCTGCAAACAGTAACCATATCTCCAAAGGAAAAGATTCACGTCCAGTTTACAAAGGGAATCATTGATGGAACAAAGACCATAACTCTAACACCAAAGGGAGAAAAAACAGAGGTCCAGGCAATGTGGGATATCAAACTAACTGGAATGATGGGAATGTTTACTGGAATGGTAAAAAAACACATTCAGAGTGGAACAGAGCAAGCTCTTCAGGGTATCAAGCAAGCATCAGAGATGTAGCAGATGTTTCTTGCCGTTGTTGTAATTAACTTTATTTTATCAGCTATTTTGATTGCAGTTTCAATTACTTGGATCTTGTTACTAAGGTCCATGTGGATAACATTCAAGTATTCGCCATTTTTGGACAAGTTTGAACAAAAACCACATCAAAACCCAAAGGTATCAATTATCTTGCCAGCAAGAAATGAGGAGAAGTTTATCGAGCGATGTATCAATTCATTGCTTGACCAAGATTACCAGAACTATGAAATAATTGCAATTGATGACAGGTCAGACGATAACACAGGTCATATCATAAAATCAATTGCAAAGAAAAATTCAAAGGTAATTTACATACTTGCAGAACCCAAGCCAGACGGATGGATGGGAAAAAACTGGGCATGCATGGAGGGCTTTAGAAGAGCATCAGGAGATTTGCTGCTATTTACTGATGCAGATACATTTCATTCTAGCAAAACAATCTCACTTGCAGTAGGTCATCTAACAAGCGAGAACCTTGATGCGCTAACAGTAATTCCAAAGATGCTCTGCCTTGATACATGGACAAAGATTACTCTTCCAGTGTTATCGACATTTCTTCATACCAGGTTTTCAGCCATTCGTGTAAATGACTCGTCCAAAAAGACAGGCTATTTTTTTGGAAGTTTCTATATTATAAAAAAATCAGTATACGAAAAAGCTGGAACTCATGAAGGAGTAAGAAATGAGATAGTAGAAGACGGAGCACTAGGCAAGAAAGTAAAGGAGATGGGTTTTAGGCTAAAAATGGTTAGAGGTGAGCATCTGGTTGATGCAGTGTGGGCAAGAGACTGGTCTACACTATGGCACGGCCTAAAGAGATTGATGATTCCCCTATTTCTACAGGCAAAAGGCATGGCTTTAGGAATATTTTTCGCCGTACTATTTTTGCTATTTATGCCGTTTCCACTCTTAGCATATTCTTTGGTTTTACCGCAAACAAATTCATTTATGATTTTATTTGGATCAGCAATTTTTGCATCAGGGTTAATTTATCTGGCAAGTGCAATTGATGCAAAAAAAGGATTGTCGCTTGGACTAGAATACATAATATTTGCGCCGCTTGGAAGTGCAATTATTGTATCAGGATTTGCTAGTGGTATATTGCATGCCAAAAAAAATGATTCAGTAAAATGGAGGGGCAGGACTTATTCCATGGCAGATACAATCCAGGATTCTATCAGCCTCTGAGTAAGAATTATACGGGAACATAATTTTTTGTAGAGCCTTGGACAAGACAAGTGCAATATTAGGTGCAGTTTACGGATTGGTTGTACTAGGTTTGGTACTTGCATTTGTGTCAGGATCACTAAATTTGGGCACACTCCAAGATCAATCATCACCCCTAGAGGGAATCACTCTTCCAAGCTCAAATTCTCCTATGAATCTTGCAGACCTTTTTGCAAAATCTGACAAGGGAGTTGTCCAGATAATTGTTAGAATATCTGGAGATAATGCATCAGATAGAGCAATTGGTTCAGGTATTGTGTACGATCTTAGCGGTCACATCATTACAAATAATCACGTTGTAAAAGATTATGAAAAAATTCGAGTTGTTTTTCATGATGGCGTCTCATTTCCGGCAACCCTAGTTGGAACTGATCCTTATGCAGATCTTGCAGTAGTGAAGGTAAGTGCAGACAGCTCTGTATTTCATCCCTTACGACTAGGAGACTCGTCCAAGCTTAGAATAGGGGACGAGGTGGCAGCTATTGGTAGTCCATTTGGATTGTCAGGGTCTATGACATCAGGAATAGTAAGTCAGTTAGGAAGAGTGCTTACACCATCTAACTTGCAATCCTTTTCCATTCCAAACGTAATTCAGACAGATACTGCAATCAATCCTGGAAACTCTGGGGGGCCTCTTCTGGATAGCAATGGCGAGGTAGTTGGAATCAATACTGCAATCCAATCAAACACTGGAGAATTCTCAGGGATTGGTTTTGCAATTCCCTCAAATACGATTAAAAAAATTGTTCCCTCTCTCATAAGAGACGGTTATTACAAACATGCATGGCTTGGGATTTCAGGAATTACAATAGACCCAGACTTGGCAAGCATGCTAAATATTCCAATATCTGGAGGCTTTATGATTGAAACTGTAGTTCCTGATAGCCCTGCTTCAAAGGCAGGTTTGATTGGAACCGATAACAGTACAAAGACAGTTGATGGTACAAAATACAAAGTTGGTGGAGACATCATAGTTGGAATAGATGGTAACGAGGTCAGAAAACTAGAGGACATTCTAAATTATCTTCAGGACCAAAAATCAGTAGGTGAGAAAATTACCTTAAAAATAATTCGAAACGGTAAAACTATGAATGTTGGTCTTGTCTTACAGGAAAGACCAAGAAATTCCCAGTAGCACAAGCATAAATACAACTGCCTGAGCAAAATGACTAGTTGAGCAAGCTCATCTCTAGTTCTGAGTTGTTAAACAGGATATCCGATGGATTAAACCCAACTTATGAGGAGGCTTGCCAAATTTATCTAGAATTAGAAAATGAATCTGATAAACTTTACAAAGTAGCAAACCTTCTACGAGAAAAGAACAAGGGAAATACAGTAACATACTCTAGAAAATTTTTTTTCAATCTCATAAATCTGTGCCGTGACACTTGCTCATACTGTACTTACAAGTCTGAACCAAATCAGGCAAAGCTTTCCATGTTATCCAAACAAGATATTAAAGAATCTGTAAAGCTTGCAAAAAAATTCAAGTGTACCGAGGCACTATTTGTCACTGGGGAAAGGCCTGAGCAAAAATATCAAGAAGCAAGGGACTGGCTGAAAAAAAATGGATTTTCCACAACAGCAGAATATCTAATACATGCATCAGAGATTGCACTAGATGCAGGACTCTTTCCTCATACCAATGCAGGAAACCTTACAAAATCAGAAATGTCCGAATTGAAAAAAACAAATGTAAGTCTTGGATTGATGCTTGAGAATTCAAGTAATAGGCTATCCCAAGATGGCATGCCTCACCAATTCGCACCAAGCAAAAATCCAATGGCCAGAATAAAAATACTTGAAAACGCTGGAGAGCTTGGAATTCCCATGACTACAGGCCTGCTTGTAGGAATTGGAGAAACTCCCTTTGAGATAATTGATTCTCTATATGTGATAAAAAAATTGCATGAAAGATATGGCCACGTGCAAGAAGTAATTTTGCAAAACTTTCAACCTAAATTAGATACTCCGATGGCATCTAGTGCGTCACCTCATGAGAGATACTTTAAAACCATAGTTGCACTGACCCGCCTAATCATGCCAGAGATGAATATCCAGATACCTCCAAATCTCTCCCCAGACTCGTACCCTAGCTTCCTTGGAGCAGGAATAAATGACTGGGGTGGAATATCACCAGTAACGCCAGATTTCGTCAACCCGGAACACTCGTGGCCCAAAATTGACCAAGTGGAGAGAAATTGCCTTGACGCTGGATTTCATTTACGCGCCAGATTTCCAATCTATCCAGAATTTGTTTCGTTTGTCAACCCTGACTTGAGATCAAGAATGTTAGAAATTGCAGATACACAGTTCCTAGTAAGTAAGGAGTATCTCAAATGATCATACAATCTTCGCTGTTTGATTCCCTTCTAAGAGAGGCTGATCCTCTAATTGCAGATACCCTGAATCGCGCTTTGGCAGAAAAAGAAATTTCAGTTGATGAAGCTACAAGACTATTTTATGCGGATGGAGTAGATTTTCATCTAATAGGACTTGTTGCCAACGAGCTTCGAAGGCGAAGGGTAGGAGATATTGTCACTTATGTAGTGAATCGAAACATAAATTTTACAAATGTGTGCATAAAGCAGTGCGGTTTTTGCGCATTTAGTAGGGACTTTCGTGAAGAGGAAGGATATTTTCTTCCACTTGAAGAGATAGTAAAGCGTGCAAAAGAAGCACGGATGCTTGGTGCCACCGAGGTTTGTGTCCAGGCAGGATTGCCACCCGATATGGATGGAAAAATGTATGAAAATATTTGTAGGGCAATAAAACATGAAGTTGGAGATATCCACATCCATGGATTTTCACCTGAAGAGGTTCTTTATGGAGCCACAAGATCAAACCTTCCAATCAAAGAATATTTGATGAGACTAAAAGAGGCAGGGGTGAATTCTCTGCCTGGAACTGCAGCGGAAATTTTAGACCAGTCACTAAGAGATAAGATCTCTCCAGGAAGAATCAGTGTAAGCAAGTGGATCGAAGTTATCAAAACTGCACACAAGATTGGAATACCTTCCACGTCAACCATAATGTTTGGCCATATAGAATCCCCAAGAGATAGAGCAAACCATCTTTCCCTTATTCGTCAGATACAAAAAGAGACAGGCGGATTTACAGAATTTGTCCCGCTAAATTTTATCCATTCCGAGGCACCCATGTACAAGGAGACCCTACATGAAAATATCAAAAGTGGTGCAGACGGAAAAGACGTCCTATTGATGCATGCAGTATCAAGAATAATGCTAAACAACCATATCAACAACATCCAAACCTCGTGGGTAAAGGAGGGAGCATCCATGGCGCAACTTTCACTATTTTGGGGGGTAAATGATTTTGGTGGCACTCTGATAAACGAAAGTATTTCCACTGCAGCAGGTGCAAAACATGGTCAATTGCTAAAGCCAAGAGAGATAAGGCAATTATCTCGACAGGTTGGAAGAATTCCCGCCCAAAGGACCACGTCATACAAGATAATCAAGACATTTGGCTCAGAAGATGGTGAGGATCCTCTTGATGATATCAAGGATACAACCCAGTTTGGATCGTATCATCAACTGATAAAGTTAGACAAATACAGATACAAAAGTAACAGGCGAAGTTAGTTGTCATATTGTGACGACATACTCCATAAAGCCAGAATATTAAATTTGGACGAATGTGAAGTTGTTTCAATACAAAAAAAGATCTCAACTGTAAGGATAACAGACTCTGAAATTGCAGAGATGAAACAAAATGAGGATCATTCCATTGCCATCAGAATAATTGATGAAAAAAAAATCATGTCAGGCAAGGCATCTCCAAGCCAGATAGAAAATATCTTGGACAAGATTTTACAAACAAAATCCTATTTATCTCCAAAAGATTTTTGGAAATCCCTTCCTCATGCTTCTAAATTTACCAATCTAGAGAGGACATATGATTCAAAACTTGATGGCATTTCAGGTACAAAAATAATCGACATGGCAAACGAGATGATAAATTCTGCAACACATAAAGACATTGAAAGAATCTCAGGTTCCCTAAACGTTGTTTCTGATCATTTCCAGATAATGAATTCTAATGGTCTTGATTGTTCTGATGATTCTACATATATTTCCGGTACGATAAATGCAGATTCTGAGATCGGTAGTACTCCTGTCAGTGGAGTGGGTGCTATTTGTTCAAGAACTCTAGATAATTTTTCTCCAGATCAAATTGGCAGGGATGCAACCGAGATGTGCATTGGGTCGATAAACCCAAAACATATTGAACAAGATTCGTATAGTATAATATTCGAGCCTTATGCGTTTGGCGAACTGTTGGCATTTGTCGTTGCCTCAAACTTTAATCTCAAAACGTATGCAGAGAAACGCAGTTGTTTTTCTGACAACATGGGAGCCAAGATTTCAAGTGAGGGCTTTAGCCTAGTTGATGACCCTCACATTCCAGATGGCATTGGCAGCAAGCCATTTGATGATGAAGGAAACGCAACAGTACCCCAGTTTCTGATAAAAAATGGAATCTTTTCCAATCTGTTTTCAGATTCTTTTGATGCGTTCAAAGAGGGAACAAGTCCTTCAGGAAATGCGATAAGACAGGGCTCACCGATGGGAAGGTCATCACAACCTAATCCTGTCTCACTGCCCCACAATTTGAGAGTAGTAGATGGAGAGATGTCCAAGGATGAAATCGTCAATGATACAAAACATGGTCTACTAGTTGGAAGATTATGGTATACCTATCCGGTAAACCCAGAACATGGAGATTTTTCTTGCACTACACGAAGTGGAATAAGGATAATAGAGGACGGCAAGATATCTAGTCCTGGAAAATCAGTCAGGATAGTTCACAATCTGAAAACATTACTAAAAAATATCTCAGCAATTGGAATGGATTCAAAAAACGTTCTCCAGTGGAGTGCCTTACCAGCCATAACACCGTCGGTTAGGGTTGATAGAGTAGGAGTAAATCCAATCTAGAGATTTGGGAGAACAAACTGCAATCCGATACCAACTATATACAAAACAAGAAGCATCACTCCAGACTTGAGGTCCATTTTATTTCTAAACATTGGAATCAGGGCTATTACTGTAATTACAGTAACTAGTATCATTTGATCTTCCAAAAGCGATGTGTTTGGTATTTTTGCGGTAATACCCTTGTAGCCAATGGCCGCAAAAACTGCAACTGCTAGAAGTAAGGTATTGTTTAGAATTTTGGAGCCAAGTACGTTTGCTACTGCAATAGATGCACCCCCTGAACCCTTGCGAGCAAGAAGAATCATTGATATTTTTTCAGGCATTTCCCCTGCGATAGGACTAATTATAACAGCCAGCATGACAACAGACACTCCCATATCTACAGATACTCCCTCTAGTGCATGCACAAATGGTTCTGCACCAACAAATATTCCTACAGTACCAGCAATGAAAAGAATCATGGCCCTTCCAAAATGCTTCTTTGATTTAATTTGCGACTGGCCTTCATGAAGATCAGTTTGTAGTGGTCGAGTTTTTTTCTCTTGTTTCATTTCCCTAAAGGCAAGTGCCAAGTATACCCCAAATAATCCGCTAAAGAGTAAACCATCGGTCAGATCAAACCCATCAATGAACATCAAGGCTCCAACAACTGCAGTTATTATCAGAAATATCTTGTCAAGCTTGAATTCTTTTACATCGATGAATTTTTGAGGGGCCTTTGAGAGTTTAGTGGTTGCAATAATTACCATTACTGCAAGACCAAGGGTCATCATAAACAGATTACTCCCCAGAGCAGAACCTAAGGCCGTACCATACGAACCATCTTTTGCCGCTGCAACCACAATTCCTATTTCAGGCAACGTGGTAGCAACACTGAGAAGTGTTCTGCCTACGAATCTTCCTCCCCACCTTTCTGAGAGGTGTTCTGCGCCATCTGACAGTAGCCAGCTGGCAAAGATCAACTCCCCTAACCAGCCAAGCAAAAGATAGAAATTTTCTGCCAATCCCCTATGTCTGACAAATCATATTCTATTAATTGTGACGTTTAGTTAATTTGATAGTATATGTACAAAGTGCATCTTTTAATCTCAAATTCTGGAATAATGAATTACTGATCTTTTACAATAATCATTGTAAGTGTGGATTTGATTCCGTCTAATTTTCTAACCTTGGATGTTATTGTTTCCCTCAGGGTCTCCATCGAGTCAGACTCGATAACCATCAAGACATCATAAACACCATAAACTGGATAGGCTTCCTTTACGTTTGGAATTTTTTTTATTTCGTTTACAATTTGGGTTTCTTTCCCAAGTTCTGCATTCATCAGAACAAATGCACTGTGCATGGTAGGGATGATTACGCCTAACATAAAAACAAATTGAATTTGTCCAAAAAAGCTATGGTCCAGCTAAAAAAAATCACTCAGTTAGGATTATTAAGGTATAATACCGTACTAATACCGTAATATGCGAACTAGAATGACGTACATACCAATAGAAGTAGCGGATCGATTTTCTAATTTTATAATCAAAAGAGACGAACAGATACTGGATTCGATCAAGGCCAGAGCGAGAGATTTCAGCACCATATCCATACTAAAATTGTTATACCAACTCAGATGCAGTCCTATGATTTTTTCGGAACTCTATGTAAAATCAAACATCAGGATGAAGAGATCCTTTTTGAATTATCTTCATCTATGTGTAAACTACAATTTTGTGAGAAAGGAACCAGACGGATCCAATATGGTGTATCACCTAACCGATAAGGGAAGAACCATGTTAGATCTTTTCATGCAAAACTAGTTCCTCTGTGTACCTTCCATAATTCTTTTATCTCCATCAAAGTGAGCAGAATCATTGGTAACTACTTACAAGGATGCAGGAATTGACATTTCAAAAATAAAGCAAAGTCAGGCATCCATTGGACGTCTAATTTCTTCAACACATAATCTACAGAAGAAAATCAAGACCGTGTCTGGATTTGGACATTACGCAGGAATTGTAGAGATCCCAGGGGGGAATTTACTTGCAACTCATACAGATGGTGTTGGAACTAAAGTGATAATAGCTCAGCTGATGAAAAAATATGATACAGTAGGAATTGACTGCGTGGCAATGAATGTGAATGACATAATATGTACGGGTGCAATTCCGATATCTTTTGTTGATTACATTGCAGCAAATAGAAATGATCAAGCCATATTCAAGCAAATAGTTCAAGGATTGGTGGTAGGTGCAAAGAAGTCTCGTGTACCGATTGTAGGGGGCGAAACAGCTATTTTGCCTGACCTAATATCAGGCAAGAATTTTTCTTTTGACTTGGCAGGCATGGTAGTGGGATTACTCGGTAAAAAAGACATTATACTAGGCAATAAAATAACTCCTGGCGATATCATAATAGGGGTAAAGAGCAGCGGTCTGCACTCAAATGGCTATTCGCTTGCAAGAAAGGTTTTGCTTTCAAAGTATTCATTAAAAGACAAGATAAAAGGAGTTGGGACACTTGGCAATGCACTTCTTGAACCAACAGAGATTTACGTTCAACCTGTCCTGGAAGCACTAAAAAAATGCGACATACATGGACTTGCGCATATCACCGGTGGCTCGTTTACCAAACTTTTGCGCCTCAAAAAAGCTGGATACATGATTGATAATTTGCCAGAGCCTAGCCCCATATTCCAATTAATTGAAGACCAAGACGTAGCAAAGGAAGAAATGTACAAGACATTCAACATGGGAATTGGATTTTGCCTTATCACGCCAGAAGAGGAGGAAGAGCAGGTAGATTTGATCTTCAAGAGACATGGTATCCACAGTAGACAGATAGGCAGAATTATAGAAAAAAAGGGCGTTTTTATAGATTCGATGAGAATAGCGTAAGGCATAACCGCCAAAGTCAATTGAAACAATAATTTATGGCATCAAACTTGGATTAGAATTTAATACCCAAATTAGTTGTAACAGGTGTGCAAAAGGCCTTCATAACATTTGAGAATGCATGTAAAGAGATTTGTCAAAATCTTCTTTCAATTAGCAATCCCACAAACATTGATGCCAAAAGAGAAATTAAACGAATTTGTGTGAAATATTCTCTTGAAAGGATACCAAGAAACTATGAAATTCTCTTGTCTGCAAACGGCGCCGATTACATTAAACTCCAAAAGGCACTTGTAAGAAAACCTGTAAAGACTGCGTCGGGAGTTGCAGTAATCGCGTTGATGCCAAAACCATACGCTTGTCCTCATGGTAGATGTACCTACTGTCCAGGTGGAATAGAATTCAATACCCCAAATAGTTACACAGGCCAAGAACCCTCAACGCAAAATGCCATTGCCAATAGCTATGACCCAAAAAAACAAATTCTCGATAAATTAGATCATCTGATTTCATACGGACATGACAGTACCAAGCTTGAGATAGTGATAGTAGGCGGTACTTTTCTTTTCATGCCCAGAGATTATCAAACCAATTTCATAAAATCATGTTTTGATGCATTAAATGGATTTGAGTCAATTGATTTGGAATCAGCCAAGAAAA
>Ga0335084_10005993_pt1 | contig 12055 bp, 9 predicted proteins | sample Lox_Sample_44_FD_206721 | JGI IMG/M metagenome (GOLD analysis project Ga0335084, IMG submission 206721) | Soil microbial communities from Loxahatchee National Wildlife Refuge, Florida, United States - Lox_Sample_4.4 | ecosystem: Environmental > Terrestrial > Soil > Wetlands | place: USA: Florida...
CCCTCTACGCGAGATTGGCAGGCCTCGACGCGGTGCCGAACGTTCGTGAACTGGCCGGCGAACCCGCATTGACGTGAACCTCCCTGCGCCGCGCGAGTTGTCCGTGTTGACCACCGGCGCACCGACTGTCGACGCCGCCAGCAGCGCGCCGGAGAGCGTTGTCGATCTTGCGAGCGTGCGATTCTCCTGGACCGGCGCAGCGCCGACGGTGATCGATATCAAGACGCTGCGCGTGGCGCGCGGAGAACGCGTGTTCCTTCGCGGCCCGAGCGGGAGCGGCAAGTCCACGCTCCTCAGCCTACTCGCGGGGGTAGTTACGCCCAGGGAGGGCAGCGTGCGGGTTCTCGGCCGCGAGATCGGCATTCTCGGCAGCGCCGAGCGGGACCGGTTCCGCGCCGACCACATCGGCTTCATCTTCCAGATGTTCAACCTCATTCCATACCTGTCCGTGGTGGAGAACGTGAGCTTGCCCTGCGGGTTTTCCGAGCGGCGCAGGACGCAGGCAGTGCGCGCTGGGCTGAGCGTCGAGGGAGAAGCCGTGCGTCTGCTCGAGCACCTGGACATGGCTGCAGAGGACGTCCTGCGCCGTCCGGTAACCGAGCTCAGCGTTGGACAGCAGCAGCGCGTCGCCGCGGCAAGGGCTTTGATCGGCGCCCCCGAGCTGGTCATCGCCGACGAGCCCACCTCCTCGCTCGACGCCGACCGTCGCGCGGCTTTCATCGATCTGCTGTTCCGTGAATGCGCCAGGGAACAGGCGACTCTGATCTTCGTGAGTCACGACGCAAGCCTGGCGCCGCTGTTCGATCGCAACATCGAGTTTGCCGAAATCAACCTGGGATGCGGACCGGCGACCGACCCGCGTCGCGCCGAGAGCAGACTGACGCAGTGATCCTCACGCTTGCCATGAAGAGCCTGCGCAACCGCAAGTTCACCGCGGCGCTGACGACGCTGTCCATCGCGCTCGCCGTCGTCCTGCTCCTGGGTGTCGAACGCATCCGCAGTGAGGCGCGGGAGAGCTTCGCTTCCACGATCTCGGGCACCGATCTCATCGTCGGTGCGCGCAGCAGCCCCGTGCATCTGCTCCTGTACTCGGTATTCCGCATCGGCAACGCAACTAACAACCTCCGCTGGGACAGCTACGAGGCGCTCGCGAACCGCCCCGAGGTCGCATGGACCATCCCGTTCTCTCTGGGCGACTCCCACCGCGGCTTCCGAGTGCTCGGCACAACGCAGGACTACTTCGAGCACTTCCGCTTCGCGCGCGGCCACAAGCTCGATTTGGCGCAGGGCAAGCGGTTCGAGGATGCGCACGATGCGGTGCTGGGCGCGGAAGTTGCGGAAGCGTTGGGCTACAAAGTCGGCCAGTCGATCATCATCGCCCACGGCGCGGGCGACGTCAGCTTTTCGCTGCACAAGGAGCATCCCTTCCGGGTTGTCGGCGTTCTGGCGCGCACCAGTACCCCGGTCGACCGCACCGTGCACGTAACCCTGCAAGGCATGGATGCCGTCCACACCGAGCAAAACGAAGCGTCGGTGGACCCGTTGGCCGCCGCGATGCGCGCGGCGGAGGATTCAGCTCACCCCGGCGCGGATCATGAGAACGAGGGGGTGCACGCGACGGGATCGAAGCGCGCAATCACCGTGTTTCTGGTCGGTCTGAAGTCGCGCGGTACGGCGCTGTCGGTGCAGCGACTCGTGAACGAGTATTCAGGAGAGCCGCTGACCGCCATCCTGCCCGGCCCGACACTGCAGGAGGTCTGGGACATCGTCGGCGTCGCCGAGAGGACGCTGCTGGCCGTGTCCGCCCTCGTGGTTGTCGTAGGCCTAGCGGGGATGCTCGTCGCCCTGCTCACGAGCCTGAGCGAGCGTCGCCGGGAGATGGCCATCCTGCGTTCGGTGGGCGCCCGCCCGATGCACGTGTTCGGCTTGATCTTGGGGGAGGCAGCCTTCATCACGCTCTCGGGCATCGTCTTGGGGGTGGCGGCTCTGTATGTCGGTTTGCTCGCCGGCCAGCCCTGGCTGGAGTCCCGTCTCGGGCTGCTGATCGGGGTAGGATGGCCTTCGGAACACGAGTTTGCGCTGATGCTCCTGGTAGCGACGGCCGGCGTCCTGATCGGGCTCATCCCGGCTTATCGCATCTACCGCTACTCCCTCGCGGACGGCATGACCATACGGATGTGACACAATAAGCGATGCTCAAGAACCCTGTCCGTAGCTTCTTGGTCCTGTGCTGCGCGCTGCAGGCGGCGAGCGCCTTTGCCGATGCCCCGCGTCAGCTGATGTGGCAGGACCTGACGCCTACGCTGCAGGCCTCCGAGAATCCTTTCTCTAAGCTTACGAAGGAGCAGCTCACCAAGCTGGTCGAGATCGCCCAGGTACGAGAGCGTAAGGCGCGCGGCGACAACAGTCTGTCCGCCGTCGAGACGGGGATCGAGCAGACCAACTCACGCAAGCTCGAGGAGGAAGGCGTCGACGTGAACGCTCTGCTGGCAAAGCGCAAGGAGATGGCCGAACAGCAGCGCGCGCGAGGTCATGTGGTCAATGCGGCGCTCGACGGCCAGATCGTCCGCATACCCGGTTACCTATTGCCGCTGGAGTTCTCGGGTAAACGGGTCAGCGAATTCCTTCTCGTCCCCTGGGTCGGAGCCTGCATCCATACGCCGCCGCCACCTCCGAACCAGATCGTGCACGTGAAGGCAGACAAGCCCTTCGACTTCGGCGGCTTGTTCGCGCCGGTCTGGGTCACGGGCCGCATGTCAACGGTTGCCGCGAAGAAGTCTCTGTTCCTGATCGACGGGTCTTCCGATATCGATATCGGATACTCGCTGCAAGCGAGCCAGGTCGAACCCTACAAGGAGTAGGGGGCTGAGCGTTCCCGGGAAGCTGATTGAGCCGCGCCGGCGCGGGCGCTACTTGAATGCCGGCAGACCTGGAATGCCGAGCTGGCCGAGGACGTGCTCGTGCGGAGCCGGCTTGTTCATGACGGTTCGCATCTGCAGGCTCGCGACCCCGTCCTCTTCCACTTCGACCCGCAGCGTCATCATGCCCCTGAACTTCAGCTCTGGTTGGTACCAGATCGTCATTCTGCTCGTGTCTCCGACCGTGCTCACCTTGGCCACGAAGACGGGCGTTTCGACCTGGCTCCACTGATTCTTGAGGGTTGCGAACGAAGCGGTGATCATCGGCTCGCCGTCGAGCTCGAGCGTGACGGAGGTGTTGTCAGTGCTGCCGCCCTGTTTCACGACCTCAATGGCGCGGAACCAGCCGGCGCCGAGGACGCGAATTGCAGCCTCTTCGCCTGAAGCAGTGCTACCGACTTCGCGCTCGATGGTCACGGCCTCGCCTCGGACATCGCCCTCTACGCAAGCCAGAGCCGCCGCCGATACTCCGGCTGCGGCAAGAGCAGCGAGTCCCAGGTACAGCCGGCGTTCCACGCTCACGTAAGGGCTCCTATCCAATGCTGTGTAGTATATCAGCAGAACACGCCTGATCTCGCAATGTTGTCAGTCCAAATCGCCTCGGTCGCGCATGTGAAAATAGATCAGAGATTCCCTAGATGAGGCTCTAGATGACCGACCTTACCTGTGCACAAATTCTTGCGGGCCGGGCGCCAAAGGACCTGCCCGTCACCATCAAGGGCTGGGTGCGTACGCGGCGCGATTCGAAGGCGGGCATCTCGTTTGTCAACGTGTCCGACGGCTCCTGTTTCCATCCGGTACAAGTGGTGGCACCCAACACGCTTCCCAACTACGCGGACGAGGTGCTGCGTCTCACCGCCGGATGCGCAGTGGAAGCCACCGGCGCCATCGTCCCATCGCCCGCCAAAGGGCAGCCGTTCGAAATGCAGGCCAGCGCGGTCAAGGTGGTCGGCTGGGTCGAGGACCCCGACTCCTATCCGATTCAGCCAAAGCCGCACACGCTCGAGTTCCTGCGCGAGGTCGCCCATTTGAGGCCCCGCACGAATGTTATCGGTGCGGTCACGCGCGTGCGCCACACCATCGCCCAGTCGATCCATCGCTTCTTTAATGATGACGGTTTCGTCTGGGTGAACACACCCATCATCACCGCTTCGGACGCGGAGGGCGCGGGGGAGCTGTTTCGCGTCTCCACGCTGGACTTGATGAATCTGCCCCGCACATCCGCGGGCAGCATTGACTTCACGCAGGACTTTTTCGGGCGCGAGACCTTCCTCACTGTATCGGGGCAGTTGAACGTCGAGACCTACTGCCTCGCGCTGTCGAAAGTCTATACGTTCGGCCCCACCTTCCGCGCCGAGAACTCCAACACCAGCCGGCATTTGGCCGAGTTCTGGATGATCGAACCCGAAATCGCGTTCGCCGATCTCGGCGACGACGCCACGTTGGCAGAGCGGCTTCTGAAGCACATCTTCAGAACAGTGCTCGATGAGCGCTCCGACGACATGGCTTTCTTCGAGGAGCGCATCGAGAAAGGGGTCATCGCCAAGCTGCAGGGCATCGTCGATTCGGAGTTCGTGCGCATGGATTACACCGAGGCCGTCCGGATCCTGGAGGCAGGCAAGGAAAAGTTCGAGTTCCCGATCCAGTGGGGCATGGACCTGCAATCCGAGCACGAGCGCTATGTCTCGGAGAAGCACGTCGGCAAGCCGGTGATCCTGATGAACTACCCGAAGCAGATCAAGGCATTCTACATGCGGCTCAACGACGACGACCAGACGGTAGCGGCGATGGACGTGCTGGCTCCCGGGATTGGCGAGATCATCGGCGGCAGCCAGCGCGAGGAGCGGCTCGAAGTGCTCGACGCGCGCATGACCGAAGCCGGACTCGACAAGGATCACTACGCCTGGTATCGCGACTTGCGCCGCTACGGCACGGTGCCGCACGCGGGATTTGGCCTGGGCTTCGAGCGCACCGTGGCGTACGTGACCGGGCTCACGAACGTGCGCGACGCGATTCCGTTCCCCAGAACCCCCGGGAGCGCGAGGTATTGAGCGCATGGTCAGGCGCCGGCTCCTGGCTCAGTCGCTCGGCTGATGTGCCGACCCGGGTGCGACAGGGTACAGCCAGGCGGCCAGAGCGTACAGGCAGGCAGCGATCAGCAGAACGCGGGTGAAGCCGATGTGGATGGCCAGCAGCGTGGCCAGCACCGCGCTCACCACCGAGGCGCAGGCATTCACACCCCAGGCCCAGGGCACGAGCGCGCGCTCCAGTGCCGCAACGCTGCGCACGGCTAGAGGAAATGGCATCCCCATCGCAAAGCCCAGAGGGAAAATGAGCGCCACCGCGAGCGCGATGCGCGCGGCATCTGGGAACGCGGCCACCGGAGGAAGCAGTCGCGGCAGCAGGGCCGTGTAGGCGAACGTCGCGGCGACGATCGCGAGCACAGGCACAGCGACCGCCTGACGCCGCTGCACAACCGCCTCAGACAGTCGTTCCGACCAGCGGCTGCCCAATCCCGCGGACAGAAGGAACGCAAACAGCGCCACGGCTACCGCGTACAGCGGGTGATGCAGCAGCAGCACGAACTTCTGGATGAACGCGATCTCCACGAACATGAATGCCGCACCGATCGCTGTGAAGTAGGCCGCAACTCTCGCCCGCATGGGGCGCGCCGGTCGTTTGCTCAGGACACGCAGCGGCAGCAGGATCAGCACGACGCCCAGCAGGAGCGCCTGCAGCAGCGTGGCGGCGAGCAACGGATATCCCCATTCCAGCAGCGGCAGACCGCCCCGAGCCTTCAACCGCAGCAGCTCGGGCAGCGTGCGCCACTCGAAGAAGCGAAAGAAGTAGGGGCGGTCGTCAACGGCAGGCGCGATGTAGAACTTGTACTTGTCGATGAACTCCGCGCGCCGGGGTCCGAGCAGCGCGACCGCGCCATCGTAGAAGTAGGGCTCGTCCAGCCGGTTGTAACGCTCGGCCTCCTGCGCTGGCATGTCCGGATACCATCCGGGGTCGAAGGAGCGCTCGCGGCAGAAGCTGCGTACGCGCTCGAGGTCCTGCGGCGTCAGCGCGCCGTTCTTGATGAGCAACGTCGCCGTCTTCCAGCTGCGGACCAAAACGAGGCTGCCCCCCGGGTCGGATATGCCGTTGCGCTCCAGCGCCGCCACCGCCATGCCGAACAGCTTGAGCGTGTCGCGTGGCGGCAGCGCGACCCAGCGCGTGATGGACAGATAGCCCCCGGGCGCGAGCCGCTGCAGCGCGCTCTCGAGCGCCTCGACCGTGTACAAGTAGCTTTCCGATAGCGCATGCAGGCCAGCCGAGGAAGCGCCGAAGGCGTCCAGCAGCGCGATTTGGATCACGTCGTAGCGTTGGCGGGTCGCCGCCAGGTAACCGCGCGCCTCGCCAATGTGCAGCGTGACGTTCGGCTGCGCGTAGGGCCGGCCGGAGAAGGATGCGAAGCGCTCTTCGACCAGCTGCACCACCTGCGGGTTGAGCTCCACGGCATCGACCACAGCCGCCCCGGCAGACAGCGCCTGCAGCACATCCACGCCCGTGCCCGCGCCCAGCACCAGCACGCGCGCGTTGTCCACGAGGTGATAGGGCAGCGCCGAGGTCATGTAGTCGAGATAGGCGAGCGGCTGGCGTGCGCCGTCGAAGCGCACGATGGCGCTCATCCCCTCTCCATCGGTGAACAGCCCAAGCTGCTCGGGCGGCTCGGCGGGCGCGTTCAGGCTCAGGCCCGGCGCATAACGGAACGGCACTCGCGGGCTTTCGACCACCGTCACCAGTCCGAGCGGGCTGGAGGTCTCGGCCAGCACGCGCGTGCCCATCACCTCCAGGGTCTGCGAGAGTTCCTTGTAGGGCGACAGGCGCGGCTTCCCTTGGCCGTTCAGTGTCCAAAGCACCACCACCGCGGCGACGAGCGAGCCTGCGGCAGCGATGGCTGGCCGCCACCCCGGTCGCAGGGACGCAAGCGCGGCCGCCACGAGCGCGGTCGCGCCGACCGCGCCGAGCACGCCCAGCGGGGCAAGCGCGTACAAACCGAAGATCACCACCAGGCAGCCAGCCGCGGCGCCCAGGATGTCGAAGCTATAGATGCGCCCCGCCTGCTCGGCGTAGCGTGTGACCATCGAGCAGATGCAAATCGCTGCAAAGAAGAACGGCACGAACAGCAGCGCGTAGACGACGAGCAGCCACAACGGCTGCTTGGGATCCCAGAGAAATTCCAGCGCGTTGAACGGCACCGCCTGCGCCAGCAGGAAGCAGCCCACCGCGCTCAGCCCGAACAGCGCTGCGCACAGGGCAAAGATACCTTCGACGCGGCGCGCGCTCCGATCCTGGAGCAGCGTGACAAACGCGCCCGCGGCCCCGTAACCGAGCAGCGCCACGCTAATCATCATGTATGCGAAGTGGTGCCACTGGACGATGGAGAACAGGCGCGTGAGCAGGATCTCGTAGGCGAGCGCGGCCGCCGAGACCAGTGAGAGCGCAAAACGCATGCGGGCTGAAGGCCCGGCGCGCGTGAACACTCCAGGGGTCAACGCGTGGCCTCTTCGGATGATGGCCCCTCCCCCGCTTGCGGGGGAGGGAGAGGGAGGGGGCAATCGCTGCCGAACTCACTGTCACGGTCCACTAGTGGCTCCCTGTAAGCGGAACGAAGGCCACTGGCAGGATCTGACGAGTGGTGATGGAGCCGTCTGCCTGCTTCTCGATCAGCAGGAGATTCTGCGTGAGGAAGCTGGTGCCCACCGGCACCACCATGCGGCCGCCGGGCTTGAGCTGCTTCAGCAGGGGCAGTGGGATGTGGCTCGCCGCGGCGGTCACAATGATCGAGTCGAACGGCGCGTGCTCGGGGCAGCCGTAGTAGCCGTCAGCAACCTTGACCTGCACGTTGCGATAGCCGAGCTCGGCCAGCCGCTGCGCCGCCTGCTTGCCGAGCGGCTCGATGATCTCGATCGTGTACACCTCCTTCACCAGCTCGGCCAGCACCGCCGCCTGATAGCCCGACCCGGTGCCCAGTTCCAGCACGCGGTCGCCGCGGTTCGTCCGCATGAGGTCGGTCATCAGCGCAACGATGTAGGGCTGCGAAATCGTCTGCCCATGTCCGATCGGCAGCGGGCGGTTGTCGTAGGCCTCGGCCGCCAGCTCTGCGTGCACGAATCGATGCCGCTCGACCTTGCTCATGACCGCCATCACCCTGAGATCGAGCGTGCGCTGCCCGGTCTCGCCCGCTACCGCGAGCTGCGTGCGCTCGATCTCGCGGACCATGCCCTGGCGTTCGGAAGCGAAGCGCTCTTGTGCGTGGGATGACGTCATGCCCGCCGCCAGCAGCAGCCCAACGAAGAGGCGCAGACCTTTGTATTTCAAGCCGCGCGCTGCAGCGCGCGAATGCTTGATGCCGCCCGCGAGGCTGGGTATTCTTCGTAACATATTCGAACTCCGTGGTTAGGATTCTCCGAGCGTGGCCGAGCCCCTTGTCGTCGTCCCCGATGACTTCCCGTCGATCTTCAAGGGTACGCCCGCCGAGGAGCGCTGTGCGCGATTGGGGCACACTCAGGTCTATGTCGAGCGGGGCGCCGACGACGAGGCGGAGCTGATCCGCCGGCTGAACGGCGCCGGCGTGGCGATCAACATCCGGGCCCACGCGCGTTTCACCGACAAGGTGTTCGCCGCCTGCCCGAAGCTCAAGATGGTGTCGATCTGGGGGACCGGCACTGATAACATCGATCTCGAGTCGGCGGCCCGGCGCGGCATCACCGTGTCCAACACGCCCGGCGTCAACGCCAAGGCGGTGGCCGAGCACACCATTGCTCTCATGCTTGCCGTCGCGCACCGCATCCCGAAGATCGACCGCGAGATGCGGGGCGGCGCGTGGCCGCGGGAGATGCTGACTCAGCTCCTCGGCAAGACTCTCGGCGTGTTCGGCACCGGGACGATCGGAACGCGCGTGATCGAACTCGGCCGGGCGCTCGGAATGGAGGTCTTGGCGTGGAGCGCGCGCGGCAATAGCGATCACGCTGCGGCTGCCGGCGCGCGCACTGCGTCCAAGGAGGAGATCCTGCACGCGGCGGACGTCGTCACGCTGCACCTGCGCCTCTCGCCCGAGACCCGCGGTTTCCTTGCTAGGCGCGAACTATCGCTGATGAAACGGCCCGCGATGCTGATCAACACAGGGCGCGGCGCGCTGATCGAACGTTCCGCCCTCGTGGAGGCGCTGGGCGAGGGCCGGCTCTGGGCCGGCCTCGACGTATTCCACGAGGAGCCGATCAAAGCCGACGATCCGATCCTGGCGCTGGCCAACGTGGTGGTCTCGCCTCACAACGCCGGCCAGACACCCGAAGTCATCCGCGACGGCCTACTGCGCGCGGTCGAGAACATCGAGCACTTCCTCCAGGGCCGACCCACGGACGTGGTGGTGGCGCCCGCCGCATAGGGACCGCAATCCCCCGGTTGCAGCTGCCTCGAAACGCGGATATTCTTGCCGCGTCCGGGTGCCTATTCCGCCGTTCTGGCGGATAAGGATAATCGGGAAGCAGGTGCGCGTCGCCACGTTTGCCGGCGGCGCAAGTCCTGCACTGCCCCCGCAGCGGTAGGTGGGTGCGGGCGTGTCTTTCATGCCACTGTGAGCCCCTTCACGGGAAGGCGACACGCCTCAAGCCCCACGAGTCCGAAGACCGGCCTGGATCATGTGAGGAAACGCCGCGGGCGGCGGTGGTCCAGGACGAACTTCGACCCGGCCCAGCAGCTCCCTTTAAGGCGTTCCCCCGTGCGATTCAATCGCGCATGCGGCGGGCATGTGCAGTCGCAGGGAGCAGACGCCTTGAAAAATCTTGCGGCAGTCATCGTGGCTGGAATGGCCGCGACCCATGCGCTCGCGGACGAGCCGGAGGCCTCCGACGGCACGAAAGTCGATCCGATCGTAATCACGGCCACCCGCACTCCGGAACCTCTGTCGAGCATCATCCAGCCGATCGAGCTCATCACCGAGCACCAAATTCAACAGGCCGGCCAGGACACGCTCACCGGGCTGCTGCAGCAGCAGGCCAACGTGGAGATCGCGGCCAACGGCGGCTTCGGGCAGACCAGCAGCGTTTTCCTGCGCGGCTCGAACAGCAGCCACACGCTGGTCCTCATCGACGGGATCCGCGTCAATAACGCAGCTGGTGGCGCAGCCCCGTTCGAGAACTTGCCGACACCGCAGTTCGCGCGCATCGAGCTGGTGCCCGGGCCGTTCAGCGGGCTCTACGGCTCGGACGCGCTGGGCGGCGTCATCCAGATGTTTACCCACCGCTGGCCCGATGCCCCCAGCTTGAGCGGTGCGGCGGGCTACGGCAGCTACGAAACCGGCACCGTCTACGGCGGCGTTTCGGCAGGGACGCAAGACACGGGGGTCACCGTGAACGCCGGATATCTTCAGAGTCGTGGCTTCTCCGCCACCAACGCTTCTGTGCCCGTCGGCGCCTTCAACCCGGATGACGACGGATACCGCAACTCCAACGTGGCCGGCAGCATCGTGCATCGCTTCGCCCCCGACCAGGAGTTGGGGCTGACCGCCTTCTACACTCAGGGCCACACGCAGTTCGACAACGGACTCACCACGGATGACACGAACGACGAGGCGATCGGCGTGTACTCGATCTACAGCCGCAACCGCTTAGCGTCCTGGTGGCAAAGCCTGCTGCGCGTGGGCCTGAGCCAGGACGACTCCATCGTCCAGGGTTCCTTCCCGGGGCAGTTGACCTCCAACCAGACGCAAGCGACCTGGCAGAACGATTTCGCCACCTCGATCGGTACCTTCATCGCGGGCCTCGACTATCTGCGGCAGAACGTGAGCGGAACAACGGCATTCGCCGTAAACGAGCGCGAGATCTACGCGGCGTTCGGAGGTTACTCGGCGCAGCTCGGCCGCAATACGCTGTACGCAAGCGTGCGCGACGACAACAACAGCCAGTTCGGCAACCATGTCACCGGTGCGCTGGGGTACGCGTTTGCGATTACCCCAGAGTTGAGGTTGCGCGCCAGCGGAGGGAACGCATTCCATGCGCCCACCTTCAACGACCTGTACTTTCCCGCCTTCGGCAATCCCAACCTGCAACCCGAGGAAGGCACGAGCTGGGAGGTCGGGGCCGATTACAGAATCGGCACACACCGATTCAGCGCCACCTATTTCGACAATCGCATCACGCAGCTGATCGTATTCGACGCCACCTCGTTCAAGCCGATGAACTTGAGCGCAGCCTCCATCCAGGGCCTCGAGCTGGCCTATGACGGCGTGCTGCGCGGCGTCGAGCTGCGCGCGCGGCTCACCTTCCAAGATCCGGTCAACGACGATACCGGCGCTCAGCTGCCGCGACGGGCGAAGATCTTCGGCAACGCCGGCGCGGCGCGCAGCTTCGGAAAATTCAGCATCGGCGCGGAGGTGGTTGGCGCCAGCTACCGCTACGACTCCATCGACGAGTCCCCGAGCAGCCGCATGGGCGGCTATACGCTCTTCAATCTTCTCGCGTCCTACAAGATCAGCCGCGACTGGCGTGTGGACTTGCGCTGGAACAACGTGTTCAACAAGAGCTACGAGCTGGCGCAGGGCTTCAACACCCCCGGCAGCAATGTTTTTGTATGGGTGAAGTACGAGCTGCAGAAATAGCGTGGTTTACACCTTGAGCATGCGCGACAATTTCCCGCTGTCGATCAGCGCTACTGGTTCGAATAAGTGCGCAGCGCAACTCAGCAGGCAGCATCGGGGATACTTGGAGGAGGAGCGGAGCAAGTAGTTCGCCTGTGCCGCCGGGATGTCGCGAATGCGGGCGCCGGAAAACGAGACCGCCTTGCGAGAGTCGAACTCGGGCGCCGCTCCGCGCCGCCGAGCCGCGTGGGCTCTTGCCCTTGCGCGCTAGGGCGCTCGGAAAGCGAATCGATCAAGCCCAGTTCATTCTTGGGCACTCTGGGAGATTTTCCGCAGAGATTCCCCCTCGTTGAGCGACGCCTCGCCTGCGGAGAAGTGACAGCTGCATTGGAATGTTCTTGTCAAATTCGAAGCTGTCGCGGGGTCACCCCCAGCACGCGCTTGAAGTGACGCGTGAGATGACTCTGGTCGGCAAAGCCCACGGCATTGGCCAGCTGCGCCAAGGAGCGCTCGC
>Ga0335084_10005994_pt1 | contig 12055 bp, 9 predicted proteins | sample Lox_Sample_44_FD_206721 | JGI IMG/M metagenome (GOLD analysis project Ga0335084, IMG submission 206721) | Soil microbial communities from Loxahatchee National Wildlife Refuge, Florida, United States - Lox_Sample_4.4 | ecosystem: Environmental > Terrestrial > Soil > Wetlands | place: USA: Florida...
TGAGAGGGTCTTCGCGCAGCAGCGCCGTGACCAGACCCAGTTCAGCGCGCAGCGCCTCGATCTGGCGCTCGGCTTCCGCCGCTCTCCGCCGCGCTTCGAACGCAGGCTCCTGGTCGTGCAGGGCGCGGGTTTCGCGCAGTGCCTGGTCGAGCACGCCGACGATCTCGGCGGGGTCGCGCGCGCGGCGGATGCGCTCGGCGTAAGCCTCGATCCGCTGGCGGTACTGGTTGCGTTCGAAGGCAAGCGAAGGCGGGTGCTTCATGCCGCCGCCTTTTACCAGGCGCAAGGAAGGCACTTGGGGTTCCGATGCCATGGGATGAGCGGGTCGTCCATGTGACGCACGTATATATATAGAGCTCGGGTGCGAGAGTCCCTGCAGGATAGGCCAAGTCCGGCCAGGCCATGCGACGAGGAGCGGCCGGAAAGGGCCGCTTTTCAGGCCCTTGCGGGCGGACCCGGCCGGAGTTTCAGGCGGCCAGAGCGGGCCCGGGCGAAGGGACGACGCGGTTCTTCCCGGAGATCTTGGCCCGGTACTGCGCCGCGTCGGCGCGTGCCAGCACCGAGTCGCGGTCTTCATTCGGCAGCCACTCGGTCACGCCAGCGCTGAAGGTAATCAGCACTTTTTCGTTGTTGTGCAGGAAGATACGCTTGGTCAGCTCGCGCTGCACGCGGACCAGGACCGCTTCGGCCTCGCCCAGGCTCGTCCCGGGCATGATGATCAGGAACTCCTCGCCACCGTAGCGGGCAACGGTATCGGAAGGCCGCACGGTCTCCTTCACCACGCGGGCAAGATGCACCAGCGCATTGTCCCCGGCGCGGTGCCCGTAGCTGTCGTTGGTATGCTTGAAGTCGTCGAGGTCTAGCAGCGCGATGCACAGCTTGCGGCCGCCGCGATGGGCGCGCGCGGACTCGCGGGAGAGGGCTTCGTCGAGCCCGCGCCGGTTCAAGGTGCCGGTGAGGTAATCTTCCTTCACTTCTTCGCTGATGCGCGTCAACTCGGCCTCGAGCTCGCGAACGCGCTGCTCGGCAGCCTTCGCGCGGCTGTTCTCCTCGAGCAGCTCCGTGTGGCGCGCGGCGGTGCGCTGCTGGATCTCGCGCGTGTCCTTCAGCAGGTCGGCCAGGAGCGTGCTCAGCGAGCCGAAGTTGTCGGCGCGCTGGATGCGCTCGGCGTAGCCCTCGATCTTGCGTCCGTAGTCTCCGGTTTCCGCCGAGGCCGCGCCGAGCTGATCGATGTAGGTCGAGACCATGTTGCGCATGGCGGTCTTGGCTTCCTGCAGGTTCTGCTTGAGCGTTCCCTGCTTGAGCAGGGCTTCGCGCAGGAAGCGCTCCGCGTCCTCGATCATCTCGACAGAGGAGGGGCGGATGACGATCTGGCGCAGAACGCCCAATTGGTGCTCGATCCAGGTGTCCTCGACGATCAATCCGCTGACGTTGTCCACCAGCAGACGCAGCACGCGCTGCAGCCCGTCGCGGAGCTCGCATACGTCCTCGGTGCGCGCGTCGATGCGCTCGAGAAAACGCCGCAGGTCGTTGGAAAGGAGAACGAAGGAGGATTCGTCATGAGCGCTGCGCACGCGGCCGGCCAGCAGCCGCCCCTCCAGCAGGAGATCGTCGTTTTCGCTCAGATAGGCGGCGAGGCGGGACTCGAGCACGCGCGCGAGGACGTCGCGCAGCAGTTTCCCCGGATCGGCCGGAGAGCCGGCGGTTCCCGCGGGGTGCGGCAGGATTTCGCCGGATTGAGCCTCCGCAAAAGCGAGCAGCGCGGCACGCGCTTTCGGCCAGGTGCGGTCTGACATCGCCTCGCTCAGCAGGGCCGCGATGGTGGGAGCCCGCCGCGTTGCGAGCAGGGTGTTTGCCGCGATGCGCAACCGATAATCTATCTCCCTGCCGTCCTCCGATACGTCGTGTTCGGCGATGCTGTTGTAGGCGTCGCGATAGTTCTCGGGGGTCGGCGCGCGGCGCTCGCTGGCAAGACGGCGAAGGGTCTCGCGGGCGATTTGAGCCGGGCTGATGAATTCGCTCATGAAAATTCCCGCACCGAACAGGGCTGCACGGAGTTTACGGCACGGACGCACGCGCCTTTAGCGGTGCGCGGTCGGCCGGGCGACCTAAGTCCCGATCGCACCCCCGGGAAGGTTGACGATGCGGTTGCGAAGCGCGTAGTGCATCAGTTCGGCGTTGTTCTTGAGCTTGAGCTTCTCGAGCAGCCTTGCCCGGTAGACGCTGACCGTCTTGGGGCTGAGCGACATCTGCGCCGCCACCTCGGAGAGCGACTTCCCCGAGCCGATGAGGCAAAGCGTCTGATACTCGCGCGTCGACAGGGCCCGGTGCAGGGGGCCGCGCGTCTCGCTGCGGACGTGGTTGGCGAGCTCCTCGGCGAGCTGCGGGCTGATGTACTTTCTCCCTTCGGCGACCTGCCGGATGGCGTTGACCAGCTCGGCGGGAGCGGTCTGCTTGCTGAGATACCCCGAGGCGCCGCCCTTGAGCGCGAGCACGCCCAGCTCGTCCTCGGCGTGCATGGTGAGCATGATCACCGCGACCTCGGGAAACTCCTGGGTCACGCGCTTGAGGATCTCGAGCCCGTTCTTGTCCGGCATGGAGATGTCCAGCAGGACGATGTCGAACTCCCCGGGGCTGCGGCGCAGCAGCTGCAGCACCTGCATGCCGCCCTCGGCTTCGCCTTTCACCAGCATGCCCTCGGTGCCGGACACGATCTGGCGCAATCCCTGGCGCACTATGGCGTGGTCGTCGGCGATCAACAGGCGGATCATCAGGCCTCCAGGGACAACTGCCCGTTCTCGGGCGCGGCCACGGAGCGGACCATCGGAACCTGGAGCGACACCTCCGTGCCGCCCTCGGGAAGCCGTGCGACTTCGATCCGGCCGTTGAGGTTGGTGGCGCGCTCGGCCATGCTCCTCAACCCGAACGAGCCCTGTTTGCTGAAGTCACCCGGCCCGATGCCGCAACCGTCGTCGGCGATGCGCAACGTCAGCCCGCCGTCGAGGTCCTCGGTCAGCTCGATGCGCACGCTGCGCGCCTGGGCGTGGCGCGCGATGTTGGTCAGCGCCTCCTGGAAGATCCTGAATACCGCGGTGGAGCGCTCGGGGTCGAGCTCGAGGTAGTCCACGCTCGAGTCCAGCTCGCAGGGGATGCCGAGCCGCTTGGAGAAATCCCGCGCCTGCCATTCGATGGCGGCGACGATGCCGTAGTCGAGCACGGCGGGTCGCAGGCGGCGCGAAATCCGCCGGCTCATGTCCATCGCCTGGTCGATCAGCGCGTCCGCGGACGCGGAGGTGGATTCGAGGTCGAGGCGCTCGGGGGGAAGTTGCCTTGCGAGGGTCGACAGCTCGATCTTGGCGGCGGTCAGCAGCACGCCGAGCTCATCGTGGATTTCCCTGGCGATGCTGGCCCGCTCGCCCTCCTTGGCGCGGTCCAGGTGTCCGGAGAGCTCGCGCAGTTGTTCACGAGAGTGCAGGATCTCGGCCTGGGCCTGCATGTTGCGGGAGACGTCGTTGATGATTCCATCGGCGAGAGCGCGACCGGGCCCGCTGGCGATGAGCGAGGCGCGCATGTCGATCCACTTGACGCTGCCGTCCTTGCAGCCGATGCGGCCCTGCCAGGCGAACGAGGACGTTCCGCTGCACGCTGTCCGGCAGGCGCTGACGAAGCCGTCGCGGTCTTCGGGAAGGATGCACGACAGGAAACGCGATCCGTCCGCCATCAGCTCGTCGCGGGACACGTCCAGTATCGATTCGCAGGGGTCGCTGAGGAACTGCCAGCGTTCGGGGCCTCCCGGGCCGATGTCACAACGGAAAACCACGCCGGGCAGGTTGGCCACGAGCGCCTTGAATTTTGCTTCGCTGTTTGCGAGGGCCTGCAGGACGCGCTGGCGTTCGCGCAGCGCTTCGGCCTCGCGCAGCGCCCGGCCGATCGCAGCGGGCAGCCGCCGGAGATTCGACTTCGCGGTGAAATCGGCGGCTCCCGCCTTGATGAGCTCGGCTGCGGCCTCCTCGCCGACGAAGCCCGAGACCACGACCAGCGGGACCAGCCGCCCGCTCTTGTTGAGCACATCCAGCGCTTCGAGCGCCGAGAAGCGCGGCAGGTGGAAATCCGAGATCACGATGTCCCAGGACCCCTTGGCGAGGGCGAGCGCGAAGGCGTCGCGCGTCTCGACGCGCTCGACGTGCGGAGTCGGCGAACCGAGTGACGCCGTGATGACCTCGGCGTGATCCGGGTTGTCTTCGACCAGCAGCACGCGCTGCAGCGGCTGCGGGTTCTCGGCGGGTGGCTGACCGACCTCCAACTGGGCCAAGGCGCTCATGGCAATCATCGATATCTAGTCCGGCAGTCCCGGAATCAAGGGGCGGGCTCGTTGACCCCGAACCAGTAGGCGACCAGGGTGCGCATCAGGTCGACCATCTTCAGAAAGCCCACGGGCTTGCAGACATAGCCGTTGGCGCCGAGACGATAAGACGCTTCCACGTCGCGCGGCTCGCGCGAGGAGGTGAATACCACTACCGGGTGAGTTGCGGTGCGGGAATCGGAGCGCAGCCGCTTGAGGACCTCGAACCCGTCGACCAGCGGCATCTTGAGGTCGAGCAGGATGACCTTGGGACGATGGACCTCAGCGCGAGCCGCAGGGTTTTGTTGCAGGAATTCAAGCGCTTCCTCGCCAGAGGAGAACGACTCGACCGGCATGCCCGGGTGAGCCTTTCCCAGCGCGGCAAGGATGATCTCCTGCTCGTCCCGGTTGTCTTCGATGAGAATAATCATGCCCTGGGGAGAACTGCCAGTGCTGTTTGTTACGGACAGTTTCGTCCGAACTTGAGCGCGACTTTACACCCAGGGGCGGCCCGGCGCCAGACTGCAGTCCGGGATCTTCTCGCCCACCACCTCCGCGGCTGCCCACGCTCGCGTCGCCGATTAAAGGCGGCGCGCATTTGTACCGATATTGCCTGAAGGAGCGGCTTGGCCCGTCCAGGCCGGCGGGCGGGTTTTGGTTCGTCGGCCCGCGAGCGGACATGGTCGGTGCAAAGCACAACTCGATGATTGGCGAAGAGATTGCGGGTATGAGACAGGAGATCGGCCAGGCGCGCGAGCTGTTGCTGGATGCCATCGGCAAGCTCTGCGCCGGTTTCAGCGGAGTCACTCGCGCCGTCCGCGAGACCGGGCTCGCACCCGTCGCTTCGGCAAGGATCGACCGGGAGGTTTCGAGCATCGTCACCGCGCTTCAGTTTCAGGATCTGCTCGACCAGATCCTGGGACAAACCCTGCGACGTCTCGATGCGATCGAGGCCGGGCTGGGGATCGCGGTGAAGCCGGGCTCAGCCTCGAAGGGGAAGGGCGCGCCACGCGCGAAGCGTGTTACGCAGCGCAGCGTGGATCCGGGCGACGTGGAGTTGTTCTGAATCAAGGGTCAAGGTCCAGCGATGGGTGCAAAGAAAGTCCTTGCGGTTGACGACTCGAGGTCGCTGCGCGAAATGGTGAGCTTCACGTTGCGCGGCGCGGGATTCGAGGTCAGGGAGGCCGGCAATGGACAGGAGGCGCTCGACATCGCCAGGCGCGAGACGTTCAGCCTGGTGCTCACCGACCAGAACATGCCGCTGATGGACGGACTCACCCTGGTGCGCTCGCTGCGCTCGCTGCCCGCGTATCGCACCGCGCCCATATTGATGCTCACGACGGAATCGGGCGACGACATGAAGCAGAAGGGGCGCGCCGCCGGTGCCACCGGCTGGATCGTCAAGCCGTTCAACCCCGAGCGGCTGGTGGAGATCGTCAGGAAAGTCACCGGTTGATGGCGGGATCACCATCAACGAATCGGAATAGCAGGCACAGGAGCCAAGGCGCGATATGAGCGTCGACATGAGCGAGTTCTACCAGGTGTTCTTCGAGGAAGCGGGAGAGCTTCTCGGGAACATGGAGCAGCTGTTGCTCGATCTCGACATCGGCAGCCCGGATGCGGAGAGCCTGGCGGCGGTCTTCCGGGTGGCCCACTCGATCAAGGGCGGCGCGGCCACTTTCGGATTCGCCGACATGGCCGAGGTCACGCACGTCCTCGAGTCGCTGCTCGACCAGATCCGCAAGGGCGAAAAGCGTCTGCGCCCGGAGATGATCGACGTGTTTCTCGCGGCCGGAGACGTGCTGAAAGGACAGCTCGCCGGGCACCGCGGCGACGGAAGCCCGGATGCCGCCGCCGCCGCCCGCGTCTGCGCCCAGCTCAAGGAATTCGTCGCCGCGGCGGATCAAACCGCTCCGTCCTCCCACGGAGCGGCCGCCGTAGCGGCGACCCCCAAGCCCGCTGCATCGCCGGTGAAACCGGTGAAGAGCTACCGGGTCGAATTTTCCCTCGGCGGCGCTCCCGCGGAAACCGCGAGCCTCCTGGGCCATGTGCTGCGGGGGCTCGAGGGATTGGGCGCGCTGCAGCTGGTGAGGGGATCGAAGCAGGGCGGCGAGCTCCATGCCGAGAACGGGAAGGCGCGCCAGCTCTTCGACGGGACGCTGTCGACCGCGGCGAGCGAGGAGGACATCTGGGAAGTGCTGGCCTTCAACCTCGATCCCGCTGCGGTCAAAGTGTCGGCCGGCGCGGCCCCGCAGCCGGCAGCGAACAAGGGCGTGGCCGAGGAGGGCGAGGACTACGGACTGTTCCAGACGCTCTATGACGCGGTGGTGCCGCCCGAGCCGGCCAAGGCGCCCGCACCGGCGCAGCCGGCTGCAGCGCCCGCACCGAAGGCGGTCGAGGGGCCGCCGCGCAGCCCGGGACGGCGCACCATCGACGATCCCGAGGTCACGGTGGCGAAGGCCGGGCGCCGCGACAACGACAAGGTCGCAGTCAGCGCGAGCGGCGGCGGCGACGCGACCTCGATTCGCGTCAACATCGAGAAGGTCGATCACCTCATCAATCTCGTCGGCGAGCTGGTGATCGCCCAGGCGATGCTCGCGCAGACCGCTTCCAAGGTCGACCCGGTCACGGGCGAGGCCCTGATGCAGAACATGACGCAGCTCGAGCGCAACATGCGCGATCTCCAGGAAGGCGTCATGTCGATCCGCATGATGCCCATCGGCTTCGTGTTCAGCCGATTTCCCAGGGTGGTCCGCGATCTCGCCGCCAAGCTGAACAAGCAGGTCGAGCTGAAGACGACCGGCGAGGGCACCGAGCTCGACAAGGGCCTGATCGAGAAGATCAGCGATCCGCTCACTCACCTGGTTCGCAACAGCCTCGACCACGGCGTCGAGCTGCCGCAGGCGCGCGTCGCGAGGGGCAAGCCCGAGAAAGGGACCATTACGCTGCGCGCTTTCCACCAGGGCGGCAGCATCGTGATCGAAGTGAGCGACGACGGCGCCGGCCTGAACCGCGAAAAGATCCTCGCCAAGGCGCGCGAACGCAGGATCGCGGTGAGCGACGCGATGTCGGATCAGGAGGTGTGGCAGCTGATCTTCGAGGCGGGCTTTTCCACCGCGGACGTGGTGACCGACGTATCCGGACGCGGCGTGGGCATGGACGTGGTCAAGCGCAACATCCAGGCGCTTGGGGGCTCGGTCGAGATCCAGTCGCAGCTCAACGTGGGGACGACGATGTCGATCCGCGTACCCCTGACGCTCGCCATCCTCGACGGGATGTCGATCGCCGTCGGCGGGGAGACCTTCATCGTCCCGCTCACCGCCATAGTCGAATCGCTCAGGCCGCGGCGCGGCGAGATCGAAAGCGTCCAGGGTATGGGCGAGGTGGTGCGCGTGCGCGGCGAGTTCCTGCCGATCGTGCGCCTGCACGAAGTATTCGGCATCCGCTCGCGCATCAAGGACATCGAGCAGGGCCTGTTCATGATCCTCGAGGCGGACGGCGGGAAGAAAGCGGTCCTGGTGGACGAGCTGCTCGGCCAGCATCAGGTCGTGATCAAGAGCCTGGAAACCAACTACCGCAAGACCCCGGGTGTCTCCGGCGCGACCATCATGGGCGACGGCCGCGTCGCGCTGATCCTCGACGTCGCCTCCATCCTCCGCATGCCGGTGCGCGCGCTTCGCGTTGCGGCATGACTTGAGCCGATACAGCCAATCAGAGGAAACAAACCATGGCACAAGCCCTCCAGCAAGTAAGCTCTCCCACTGGCCCGCTCGCCGCGGTCGGGACGGATCGCCACGAATTCCTGACCTTCGCCCTGGGACGCGAGGCCTATGGAATCGAGATCCTCAAGGTCCAGGAGATCCGCGGCTACGAGGCGGTGACCACGATCCCGAACGCGCCGCCTTTCCTGAAGGGCGTCATCAACTTGCGCGGCACGATCGTGCCGATCGTCGATCTGCGCATCAAGCTCAACTTCCCGAACATCGAGTACACCAAGTTCACCGTGGTGATCATTCTCAACGTCGCGGGCCGCGTGATCGGCGTGGTCGTGGACAGCGTTTCCGACGTGCTCGCGCTCATGCCCGACCAGATCAAGCCGGCACCCGCCTTCTCGGGCGCCTTCGACACCGAGTACATCCTGGGGATGGCGACGGTGGACAGCCGCACCCTGATCCTAATCGACATCGAGAAGCTGATGGGGAGCCAGGACATGGGACTGATGGACAAGTCGGTTCAGTAGCCGCGGATCGGACGCGGCGGAAAAATGGAGTGAGACATGAGATTTTCGGATCTTCGAATCGGGGCGAGGCTCACATTGGGCTTCGGCGTGCTGCTGCTGCTGATCGGCGTCGTCGCCGGACTCAGCGCGTGGAGGCTGGCGGCGCTCGCCGATGTGACGCGGCAACTGGCGACCGTCGACGCGCAGCTCGAGCGGACGATGCTCGGCTGGGTCGGCGAAACGCGCAGCAACGCCGTGCGCGCGGTCGTGGTCGCGCGCAGCAGCGACGCGGAGCTGGTCAACCTGCTCACCCCGCAGGTCGAAGCGGCGACCAAGCGCATCAACGGGCTGCAGAAGCAGGTCGAGGAGCTCATCGTCATTCCCCAAGCCAAGGCCTTGTTCGCAGACATCGGCGAAAGGCGCAAGGCGTACATTTCCGCGCGAAGTGACGCGGTGACGGCGCGCAAGGCAGGCAGCGCGGCCGAGGCGGTGAAGATCGTGGACACGCAGATGGTGCCTGCAGTCGAGACCTATCTCGCTGCGATGCAGAAGCTGGTCGACTTCCAGAAGGAGCACGCTGAACGCACGGCGAAAGAGGCGCAGGACACGGCGGCATCCGCCCAGCGTCTCATCGCAGCAGCGGTCGTTGCAGCGCTTCTCTTCGGCATCGGCCTGGCCTGGCGGATGACGCGCAGCATTACGCTCCCGGTGTCCCAGGCGCTGACGATGGCGCAAGGGGTGGCGGTAGGCGACCTGAGCAGGCAGGCGGCGCATCGTTCGCGCGACGAGGTCGGTCAGCTACTCGATGCGATGCGCTCGATGCAGGAGCGACTAAAGAGCTTCGTGGCCGAGCAGGAGAGGCTGGCCAAGCAGCACGAGGCCGGTGCCGTGAGTGCGCGCATGAAAGCGGAAGAATTCCCCGGGGCGTACGGCGAGATCGGGCAGCAGGTGAATGCGCTCATCGACGGTCACGTCAAGGTGCAGCAGCGCGTGATGGAGGTGATGGCTCGATACGCCAAGGGCGACTTCAGCGTCGAGATCGAGGCGCTGCCCGGAGAGCGCGCGGCGGTGAAGCAGGCGCTCGACCAGGTCAAATCGAACCTCCAGAACGTCAACGCCGATTTGATGGTGCTGATCGCGGCGGCCGGAAAGGGCGAATTCTCGACGCGCGGCGATGCCGAGCGCTATGAATTTGCTTTCCGCGGAATGGTGGAGGGCCTGAACCGGCTGATGGAGATCATCGAGCGGGCGCTATCGGATCTGGGCGTGGTGCTGGGAGCGCTGGCGCAAGGCGACCTTACGCACCGGGTGACGAGCGACTACCGGGGGATGCTGCTCGAGTTGAAGAACAACACCAACGGCACGGTGGACAAGCTCACCGAGATCACCGGGCAGATCAAGGGGGCGGTGGAATCCATCAACGTGGCCTCCAAGGAGATCGCGCAGGGCAACACCGACCTCTCCAGCCGCACCGAGGAGCAGGCGAGCAGTCTGGAGGAGACGGCCAGCTCGATGGAGGAGCTGACCGGCACGGTCAAGCAGAACGCCGAGAACGCCAAACAGGCCAATCAGCTGGTGGCCGGAGCGAGCGAAGTGGCGGTGCGCGGGGGCGAGGTGGTCAAGCAGGTGGTGAGCACCATGAGCTCGATCAACGAATCGAGCAAGAAGATCGTGGACATCATCAGCGTGATCGACGGAATCGCGTTCCAGACCAACATCCTGGCGTTGAACGCGGCGGTGGAGGCGGCCCGGGCGGGTGAGCAGGGAAGAGGGTTTGCGGTGGTGGCAACGGAAGTGAGGAACCTGGCGCAGAGGTCCGCTGCGGCAGCCAAGGAGATCAAGGAGCTGATCGGGGACTCGGTGGAGAAAGTCGAAGCGGGAACCAAGCTCGTGGATCACGCCGGGAAGACGATGGAGGAGATCGTGACCTCGGTGAAGCGTGTGACCGACATCATGAGCGAGATCACGGCGGCCTCGCAGGAGCAGTCGGGCGGGATCGAGCAGGTGAACACGGCGATCACGCAGATGGACGAGGTGACGCAGCAGAACGCGGCGCTGGTGGAAGAGGCGGCGGCGGCGGCCGAGAGCCTGGAGGAGCAGGCGCGGAACCTGGCCGAGGCGGTGGCGGTGTTCAAGGTGGCGCAGGGGGCGGCGGTGTCGCGTCCCGCGCCAGCACCGGCCAAGGTAACCGCGCTGCCGGGAGCGCACAGCGCGGTCAGGCCCACTACACGGATGGCCTCTGCGGCCGCTCCCAGGGCCACGGCCAAGGCTGCGGTTGCCGCCGAGGACAGATGGGAAGAGTTCTGATTCACGTCAATCGAGATGCGCCAGGCAAGACTCTGATTGCGAAATACGAGAGGCACTGCCATGCAAACCCTATTGGATAGATCAACCCTAGCCCGGAAATTCTCCATCTTCGGCGTGCTCGGGATCGCCCTCCTTGTCGCACCGCTCACCATGTACCTCCGTTTGAGCCAGGAAGGGGTCTCGGCCGCCAAGCTGGAGCAGGCCGGGATGGAGCCGGTGAAGAAGTTGATGCGAGTGATCCAGCTTACCCAGCAGCACCGCGGGCTATCGGCAAACGTGCTGGGCGGCAACAGCGGGTTGGAGCCGCAACGGGCCGCGAAGCAAGCGGAAGCCGACGGCGCGGTGGAGGCCTTCTCCACGGTGGTCAAAGGCGAAAACAACGCGAAGCTGTCGGGAGCCTGGGTCGCGGCGGTCGGGAACTGGAAGGCGCTCGAGCAGGGCGTGGCCGGGCGCACGATCAACGGCGCGGAGAGCTATGCAAGACACACCGCGCTCGTCGCCGAGTACCTCGTGGTCGTGGAGCTGGTCGCCGACTATTTCGGGTTGACGCTCGACCCCGAAGCCGATGGCTATTACTTGATGGCGGCGATGCTGTTCCATCTGCCGCAGCTCACCGAGTCGCTCGGCCAGGCCCGCGCCCGCGGTTCCCTGTACCTGTCACAGAAGAAGATGACTGTCGATGATCGGGCGTCGCTTGCCGCTCTGGTCGGTCAAGTGAAGATGTTTCACGGCTACATGGACCGGGCGCTCGCCAACGTGGTCGAAACGAACGCCGGGTTGAAGCGGAGCCTGGGTTCGCTATCACAGGACAGCGCACGCCTTGTGGAACAGGCTATGAAGCTCGCCAAGAACGAGGTCCTCGACGCCGAAACGCTCAACTATTCGGGGCCTGAGTATTTCAAGACCTTCACCGAGGTGATCGATGCCCAGTTCCGGCTCAACAGCACCGGCCTGGACGAGCTCGACAAGGTGCTGGTGGGCCGCATCCGTGGCCTGCGCACCAGCCAGGCGATCGTGCTCGGCATCATCGCGCTGGTCGTGCTGCTCTCGGTATGGCTGGGATTCGCCGTCACGCGCTCGATCATGCGTCAGCTCGGGGGCGAGCCGGCGCTCGCCGCCGAGGTGGCGAGCCGTGTGGCGGCGGGAGACTTGTCGAAAGACATCGTACTTCGCTCCGGCGACAAGAC
>Ga0335084_10005995_pt1 | contig 12055 bp, 10 predicted proteins | sample Lox_Sample_44_FD_206721 | JGI IMG/M metagenome (GOLD analysis project Ga0335084, IMG submission 206721) | Soil microbial communities from Loxahatchee National Wildlife Refuge, Florida, United States - Lox_Sample_4.4 | ecosystem: Environmental > Terrestrial > Soil > Wetlands | place: USA...
TTACAGGATAGCAGCACAGTCACCATTACCACGGAAATACGGGCTGGCCATCCATGCGATGAAATACTGAGGGTTGCGGATGAAGAAAACGTAGACCTCATCCTCCTTGGTAATAGCGGGAGGAGGGGGCTTAACAGGATCATCTCCGGCTCAGTAGCCCGTGAAGTAGAGAAACGCTCAAAAGTGCCCGTGCTCGTTGCAAAAAGACCGTCGACCTGCGAAGAACCGTACAGTTGGAGGGATGCTATCGCTTCTGTTTCTGTCACAGGCGCAATTGTTCTTGCTTTGTTTATGTTGGGAACGTTCGTCGGAAGGTAACCATAACTTTATTTGTTAATAGAAAAGGAGGAGATATGAAAAAGGTATTGATAGTGGTAGACGACACAAAGGGTTCAAAAGCGGTATTGTCAGTTTTTAAGAATTTGGTTCGGCCGCCTGAAGAGGTGTTGCTCCTTCATGTTCAGCGGCTGCAAGGGAAGTCCTTGATGATTGATATGCTCGGAGATGCTGAGCTCTCAACGCTGAGGGAGTCTCTCAAAGGCACTGAGTACAAGGAAAAACTTGACAGGGAATCGGAGCATATACTGAACTACTATAAGAGGGAATTCGAGGATGGCGGGCTAATCAGCGTAAGGACTTTGATCAGGGACGGCATCGTGGCCGACGAGATACTGAAGGTTGCCGAGGAAGAGAAGGTTGATCTCATTGTAACCGGCGCAAATGGGAACAAGGGGATGTTGCGGCTTATTGCAGGGTGCGTGCCCAGCGAAGTCGAAAGAAGAGCCAAGGTTCCCGTTCTTGTCGGCAAGGAAGAGGCTTCGGCAGAAGTCTATGGTCTACAGGGAGCTACCGGGAAGATTTAGATAGTCAGGATGTTTTACATGTCAATTCATTGCGCCATTGGAACGCCGCTGATATCAGTCAGCGGCGTTTTTTCATCCCTCACATTAGTGAGCCATTACCGTCAAAGGCGTTGACAATTTGACGGTAGACACGTTAATATCTTACGTTTGACAAGGTAAACGTTTACGAAATAGCGTTAACAGTCATTAACAGGCCGTTAATTTCTTGTAAAGGGGAGGAAAAAGGAACTGTGGAGAAGTTTTTGGTATTTGCATTTGTAGGAAACAACAAGAACACTTTGATGCTCATGATCGGGAGGAACTCTTATGCCATTCGGTAGTGGTATTTCAGCCTTGACAGCCATACTTCTTGGGACGGCGCTTGGATATGTTCTCCAGAGAGGGCGTTTCTGCCTCAATTCAGCATTCAGGGACATCATATTCATTCAGGACCTCACGTTCTTCAGGGCATATCTGCTTTGCATTTCGGTTGCAATACTAGGCACGAACATTCTGGAAAGCGCCGGACTCATTTTTGCCTATGATCAGGAGGCAGGGCGTTTTGTTTCAGCGGAACTGATGCGTCAGAATTTTGTTCCTATTGCTAATATCCTTGGCGGTTTCCTCTTCGGTCTCGGGATAGTTCTTGCAGGCGGGTGTGCGAGCGGTATTGTCTACAGGTTAGGTGAAGGCCAGATCGGGGCTTTAATCGCTATCGTCGGCTTCTTCTTTGGTATCGGCATGACAACGGACGGAATGCTCAGTCCTGTCCGTGAGTACATGAAAAGCTTTAAAGTTGAGGTCTTTGGGGTAAGTAACCCTGCCATTTGGGATCTCTTCGGAGGCGGCCCGACAGCGAAATGGGGCACAATCGCAGTCTTCACCATTGTAATGTTGGCCTTTGTCTTTAAGGGAAAGCCCGCCTTCGGCAAGTCTGGCAAAGGCTATGCATGGGGACTGACCGGTGTTCTTGTCGGGTTGTTGACCATACTTGCCTGGGAGGTATCTTCTGTTTTTGGGGGCACCCCGAGAGGGCTTGCCATAACCACTCCCTTGAGGGAGTTATTCAATTCCATGCTTACCAACAGTACACATTCTCCATTTCAGGAATTCAGTTTCATTGGAATATTCACGGGCACATGGGGTGTTTTCTTTATTCTTTCCGTTCCTTTTGGCGCTTGGATAAGTGCTATGGGCCTCAAGGAGTTCAAGTTGAAGACGCCGCCGGCAAAAGAGGTAATTACTGTCTTCTTTGGGAGTGTCCTCATGGGCATAGGTGCGGTCATCGCCGGAGGATGCAATCTCGGACATGGTGTTACGGGAATGTCCACCATGTCACTTGCTAGTTTGGTGGCAATTATTTCGATCATGCTTGGCAACTGGGTAATGGTCTATTTCAAGTTCATCAAGGCAACAGAATAAATTTAGTATCAGGACGATAACTGGGGCCACCTTCTTATCAAGAAAGTGGCCCTTTTTTGTGAATGAAATTGACATGATAGTGCTGCATTCAATAAGAGGATCAGCTGCAGGAGGAAGTGAGATTGTTATCAAGATGCTCAAGTCTCACCCTAAAAACAGGGACCTTAAAGACTGCAGAGATACAGTGCTCGTCGCCGGTTCCATGCGCTTTCAGTACCCAATGAACCCTTCTGTCGCGTGACACAGTGTCAGTCTCCTCCGTGTTTGCCGGGATATTGAAGGAGACCGGGAATGAAATTCCGTAGGGTCCCATGCGAATGTTGTCGATCTGGACTTTCTTCTTCGCTTCCCAAAGAACCGTTTCCGTTATGCTATGGATGGACTTCCGAAAGGAGATGTCCATTTCAATGCATGAGAGTTGTAGATCGAATCCGCTGCAGGGAACACGTCTGCACCTCGTCTGGATCTCACCCTCGAGCTTTCCTCCAATGACTCCTGGAAAGGTGGACATCACGAAGGAAGATCTCTTGAATTTCCTCCACCTGTGAGTGGAACTGACGGCAAACCTTACGGAAAAAAGTGCTGCCATGACAAGAATATAAAGGATGACAAGACTGTCCATCCGGTTTTCTTGGAAACGTTTAAGAATCCCCTCCTTATCCAAAAAAAAGCTCAGTGCTATTCCCGCGATTATTATTGCCGTAGTAAGATAACTGAAGATAATCTCTGCCTTGTCGGAATATTCAATCCTGTTGCTCCGCCACCGCTTGCTCCATTTCCAAGGGGAAGCGGGATAGCGCTGCCTGAGTTTCTTTATCTCGAGCCGTTCAATGTGTCTCTTAATAGACAACTCATAGAGCATATTGCTGCCGGCGCCGATTAGGATGACAGAAAAAAACACCGCCAGCGTGACCAGCGTCCGAGATTCGGTCCTGTCAATGAGGTAGTCACTTAGGCCTGTCCATATGACGACGCTGACAAGGACTATTCCGCCGCCAAGGGCGCACCACTTGAAAATTCTGGCATAGGAGACTCGGGTTTGTTCCTTGCGAATCCACAGAGGGGAGAGTGCCCCTGCAAACAAAAGGAACAAAAGAAAACTCAGCATGAAGATAGCCAATATATGCTGCACGGCAAATGTCCCTTTCAGTCACTCAGAGGATCAGGTCTCTCTCGAGTCCCTTGCGTTCTTGACCCGATAAATCTGCTCCTACATAAGCATCTTCGTGTCCTATGCAGTTCAGTGTGCCGGAATCAACGGAGGACAATATTCTTCATTATAACAAAGACGGTGTTTTCTGGTATATTCCCGCTTCAAGAAGGGCCTGCCAGGCAAGGGAAGGGGCGGATCACAGAGAACAGTGTTGAGCCAGTTGATTGCATCTGCATGCAGCTCTTCACAAGGATAGCAAAGACAGGTAAGGTTTATCAGCCGACTACTACTTCACATATGGTACAATGACTGGGGCAGGATACTCTCGCAATAAGACTCCCCTGTAGAGGGGGTAAAAGACAAATGAAAATAGCATTAGCCGACATTCGTTGAAAGATTTCCAAACGCCCATGATACAAAAGCGCATTTTTATTGTTGGGATAGGCTTGCTCATTGTCTGTACCACCTGTTCCCCCCAAATGAATAAGCAAAGGTTTGAGGAAGTGAACCACACGGTCCAGGCCCTCCAGCACGCCATCTCGGCCAATAGTGACTACCCGCAGCTTGGTGCATTGATCCAGCAGCTGTCCTCTGAGATAGAAGCGCTGAATGCGGGAGCAACATCCGGGAAAGAGCGTGACCTTGCACAAGAGTATTCAAAACTCCTGAAGATGTATCAGGACGGCTTTCTCCTGTGGAAATATCATACAGAATTCAGCAGTCATAATTTTGTTCCGAAGGGTCGTATCTATGTGGGGCAGGACGTGGAAGCCATTGTGGTGAAATACCGGCTTCCCACTGAAACGCATATATTCGAGCCTACTCAGCAGATATGGAAAAGCATAGCAGAGGACTCGATTCGGATAATCTGGAATAATGCAGATGCGCAGGTGAAGAGAATAGATACCCTTTTAAATGAATGACCCCTTCAGATCCATCTATCCTTTCAATATCCTCCAGAGGGTAATTTCCGAGATACCCAAAAGTCCCGCAGCCTTCCTTTTATCGCCATCCACCATCTCCAGGACCCTTGTGGTATAGTCCTTCGTGAGTTCATCAATGGTCTTGATGCCTTCAGGCGAAAAGGTATCGATCCTGAATTTCTTGATACTCACAGGCAGGCTCTGCGGGGTGACATGGGTTCCTTGTTCAAGGATGATGGCCCTCTCGATGATATTTTCCAGTTCCCTCACATTTCCCGGAAAACTGTAGTCCGTTAGGATATCCATCGCCTCCTGGGTGAACCCTGAAATCTCTTTGGTCGACTCTGAAAGATGTTTCTGGAGAAAGTAGGTGCAGAGGGGCTCTATGTCCTCCTTTCGCTCCCTCAGCGGGGGGACGAGGATGTCCATAATGTTCAACCTGTGATACAAATCTTCCCTGAATGTTCCGTGGGCGATCTGCTCCCTCATGTTCCGGTGTGTGGCGGCGATGAACCGCACATTTACCCTGATCGGTATCTTTCCTCCAGCCCTGAAGATTTCACCTTCTTCCATGACCTTAAGGAATTGTGCCTGAATACGGGGAGATATCTCGGTGATATCGTCTATGAACAGGGTGCCTGAATCTGCAATTTCGATAAGCCCCTGTCTCGTGGTCTCAGCACCAGGAAAAGCTCCCTCTTCATGCCCGAACAGCTCACTGGCGAGGGCTTCCTCGCTCAGCGCAGTACAATGTACGGAAAGAAAGGGCATGTTTTGCCTCCTGCTCGTGAAGTGGATGATCTTTGCAAGAAGGCTTTTCCCCACCCCGGTCTCTCCGGTGATAAAGACATTGCAGTCCGAATCCTTCATTCCCTCCACACTATTCATTATCTTTTGCATGCCTTGGCTTCGGGCAATAACCGAGACCCCTTTGTGCATACCCAAGAAGGTTCTCAGGAAAAGATTTTGATTTTTCAGGATCTTCCGTTCATGAATGTTCTTCACCTTCAGGATGAGTTCGTCCAGGTTAAAGGGCTTCGTAATGTATTCATAGGCCCCTTTCTTCATTGCTTCCACCGCTGCATCGATGCTTCCAAACCCTGTAACGATCATCACTTCCATGGCTGGATAGCCCTTCTTGACCTCTTCCAGAAGTTCAATGCCGCTCATTTCCGGCATCCTGACATCGGTGATGAGGACATCGAAACGCTCCTGTTGAATCAGTTCCAGGGCCTCACGGCCGTCCTTTGCTCCCACTGCCAGGTACCCTTCCTTCTTCAGCGCGTGGAGGAGGTGTTTCCTGGTTATGTCCTCGTCCTCTGCAATGATGATTTTCAGGCCCATACCCGGCACTCAGTGGTGAGGGGATTTGTGTAGTATGGCATTCAGCAAGAAGAACTATTCCTCCTTAAGTATTCTCCAAAGGCTTGTCCTGGATATGCCCAGGAGTTCTGCAGTCTTTGATTTATTGCCCCCTGTCAGATCGAGGACCTTTTCCGCATAGTCCTTGTTCAGTTCATCGATGGTCTTGATCCGCTCTGGTTCAAAGGTTTCGATCTGGAAGATCTTTAGGGTCTGGGGAAGGCTTTCGGGAGTGATGAGCGAACCCTTTTCTATGATGATGGCCCTTTCGATGATATTTTCCAGTTCCCTCACATTCCCGGGAAAACTATACGTTTTAAGAACATCCATCGACTTTTTGGTGAACCCTGAGATGTTCTTATTTGTCTCCGGGAGGTGTTTCGCCAAGAAATGCTCGCTCAGGGGTTCGATGTCTTCCTTACGGTCCCTCAGGGGCGGGATAAAGATCTCCATAATGTTCAGGCGGTAATAGAGGTCTTCCCTCAATCTTCCTTCTGCGATCGCGCTTTTCACATTCTGATTGGTTGCAGCGATGAACCTGACATCAACCTTAATGGGCCGTGTGCCCCCGACCCGGTAAAACTCTCCTTCCTCGATAACCTTCAGGAGCTTTGCCTGGAGATTCGGCGCCATCTCAGAAATCTCATCGAGAAAGAGGGTACCTGAATCCGCAATCTCTACAAGCCCTTGTTTGGTCCTGATAGCACCGGTAAAGGCGCCTTTTTCATGTCCGAACAGCTCGCTGGCAAGGAGCTCTTCTGTGAGTGTGGCGCAATTCAGGGAAAGAAAGGGCATGTTCTGCCTTCTGCTGGTGAAGTGGATGATCTTTGCAAGAAGACTTTTCCCCACCCCGGTCTCTCCGGTGAGGAGCACATTACAGTCAGAATCCTTTATGCCTTCGATCATGGTCAGTATCTGCTTCATGCTTTCGCTCTTCGCAATTATGGAGAGCTTCTTGTCCATTCCAAAGTATGCCTTCAACGCAACATTCTCCTTCTTCAGGGTACTCCGCTCACGAATATTCCTTACCTTAAGGATTAGATCATCCAGGTCAAAGGGCTTTGTGATATATTCATACGCCCCCTTTTTCATAGCCTCCACTGCTGACCCTATACTTCCAAACCCGGTAATGACCAGCACCTCGAGCTCGGGGTTCATCTCTTTCGCCTTTTCCAGGAGTTCGATGCCGGTCATTTCAGGCATTTTTATATCGGTGATAAGCACATGATAGAGATTCTTGGATAGTTCCCGAAGGGCCTCGCGACCGTTGTGTGTACCCGTTACGTCGTATCCTTCACTTTTCAGTGCATTGACGAGGTGCTTGAGGGTTATTTCTTCATCCTCTGCAATGAGAACCCTGAAATTCACTATTGTCCCTTCCTTATCGGCAATGTAATGGTGAATGTGGTCCCTTCCCCGGGCTTGCTCTCCACAGAAATCTCACCGTGATGCTTGTTGATGATACTGAAAATGATTGCGAGTCCGAGACCTGTACCCTTATCCCTCGTAGTATAGAATGGCTCGAATATCTTTTCTACTATCTCGGGGGGCATTCCCCTTCCCGAATCGGACACAGTAATTCTTACTTCCCTTTGTCCCTTGAGCGCCTGTACCCTTATGGTGCCCTCTCCGGACATGGCCTCAACGGCATTGGTGAAAAGGTTAATGAAGACCCTCTCCATTTGTTCAGGGTCAGCGTCTACGACAATTCCCGCCGGACCTATGTCTGTATCAAAATGAACCTTTTGGGTATCCTTGGCGGCACTCACAAGCTTGTACGCCCCCATGATAAGTTCGCCCAACTCCACTTCTCTCAGGTGTGGTTCCCTTCCCCTGGCGAATTCCAGAAGGTCGCCGGTTATCTGTTTCATTCGTCTGGTCTGTCCGGCGATATCACCCACGATCTCTTTTACTGGCGGGGAGGCGCAACCTCCCAACTCTCTTTCCAACATCTGGGACGAGAGATAGATGTTGTTGAGGGGGTTATTGAGTTCGTGGGCAACGCCTGATGCAAGGGTTCCGATGGCTGCCAGTTTCTTGGACTGGAGGAGTTCGTTGTTCTTTTTCTCGAGCTCCGCTTCTCTCTGGGCCAGCTGCTCCTCCATCTCGTTGAATTTACGAACGAGGAGTCCCACTTCGTCCTTTTGAAGAGGGACCGGCATTGTGGAGAATTGTCCTTTGCCTGTCTTTTCCACGAGGCTGATAAGCTGGGTGAGGCGGTTCGCAACACTCCTGCTGATGAAAAAGAGCATCCCGATTCCGCTCACAAGAAATAAGGGGAAGAAGATGAGGATGGCGATTTTTGATATACTCGTAACTCTCTCAGCGCTCTCTCTTGCAATCCTGTCAATTTCCTTCGAGATAGCAAGGATCTCTTCACCATTTTTTCTGAGGGCATTGGTATCCGAATCCAGTACCTTCAGCTGTCCGATGATTCTGTCCTGGGGTGACACCTGGAACTCTTTTTCCAGGAACTCTGCGCCCTGAAGAGGCCGCTCGAACATGGCTACCTCCATGAGAGGGAACAGTGCTGAATATCTCTCGCGAAAAAGGCTCTTGTCCCTGAGTTCTTTTGAGAGTTCCTGTATGGATGTCTCGACGCTTCTGAACCTCTGTCCGTATTCCGCGATGGAGTTCTTCAAGAGGGCGAGTTTTCCTGTCTTGTCCATGGCCATATTCCCGGCCAGGATCGAATCAAGCTCAGTAATATAGGTATGGATGGCTTCCGCTTCCGCGCCTGATGTCATGGGTCCGTAAAGGAAGAAATTCTTCTCGTGCCTCCTTAACTGGAGGGATTTGCTCCTTATCGTGTCGGTGAGCTCCAGAAACTTGATCTCTTTCCTGATCTCGATGAAATTGATATATTCAAAGGCTGAGAGGGCTGCGATGATAAAGGCGCTGATAAAAAAGCTGAGGGTTATCTTCTTCTTGAGTGACATTGGTTAGGATCTCTCTCAAGGTATTTTATACCATTGAGAGGGGAAAGTATAACCGCACTCTCACAATTCATAGTCTCCTTTGAGGAAGTTCCTCACATACCGTTCAACGGCAAAGTCATCATGCATTACCGCATCCAGTTGCCTGGTATACGCGAGCAACCTGCCCAATTGCTCAAGGAGGGCCTCCATGGCATCCCTTCTCACATTCCCAATCCGCCCAATGATAAGGTCACCCTTCATCTCAATGCTGAGCCCATACCCTTTCAGGATCTCGGCAATGAGCTGTACCCTTCGAGAACGTTTTGTGATATCAGTTGCGCCTCCCACAAAACGGAAATAAAGATGGTTATTCCTTGCAGTTTCACTGCAGTAACAATCGATCATGGTGAAGTGATAGCCAAATTTAAGGCTCAGGTTGGTATATTCCGCTGATGCCACCGCAACATTGTACCCGACATAATCGTTTCTCTGGAAAGCTATGTCAGGCACTCTCATCATGCTTGAGAGAAAATCATTCACCTTCAGGGATACGGCGTCCGCATGCCAGACCCCAGGATGGAGCATCCCCTTGACAACTGCCCTAAGGGGGAAAGAGGCTATCTGTTCAAAGGATGCGTGTTCAGTGCCCGCAGTACTATTCAGACCTCCCCCAATGTCAATAACAATAATTCCCGCGGGGACGGGTAATTCCAATTTGACCGCAGCATGTTCTCTTATCATTGTGTTCCCATACCGCGCCTTGTCCACAAGCTCCATGAGCGCTTTTTCATGGATAAACCTGAGCACATCATGGAGCGTTTTACACCTTTCAGGCAGAAACTGGTCAATGGACGGATCGACGAGATTAAGGGGGACAATGTATCTAAGAATATATCTCTTCTTCCTGAATTCGTAAGCCTGTTCCATCGTTACCGAATGCATGTCCGCACGATTTCCCAGTTCTTCGATCACCCCTTTATACACCGCGGTTTCTCCTTCATCCCCCACGGTGACGGTTACCTCCTGGCCATGACTGAGGAGTTCTGTTGCCTCACCTGTATTGACTATGGTGGGAATCCTGAATTCCCTGCAGAGGGATGCCATATGGCTTGTAGGTGTTCCTACATCGGTGACAATTGCTGCCAGATACGGCATGATTCTCACAAAACTTGATGAGTCATATCTTGAGACGAGCACCGCCCCCTTCGGCACGTTTCCTATCTCATCAAGGTGCCTCAGGATAAATACTCTGCCCACACCCGCACCTTTCTGTACCGCAATCCCTCTGTGGCTCATCAGCGGAGGACCTGTGTCTTTCAACGACACAGGAGAGGCTGGTTCAGACTCGCCCTCCTGCTCAATCCTGAGGGGCCTTGACTGAACAATATAAATATTTTCGGCCCTGTCAATGGCCCATTCGATATCCTGGGGCCTTCCGAAATGCCCTTCAAGGGTCATTCCAATCCTGGAGAGTTCTTCTATGTCCCCAGCCGCCAGACAGGGCTTGCCCGCAATTGCTTCAGGAGTTCTTACAAGGGCGGTCCCTCCTTCACTAAGGGTAACGATCATACTTTCTTTTTTGCCCCCTTTGACTTCGATGAGTTCTGGCGCAGTGCCTTTCTTCACCTTATAGAAATCTCCGTCCGTCTGTCCTTCCACTATGGCCTTTCCTAACCCCCATGTGGCGTTGATAAGAAGCGTACCGCTGCCCCCATTCGGTGATGTGGAATACATGACCCCGCTGGAGAGTGCGTCCACCATCACCATACATCCCACCGCCATCTTCAGTTTCCCGATCCTGTATCCGAGTTGTTTCTGGTAGTTCACCGACTGATGAGAAAAGAGACTTGCGATAACCTTCCGATAAGCATCCTCGAGCGCCCTAAGTTCAAGAGGCACGTTAAGCACCGTCTCAAACTGCCCTGCAAAGGAAGATTCACTGTCCTCTTCTTCTGCGCTGCTCCTCACGGCAAGGAAACAGCGTTCGCCGCATTTTGTTCTCATATTCTCAAGGGCGTTGTGGAGAGCTTCTTCAATTTCCCTGGGTATCGTTGCATGGGCAATCAGATCCCTCAACTCATCAAGCGCAGCCTCGTTCACCTCCGTGCCATTATCAAGTGCTTCCACCAGAGGGATGAGGTTCTGGGAAGAAATGAACGTATCGTAGGCGTGAGTGGTTATTACAAACGCGTCCGGGACTCTGAGTGACAGGGAATTCTTTACCGCGGCGAGGCTCGCAAATTTTCCTCCCACCGTGTGTGTCATGTCACGTGTAATGTCGCTCAAGGAGACGACCATTCTGTCCTGACCCTGAGGCGAGCCATACATCATTTCCCTGATTTGAGTGTCGATCCGGTCATATACGCCGCGAAGCTCCGGATACCTGCTCCCCGTGAGCAGATCGAAGCTGTGCATCGAGCGTGTAAGCGTATCCGCCAACTGTGAGTAGGCGCTTCCCACATATACGATATCAAAAAGGTAGTCACCCCCCAGTTTCTCCCCCATATCTGTGATGACCTCGATGGCCCTGTTGTTGCTCTCGAGTACATCTCTGAAGCGCCTAAAGAGAAGCTCAAAAGGTGGAACTTGTTCCTTCCCGCTTTCTGAAAGTCCAAGCGCTGTTCTCAGACGACCGACAAAGCCCTTGTTCATTGTATCCCCAATGCACGGCGAATCGACGCCTTTAATTCTTTTATCCTGACCGGTTTAGGGAAGAAATCGTGCACATCCCCGCGTAATGCCTCAATGGCAGTATCAAGATTCGCAAATGCGGTAATCATGATCACCTTGGTATCGGGATAGAGCGTCTTGACGGTCTTGAGTACTTCCATGCCATCTATGCCTTTCATCTTGTAGTCGGTCACCACGACGTCAAATTTCGTCTCTTGTAATCTTGAGAGGGCGGGCGCTGGATTGAGAAACGTTTCCACTTCATATCCATCCTGCTCAAGCGATATCTTTGCCATATCACCCACAATCTTCTCGTCATCGATGACCATGATTCTATAACGATCCATAGTTCTCCTCCTTTTTTTTGTAAGCGGGCAACTCTATGGTAAAGGTGGTGCCTACCCCCACCTTGCTTTCAACCCTGATCGTGCCCCCATGATGCTTTATGATACCGTAACTGACCGACAGCCCGAGCCCGGTTCCCCCTTCGCCTTTGGTACTGAAAAACGGATCAAATATATGGGGGAGATGTTCTGGCGGAATGCCCTTTCCCGTATCCATGACCGAGACCTCAATGGTGTCCTTCTGCTTGGTTGCCCTGGTCTTCAGAAAAAGCCTTCCCCCTCCCGGCATCGCATGAACTGCATTGGTAATGAGGTTTACAAGCACCTGCTGAAACTGGTGTTCATCAATAAAGGCAGTGGGGATGCTGTCTTCAAAAACCAATCTTGTTTCTACATCAGAAATGTCCAGCATATTTTGTAC
>Ga0335084_10005996_pt1 | contig 12053 bp, 9 predicted proteins | sample Lox_Sample_44_FD_206721 | JGI IMG/M metagenome (GOLD analysis project Ga0335084, IMG submission 206721) | Soil microbial communities from Loxahatchee National Wildlife Refuge, Florida, United States - Lox_Sample_4.4 | ecosystem: Environmental > Terrestrial > Soil > Wetlands | place: USA: Florida...
GGTGAGCTCGACGCGGTGCTCGGGCCGATCACGGCGCGGGTGCCGCCCCACTTCCCGTCGGTCGCACAGACCAAGCTGCTCCTTCGCCACGACGTCACGCTGCCGCTGGTCCGCATCCTCACGCTGATCGCGATGGTCGAAGGATACGGCGGCGAGGTGCTCCGCCTGGTGCCGATCCCGCCGCTCGGCGACCGCGTCCGCGCCCCGATCGACGGCACCGCGCTGGCGCACCTGGCCCCGCTCTTCGAGGCCCACGCCCGCGACGAGGCCGGCCACGAGCACATGTGGAAGCTGGCGCGCGACGTGGCGCTCGACCATCCGTCGATTCCCGACATGGCGTCCGGGATGGCCCCCCCGGGAGGCATGCGGCTGCTGCCCGAGATCCCCGCCGACCTCGAGGCCGTCATCCTCCGGATGCTGGGCGTCCTGGTGATCGAGGTGTTCGCCGTCGAGGCCTTCCGCTGGGCCTCCGCAGTCCTGGGGGACGCCGATCTGTTCCCGCGCCACGCCGACGTCGGCGCGCTGATCGCCCACATCCAGCAGGACGAGGCGCCGCACGTCGGCTACCTCGCGACGGCGCTCGCCGAGCTGCGCTGCCGCGGGCTGGCCGGCACGGCCGGCGGGACGGTGTCCGGGCGGGACGTGATCGACCGGGCGCGCGACATGCTGGTCGCGTTCCAGACCGGGCCGCGGCACCAGGCCAACGTCCAGTTCCGCACGCAGGTGACGGAGCGGGCGGTCGCCGGGCATCCGGGGCGCGACGCGCTGCTGGCGGAGTTCCGCGCGCTCGCGTCGTAGCTACTGGAGCACGCCGGGCATCTGGAGCGGGAAGCGCGGGATCTTCGCCTGGAACGACCGCCCCTCGGCCTCGTGCATCTCGTACGTGCCTTCCATCGTCCCGACCGGCGTCTTCAGGACCGCCCCGCTCTGGTAGCGATGCTCCTCGCCGGGATCGAGGACCGGCTGCTCGCCGACGACGCCCGGCCCTTCGACCTCCTCGACGCTGCCGTTGCCGTCGGTGATGATCCAGTGCCGCCGCCGGAGCTGGACGCGACGCGTGCCCTCGTTGGCGATCGTCACGAAGTAGCCGAAGGCGTAGACGTCGTCGTCGGGGGACGAGCGATCCGCCAGGTAGACGGACTCGACGGTGACGCGGACTCCCTCGGTGACGGCGGTCGGCATGGGACGCTCTTCCTAGCAGCCGATCGGGACAGGTCAACCACGGCTGCGCGCCGGTGCCGGTGCCCCGGGGTCGCGGTCGCGGGGGCTCCTACCGGCGCTTCAGCAGGTCGCCGAACGTACCCAGGCTGCGCCCCTCGTTGAGCGTCTCGATGCTGGCCGCCGTCTCGCGGCGCTCGCCCTCCTCGGCCGCGTCCTTCGCCTGCCGCGCCCGCTCCACCATCGAGAGCGAGATGCGACGCTTCTCCGCATCGACGCCGACGACCGTGACCTCCACCGGATCGTCGACGCTCACGACCTGGCGCGGATGGGACACGCGGCGGTCGAGCGTCAGCTTGGAGACGTGGACCAGCCCGTCGACTCCGGGCGCGAGCTCGACGAACGCGCCGAACTGCTCCAGGCGGCGGACGATGCCTGGAACCGTGCTGCCGACGGGGAAGCGGGTCGCGACCTCGGCCCACGGGTCGGCGGCGAGCGCACGCAGCGAGAGCCCGATGCGGCCCCGGCCGCCGGACTCGCCGGGCTCGAGCTTCACGACCTGCGCTTCGACCTCCTGGCCGACCGTGAGCACCTCCGACGGATGCGACACCCGCGCGTGGCCGAGCTGGCTCACGTGGATCAGCCCTTCGACCCCGCCGAGATCGACGAAGGCGCCGAAGTCGCGCAGCGAGGAGACTTTCCCGCGCACCACCTGCCCGACCGCGAGCCGCTCCCACGTCGCCGCCGCGGCGACGGCCTCCTCGTCCTCCAGCAGCGGGCGGCGGGCCACGACCACGTTCCGCCCGCCCCCCTCGATACGGGTCACGCGGAAGCGGAACCGCTGGCCCACGTACTGCGCCGGATCGCCGCGCCGGAGGTCGATCTGCGACGCCGGGCAGAAGGCGCGGACGCCCGCCACCTGCACGTCGAAGCCGCCCTTGTTCTGGGCGGTGACGAGTCCCTCGACGGGGATCCCGTGCGCCAGCGCCTCCTCGAGCTCGCCCCGGACGTGGCCGCCGCGACCGAGGGTGCGCTTCAGCACGATCGTGCCGGAGCGGCCGCCGTCGTCGACGACCGTCGCCTCGACGGCGTCGCCGGCGGCGAGCTTGACCTCGCCCGTCACCGGGTCGCGGAGCTCGGCGAGATCGAGCACCGCCTCGGACTTGGCGCCGATCGCGACGAAGGCGGTGTCGGCGCCGACCTCGATCACCGTGCCGCGCACGACGTCGCCGACGTTGATGCGGCGCCGGGTCTTCGCCTCGGTCTCGCTGGCGGCGAAGAGCGTGGCGAAATCGTCGTCGGGCGGGGGCGCGTCGTCGGGAGGAATCGGCACGACCGGGATCTATCGCCGGCCGGCGCGCACCGTCAATCACAGGGATCGGCACGACCGGGATCCATCGCCGGCCGGCGCGTACCGTGAATTTCGAGGCGTTGAGCTGGGCGCGCCACGCGCGTAGTAACCAGTAGCGATGATCACCCTCTACTACGGCTCGGGCTCCCCGTACTCGTGGCGCGTCCAGCTCGTGCTGGAGGAGAAGGGCATCCCCTACGAGGCCGCCCTCCTGAGCTTCGCCAAGGGCGAGGTGAAGAGCCCCGCGCACCTCGCGCGCCACCCCCACGGTAAGGTCCCGGCGATCACCGACGGGGCGCTCACGCTCTACGAGTCGAGCGCGATCGTCGAGTACCTGGAGGAGCGCCATCCGACGCCGCCCCTCATGCCCGTCGACGTGGCGCTCCGGGCCCGCGTGCGCGTCGAGGAGATCGAGGCGACGCTCTACTTCGGCGAGAAGTTCGGCGCGGTCGCCCGTCAGGTCTTCTTCACGCCGGCGGACGAGCGCGACGAGCGCGCGATCGCCGAGGCGCGGCGCGGGCTGCGTGCGGAGCTCGAACGACTCGAGGTCCGGGCGGTCACGCGGGGCGACGCCTGGATCGTCGGCGATGCGCTCACGCGCGCGGATCTCGCGTGGCTGCCGTTCGTCGAGATCGCGGCCCGCGGCGGCGTCGAACTGGACGCGAAGGCGATGCCGTGGCTGCACGCGTGGCGCGCGCGGCTCCGCGCGCGGCCGAGCTACGCGCGGAGCTACCCGCCGCACTGGAAGCAGCCGTAGCCGACCACCGTGGGGATGGCGCGGGGCGGGGTGGCGTCGGCGGCCAGGCGGCGGCCGGGTCGACGCAAGGGACGGCGGCGGAAGCGTGCGGGCTGGCCAGTCTGGGTGCGGCCGGCGGTCGAGGCGACCGCGCTCGTCGCGGTCGGAGTCCTCGTCGTACTCGCGGTCCTCGGCCGACTGGCGGGCTGGCTCGCCGGCGCGGGGTTGCTCGCGTTCGGCACCGTCGTGCTGGCGGTCGGCCTCGGCGTGGCGGTGCTCGGCTGGGCCTGGCTGGCGCTCCGCCGCCGCCTGGATCCGACCACGCCGTGGCCCGCGACGATCGCCTCGGTGCTCGCGGTCGGCGCGGCGGTGGTCGTCAGCCGGCCGGCCTTCCGCGCCGACCTGTCGACGCTCCGCACGCTGCTCGGCGGGCGCGAGGCCGCGGAGAGGCTGGCGCTCGCGCATCAGGTGTACGCGAACTACCGCCGCACCGATCTGGCCGGGCTCACCAGGGTGCTGGAGCGCGCGCGCGTCTACGAGCCCACCGTGCGGGAAGCGGCGGAGGCGTTCGACGTCGACGCCGAGGTGCTGATGGGGATCGGGTCGGCGGAGTCCGCCTTCTATCCGCGCGACAGCGCCGACGGCGGGCGCGGCCTGTTCCAGATCACGTCCCCGCCGGAGGAAGCAGTCGCCGACGTGCGCCGGCGCCTCGGGGTCGACAAGCTCGACCCGCTCAACCAGCGGCACAACGCGTTCGTCGCCGCGGCGACCCTCGCGCGCTATCTACAGCAGATGCGGGGCGACCCGTTCCTCGGGCTCCTCGCCTACAACATCGGGCCGAAGAACGGCGGGCTGCGCGCGATCATGGAGCAGTACGGCGCGCGCGACTTCGTCGCGATCCAGCCGTACCTCCAGACCCTGCCGCGCGACTACCCGGTTCGCGTGCTGACGGCCGCTCTGGCATACCGGTTGTGGCACACCGAGGGGCGGCTCCCGCGCTACGAGGAGGGCGACAACGCCCGCCGCATCCAGAGCGTCGGGATCCCCGGGCTGTCGGCAGGCACGTTCTGAGCACACTCCTCCCCCGCATCTTCCCATGGCTGGCGCTCGTCACGCTGGTGGCCGTCCCGGCCTACGCGTGGCGCGTCCGCGGGCGCGCGTACGCGATCTTCGGGTTCGTCATCCTCGCGCTGTCGACGCCGGGCGCCCTCGTGCTGCACTCGCATCTCCGCGTGCTGCCGCATGGCGCGCCGCTGCTGCTCGACGTGGGCTTCGCCTATGCGATGGCCGCCGCGGCGACCCACCTGGCCGCGCTGGTGCGGCCGCAGCTCCGGAGCCGCCCGTTCCGCATCCTGATCAGCATCCCGGGCATGACGTTCGTCGCCGCGGGGTTTCTGGGCGGGCTCTGGCTGCTGGCGATGCTGCCGGTGCGCGCGCTGCTGGCGGCGCTCGACTGGCGCGGCGCGCTCGCCGTGCTGGGCTGGCTCGACGCGCTCCCGCTGCTGGTCGCGGCGGTCTCGGTGCCGACGTCGCTCCGGCTGCCGCGCGAGATCGTCCGCGTCGTCCTCGGCGACGACGGCCCGGAGGAGATCACCCGCGTGCCGGTCGAGCGCTATCGCCGGCGCGCGCCGGCGCCGCTCGCGGAGCGCCCGCTCCGCATCGTCCAGATCGCCGACCCGCACCTCGGCCCGTGGCAGCCCGAGGCGCTCCTCCAGCGCCGCATCGAGGCGCTGGTCGCGCACGATCCGGACCTCGTGCTTCTCACCGGCGACTTCCTCACGATGGAGGGCGCGGCGACGCGGGGTGCGCTGGCGCGGGCGCTCGATCCGCTGCGCCGCGTCCCCGGCCGCTGCTACGCGATCTTCGGCAACCACGACCACGAGGCGCGCGCGGAGGTGTGCGCCGCCCTCGACGCCAACGGCGTCCGGCTGCTGGTGGACGCCGAGGCCGTCGCCCAGACGCCGGTCGGTCCGGTGCAGATCGTCGGCGCCGACTACGTCGGCCGCGGGCGCGAAGCGCACATCCAGGCGGTGCTCGCGCAGCACCCGCGGCGGGACGGCCACCTCCGGCTCCTCCTCCTGCACGACCCGGCCGTGTTCCGCTTCGTGCCGCGCGGCGACGTCGATCTCACGCTGTCGGGGCACACGCACGGCGGGCAGCTCGGGCTGGTGAGCTTCGGCCTCAACTGGACCGTGCTCACGCGCACCGCATGGCCCGACCACGGGCTGTTCGCGCACGGCTCGAACCGGCTCTACGTTCATCGCGGCACCGGCTTCTACGGCTTCCCGCTGCGAGTCGGGGTGCCGGGAGAGGCTTCGCTTCTCGAGCTGGTCCTGACCTGAGGTCAGGACCAGCTCGAGAAGATCCGCGCGCGTAGAGTGGGGCGGCTGCGGTACGCGCAGGCGGGGTGCGGCGGCCGGCGGAGCCGGCGCCGCATGCGGAAACGCGCGCGGCGCTAACCGCGCGCGAGAACGGCGTACACGATCAGTCCGAGCGCGATCCGGTACCAGCCGAACGGGCGCAGGTCGTGCGAGCGCACGTAGACCAGGAACGTGCGGATCACGATCAGGGCCGAGACGAACGCGGCCAGGAAGGAGACCGCGAGCGGCAGCACGTCGGCGGCCGTGAGCAGGTGCAGGCCCTTCGCGAGCCCGAAGAGGCTCGCCGCGCTCACCGTCGGCAGCGCCAGGTAGAACGAGAACTGGGTCGCGACCGGCCGGTTGAGGCCGACGAGCAGCCCGCCGAGGATCGTCGCCCCGGCGCGCGACACGCCCGGGATGAGGGAGGCCATCTGTGCCGCGCCGACGCCGAGCGCGTCGCCCCAGCCCACCGCCTCGATCCGATCGACGCCACGCTGATGGCGACCGCGGTCGATCAGGAGGATCAGAATGCCGCCCAGGATCAGCGTGGTCGCCACGGTGGTCGGGTTGAAGAGGTACTCCTCGATCTTGTGGTGGAAGAGGAAGCCCACCGCCGCCGCCGGCACGAACGCCAGCAGCACCTTCATCACGAGGTCGCGCGCGCTCGACTCCGTCGGCAGCCGCCGGGCCAGGTCGAGCAGCTCGGGGCCGTAGTGCCAGAACACCGCCAGGATCGAGCCCATCTGGATGAAGATCTCGAGCGTGACGCGCTGGGCCTCGGGATAGTCGATCAGCTCGCCGGTGAGGATCAGATGGCCGGTGGACGAGATCGGCAGGAACTCGGTGATCCCCTCGACGATGCCCATGACGAGGGCCTTCAACAGAATCGGCATGTGGTGCGAGCCTCAGGCCTCGATCGTGCGGCCGTCGACGCCGAGAGCCGCCTGCTTGAGCGCCTCGGCCAGCGTGGGGTGGGCGTGCGCGGAGCGTCCGATGTCCTCCGCCGACGCGGCGAACTCCATCGCGACCGCCGCCTCGGCGATCACGTCGGAGGCATGCGTGCCGACCACGTGGATGCCGAGCACGCGGTCGGACGCCGCGTCGGCGATCACCTTCACGGCGCCGTCGGTCTCGCCCATGGTCTTGGCGCGCGCGTTGGCCTGGAACGGGAAGCGCCCGATCTTGACGGCGGTGCCGCGCGCCTTGCAGGTCTCCTCGGTGGCACCGACGCTCGCGAACTCGGGGAACGTGTAGACGACGGCGGGAATGGCGTCGTAGTTCACGTGGCCCGCGACGCCCGCCATCAGCTCGACGCAGGCGACGCCTTCGTCGGAGGCCTTGTGCGCGAGCATCGGGCCGCGGATCACGTCGCCGATCGCGAACAGCCCCGGCACCGCCGTCTGGAAGCGGTCGTCGACGGGGATGCGGCCGCGCTCGTCGAGCTTCAGGCCGACGGCGTCCAGGCCGAGCCCCTCCGCGTACGCCCGACGGCCGACGGCGACCAGCAGCACACAGGCCGCGAGCTCCTCGGTGGTACCGTCCTTCGCCGCGACCGTCACGCGCACGCCGTCCTTCTGGACGGCCGCCTGCTCGACCTTGCTCTCGAAGCGGAAGGTCATCCCCTGCTTCGCGAGCGCGCGCTGGAGCAGCTTCGCCATCTCGACGTCCATGCCGGGCGTCACGCCGGGCGTCAGCTCGACGACCGTCACCGCGGCCCCGAGCCGTCGCCACACCGAGCCCAGCTCGAGGCCGATCGCCCCCGCGCCGACCACCACCAGGTGCTTCGGCACCGCCGGCAGCGCGAGCGCGCCGGTCGAGTCGACGATGCGCGTGCCGTCGAACGGCAGGCCGGGAAGCTGGATCGGCACGCTGCCGGTCGCGAGCAGAATGCGCGGGGCGCCCAGCTGGCGGACGGCGCCGTCCGCCGCCGTCACCTGGACCTGCGCGGGACCCGTGAGGCGCGCCCGGCCGATCACCGGCGTGATGCCGTTCTTCTTGAACAGGCCCGCCACGCCGCGGGTGAGCAGCGTCACGACCTTGTCCTTGCGCTTCATCATCGCCGGGAGATCGAGCGCCACGCCGCTCACCTGCACGCCGTGCTCGGCCAGGCCGTGCGCGGTGTGCTCGAAGAGCTCGCTCGAGTGCAGCAGCGCCTTGCTCGGAATGCAGCCGACGTTGAGACACGTCCCGCCGAAGGTCGCGTCCTTCTCGACCACCGCGACCCGCATCCCGAGCTGCGCCGCGCGGATCGCGGCGACGTAGCCGCCCGGGCCGGCGCCGATCACGATCAGGTCGAACGTCTCCGCCTCCGCCGCCACTTGCCCCGCCTACACGCCGAGGAGGAGCCGGGCCGGATCCTCGAGCCGCTCTTTCACCCGCACCAGGAACGTCACCGCCCCTTTGCCGTCGATCAGGCGGTGATCGTAGGACAACGCCAGGTACATCATCGGGCGGACGACGATCTGGTCGTCGATCACGACCGGGCGCTTCTCGATCTTGTGCATGCCGAGGATGCCGCTCTGCGGCGGATTCAGGATCGGGGTCGAGAGCAGCGAGCCGTAGACGCCGCCGTTGCTGATCGTGAAGGTCGCGCCGGCCATGTCGTCGGGGGCGAGCTTGTTCTCGCGGGCGAGCCCGGCCAGCCGCGCGATCTCCTTCTCGACGTCGGCGAACGAGCGCTGCTCGGCGTGCTTCACGACCGGCACCACCAGCCCGCGATCGCTGCCGACCGCGACGCCCATGTGGACGTAGTGGTGGTAGACGATCTCGGTGCCCTGGAGCTCGGCGTTCGCCTCCGGGACCTCGCTCGCGGCCTCGACGCACGCCTTCACGAAGAACGACATGAAGCCGAGCCCGATGCCGTGCTTCTTCTCGAAGGCGTCCTTGTGGCGGGCGCGCAGCGCCATGATCCCGCTCATGTCGACCTCGTTGAAGGTCGTGAGGATGGCGGCGGTGTGCTGCGCCTCGACGAGCCGGCGCGCGATCACCTGCCGCAGCCGGCTCATCGGCACGCGCTCCTCGCCGCCGCCGGCGACGATCGGACGCACCGGCGCGGGCGCCGGAGCCGCGGCGACGGCCGCCCCCGCGCGCGCCTGCGCAAGGTCGAGCACGTCGCCCTTCGTGAGCCGCCCGCCGCGACCGCTGCCGCTCATGCCGGCGACGTCGAGGTGCTCCTCGGTGACGATGCGACGCACGGCGGGGCTCTGCGGCGCCGGGGCCGGCGCGGTTGCGGGCGCGGGCGCCGGCTTCGGAGGCGCGGTGACCGCCTTCGGCGCCGCCGCGGCCGGCTTCGCCGCCCCGTCGTGGATCCGCCCGACGACGTCCCCCGGATGCACGGTGGCGCCCGGCTGCATCAGGATCTCCAGCGTGCCTGCCTGCTCGGCCGTGAGATCCATGTTCGCCTTGTCGCTCTCCAGCTCGAGGAGCGGTTCGTCCGCGGCGACGGCGGCGCCGTTCTCCTTCATCCAGCGTCCGAGGACCGCCTCCGTCACCGATTCCCCCAGCGACGGGATCTTCACGTCGAACGCCATCACCCCTCCCGCGGCTCGAACACGTTCGCCACCAGCGCCGCCTGCTCGCGCGCGTGCTCGCGATGCGAGCCGGTCGCCGGGCTGGCCGCCGCGTCACGACCGGCGTAGCGCACCGTGCGCTCGCCGGCGACCAGCGCGCGCAGCCGCGGCATCATGAACAGCCACGCCCCCATGTTGCGCGGCTCCTCCTGCACCCACACCACGTCGCGCGCCTTCGGATAGCCGGCGAGGACGCTCCGGATCGCGTCGGCCGCGAACGGGTACAGCTCCTCGACGCGGACGATGCCGACGTGGAGGTCGCCGCGATCCTGACGCGCCTTGGCGACGTCGTAGAAGACCTTGCCGGAACAGAGCGCGAGCGTGGTCACGGCGTCGCGGTCGAGCGTCACCGGATCGGCGAGGACGGATTGGAAGCTGCCGTCGGTGAGGTCGCTCACCTGCGAGGCGACCGGCGCGAAGCGCAGCAGGCTCTTCGGCGACATCACCACCAGCGGCTTCCGGAACGGGCGGCGCATCTGGCGCCGGAGCGCATGGAAGAGCTGCGCCGCGGTGGTGAGGTTCACGACCTGGAGGTTCTGGTCGGCGCACAGCTGGAGCCAGCGCTCGAGGCGGGCGCTCGAGTGCTCGGGACCCTGCCCCTCGTAGCCGTGCGGGAGGAGGAGCACGAGCCCGTTGGCGCGCTGCCACTTGGACTCGCCGGCCGAGATGAACGTGTCGATCACGACCTGCGCGCCGTCGGCGAAGTCGCCGAACTGCGCCTCCCAGATGGTGAGCGTGTTGGGGTCGGCCGACGCGTAGCCGTACTCGAAGCCCAGGATGCCCGCCTCCGAGAGCGGGCTGTCGATCACCTCGAAGCGCGCCTGGGTCTGGCCGGGCGCGGCGATCGCGTTCAGCGGCACGTGGAGGCCGCCGGTCGTCTGGTCGTGGAGCACCGCGTGGCGATGGCTGAACGTGCCGCGGCCGCTGTCCTGCCCCGAGAGCCGCACCGGCGTCCCTTCGAGCAGCAGCGAGCCGATCGCCAGCATCTCGGCGTTGCCCCAGTCGACCCCGCGTCCCTTCCGGACCGCGTCGAGGCGCGCCTCGTACTGCTTGAGCACCTTCGGGTGCGGCCGGAAGCCGGACGGCATCTCGACCGCGCGGGCGGCGATCCGCTCCAGCACGGTGCCGTCGACGGCGGTGACCGCCGGCTGTGCGGCGCCGGGACCGAGCCCGCTCCAGGCGTCGCCGTAGCTGAACACCTGCTGGCGCGGGCGGAACTCGCGGGCGTACGTGAGCGCGGCGTCGAGGATTTCGGCGACTTCCGCCTTGATGGCGTCGAGGTCCGCCTGCGTGGTCGCCCCCTCGCCGAGCAGACGCTCGGCGTACTTGGCGCGCACGCCCGGGTGCCGGGCGATCTTCTGGTACATCACGGGCTGCGTGAAGCTCGGCTCGTCGATCTCGTTGTGGCCGTACTTCCGGAAGCAGACCAGGTCGATCACGACGTCGCGCTGGAAACGCTGCCGGTAGCCGACGGCGAGCCGGACGGCGTGGATCGCGACGTCGGGATCGTCGCCGTTCACGTGGAACACCGGGGCCTCGATCACGCGCGCGATGTCGGTGGCGTAGCGCGTCGGCCGGCCCGACTCCGGCGGGGTCGTGAAGCCGATCTGGTTGTTGACGACGATGTGGATCGTGCCGCCGGTGAAGTAGCCCGGGAGCTGCGAGAGCAGCAGCGTTTCCGGCACCGTCCCCTGCCCCATGAACGCCGCGTCGCCGTGCACCAGCACCGGCACGACGCGCGCCCGCGCGGTGTCGCCCAGCAGGTTCTGCTTGGCCCGGACCTTCCCCTCGACCACCGGGTTCACGACCTCCAGGTGGCTCGGATTCGGCATCAGCGAGACGTGGACGCGGATGCCGTTCGCCGCCACGTGGTCGCCCGAGTAGCCCTGGTGATACTTGACGTCGCCGTCGCCCTGGACCCAGTCGGGGAGCGAGCTGCCCTCGAACTCGCCGAGGATCATCTCGTAGGGCTTGTGGACGACGTTCGCGAGGACGTTGAGCCGGCCGCGGTGCGCCATCCCGAGCACCACCTGGTCGACGCCGGCGGCCGCGCACTCCTCGACCAGCGCGTCGAGCATCGGGATCAAGGTCTCGCCGCCTTCGAGCGAGAAGCGCTTCTGCCCGGGGTACTTCACGTGCAGGAACTGCTCGAACATCTCCGCCCACGCGAGCTTCGTGTAGATGCGGACGCGCTCCGCGGGGCTCAGCGCCGGGGCGTTGAGCGGCGGCTCCATGCGGTCGGTGAGCCAGTCGCGGTGCTCGGCCTCGCGCAGGTCGGAGAACTCGACGCCGAGGGTGCGGCAATAGGTGTCGCGGAGCGCCGCGACCAGGTCGCCGAGCGTGCGAGGCACGGGGCCCCGGAAGCCGCCCGGATCGCAGGCGCGCGCCAGGTCGGCGGGGCCGAAGCCGAACTCGCCGATCTCGAGGCGGGGGTCGGGCGGCGCGGCCCCGTTCAGCGGGTCGAGGCGCGCGACCAGATGCCCGAACTTCCGGTACGCGTTGACGAGCCCGAAGGTCTTGTGCGGCTCGGCACTCGGGCCGGGCTCGGGGGCGTGCGCGACCGCGGCGTGGCCGGCCCCGTTCTCGATGGCTCCGGAGTCCAGGGCGGCGAATACCGCGCGCCAGCTCGGGTCGAGACCGTTCGGGTCCCGGCGGTAGCGCGCGTAGAGCTCGTCGATGAAGCCCGCGTTGTCGCGGGTCAGAAAGTCAGGGGCTGGCACCGTCCGTCCTTGGTCGGGGCTCGTGGGGGACCCGATTACTGAATGTTGCGGTTATCCCTAGTGGGTGCAAGCCGCGAGGCGGGGGTGAGGTTGGGGGGCGGTCTGCGGGCTCCCTATCCTCGCCGGGCGTGACGATCGAACTCCACCGAGCGGGCGTGC
>Ga0335084_10005997_pt1 | contig 12052 bp, 12 predicted proteins | sample Lox_Sample_44_FD_206721 | JGI IMG/M metagenome (GOLD analysis project Ga0335084, IMG submission 206721) | Soil microbial communities from Loxahatchee National Wildlife Refuge, Florida, United States - Lox_Sample_4.4 | ecosystem: Environmental > Terrestrial > Soil > Wetlands | place: USA...
CTGGTCGCCTCGTTCGGCGCGGCGCTGGTGATCCTCTTCAACGTCGCGTACGGCGTGATGAACGCGCGCAAGACGCGCCTCCTCGCGGCGAAGGTGATGGGCGCGTCGAAGCTGCGCGTGCTCACCGACGTCATGCTGCTCGAATCGCTGCCGCAGACGTTCGTCGGCCTGCGGAATGGCGTCTCGCTCGCGCTGGTGATCGTGGTGGTCGCCGAGATGTTCATCGGCTCGACCGACGGCCTCGGCCAGCGCGTGTTCGAGGCGCAGCAGCTCTTCGCGATGCCCGACATGTACGCCGCGATCTTTGCCGCCGGCGCGCTCGGCTACGGTCTCAACCTCCTCTTCCTGCTGGTCGAGAAGCGCTTCGTCCACTGGGCCGGAAAATAGCGCCATGCCGACGGTCAGCCGGATCATCGCCAACACCTATCGCGACTCGGTGTCGCTGATGCAGCTCTCGGCGTCGCTCAAGGACGTTGCCGGCGTGGAGGAAGCCTCGGCGATCATGGCGACCGAAGGCAACCTCGCGCTGCTCGCCGAGGTCGGCCTCGTCGATCGCGGGATGGCGGCGCAGCCGAGCGACCTCCTGGTGGTGGTGCGCGCGAAGAGTGAGGCGGCGGCGAACGCGGCGATCGCGCGCGTCGAGGAAGCGCTCAAGGCCAAGCCGGCGCCGCGGGCCGCGGGCGGACCGGCGGAGCAGGCGGCTCCCCACTCCATCGGGATGGCGCTCGAAGCGGCGCCCGGTGCGAACCTCGCGCTCGTGTCGGTGCCGGGCGAATACGCCGCAGCGGAAGCGGAGAAGTCGCTCGCGCTGGGCCTCAACGTCATGCTCTTCAGCGACAACGTGTCGCTCGCCGACGAGATCGCGCTCAAGCGCGCCGCGGCGAACCGCGAGCTGCTCGTGATGGGTCCCGATTGCGGGACGGCGATCATCGACGGCGTGCCGCTCGCGTTCGCGAACCGGGTGCGGCGCGGGCCGATCGGCTGCGTCGCCGCGTCGGGCACCGGACTGCAGCAGGTCACCGCGCTCGCCGACCGGCTCGGCTCGGGCATCTCGCAGGCGATCGGCACCGGCGGGCGCGACCTGAAGGAGGAGGTTGGCGGGCTTACGATGCTCGCCGGTCTCGACGCGCTCGCCTCCGACCGCGAGACGAAAGTGATCGTGCTGATCTCGAAGCCGCCGGCCGCGGCGGTCGCGGAGAAGGTGCTGGCGGCGGCGGCGAAGGCGAAGAAGCCGGTCGTGGTCTGCTTCGTCGGCGCGTCGCCGGCGAAGCTCGCCGGCAGGAATCTCCATCCGGTGCGCACGCTCGAGGACGCGGCGCGTGCCGCGGTGGGGCTCGCCCAGGGCAAGAAGCCAGTGAAGCGCGCTGGCAGCCCGCGCATCGTCGGCGCGCCGCGCCTCGCCGCCGGCCAGCGATTCGTGCGCGGGCTCTTCAGCGGCGGCACGTTCTGCTACGAAGCGTCGCTCCTCCTCGGCGAAGCGCTCGGACAGGTCTGGTCCAACGCGCCGGTACGCCACGAGGACGAGCTCGACGACCCGTTCAAGAGCCGCGGGCACACCGTCATCGATCTCGGCGACGACGTCTTCACCCGCGGCCGGCCGCATCCGATGATCGACCATCGCCTCCGCAACGAGCGGATGGTCCGCGAGGCAGCCGACCCGGAGGTGGCGGTGATCCTGTTCGACGTCGTCCTCGGCTACGGCAGCCATCCCGACCCGGCGGCGGAAATGGTTCCGGCGATCGCCCAGGCGCGCGCCGCCGCGGCGAAGCGGAAGCGGCGGATCGCGTTCGTCGGCTCGGTCTGCGGCACCGACACGGACCCGCAGGGCCTCGCGCGGCAGGAGGCGGCGCTCGCGAAGGCGGGCGTGATCCTCGGGTCGAGCAACGCGGAAGCGGTGCGGATCGCGGCGGCGATCGCGAAGCGGGCGAAAGCATGAGCGCCCTCTTCGGCAAGCCGGTCTCGGTCGTGAACGTCGGCCTCGCGTCGTTCGCGGACGCCGTCGCCGAAGCGGGCGCGCCGGTCGCGCGCGTCGAATGGGCACCTCCCGGCGGCGAACCCGGCGCCGCGCGCGCGCTCGCCCGGCTCGCCGCCGATCCCGCGGTCGACGCCGCGAACAGGAAGGCGTTCGAGGCGTACGCCTCCGCCGAGCCGGTGCTCGAAGGAATCGGCGTCGCACGCGAAGTGCTCCCGGGAATGGGCGAGCGGATGCTGCTCCACTCCGGGCCGCCGATCGCGTGGGCGCGGATGGGCGGGGCGATGCGCGGCGCCGTAATCGGCGCATGCCTGCTCGAAGGCTGGGCGAAGGACGCCGGCGCCGCGCGCGCGATGGCCGAACGCGGCGAGATCGCGTTCGACCCGTGCCACCACCACGCGGCCGTCGGCCCGATGGCCGGGATCATCAGCCCGTCGATGCCGGTCTGGTGCCTGCGCGACCACACGCACGGCAACCCGTCGTTCAGCAACCTGAACGAGGGTCTCGGCAAGGTCCTCCGTTACGGCGCCAACAGCGCGGATGTCATCGATCGCCTCCGCTGGATGGGCGCGACGCTCGGAGCGGTGCTCCGCCGCGGCCTGGAGGCGGGCGGGCCGATCGAGCTGAAGCCGCTGATCGCGCGCGCGCTGCACATGGGCGACGAGCTCCACAACCGCAACGTCGCCGCCTCGAGCCTGTTCGTGAAGCGGATCGTCGGCGGCATCCTAAAGGCGAACGTGCCGATGCACGACGCGGCCGCGGCGATCGAGTTCGTGAACGGCAACGACTTCTTCTTCCTCAACCTCGCCATGGCGGCGTGCAAGGGGATGCTCGACGCAGCGCACGGCGTGCCGCGCTCGAGCATGGTGACCGTGATGGCGCGCAACGGCACCGAGTTCGGCATCCGCGTGAGCGGCACCGGCGACCGGTGGTTCACCGCGCCGGCGCTCGTCGCCGACGGCCTGTTCTTTCCCGGCTACGGCCGGACCGACGCCGGGCCCGACATCGGCGACAGCGCGATCACCGAGACCGCGGGCCTCGGCGGCTTCGCGATGGCGGCGGCGCCCGCGATCGTCCAGTTCGTCGGCGGCACGCCGCAGACCGCGCTCGCCAACACGCTCGAGATGGTGAACGTCACCGTCGGCCGGAACATGGCGTTCACGCTGCCGACGCTCGACTTCGCCGGCACGCCGGCGGGGATCGACGTCCGCAAGGTGGTGGACACCGGTATCCTGCCGGTGATCAACACCGGTATCGCGCACAAGGAACCGGGCGTCGGCCAGATCGGCGCCGGCATCACGCACGCGCCGATGGCCTGCTTCGCGCAGGCGCTCGCCGCGCTCGCGCAACAATAGGACCGTTACGGAGGAAGACCATGATCGCCAGACTGTTGGGAGCAATCGTCCTCGCGGCCGCCCTGGCCCCGGCGTGGGGGCAGGACAAGGTGAAGGTCGGCGTGTTCCCGGTGTCATCGTCGTTGCCGGTGTTCGTCGCGCAGGACCGCGGGTTCTTCAGGGACGAGCGGATCGACGTCGAGATCATCCGCCTCATCGGCGGGCCGCCGAACGTGTCTGGGCTGATCACGAACCAGATCGACGCCTCGTCGGTGCTGGTCACGATCGAGGGCATGAACGCCAACCTGAAGAAGCCCGGCGTCGCGATGTACATCTCGCTGAACGGCCAGAACGCCCAGTACCAGATGGAGCAGTTCGTGGTCCGGCGCGGTGTGACCGCGCGCACGCTCGCCGACCTCAAAGGCAAGAAGATCATGTCGGCGCCCGGTCCGGCGAACGTCACCATGGCGAAGGCGGTGCTCGCCGCGGTCGGCCTGAAGGAGGGCGACTACACGATCGACCAGCTCGACATGGGCCAGCACGTGAATGCGATGACTGCCGGCACGTTCGACGCCGGCTACACGCTCGAGCCGAACGCCGCCGTGATGCGCAAGAACGGCGTTGCGACGACGCTCGAGGCGGGCGTCATCGCGAAGTACATCCTCGGCGACCCGAGCGCGAACGCGTGGGTCGGCGGCGGCGTGATCTCGACCGACTTCATGAAGGGCCGGCCGGACGTCGCGCGGCGCTACGCGAACGCGTGGCTGAAGGCGATCGACTTCATCAACTCGAACCCGAAGGAAGCGCGCAAATCGCTGGTGAAGAACACGTTCACCCCGGACGACGTGGTCGAGACGGTACCGCTCGTCAAGTTCACCCGCGTCTCCGATCTCACCAACAAGGACCGCATCGACTTCCAGACCTTCATCGATTACTCGACCCGCATCGGGACGCTGGAAGGGCGGGTGGACGTGAACCAGTACCTGGTGAAGTACTGATGGCGCACGCCGCGCTCAATCGCCTCCCGGCGCGCGAGCTCGCGCGGCTCGTGCGCGAGAAGCGCGCGAGCCCGGTCGAGGTGCTGGAGGCGCACCTCGCGGCGATCGAGCGCACGAATCCGAAAGTGAACGCGGTCGTGACCGTCGCCGCGGACTCGGCCCGCGCGACGGCGCGGGCGGTGGAGGCAGCCATCGCGCGCGGCGAGAAGCTGCCGCCGCTCGCCGGCGTGCCGGTCGGCATCAAGGACATCACCCCGACTGCGGGTATTCGAACCACGTGGGGCTCGACGCTCTACGCCGATCACGTCCCGACCGAGGACGCCGAGGTCGTGGCCCGCCTGAAGCGGGCCGGCTGCGTCGTCATCGGCAAGACCAACACGCCCGAGTTCGCGGCCGGCGGCAACACGGTGAACAAGGTGTTCGGCGCAACGCGCAACCCGTGGGACCTGCACCTCTCGGCGAGCGGGTCGACCGGCGGCGGCGCGGCGGCGCTTGCGGCCGCGATGGTGCCGCTCGCGGAAGGCTCGGACTTCGGCGGGAGCCTGCGGACGCCGGCGTCGTTCTGCGGCGTCGTCGGCCTGCGGACGACGGCGGGACTCGTCGCGCGCTGGCCTGCGACGCTGCCGTGGCACGACCAGAGCGTGGCCGGCCCGATGGCGCGCGACGCCGAAGACTGCGCGCTCTTTCTCGACGCGATGACCGGGCTCTCGCCGAAATCCCCGCTCTCGGTGCCGCCGACCTGGGCGAACGCGTACGAGATCGTCGCTCGCACCGAGCACCTGCGCGGGGTGCGCATCGGGTATGCGCCGGAGCTCGGCCGCACCGGCGTCGACCTCGAGGTGGCGCGACTGTGCCGGGAAGCGGCGCTCGGGCTCCAGCAGCACGGCGCGGCGGTCGAGGAGATCGCGGTCGACTTCTCGGACGGCCGCGACGCGTTCATCACGCTCCGCGGCGAGGCGATGGTCGGCAACCATCTCGCGCGCGTCGAGAAGCTCGATGTGCTCGATCCCAATCTCGCCGGAAACATCCGGCTCGGCCTGGAGGTGAAGGTCGGCGGCATCGCGCGCGCCGAGCACAAGCGCGCCGAGATCTGGCACCGGTGGCGGGCGCTGTTCGAGCGCTTCGACCTCGTGCTCACGCCGACTTCACCGGTGCTGCCGTTCCCGGTCGAGCAGAACTATCCGTTCGAGATCGCCGGGAAGAAGCTCGAGACGTACATCGACTGGGTCGGGCAGACCTTCCTCGTCTCGCTCGCGGCGTTGCCTGCGGCGAGCGTGCCGGCGGGCCGTGCCGCGTCCGGCCTGCCGGTCGGTCTGCAGATCGTCGGCCCGCGCTTCTCCGAGCCGCAGCTGCTCGCCTGCGCGAAGCTCGTCGAGCGAGACCGCCCCATCGGCTGGGCGCCGCACGCGGCGTAGCGCAGCGTCAGACCACCTTCCGCTCGCGCAGCCGCGCGATCGCCGCGTCGTCGTAGCCGAGCTCGCCGAGCACCGCCGCCGTGTCCTCGCCGAGATCGGGCGGCGGCCGGTGGATGCGGCACGGGTCGTCGGTGAACTTGATCGGGAAGCCGAGCACGTCGAGTGGACCGTGCCGCGGGTGCTCGATCCTGAGACGCATCTGCTGGTGGCGCGTCTGTGGATCCTCGAACACCTCGCCGATGCCAAGGACCCGACCGCACGGGATCCCGGCCTCGTTCAGCACGCGGATCCAGTGTGCGACCGGGCGGGTGCGGATTCGCCCGTTGACAGCGGCATTGATCGCCGTCCGGTTCGCGAAGCGCAGCTCGTTGGTCGCGAACTCCGGCCGGTCCTTCAGGTGCTCGAGGTCGAGCACCGCGAGCAGCTTGAAGTAGAACGTATCGTTGCTCGGCGCGATCGCCACCTCGCCATCCGACGCCTGGAACAGTCCGTAGGGCGAGGCGAGCGCGTGATCGTTGCCGGTGCGCAGCGGCACCTCGCCGGTGGCGAACCAGTTGGTGGCGAGGAACGCGAGCATGCTGGTCATGCCGTCGGTGAGGGCGGTGGTGACCTCCTCGCCCCGGCCGGTGCGACTGCGCCGGACGACCGCCGCCAGGATACCCATCGCGGCGTACGCGCCGGCGACGAGATCGGAGATCGGCGGCGCCGCGCGCATCGGCGGGCCGTCGGCGTCGCCGTTGACCGCCATGAAGCCGCTCATCGCCTGCGCGATGAAGTCGAACGACGGCCGTGCGGCGTACGGGCCGTCGAGGCCGAAGCCGGTGACGTTGCAGCTCACGATGTCGGGCTTGATCGCGCGCAGCGCATCGCGGCCGAACCCCATCCGGTCCATCACCCCCGGGCGATAGTTGTTGACCACGACGTCGGCCCGTGCGAGCAGCCGGCGCAGGACCTCCTTCCCGTCGTCGGAGCGGAGATCGAGCGTGATCGAACGCTTGTTGCGGTTGAAGGTGGCGAAGTAGAGCGAGTAGCCGTTTCGCGCGGCGCCCTGCTTGCGGACCGGGTCGCCCTCGCCGGGCTCCTCCACCTTGATGACCTCGGCGCCCATGTCGGCGAGGAACATCGAGCAGAACGGCCCGGCGAGGATGCGCGTCAGGTCGACGACGCGGATGCCTTCGAGCTGCATCGCGGTGCGCGGCCTATTCCGCCTTGACGCCCGCCTCCTTGATGATCCGGCCCCAACTCTCGAAATCCTTCCGCACGAACGCCGCGAACTCGTCGACGCTCCCGCCGGCCGGCATGACGCCCTGCGCGTTCATCTTCTCGATGACGTCGGGCGCCCGGAGCACCTTGTTCACCTCGGCGTTCAGCCGCTCGACGATCGGCCGCGGAGTTCCCGCCGGCGCGAAGAGGCCGAGCCAGATGATGACGTCGACGCTCGGCTGGCCGGATTCGGCGAAGGTCGGCGTCGACGGCAGCGCCGGCGAGCGCTTCCCGGACGTGACGGCGACTGCGTTGAGCTTGCCGCTCTTCACCAGGTTGAGCACCGAGGCGACCGACATGATCGCCACGTCGACCTGGCCGCCCATTACGTCGGTCAGCGCGGGCGCCGCGCCCTTGTAGTGCACCTGAAGAAGGCGAATCCCGGCGGCGCGCTGGAGCTGCTCGCCGAAGAGATGGCCGAGCGACCCGTTGCCGGCGGTGGCCCAGCGCACGCCCTCGGTCGTCTTGCCCAGCGCGAACAGGTCGGCGGGCCGGGCGAGCCGCGACTGCGACGCGCTCACCACCGCAAGCGGGGTCATCGACACCTGCACGATCGGCGCGAAGCTCTTCAGCGTGTCGTAGCCGATGTTCGCGTAGAGCCAGGGCCCGAGCATGATGTTGTCGGACTGGCCCATCACGATCGTGTAGCCGTCGGGCGGGGACTTCGCCGCCGCCTCGAGCGCGATGTTGCCCGCCGCGCCGGGCCGGTTCTCGAGCACGACGGTCCACTTGAGCGTCTCGGCGAGCTTGTTGCCGACGACGCGCGACACGAAGTCGGTGCCGCCGCCGGGCGGGAACGGGATCAGCAGCTTGATCGGCCGCGACGGGTAGTCCTGCGCGCCGGCGACGCTCATCAGAGTGGCGAGCGCGAGTGCCGCGGCGCCGCGGGTGAAGTGCATTTTCAAGCTCTTTTCGTTGATCATGGCTCCTCGATTCTGATCGCTTGCGAGGGACAGTGGCGCGCCGCCTTCCGCACCGCGGGCGCGAGCCGGTCGTCCGGCTGCGCCGTGCGGAGGCACACGATGCCGTCCTCGTCGCGCTGGTCGAACACCTCGGGCACCGTGCGCGCGCATTGTCCGGACCCGATGCACCGCTTCTGGTCGACGTGCACTTTCATCGGCCGTGTTCCTTACCACGCGACCGGCAGATTATGCACGCCGTAGATCTGCATATCGTCCTTGAATCGGATCTCCTCGAGCGGCGCCGCCAGCCTGAGCCCAGGCAGCCGCCGGAGGAGGGCGGGATAGATCACCTGCAGCTCGTAGCGCGCCAGGGTCTGCCCGAGGCACTGGTGGATGCCGTAGCCGAAAGTGAGATGCTCGGACGCGTCGCGCGCGAAATCGAGCCGGTCGGGCGCGGCGAACACGCGCTCGTCCCGGTTGGCGGAGGCGAGCAGCAGGAACAGCCCCTCGCCCTTGCGCACCGTCACCCCGCCGATTTCGACGTCCTCGAGCGCGACGCGCCGCGGCGAGAACTGCACCGGCGTGACGTAGCGCAGCAGCTCCTCCACCGCGGCGTCGACCGAGTCGGGGTGCGCGACGAGCCGGCGCCGCAGGCTGTCGTCGCGGAGGACGAGGAGCATCCCCATGCCGATCATGTTGGTGGTGGTGTCGTGACCCGCCCGCAGGACCATCGCGCCGATCTCGGCGAAGTCGTCCCGGCTGAGGAGGCCCGGCTTCACGTGCGATTCGATCACGCGGCTCGTCAGGTCGTCGCCGGGTGCGGCCTCCTTCGCGTCGATCAACCGGCGAAAGTAGGCGGCGAGCGCCCGCGCCTTCTCCAGCGCCTCGGCCGGCGTCTGGGTGAGGCCGTGCCGCCCGACCGCGCAGTCGATGATGAAGCGGTGATCCTCGTAGGGCGAGCCGACGAGCTCCGACATCACGACCGACGGGAACTTGACCGCGAGCGTCGCCGCCAGGTCGGCGGGCGGGCCGTGCGCGACGAACTCGTCGATCGAGCCCGCCGCGATTGCCTCGATCCTGGGCTTCAGCGCGAGCATCCGCCGCACGCTGAACTCGCGGGTGAACATGCGCCGGTAGCGGTCGTGCTCCGGGTGGTCCATGCCGACGAACGCACGCTCGTTGCGGTCGACAGTGACGCGCGCCTCGGTGACGGTCGGAAAGTCCGGATGCGCCATCGCGCCGCTGAAGCGGCGGTCGTCCGTCAGCACGGCACGGATCTCCTCGTGACGTGTCACCAGCCAGGCGCGCCGGCCGTTCCATAGTGTGACGGGGGAGAGCGGGCCGGCCGCGCGCGCCTCGGCGTAGCGCAACGGCGGGTCGAACGGGCGTTCGCGCCGGAACGGAAAGCGCGGCGCGTCGGGCGAGGACGGTTCCACGGCTACGGTCGGTCCGGGAGGACGAATCCTGCCGGAGATGACGCCAGTTGGCGAGCGGGTTCGCCCCGGCGGGCGAGCAGCGGCTCGCGTCCGGCCGGCAGCATGCGCTCCAGCGCCGCGAGGTACTCCCGGGCGCCGACGGTTGCCGCATCGCTATGGGTGGCACCCTCCACGAGCAGCAGCCGCTTGCGTCCGGTCGCGCGGAGGTAGAGCTCCACGCCCATCGTCGACGGAACGAGGTTGTCGCGCTTGCCGTGGATGACGAGCAGCGGCGCAGCGATCCGCCGGACCTTCGCCGCCGCGTCGAAACGCCCGGCGAGCATGAGGTCGACCGGGTAGAGCCGGGCCACCCACGACTCCCTGAGCAGGTCGGCAATCGACGTCGGCGCCGCCTCGACCACGACGCCGTTCACGTCGGGATAGCGCGCTGCAAGCTCGAGCGCGGTCACGGCGCCGAGCGAGTGACCGTAGATGAGGCGCAGGCTTGGGTCGGGTTGGTGCCAGCGGAGCTCGTGCCACGCGGCCTCGGCGTCCTCGTACATCGTCGTTTCGGTCATGAATCCGCGAGCGCTCCGGCCGAGGCCGCGATAGTCGATCATCACCACCGCGGCGCCGGCCTCGTGGAGGCTCGCGGCGACGTGCACCATGCCGTCGATGGTGCGTCCCGTTCCGTGGAGCAGCAGCACGACGGGCGCGTGGCGCTCGTTCGGCAGGAACCAGCCGTGCACCAGCTCGCGGCGCGGTCCGGCACGGAGCCAGAAATCGAAGTAGCGGAGGCCCTTCATCCCCGGGGTCTGCCGGACCTCGGCCTCGGGAAAGCCGACGAAGCGGTCGGGGAAATGCCAGAGCAGCGCTGCGCCGGTCGCGTACAGCGCGACCGTCGTGGCGGCGACGAAGACGAGGGCGCGCCGAACCAACCGCGGCATGGCGGTCTAGGGTACTCCTGCGCTCGCAGCGGCGCGCGCCCGGCTCAGGCCAGCGCGCGGCCGAGCGCCTCGCGCATGCGCGCGTAGTGCGAGCCAGCGTCGCAGCTCGCGCGCAGGCGTACTCGAAGGCGGCATCGCGCCGCTGGCGCGCGAGGAATGCGCCGAGCGTGCCGTGAAAGCGGAATCTCGCCGTGGCCGTCATCCGGGCCGGGAGCGTCGCCGTCATCTCCGCTTCTGATAGGTCCCGACGAGTTCGGCCTGCGCGACGACGTGGGCCTTCATCGCCGCCTCAAGCCGCGCCTTGTCCGGTTTGCCGAGGTCGGGGAGCAGCGTGTCGAGCGCATAGAGCTTGTGGAAGTAACGATGGCGGCCGGCCGGCGGGCAGGGACCGCCGTAGCCGGTGCGCTGCCAGTCGTTGCGGCCTTCGCGGGTGCCCGGCGGGAGGTCCTTCACCCCTTCGGGCAGTCCAGTCGTTGTCGTCGGGATGTTGTAGAGGACCCAGTGCACCCAGGTGACCTTCGGCGCCGCCGGATCGGGCGCGTCGGGGTCGTCCACGATCAGCGCGAAACTCCGCGCGTTCGCCGGCGCGCCCGACCACGCGAGCGGCGGCGAGGAGGTCGTCGATGCTGCCCATGCCGCCGTCGCGCGGACAGGCGCCCGCGTCAAACGAATTCTACGTCCCAGCCGGGACGAGTGGCGCGACCGTCGGCGCCTACGGCGCCCTGATCCCGGAGTAGACGAGCGCCGCCATGTCCGCCTGCCCCTCGGGCGCCGGAACCAGCAGGAAGTGGACCGCGTTGACCGAGAACGCCGACCGAGGACTCGCGCGCACGTACTTCGCTTCGCCGGCCGCGAGCGGAAAGTCGAGCCGCCCGTCGGCCGCGGTCACGCCGGTCGCCTCGTAGCGCCCGGCCGGGCGGTCGACGAAGAAGAACCCGCTCGCGATCGCGAAGCCGACGATCGTTCCGCCCAGCTTGATCACCGGCTGCACGTCGCCGCCGAACCGGACCGCCGGGGTGTAGAAGAAGACCCGGCCGTCGCCCGCCTTCAGCGGCGGCAGCGAGACGCTCATCTGCGTATAGCTCGTGCCGACCGGCGTCGAGCAGGCACCGAGGAGCGTCAGGACCAGGACCAGGGCAATCCGTCGCGCCCGCATCGATTCCCCTCCCGAACGAAGCGCGGAGTTTGCCAGCGGGCGTGGACCGGCGCTACGGCGAGACCGGCGTCGCCTTCGGCAGCGGCAACCGCTTCGCCGCCATCACGTCGCGGAGCCGGTCCGGATAATCGGTGATGATCCCGTCCACGCCCCAGTCGATGAGCCGCTCCATCTCGGTCGCCTCGTTCACCGTCCAGGGGAGCACCGCGAGCCCGAGGCCCTTCGCCTCGTTCACCAGTGCCTCGTTGAGGTCGCGGTAATTCGGCGACCAGACCGGCGCGCCCGCCGTCCCGCGCGGGCCGGCCGCCGCGGCGGCCGCGACCATCTTCGGCACCGAGCCGTGATCGGCGAGCCGGATGCCGTTGGTCCACGGCGACGCGCCGCCGCCCACGTCACGGACGTTCTCGCTGTCGCTCGTCAGATAGGCGAGCGCGATCTCGGGCGCTTCGCGCTGCGCGATCGCGAGCGTTCGCCAGTCGAACGACTGGATGATCGTGCGCCGCTCGACGCCGTTCGCGCGCACGACCTGGATGAGGGCGCGCGTGAACGCCTCGGGCGCGGCCGTCTCGTCCGGGGCGAGCGGCGAGAGCTTCGTCTCGATGTTGAACCGCACCTCGCCGTTGTGCGCCCGGCGCGCGAGCTCGAACACC